>ERZ809074.3636-NODE-3636-length-14075-cov-29.313552_pt1 | contig 14075 bp, 12 predicted proteins | sample MGYA00520795_ERZ809074 | MGnify/ENA primary metagenome ERZ809074 (study PRJEB31570, sample SAMEA3212989) | Homo sapiens | biome: human-gut; feature: human gut; material: fecal | place: Sweden | collected 2011 ...
AGAAGGTCAACCCGCTGATCGGCTCGGCCGGCGTCTCCGCCGTCCCGATGGCCGCACGTGTTTCCCAGATGGTCGGCCAGAAGGCCAACCCCGCGAACTTCCTGCTCATGCACGCCATGGGCCCGAACGTCGCAGGCGTCATCGGCTCCGCCATCGCAGCCGGCTTCCTGCTCGCCGTCTTCGGCTAAGCAATTCCGCAATTCCTTTTCCCGAACCGCAAGCGATGCTTGCGGTTCGGTTTTTTGTGCCACCCATGGCTTCCCCTATGAGGGGAAGCTGTCGCCGGAGGCGACTGATGAGGTGGACAGCGCCTCGTAGACGCAAGTACCTCCACCTCATCCGTCACGGCTTTCGCCGTGCCACCTTCCCCTCATAGGGGAAGGGCCCCTGAAAGGGGAGCCGTGGGCTTGCGCTTCCCGCAAGCCCTTTTTTCTTGACTTTCCTGCCCATTTCCGTTAGAATATACACCGTTCATCGGAGGGTCGATGGGAGAAATTCGGCTGGATAAGATGTCGGGCTCGGGCCCGGGGTTTTATCCGGCTCTTTTTTTGGAGTCTGGTATGAAGAAACAGCAAAATGATTTTCTGAACGGAAGCATCCTTCCGTCTCTGCTGCGCTTTGCAGGCCCGGTGCTGCTGGCGCTGTTTCTGCAGGCGATGTACGGCGCGGTCGATCTGATCGTCGTCGGCAAATTCGCGGGTACGGCGGATATCTCCGCCGTCTCGACCGGCAGCCAGGCCATGCATCTGGTCACCTCGCTGCTCGTCGGCCTGACGACGGGCGTGACCGTCCTGCTCGGGCAGAAGATCGGCGAGGGAAAGCCCGACGAAGCCGGCAGCGTCATCGGCTCTGCCATCTGTCTGTTCGTCTGCGTCGCGCTCGGACTGACCGCCGTACTTGTGACGCTGGCCGCGCCCTTCTGCCGCCTGCTGCAGGCGCCGGAGGAGGCCTTCGACCCCACGACGCAGTATGTGCGCATCTGCTCGGCCGGCACGCTGTTCATCGTCGCGTTCAACGTCATCGGCAGCGTCTTCCGCGGGCTCGGCGATTCCAAAATGCCGCTCATCACGGTTGCCATCGCGTGCGTCGTGAATATCTTCGGTGATCTGCTGCTGGTCGCCGTCTTCCACCTCGGCGCGGCAGGCGCAGCGCTGGCAACGGTGTTCGCGCAGGCCATCAGCGTGGTCCTGTCGCTGTTCGTGATCGCGCGGCGCAAACTGCCGTTCACCTTCCGCAAGGAGCAGCTGCGCTTCGACCGGCCGCTCACGGCCGGGATCCTGCGCCTCGGCGTGCCGATCGCGCTGCAGGACGTGCTGGTCGGCGTGTCGTTCCTGGTGATTCTGGCGATCGTCAACTCGCTGGGATTGCTGCAGTCGGCAGGCATGGGCATCGCGGAGAAGGTCTGCGCGTTCGTCATGCTGCTGCCGTCAGCCTTTTCGCAGTCCGTCTCCGCCTTCGTCGCGCAGAATACCGGCGCGGCCAAGCCGGATCGGGCCAAAAAAGCCCTGCGCTACAGCGTCGTCACGTCGCTGTGCATCAGCGTGTTCGTGTTCTATTTCAACTTCTTCCACGGCGATCTGCTGGCCGGGATCTTTGCCAATGACCGCGCCGTCATCCTCGAGGCTGCAGACTATCTCAAGGCCTACGCCATCGACTGTCTGCTGACCTCGTTCCTGTTCTGCTTCGTGGGCTATTTCTCCGGCCTCGGCAAGACGCTCTTCGTCATGGCACAGGGCATCCTCGGCGCGTTCGGCGTGCGCATCCCGGTGTCGTTCTTCATGTCCCGCCTGCCGAACGTGCGCCTGTTTTACATCGGCCTCGCCACCCCCTGCTCGACCGTCGTGCAGGTCCTCCTCTGCCTTGCCTACTACGCGCACCTCAGCCGCCGGGAAAAAGCAGGCCCCGCGGTCTGAATCCCGCACAAAAAACCTCCGTCAGCCGCTGGCTGACGGAGGTTTTCGCTTTTCAGGTCTTGTCTCAGATCGTCGGCTGGTTGGCAGCTTCGATGATCTTGACGAACTTCTCGGGCACGAGGGAAGCGCCGCCGATGAGGCCGCCGTCGATGTCGGGCTGGGCCAGCAGGTCATAGGCGTTCTTCTCGTTCATGGAGCCGCCGTACAGGATGGAGATCGCGCGGGCGACCTTGGCGCCGTACAGCTTGCGGATGACCGCACGGATGTTCTCGCAGACCTCTTCGGCCTGCTCGGGCGTGGCGGTCTTGCCGGTGCCGATGGCCCAGATGGGCTCGTAGGCGATGATCATCTTGCGGATCTTGTCCTCGCCGATGGAGGCAAGGCCGGTCTTGATCTGCATGGTGATCCATTCCTCGGTGATGCCGGCTTCGCGCTGCTCGAGGCTCTCGCCGACGCACATAATGGGGATCAGGCCGTTGTCCAGAGCGGCGAGGACCTTGGCGTTCACGTCCGCGTTCGTCTCGCCCATGGCGCGGCGCTCAGAGTGGCCGAGGATGACGTACTTGCAGCCGGCGTCGAGCAGCATGTTGGCCGCGATCTCACCGGTATAGGCGCCGGAGGCGTTGGCGTTGCAGTTTTCAGCGCCGATGCCGACGCGGGTCTCGCGCATGGCGCGGACAGCAGCCGGGATGCAGACGGCCGGCACGCACAGCGCCACGTCACACCAGCGGCCCTTGGGCATGATGGCTTTGAACTCGGTCATAAACGCCTTGGTCTCCGTCGGCGTCTTGTTCATCTTCCAGTTGCCCGCGATAACAGTCTTGCGATACTTTCTGTTCATTGTGAATCTCCTAAATTATATATCAAAATCAGTTTTACCTTAACAAACCCGCGCCCGCAGGCGCACGTAGCATATTTCGCCAACCCGATTCAGCCATCACCAACAATGGCAGGCTCTTTCGGCAGAAAACCATAGCTCAGCAGCCGGTGTGGCGTAGAGGCGTGTCCGTCTAAAGAGTAGATACGTGCTGGCAGCTCCAGAGTACCCAGTCTTACTTGTCCTGCAGGCAGGCAATACCGGGCAGCTCCAAACCCTCGAGGAACTCAAGCGATGCACCGCCGCCGGTGGAAATATGCGTGATCTTGTCCGCAAAGCCCAGCTGCTCGCAGGCCGCCGCAGAGTCGCCGCCGCCGACGATGGTCACAGCGTCGGAATCCGCCAGCGCCTGTGCCACGGCAATGGTGCCCTTGGCCAGCGTCGGGTTCTCGAACACGCCCATGGGCCCGTTCCAGACAACGGTCTTCGCGTTCTTGATGGCATCGGCAAACAGCGCGCGGGTCTTTTCGCCGATGTCAAGGCCTTCCTTGTCGGCCGGGATGGCGGTCACGTCGACGGTCTCGACGTCGACCGGCGCGTCGATCGGGTTCGGGAAGTCGGCAGCCACGACGGTGTCGATCGGGAGCAGGAGCTTGACGCCCTTCTCCTCGGCCTTCTTCATCATGTCCTTGCAGTAGTCGACCTTCTCTGCGTCAAACAGGCTCTTGCCGATGCCGTAGCCCTTGGCCGCGACGAAGGTATAGGCCATACCGCCGCCGATGATGAGGGTATCGACCTTCTCGAGCAGGTTGTTGATGACGTTCAGCTTGTCGGAGACCTTCGCGCCGCCGAGGATGGCGACGAACGGACGCTCCGGATCGGCCAGGGCCTTGCCCATGATGGAAACTTCCTTCTGCACCAGATAGCCGCAGACGGCAGGCAGATAGTCGGCAACGCCGGCAGTGGAGGCGTGCGCGCGGTGCGCGGTGCCGAAGGCGTCGTTCACGAAAATGTCAGCCATGGAAGCGAGCTTCTTGGAGAGCTCGGGGTCGTTCTTGGTCTCGCCCTTTTCAAAGCGGGTGTTCTCAAGCAGCATGACCTCGCCGTCCTTGAGGGAGGCGGCCAGCGCCTGTGCGCTCTCGCCCACGACGTCCTTGGCCATCTTGACCGGCTGGCCCAGCAGCTCGGACAGACGATCGGCCACGACCTGCAGGCTCAGCTCCGGCTTCACTTCGCCCTTGGGCTTGCCCATGTGGGAGCAGAGGATGACGCGGGCATTGTGCTTCACGAGATACTGGATGGTCGGCAGCGCGGCGACGATGCGCTTGTCGCTCGTGATCTTCCCGTCCTTGGTGGGGACGTTAAAGTCGCAGCGGCAAAGGACGCGCTTGCCCGCGACGTCGATATCTTCAACAGACTTCTTGTTGTAGTTCATAGATGTTCCTCCTTATTTGATGGCGGGGGCAGCCCGCTTGTTTACCGGTTCCAGTCGGCCATTTTTCCTTCGGTCTTCAGGTGTGGGAATTGCTGCTGCCGCAGCGCTTCAAACACGCCGATGGCAGCGGAATTGCTGAGATTGAGGCTCCGCGCCTCCGCGCGGATGGGGATGCGGACACAGCTGTCATAGTGCGCGGCGAGAAGATCCTCCGGCAGACCTCTGGTCTCCTTGCCGAAGAACAGATAGGTCCCGTCGGGGTAATCGGCCTCGTCGTAGCGGCGGGGCGCCTTGGTGGAAAACAGGCGCAGGCAGGATGGATGATTCTTTGCAAAGAAATCGTCCAGATCCTCATACACCCGAACGTCTACCAGGTGCCAGTAGTCGAGCCCCGCGCGCTTGACCGCCTTGTCGGAAATGTCAAAACCCAGGGGCTTCACGAGATGCAGGACACTGCCGGTCGCGGCGCAGGTGCGCGCGATATTTCCGGTGTTGGCCGGGATCTCGGGTTCAACCAATACAACATGCAGCATGTGAAAAACTCCTTGCCCGCCGTTTCCCGGCAAGCAAGCATATTCTATGACAGAACGTCACAGATTTCAACTGTTTTTCAGAAAAAAATCAAGATTTTCGTGAAAAAAATTTTCCCTTTGCGGCGCTCCATTTTTGGTGATTCTTACACGCCTACAGCCGCCAGTCGATCGCGCGGCTGCCGGAGGCCTCCAGGAAGGCGTTGATCTTCGAAAACGGGCGGCTGCCGAAGAAGCCGCGGTAGGCGCTCAGCGGACTCGGATGCGGCGCCTGCAGCACGAGGCGGGGATACGGGCTGTCCGCGGCGAGGGCTGCCTTCTTCTGCGCGTGGCCGCCCCAGAGGACGAAGGCCACCGGCTGCGGCAGCGCAGCAACAGCGCGCACGGCGGCGTCGGTGAACGTCTGCCAGCCGAACGCCTGATGGCTGGCCGCCTTGCCCGCCTCCACGCTCAGGCTGCTGTTGAGCAGAAACACGCCCTGCCGCGCCCAGGCAGTCAGATCGCCGCTTTCCGTCGGCGTCACACCGCAGTCCGCCTGCAGCTCCGTCAGGATATTGCGCAGCGACGGCGGCAGCTTCACGCCCGGCTTCACGGAAAAGGCCAGCCCATTGGCCTGCCCCGGCTCGTGATACGGGTCCTGCCCCAGGATCACGACCCGTACTGCCTCCGGCGGCGTCATGCGGAAGGCGGCAAACAGCTCCTCCCGCGGCGGATAGACCGTGGACGCGGCGTAGGCCGCGTCCACCCGCTCTGCGAGCGTCCGCCAGTACGGCTTTTCAAATTCCTCCTGCAAAAGCGCCTGCCACGCGCCAAGTTCTTCCGGTCTCATGCTACTACTCCTTATTATCTCCGGTTTTTCCGCATTTTTTCGCAATATTTATACCACAGAAAAACCCGGAACACAAGCGCCGCCCGGCGCATAGGGTTTTGCGAGGTGATCGTATGCAGATCTATGTGGTAAAGCCCGGCGATACGCTCTTTTCGATCGGTCGGGCGCTGGGGCTCGCGCCCGGCTTTCTCGCGCGGTACAACGGCCTGCAGGAGCCGTACCGGCTGGCCGTCGGCCAGAGTCTTCTGGTCTTGTATCCGGAACAGACCGTGACCGTACAGCCCGGCGACACGCTCACGTCCATCGCCGCAAGCGCCGGGACGGATGTGGCTTCCCTGTACCGGATGAACCCGAACCTTTCCGGCTCCGACCGGATCTACCCCGGCCAGATCCTCGTGACCCAGCTCGAGCAGGCCGCGCGCCGCCCCGCGGTCGTCAGCGGCTATGCCTATCCGAATGTGTCCGAACGCGTGCTGCGCGGCATTCTGCCGTATGCCGGGGCGCTGGCCCCGTTCACCTACGGCTTTACGCCGGAAGGCGTGCTGGTGCCGATGGACGACGAGCGGCTGCTGGCACTGGCCGGAGCCTGCGGCGTGCAGCCGCTGCTGCACCTGTCGACGCTCACAGCCGCCGGGGCCTTCTCCGCCGCGCAGGCAGCTGCGCTGCTGCGGGATCCGGCCCTGCAGCAGATGCTCGCGGCCAACGTGCTGCAGACGATGCTGGAAAAGGGCTATGAGGGCCTCGACGTGGATTTTGAGTATCTCGGCCGGGACCTGGCGGAGCCCTACGCGGCGTTTATCCAGCTGCTCCGCGATACGCTCGCCCCCTACAGCCTGCCCCTCATCACCGCCCTGGCCCCCAAAACCTCCGCCGCCCAGCCCGGCACCCTCTACGAAGGCCACAACTACGCCTCCCTCTCCACCGCCAGCGACGCCGTGCTGCTGATGACATATGAATGGGGCTACACCTATGGGCCGCCGATGGCGGTGGCGCCGGTGGGGGCGGTGCGGCGGGTGGTGGAGTTTGCGCTGACGCAGATGGACGCCGCCAAGATCCTGCTGGGCTTTCCGAACTACGCCTATGACTGGACACTGCCGTTCACCGCGGGCGCGACGCGGGCGCAGTCGATCGGCAATGAGGCTGCGCCGCTGCTCGCCGCGCAGTACGGCGCCGAGATCCAGTTCGACACGCAGTCGCAGACGCCATATTTCACGTATCTGGACGAAGCCGGGCAGCCGCACGAGGTATGGTTTGAAGATGCACGCAGCGCGCAGGCAAAGTTCGATCTTCTGTCGGAATACGGACTTCTGGGCCTCGGCTACTGGAACTTCATGCGGCCGTTTACGGCCGGATTCAGCCTGCAGAACTACCTGTTTACAGCCTCCGGGCTGCGTTGACAAATTCCGGGCGGTGTAATATCATAGAAAACATCGAAAGAAAATCATCCAAAAGGGGAGAATCTTCCATGTCTGCATCCAAGGTTTTTTTTACTGATTTCCGCTGCCGTCTGGGCGTCAGCCAGCTCGACAAGCTCCGGAAGCTGCTGGAAAAATCGGAGTTCTCAAAGATCGATTTTGACGGCAAATTCGTCGCCATCAAGCTGCATTTCGGCGAGCTCGGCAATCTGTCGTTCCTGCGCGCCAACTATGCCAAGGTCGTCGCCGATTTCGTCAAGGAGCGCGGCGGCAAGCCCTTCCTCACCGACTGCAACACGCTCTACGTCGGCAGCCGCAAAAACGCGCTGGAGCACATGGATACCGCGTATCTCAACGGCTATTCCCCGTTCTCCACCGGCTGTCACGTCATCATCGCCGACGGGCTCAAGGGCTCGGACGATATCGAGGTCCCGGTCGTGGGCGGCGAATACTGCAAGACCGCACGCATCGGCCGCGCCGTGATGGACGCCGATATCTTCATCTCGCTGGCGCATTTCAAGGGTCATGAGCATGCGGGCTTCGGCGGCGCGCTCAAGAACATCGGCATGGGCTGCGGCTCGCGCGCGGGCAAGATGGCCATGCACGCCGACGGCAAGCCGTATGTGCAGACCGATCTTTGCGTCGGCTGCGGTGCGTGCGCGAAGATCTGCGCCCACAATGGCCCACGGATCGCGGACAAAAAGTGCCATATCGACCATGACGCCTGCGCCGGCTGCGGCCGCTGCATTGCGATCTGTCCCAAGGACGCCATCCGGCCGGGCCTTGACTCGAGCGAGAAGATCCTCAACTGTAAGATCACCGAGTACGCCAAGGCCGTATTGGACGGGCGCCCGAGCTACTGCATCAACATCGTCCGCGACATCTCGCCCAACTGCGACTGCCACGCGGAAAACGACGTGCCCATCGTCCCCGACGTCGGCATGTTTGCCTCCGCCGACCCGGTCGCCCTGGATCTGGCCTGCGCCGAGGCTGTCAACCGCCAGCCCGTCATGCCGAACTGCGCCATCACGGACCTGCAGCTCGAGCACGACTGCGACCGCTTCCACGCCGCGCATGACAACACGCACTGGCAGGACATGATCGAGCACGGCAAAAAGCTCGGGCTCGGCTCCGACGAATATGAGATCGTGAACATCCACTGAACATCGCGCGCAAGCGGGCGGGCCCAGCCGGGTCTGCCCGCGTTTTCTGCACAAAAACGGCGTGATTTGCCAGCAATATCCGGATTTTACCGGACTTCATTACAGTTTTGTTACAAAAGCTCCCATTGTATTGCAATCTTGCCAGCCGCCGCTTATACTGGGTGCAACGATTCTTTATGGGGAAACTGACCGCTTTGTCATTTTCCCGGCCGGAAGGAGGCTGACGTCTTGAAAAAGTTTCTCTGTCTGCTGCTTGCGGCTGTGCTTGCGGGGCTGCTGATCCTGCCCTGCGCCGCGGCCGAGCCCACAGACTTTACCGACCGGAGCACGATCCGGAACTACAACGCCGTGCGGATGCTCGCCGACCTCGGTCTCGTCGCCGGCTATTCTGACGGCAGCTTCGGCCCGGACAAGCTGATCCGCCGCGAAGAGGTCGCCAAGCTCATGGCCCTGCTCGCCGACGCGGACGCCGAGGCGCAGGGGCAGAATGCCCCCGTCCCGTTCTATGACGTCTCTGAGTCCTGGGCGCTGCCGTTCATCGCCTACTGCGCGCAGAACGAGATCGTCGCCGGCAGCAACGGCCGCTTCCGCCCCGCCGATCATGTGACGCTGCGGGAGCTGGCAAAGATGCTGCTCGTCCTGCTCGGGGAAGACAGCGCGCGCTATGTCGGCGCGGGCTGGGCGCAGAACGTCGACCAGGACGCATTTGAAAAGGGCATCTACGCGGGTCTGACCGCCGGATATGAAGAAGACGCCACGCGCGACAACGCATGCCTGCTCATCTACAACGCCACGCTCTGCCCGAAGGTGGCCAACGCCAGTGAGAACAGTGTGCAGCGCTACGTGCTCGACGCGCTGATGAACCCGATGTCGTATCTCGAGATCCGCTTCGGCCTGACCCGCTATACCGCGACGCTGACCGGCAATGAGTGCGCCGATCTGACCGGCTCCTCTCCCCTGCCCGCCGGGACGAGCAAGCTCGCCGGACACAAGGCGTTCCAGGTCTCGACAGACCTGAGTCTGCTCGGCCGCAGCGTCGATATCTACGTGAAGGACGGGAAGGTCTTCGGCGTGCCCTGCTACGCGGTCGACGAGATCTACTACACCTTTGCCGACGCTTCGCAGCTCAAGGAGATCTGCCAGGGCGGCGGCTTCCGGCTGACGGACGAAACGGAGTACTATTACAACTACGCCCGCTCGTCCAAGGAGATCCTGAACGCCGTGACCGCCAACGACAAGATCACCGTGATCGACCATGACGGCGACAACGCCTTCGACGTCGTCCTCGTGACGACCAGCCGTCCGGCGACCGTCACCGCGACGAGCCCCCTGACCGTCGACGTTGGCGGCCAGAGCTACGAGGTGCAGGCCTTCAGCCAGGCAGACACGTTCGCCGTGGGCGACGCGGTCTACTACAGCCAGGTCTGCGGCAGCGGCTACATCCGCCGGTTGAACGGATAATAAGAATTACGGATACGCCTGCCTGGCGTATCCGTTTTTTATGCTTTGGGCAGACCCGGTTGCAAATCGGGCGGAATTGTGGTAAATTTAGAAAAAAGACACGGGAATTTCTCCGGCTGCGGGATGCGCCGGGTTTCCCTGAGCTGAGGTGATCACATGAAACGGCTGCTGCTTCTGCTGGCCTGCCTTCTGGCGCTCTGTACGACGGTGGTCGCGGCGGAGCCCGCCATTTCCGATATGAAAACCGACTGCACGCTGACCGGCAGCGGCGCGTGCCAGGTCACGCAGACCTTCACCATGGAGATCGACGGCGCGCAGACGCAGCTGCGCTTCCCGCTCGTCCCGGGCGCGAAGAAGGCCTCCGTCGCCGGCTACGACGCGCAGAAGCAGACCGACGGCGACTGCCCGGTGCTCGTGCTGAGCGACGCGTCGGGCTTTACCGGCACGCGGTCGTTCACGGTTTTGTACACGGTCTCCGGCCTCGTCAGCGAGGCCGACGGCGTGCAGACGCTGCAGTTGCCGCTGCTGAGCGCGAAATGGGCCTACCCCATCAGCCGGTATCAGTTCACCGTGACCATGCCGAAGCCGTTTGAGGGCTACCCCGCCTTCGTCAGCGGGTATTACAGCGACGTGATCTCGGACTATATCGATCTGGACGTATCCGAATCGCTCATCAGCGGTACGATCGCCACCGGGCTCAAGGACCATGAGTCGCTGGACATGACGCTGACGCTCGACAAGAGCTATTTTTCGGGCGCATACACCGCGCTCTCCTTCAGCTGGGTCGGCATGGCCGTCATCGTGGCGCTGCTGGCGCTGGCGTTCGGCTACTGGTTCGTCACGCTGCGCAGCGCACCCATCCGCACCTCGACGCGGAGGCTCCCGCCGGACGCGGCGCTGCCGTGCGATATGCCGTTTCTGGTCGGCGGCGGGCCGATCCAGTTCAACATGCTGGTCTGCCACTGGGCGAGCCTCGGGTATCTGACGATCTTCTGCGGGAAAAACGGCCGCGTCGCGCTGCGCCGCCGCGTGGACATGGGCAATGAGCGCCGCCCGGCAGAGGTGCGGCTGTTCCAGATGCTGTTTTCGCAGGGCGACGTGTGCGAGGGCGCGAGCCTTTTGTACAAGCGCACGGCGGAAAAGGCGGACGCGGTGCTGCGGCGCTACTGGGTCCGCAAGCTCTACCGCAAGTCGAGCGGCAATCCGCTCCTCGCGCGGGCCTTCGGTCTGCTTGCAGGCGCACTGGCTGCGGCCGAGGCGGCAAGTCCGCTGCTGCCCGCGGGCTTTGTACGCTGGCTGCTGCTGATCGCCGCGTTTTTGATCGGCGGCGCGCTGAGCGCCGTGATCCTGCATGCGCCGTCGGCGTATTATCAAGGGAAAAAGCTGTTTGTGGCGCTCGCGGCGCTGGCCGCGGTGGCGCTTCTGACGCTCGCGCAGTTCGGCGAGGGTCTGCTCGCCGTGCTGCTCGTGATCGTGTGTCTGGTGCTGCTCGGGCTTCTGACGCTCCACGGCGGCAGGCGGACGGCCTTCGGCGACGAGATCGTCACGCAGGCGATGAGCTACCGCCGCTTCCTGCGCCGCGTCACGCAGAGCCAGCTGCTCTCGCGGCTCGCGCAGGACAGCCAGTATTTCTACCGCATCCTCCCCTACGCCGAGGCCATCGGGCTCGGCGCGGGTCTGGCCCAGACGCTCGGCAATACGGAGCTCGAGCAGTGCGACTGGTATCAGGAGCAGCAGCCCCTGCCGCGCACGGCCGCCGGGTTCTACAGTCACCTGCAGGAGGCGCTGGCCCTGCTGGAGCTTTCGATCCGGAAATAAGAAGAGACGAAAAGCGCCTGCCGCAGCAGCGGCAGGCGCTTTTTTCATGCAATTACTGCTCCATACGCGGGCAGCAGCGGACGTATTCGTAGAACTGCGCGTTTGTTGCCTCCATATACGGCGTGACCCAAAGCGTGCCGACGCCGAGGCACAGGGAACCCACGATGATCCAGCCGAGGAAGCTCAGATCCGGCACGAACTTTTCCCACTTGTGGCCGTCCATCAGCTGGCGGCTCTCATCGATGCAGGCCTTCCAGCCGTAGTCGGGGTGGTCGAGCTTGATATAATAGGCCATGGAATAGGCATACATCTTGACGATGCCGGGGATGACGAACAGCAGCGACCACAGGAAAGTAAAGAGCGACGTCATGAGGCCAATGAGGAACGTCCCGCCGAAATCATCCTGGAAGCCGCGGAACATGTCGCCCAGCTGCACCGGCTGGTGATCCCGCGCCTGCTTGAGGAAAATAAAGGCCATGCCGTATTCCAGCGGCCCGACCACGATCAGTGCACCGATGCCGGGCAAGATCCCCGCGGCTGCCGATTCCATCAGGCCGATCAGCAGGCACACCGCCAGCCCCATCATCCACAGGTTCTGGAAGATCCCGCCGCCGAGCTGCGCCCGCGCCCGGGCTTTTAATTCTGCACGATCCATAAAAACACGATCCTTTCTGTCATTTCCACGTTTTCGGTTTTCTTTCTTCCGGCTTCCAACATTATACGGTATGCGCGCGGAAATTGCAAGAGAACCGGCCGCGGCCCGCGCTCAGATCCCGTCCGGCACGCCCGCCAGACACAGCGGCAGCTCCAGCCCGTTTTCCTCCAGCAGCGCCCGGTCACGCAGGATCTCCCCTGCCGCGCCGTCGGCGGCCAGACGCCCGCCGGCAAGCAGCAGCACGCGGCTGCAGGTCTCCAGCACCAGATCGAGGTCGTGCGAGGCGATGAGCTTCGTCTCCGGCCGCTGCCGCAGGACGCGGATGAGCGTGCGGCGGTTGCGCGGGTCGAGCGCGGTGGACGGCTCGTCCATCAGCAGCATCTGCGGCTGCATGGCGAGGATGGTTGCGACGGCGGCCATCCGCTTTTCGCCGCCGGACATTTTATGGTTATGCCGGTCGCGGAGATATTCCATGTGCAGCTTCGCGAGCGTTTCCTCCGCCCGCTGTTCGGCGGCGGCGCGGCTCAGGCCGTAGTTCATGGGGCCGAAGACCATATCGTCGAGCACGGTGGGCATGAACATCTGGTTGTCGGCGTCCTGCAGCACATAGCCGAGCTTCCGGCGCACCTCCGGGAGGGTCTTCCGCGTGACCGGGATGCCGTCCACGGTGATGCTGCCCGTATAGGGAAGCAGGCCGAGCGCGGCCTTCATGAGCGTGGATTTACCCGCGCCGTTGGCGCCGATGAGCCCGACCTGCTCGCCGCTGCGGATCTGAAACGACAGCTCCCGCAAAACCGGCGTATCGCCGTAGAATACACAGACATGATCAAAAACCAGCATCATCTTCGCCTCTTTTCAGACAAATAGGGAGCCCGCGAGCGCGGACAGATCGACCAGCCGCGGCAGCAGCATCAGCGCCGGGCACAAGATCGCATACGGCCAGGACGCGGCCGAGCCTCTGCGGCGGACGGCGTAGGAGAAATCCCCGCAGAAGCCGCGCAGCTCCATGCTCTCATACAGCGCCTCCGCCCGGTCCATGCTGCGCAGCAGCAGCTGACCGAGGAACGAGCCCCAGGCGGAGATATACACGCCCTTCTGCCCCGGCGCGCGGAGGCTGTAGGCCTCCTGCATGACGGAGACCTCCGAGAGCAGGACCCCGATATACCGGAACGTCAGCAGCAGCAGGCTCGTGATCGTCTTCGGCAGGTGCAGCTGCCGAAGGGCGCGGCAGATCTCCTCGATCGTCGTGGTGGCCATGAGCAGGAACGACGCGAGCAGGCAGAAAACGCCCTTCATCACCAGCGTCAGCATTGAGACGACGCCGCCGGAGACGGCAAGCGTGCCGATCTGCGTCACGATCTGCCGGTCAAAAATCGGATTGAGCAGCCCCACCGCGCACACCAGCGGCAGCACGAGCCGCAGCTTCTGAAAGCAGGTGCGCAGGGCGATGCCCGCGAGCTGATAGCCCGCGACCGGGAACAGTGCCATCCACACGAGGGCCGTCAGCCGGTAGCGTGGGAAGGAGACGACGACGGCCAGATAAAAGATCGTCACAAACAGCTTGGACAGAGGGCTCAGCCGGTGCAGGAACGAATCCTGCGCGGCCAGATCGTCCATGGCCCGCAGCTCCCGCCCGGCCCGTTCCGCCTGATTCATCTGTCCGCCTCCTTCCGAAAACACGAATTGCGGCAAGCCGGAAGGCTTGCCGCGGGGAATGTTTATTTTTCGTGCCCGCGAAACGCGGGCCACCCCAAGGCTCCCTTGTGTAAAGGGAGCTGTCAGCCGCAGGCTGACTGAGTGATTGATTGTCGCAGATTTGCGATAAAACCCAAACCGCAAATTCAGTTTGCGGTTTGGAAAGGAAGAAATGAGCACAGAGGAAAAGAGACGTCGCTTGCGGCGGCTCGTTCCGTCGTGGTCATTTCTGACGCGCCTCCGGCGGCCCTATCTTTTCCGTCTTGCCGGAAAAGATAGGGGAGAAAAGGGGCGCTTGGTTACGTTTGGTGCATGCTGCGTCTGAGTTTAGGCGAGCCCCAATG
>ERZ809074.3644-NODE-3644-length-14053-cov-53.630233_pt1 | contig 14053 bp, 13 predicted proteins | sample MGYA00520795_ERZ809074 | MGnify/ENA primary metagenome ERZ809074 (study PRJEB31570, sample SAMEA3212989) | Homo sapiens | biome: human-gut; feature: human gut; material: fecal | place: Sweden | collected 2011 ...
GCGTATCTGTCTTCACATGCAACTAATCGCTATTTTATCCCGAACTGAGGTATATTATTGTTGATGCTGAAAAGATTGACAAACTGATTCGCATTTCGAACAGAGGCCTTCTCGTCCTCCTCGTCTTCTCGCAGTGAATCCACGAGACCAAAGTCAACGGCTTGCTGCGCTGTGAGCCAATTGCCCTTCTTCATCTGCTCGGCGCATTCCTCCTTAGTCTTTCCTGATTTATCTGCGTACATTTGCGCCAGTGCGTCGTCAAAGGTGTTCAGGTCATTCCGCTGCTTGGTCACGGTCTTGATGTATTCATCCAGCTGCTCCTTGTTCTGCTGGTCGTACTTAAGGATGAGCATCGATGTGTTGTGGATGAGGAAGAAGCTTCCCTTAACAATGTCGATGGTCTTGCATCCCAGCATTGCTATGGTGGAAATGCTCGCGTTCATTCCGAACGCATGCGCATGTACCTTGCCATGATCCTTGAACAGCTGGTTCATCTCCAGTCCATCTTTGACATATCCTCCCAATGAGCAGAACGCCACATGCACGTCTTTTCCGCGGTTCAAGTTGAGCAGATACCGCAAATAGCCGGTGGACAGGCAGTCCCATCCTCCGATCATTCCTGATATGACTATATCGTATTGCATTTTGGTTGGGTTTGATTTCGAAAGCAAAGGTAATATATTTCTATTATCGCCAAAAACACCCTCTAAGGGACCATTTGCGGTACTGCATACGGCGTACTCCACGTGATCGTCACCTCATTCCATTGGTTTTCCGACGGTTTATCTGGGTAGTTTATTTGTATGCTGAAAACCGGGAATGGTCGTTTGTTTGTCCCTACAAGAAAGGATTGACCGTCCAGCGCCCTCAGTCTGTAAGCGTATTTCTTCCCGCTGTCAAGTTCCTGACAAGTAAAAAACTTGACAGTTGCCGTATATATGGACTCCTTGCTATCTAGTTTCTCGCTGACGACCAATGACGGATGTGGTCTGGTCGTCACCTTTTCCCAGATAATATCTTTAGGGATTCTTACTATAGACGGAGCCACTTTCACTAGCTTCTTCAAGTTGGCGCACTCTGTACGCTCAACCGAAATTATTAATTTTGTCGAACTTGCTGTCATTTCTATACCTTACCCACCATTCGCACCGGAACAAAAACGCCCTCATGGTGGAAATGATTTCAAAAAAAAACTCACTTTTCTTATGCTATCCCCTTAGAACGTCTGCGAAGATCGACCCCATTCTTCAAATACGAGTTTCGCATACGCTGGAAGCGCATCTTCAGGGTGTAGTCATACTCAGTGTCTATCCCATTGTTCTCACACCACGCCCTGATACATTTGAGAAGGGTGCATCCACAGCGTGACATTTCGTTGAGCTCTAGCCACATTTGCATCTTGAACGTGTCCTCGATCACTTCTGTCAGTGCTGCGCACGCCGTTTTCGACATATAATTCCAGCATATTGTCTTGCGTTGCTTCGTCTCGGGTATTGAGACGGCTACGCAACCTTCACCCGGCTTCATCGGTACATAGTCCTTACCTTTCGGATTCAGCGCCACGAATCGCCTGATGCAGGCGTTCTCCGCCGATCGGGCGGGGAATGTGACAGGATCTCCGAAATGGTAAGTAAGCCATTGCGCGAGAAAGGGTTTCACCTCCATGTAAAAGACCATCTTGCTCATCTCTTTTCAGATATTTTTCCTACAAAGGTAGGAAAAATATCTCGTGTTTCCAAATTTATACGTAAAAACAGAACACTTTCTTTTCGCTTTTTTCACCTCATTCTTCTTTTTTTGGGGTACGCCTTTCTTCTTGGTCTGATTTCGTCAGAAAAGTTTGCAACCGAGAAAATCTTGTTACCACATCTGTAATGTGTTGATTTTCAATGGTTACAATCTTCGTCGTGTTCTGTTGCAAGTTTGTTGTCTACGCCCATTTTTTGCAACTGGTAAGCCTGGACGAGGCTTGGTAACAATCTATTTCATTTTTGCAACCACTTGTTACCCAAGTTTGTTACTTTTGCAACCGCAACCAATCTTCTTATATTCAATGGTTTAACTTCTTTTTCAAACATCGGTTACAAAGTTGCAAAGTTTTGGAACGAAAAAGATAGAGGGGTGGTGGGGAGAGCGAAAACGGCGATTGTTCTATTTCGGAACACTTTCGCAGGTGGCCACCAAACGAAACGGTGGCCCTGCTCACGCAGAACCACCGTTTCGAAAAAAAAACAGAACTATGAAATCTTAGAACGGTGCGTCAGAATCTTCGAACAACGACTGCTCCTTTGGTGTGTCGGGCGCTATATCCATCTCGTTGACGGGCTTGCTTCTGACGTATATCATATCCTTAACCACCTTTTTTCCTGGGGCGACCTCCACCTTGCGCTGGATGCGGCCCGATGAATTAAGTAGATCCTTGGGATTCATCTCCTCAATCCAGGGGCAGAACTCACAGAAGGCCTTCATCTTCTTGGTGAAGCTCTGCATCGTGATCCTGTTGACGTTGGCATATCTCGCATAGTCTGAGAAGACGACATCACGTTCCAGATACTCATCAAGGTGTTCCCCTTCCATCGAGAAGTACCCATTGGCCCAATCCTCGAAGTTTGTCCCCATGTCGGCCTTATACTTCCGTCGGATGATATTCTCCATGGGGGGTTGTGGTTTCACGCCACTGTCCATCACGGACAGATAAAACTGGCAGCATTGCAGCCAGAAGTTGAGATCTGCATTCCACTCCTCCTCCGTGTAGTCATAGGCGTAGAGTGTCTTTCCGAAATCATCGCGTATCGATCGGTTGTCGTAGTAATCATTCTCCTCCGTCTTTTGGTGATACCAGTCAGAGAAGACCATGTACAATGATCTCGCCTCCGAAGACGGATCAAAGTCTGTAGGAACGTAGTTCGTCGTAAAAGCCAGCTTCGGACTGTCGTCAAAGCCGATCGTGAACGAATGGTTGTTCTTCGGGTTTACCGTCATGTCGGACGTGATGTTATCATAAAATAGCCCGAGGTTAAGGTATCTGTCGCAGTCGTCCACGAGGAGGAGATCCGTGTCCTATGTCACCTGGTCAAAGACGTGCGGATTATCCATCAGCTTAGGATTGCGTCCAGAGAGCTTGACAGTTTTCATCATGAACGACAGAACCCGGAAGAAGAAGCTCTTGCCACTACGTCCGTTGCACTCGTCGTTCTCTCCGATCTTGTTATCCATGGCCATAGGTGCCCATGCTCTGACAAAATCTTTGTAGCGATGGAGCATGTAGCCAAATGTGAATATCTTGTTGATGAGATTCTGCTTCTGTTCCCATATCTCCAAGTCACTGAGACCTTCTCCCGCTATGTCGAATGGGTGCGCCTCCAGGTATGCCTGTCTTTCCTCTTCTGGCCGCTCGTTGAAATTTGTCTCCGTTTCCTTTCGCCAAAACAAACGGCTTGTATTGATTAGGTAGCCAAAGAAATGACTATCCACGTTATGTATGTCTATATCGTAATACGGCTTTCGTCCTTCCTCTTTAACCTCCTTGATCTTAAACATTGGGTCCATTTTCTTGAATTGATGTCCGATCACATTCTCCTTCCAGACGAAGTTGCTAAAGTGGTCGGAGTTTCGATCCCTGACCTTGAATCCATCGTCCCCGATCGCTACGGGCTTATGTACTTCCACGGTAGCGTTCGGGAAAAAAAAGAACTGTGATGTAGGTGTGAACGAAGTGAAGTCGAGTGTCACGCGGTCGAGGCTTTCCAGCGATGCTGGGAAAAGCTTGGAAGTTCCGAGAACGAGATTGACCACGGCCACCTCCTCATGCCTGTCCGTCACCCACGTCCTCACGAACTCTCTGATGTCTGTGACCTTGATTTGCTCCACGATGTTGCCATCGATATGAATAAATCGTGAGGTGTCAGAATTCTCGTCGCGCAGGATGAAATACCCGTTTAGCGTTAGGAAATTATAGAGATAGGCCGTATTGATCTCATACTTTGCCTTTCCCTTGTCTGTATAAAACACCTCCCAGAACCTGGCCGGGTATGCCAGATTCATCAGGTCCTTGAAATTTCTTTTTTCTGAGCGGATCTCCATCCAGTCCCGCAAGTCCTTGCGGGATTTGCCCCTATTGTCGTGATACGTCTGCAGCCATTTAGGTAGCCAAATTGTTCGGATATCAATATATGTAAGGGCGAGCTCCCTGCCCTTGCGGATTCCCGTCTCGTCAATGTCCGGTATGTTGTATAACACCTCGACGTATGTCATAATCTCTCTGTATTCCTCCGCGGAAAGTCGGTACGTCTCGGAATTGAACCAAAGCGGATGGAAGCCCATTGACCGGCAACACAACGAATCTCGCTCTCCCGAGCAGATAAATGCCTCGGGAAGCTTCTTGGTTCGATAAGGTTTGCAATCGTCGTGACAGCTATTCCACGCCCTTTCCTCTTCCTCGTTATATTGGCGATACGCCTCTTTCAGCTCAGAAAGTCCGTTGATGTAACGCTGTGGCTTTTTCCCAGCTGGCGTGTAAGAGAATCTAAACCCTTTATCACAATTAAGCGGCTCGTACACCTTGTAAAACTTTTCCTCCTCACCCTCACCGTTGGCTGGTTTTACAAGGCACTCGCGCATGAAGATAGGGTAGTGAGAATTGGAAGATTTAACCAAAACCTCTCGGTTCTTAACGGTCGTGATCCATTTCACAGAGTGCCAATGGAGGGCATCCGCATCTCCCTGTGTCACCCTAGGTCCAAGGATGCGCAGCTCATCTTCGGTAAACGCATCGTTGAGCTCGAACGAGCGAGTCCCATCGGGCTCGTCCTGTCTGGCAGCTCTTTTCCTGATGTCCGGCTTGTTAACAGAGTGGTTCAGCTCGTCTGTTACGCCGAATTTAGCGGCCAGTTGGAGCAGGGCTTCGTTGAACTGATTCTGCCGCATCCCCTTGTAGTTCATATAGATGCTGATGGCATTCTCTCCGCGGCCTTCGCCTCCGAAGTCCGTTACTTGCCAGATACGGCCATATTTTTGCGAATCATACTGTCGAATGCTCGCGGACGGGGTTCGCTCGTCACGAATAGAGAAGTGCTTTTTCGCATTAACACAATCCTTCGCCTGCGGGTAACAGTCCAGGATGATGTCCAATCCACCGTGCGTCGCGTTGAGAATGTCTTCAGCTTTAATCATGATCTGTTTTTGATGCAAAAATAGGAATTGAAAATTTACAGGGGAAATACATAGATTATTCTGAGTAATCCGTCAGGTCCAGTCTTGGTGATCTCCTAGCCAATACCCCATCCACCAACACGCCATCGTCTTCACCGAACGGTGTCTCTATCGATATGTCCGACACCGACACTTTCCATACTTCTGACGGCCAAAATGCTGATAATGGCAACGTATATGCATGGCCATGACCATCGTATAGTACCAAGTTGCCATTATCGGCATTTTGGCAACACAGGAACCAGTGAACTCTGCCACCTTTTCCTAATCTGACATTCAGTTTCTCCAGACCCAGCTTGTCAATCTGGATTTCCATCTCTCTAACTTTCATACTATTCTTTTTTAGAAGATTGGCACGGTGCGGATGACATGTACTGGACGTAGATTCCTAACTGCACGCACCATTTACCGTTAATACAATTCCTCCCCTTGGGACAATTCGCACAATGATGGCTCATAGAACCACACCCTTCGTTCTGACAACCCGGATGATGTCTCGGCAACTCTTCACCCCCAGCTTCTTTTTCGCACGGAGCAACTGAGTCTTGATGGTGCTCTTACTCTTGCCCAGTTGCTCTGCAATGTCATCAAGGCTGTGGCCATTGAGATAGAGCTTCGTGACCGTCCGTTCTCCATTTGACAAGTTCACCAGTGTTTTGGGCTTACAGATCACGCGCTCATCCTCGCATATCCCTCTAAGCGGGCATCTTACCTCCTCAAAGTGCAGAAGATCATGCTCGACATCATCGGATAGAAGGTCTTCTTCGCCGAAGTTGCATCTGATAAACCTGTCAACCATCTTGGTTACATTTTTTCGGTAGATGGTGGCCAGTCTCGCATAGCATTCTGGGAATCTGTCATGAATGAGGGCTGTCATCGGTTCTACGATGTCCTTCGTGAACTTGGTCAATCGCTTTTCTTCCTTCCCAGCAATTCGATACATGACCCGTCCGTCAGCGGTAACTCTAAATTCTACTTTTTCCATAGCTCGCCTTCTATTATTTCGCTAATTATAATGATTTCTGGTCGATGAAATTCCGAACGCCCTGCCAATCTATTGATGAGAGTGCTATACCCGAGATCACAATTCGCCACGAGGAATTGAAGAAAATTGCCCTTGTCTTTCTTAGACAACGACTTGTAGTAGTCCCGTATGGCTACAGGCGTCAGTTCCTTAAAAAAATCTTTGCTCATGTCGTTGTTTATTGCTAATTTTGCTGCAAAGATAAAAACAAAATTCATCTTATCCAACTTTAAGCGGAATTATTTTCCTACAAAAGGAGGATTTTAACAATTAGCTGATCGGTATGACTTACGACTTCACAATTATCAATTACGTTCGTTTGAAGGAACTTATCCAGCAGGCAGGGCTGTCTGACAGGGAGTTTTGCAAGCAATTATGGGGCGATGATACGCACACCACCATTCAGTATTTTATCGACAAACCTAATATAAGGGTTAATAGTCTTGTTCGAATTGCTGAAATACTCCATTGTTCGATGGATAAAATCTTTCAAAAGTCGGACACTAATGGGACAGTTCCAGCAATAGAGGGTGATAAAAACATTGTTAACAGCAACAACATCCGGATTGAGATTAATAGTTTAAAAGCTGAGAATCAAGCCCTCAAAATGGTGATAGATGAGAAGAATGAGCGTATTGCGGAGCTTAAAAAGCTTGCAGAACAGCTTGAAAGGCATCTGAATTATGTGTTAGCTCAGGACGAAAGAAAAGTTTGAAGGAATACTTTTTGTATAAACCACAAAAATCAATGTCTTGACATACAGTTCCTGCCTCCGCAACTCATACCGACATAGCAAGTTGTAAAACAACGAGTTATGTCGTTTTTTTTGTTTTATACTGCGACCAATCTGCGCTAAAGATAGATACTCGTGTGAGAACGGATGATTTCGCTGTACTGATAACCGAACGATCTACACCTTAGACCGAGGGTTGAGTCGATTACAGAAGACAACGTGGAGTCAAATTGCTCCATGATTGAAAAAATTCCTCCAAAAGGAGTGAGTTCCTCAGATTTAATTTGTATCTTTGTCATGTCTATCGTTGGATTCTCTTGTTTGTTTTTGCGACACTAAGATAACTGAATTCTTCGACATGGCAAAATCCTGGGCATTTTTTTTGTTGCTCAGGTACTTAAAAGGTTTAATTTACAATAGTGTTGCGGAATTAAGGATACTATAATTGTACATGCAAAATTTCGCTAAAATTATTAATATAACAAATATGACGGAAAATACAATTGAATAGAAATCGGTTTGCAATCTTCTTGGGCTGAAGTTCTTCATTCCAAGTTATCAGCGTGGCTACCGATGGAATGACCAACAGGTGGAAGATCTACTGAATGACATCAACGACTTTAGACCAGAAAGTGTCAATGACTCTGATGAGGGAACTTGGTACTGTCTACAGCCGTTGGTGGTTAAGAAGGTGAAAAGATCGGATTTACATTGTGACGAAGCGAATGAGGAAGGAAATTGGTATGAAGTGATTGACGGACAGCAACGATTAACCACGATTTATCTAATCATTCATTATTTCAATGAGATGTGGAATGGAAAGCGTAAGACTACATTACCAACAATCAGCTATGCAACGAGAAATGATAGTTATGATTTCTTGAGAAGTCTGGAAATAGATGAAGCCCAAGAAGCAGTAACACCAGGAAAAGAATTCGGAGAGTATGAGTATATTGACTACTTTTATATGAAGCAGGCCTACAGCACAATTCACAAATGGGCTTGCAAACAGGGCGATAATTTTGACAACAATGATTTCCAATCCAAGTTTATCCATCGCACAAAGGTGATTTGGTACGAGACTATAGATGAAGACCCCATCAAGGTCTTCACTCGTCTTAACATAGGGAAAATATCGCTCACGAACGCAGAACTTATCAAGGCTCTGTTTATGAATCGTTCAAACTTTCGGGTCTCAGATGTCAATCACCTGAAATTGAGGCAGCAAGAAATATCAAGTGAATGGGACAATATTGAATATACGTTGCAAAATGATGAGTTCTGGCTGTTCTTAAATGAAAAAGGCTATAGCCGCCCTACGAGAATAGACTTTATTTTTGACCTGATTTGCGAACATAACGAATTAACACTCTGCGAAGAGAAGTACTGCCAAATAGGTTCTGATGACTATAGAACTTTCCGATACTTCTACGAATATTTCAATTCAGCGCAATCGGATATAGAAAAATGCTGGAATGAAGTGAAAGCGTATTTTCAAACTTTCAAGGAATGGTATGATGATTTGGAACTCTATCACTATGTGGGTTATTTAATCATATATGGACATACTATTTCCGACCTTGTCGCTGAATGGAATAATGCTATAGATAAAGCTTCTTTCGTAAAGTCATTAAAGCAGATGGTTAAAGCCGAGATAGACAAGTGACCTGGAATTGATTTCCAATACAATGTAGATGGTAGTAACAAAGGAAGGAGCAAACCTATCCTCCTTTTCCATAACATACAGACAATTGTTAATCAGAACAAGAATAACCTTGACAACTCAAAGTATCAGATAGGAGTATTTTACAAATTCCCATTTCACCTTTATAAAATTGAAAGTTGGGACGTGGAGCACATCAACTCGAACGCGACTAACGAAGAAGATGATACGATGACACAAGAGCAATGGCTTTTGAATGTTTATCTAAGTGCGGAAAATAAGATTCAGTCAAAAATAATTGACTTCTTTGCCATGGACAGTGAAGAACAAAAGAATAAACTATTTGATGAAATCAAAAAACATTTTCACCAAGCTGAAAACTGGACTCCAGAGGAAAAGAACAGAATCTGGAACTATACTTTATTGGACTCTTCGACCAATAGAAGCTATGGCAACGCTCTATTCTCAGGAAAGCGCCGCGTTATAATCGGCAAAGACAAAGGTGTAAGAATTTCAATTCCAAGGTTTACCAGAGATGGGAGGTTAGAGTTTACAGCTGAAAGCAAAGCGGAATCATGTTTTGTACCTCCTTGCACAAAGCAAGTTTTTATGAAATACTATTCGGCAATCATGACCGATGCCAACTACTGGACAAAAGAAATAGATGCTGAAGGTTATTTAAGAGACATCAAGGAATGTATTAACAAATTAGATAATTGAAAAAATGGCAAACAAAACAACTTTCTGGAGTTTTCTGAAAAACAACTATATAGAGATTCCAATCATTCAACGCGACTATGCACAAGGAAGATTGGGAAAAGAGAATCTTCGCAAAAATTTCTTAGGTGACTTGAAAAGGGCTTTGGACAAGGAGCCGCCATATAAAGACACGGAAATGAAGTTAGACTTTATCTATGGAACTACGGAAAACGACAGGCTCAATCCACTGGATGGTCAGCAACGCCTCACCACCCTCTGGCTGTTGCATTGGTACATAGCTTTACGCGCTGACATGTTGAACGAAGATAACTGCGCAATCCTAAAGAAATTCACATACGAGACAAGAATCACATCCCGAGAGTTTTGTCAGAATTTGTGTGTTCCAAAAAATTTTGAAAACTTCTGTAGCAGCGACATTGTAGGATTTATCACAAAACAAACATGGTTTTATTCTGCATGGAAGCAGGATCCAACTATTCAATCGATGCTTAGGATGTTAAGTGGCACTAAAATTTCAGACAAGAAAGGAGAAGATATCACAGACGGAATTGATGAATTATTCGATGATGACAAGTGTGCATCAGCGGATACATTTGTTGCCTACTGGAACATATTGACAGATGATACATTGTGCCCCATTGTATTTTATAATCTTCCGCTTAAAGACTTTGGTCTTACTGATGACCTATATATCAAGATGAATGCGCGTGGCAAGCAACTAACCAGTTTTGAGAATTTCAAAGCTGATTTAATTGGCTACATGACAAAATGTTCTGAAGAAGCATTTGAGGATAAACAGAAAAGTCAATGGGAACTTCTTTTAGATACCCGAAAAGGTCTTCCCATCAAGTTTGACACAGACTGGACAGATATCTTTTGGGCTAACAGGTCATGTGGCATAAAAGACAAAAATGGCAAAGGCATTAAATCCAAATCAAATCATATTGATGAAATATTTTTCGCATTTCTGAACAGATTCTTTTGGAATGAATTGTTTATAGCGAGGAAATCGGGCAATCCTTCGCAGTTTTTACTTGACATGGGTAAAGGCGATGAGAATTCCGTGCAAGAGAATGAAAACGCTTCATACAGGTATCTCAACGATTCCGCCAATAGCAACCCAAATGACTACGATACTAAAATTGCATACCAAGGTCTGGACGAATACAAATATGATAATGGCGTCATACCTATTGAGTTCTTTTTGAAATTGCAAAGAGTCTTGAACAACTATTACAGATTCTCCCAAAATTGCACATTGCCCACTTGCCCATGGGATAGCAGTTTCAAGTTCATACCTCAATATGTAAAGAATGAAAACTCCGACAATATAGAAATCAGCAATAATGCGAATGAAAAGATACTCAGAGTTTCCACGCTAAATCAGGTACAAAGGATAGTTTTCTTCGCCATATGCAAGTATTTCGACCACGATGACACTGTTGAAGACAGTATGGATTCAATGAAAAGATGGATACGAGTTATTTGGAACCTAATTTCCGGAGAAGGCGAAGATGGTCGTTCGCAAATTAGAAGTTCTGTGGCTATGCGAACTGCTATAGAACACATAGAGAGACTTGATGCTCATGATGTTTACAACAGTTTGAACTGCATGCCGTTTGACGAGAGAACTTCAGATTTCTCAAACAGATGGAATGAAGAGATTAACAAAGCAAAACAAATAGTGTGTCAAGAAGTGCGTAGCGACGGGAAAACCTGGGAGGAGGTCATCACAGAAGCTGAACAATATGCTTTTTTCAGAGGAAGCATACGCTTCCTGTTTCAAGACGAAAACGGGCAGGTGGATTGGAGAAGGTTTGACGAAAAATGGAAACATGCGAAAAACTTCTTTCTACCAAAGCCTAAACAAACCACTGCGATGCAAGAACGATACCGCAATGCGGATTTACTAAAGTCTATGATGGGTTGGTTTACATCTGAGGCTTTTCAAGAGCTATTATGGTGGAAACACAGGACGTTCAACAATAAGCCAGAGACTTGGCTGTATTACCTTTTGAACAACGATAATTGTAAAGCCATACACCACCTCATGCTTGGCGAGACAAACACCCCTGATACGTTTGAGAAATCTTCCGATTTTAACGAACGAACGGTTTATATCCTCGCAACCACATCATTGTTGGATTTCGTGATTACTCATATTCCCAGTTCTTGGATTCGTAACTACCACAATCACATAGCAATTTTCCCAAGTGGAAAAGGTGTATTCTTGAATGCCGAGAAAAGAGACGGTTTACTGTCCTCCACAGAACAGATTGGAATAAGGAAGGAGCACATAATCCCTGGAACTACATTGCTCTATGGTTCGGATATCAATTTTACATTCAACAACCATAATTTCCAGTGGTACCGCAACGATTTCGTGTATATGATGGATAAAGATGAGTATTGGAATTATGCGATTAAAGATGAGAAATCTCAAGAGGAGACGGATAAATTCTATTGTTGCAGTACAAGCAACATACAAGACAGTGCAGGTTTAATACAAATGCTAACAGAAATTGTTAATGATTATTCTAGTAAGCTGTTATGATACAAGATATTTCATCAGGCGCAGTGAAGCCTTCTTCTACAGAATAACGTTTACATAAACCAGGGAGCCTTCGATGCAAAAGCATCGGGGGCTTTTTCATTTACGTGTCTATGAAAGTGCAGAAGGAGTCTGCTGAAAACGGAGGATATCCACCCACCCAAAACGGGGATATCCGTTCACTTTTCTGGCACGCTCTATGTACTTGCCGGCGCTCAGTCCCCTGTACTCGCTCGAGTTGCTTGCAAGGTGCTCCTCCACGATGGTGTACTTGCCTTTGGCATGGTCTCTTGGGTGCGTTGCGACAAGTTCCCCGTCCGCGTAAATTTCTATGTTGAACTTGCGTTTGCTGGCTGGTTTTTTGAAGACTGATTTGTGACTGGGGAGCCCGAAGTGGGATGCGCGAACTCTTAATGTAAGTTCGTAAGTTCGTAAGTTTGTAAGTTTGTAAGTTCGTAAGTTCGTAAGGTTGTTGGTATGGATTACAACACCTCTTGCCTGTACGATTTCTTGTACACCCCTCTGTCGAGTCGCTCGACCATTCCCTGCTGCTCCCATCGGCTGAGCATGGTAAACACCCTACCTTTCGTTACCTCGAAGCCCCTCACGCTAATGGAGGTATCCCACACCATAGTAGAGCGCAAGCATCTGTTGGTTGACAGCCTTAGCCGCATCCAACTGATTTTGCAAGATGGCTGACTTGATAAGTTGTACAGCCTCGTTATATCTTTGTGCTTATCTGCTCCATTTTCTTATTCCGCATTAGTTAGCCTTGTCAATCCTTGTTCTGTCATGATTTTTTAATCACTATTTGTGGTGTTAATAGCTTGCTGCCTTTCGATTTCTTGGAGCGATGGCGACTGCTGCACCCCTGTTTTTTAGCCCGTAGGTGCAGTCTGTGACCCTACAAAATCACGCATTATCTTTGAATTCTCTTCTCTTTTTCCTTGTTATTTGGAGTGAAGGAGAGTGGGGAGGGGAATTTCTTGGTTTGTTAACAAAAGTGAAGATGTAAGGTGTGGTCGTGAGCGAGGGAGATGCTAGATAGTTCTTTTACCGATCTTAAATAGCAGATATAGAGATGTTTAGGTGTTGTCTGTTCAACCAATAGATAGCAGGTCTGACTTGTAGAAACTTACGAACTTACAAACTTACGAACTTACATTAAGGATTTCAACTTTCTTCCTGGATAGTTTCAGTGAAAAATTATCTGTAAAGGATATTCAGAGCGGTAGTTAGCGGTTCACATAGCTTTGCTATGTGCCATTTCTTGCAAGACGAAAAAAAGTTGGAAAATATTTGTGATTTTATTTGGAGGTATGGAATTAAATGCCTATCTTTGCACCCGTTAACCGAGATCTGCGGAACAAATCCATAGAGGGCCCGCGACGGGCTTTTCTTACGACAGGGGCGAGGGACAAACAACTATCGGCGCTGGTCCTAAGCTACCATCGGCAAGGTCTCCATTTTGAACACCTTTAAACACTTTAACGCAATGATCAACTACAGCATCACGGCAAGAGCCGTCAACCCGAATCTCTTCGAGATCAACCAGGCCAAGACGCGTATCAACCAGGCCAAGGCCGAGGGCAAGCAGCCCGACGCCAAGGACGAGGCACTCGTCGAGACCGTCGTCACCAACTACTTCGCCACGGCACAGTACACCGAGGTGATGACTATCGAGAAGTTTGCCCGCCACATCGCCGACCACGGCACGACCTACTCCCGCGCCGACATCATGGCGATCCTCTACATGGCAGTCGACTGCATGCGCGAGCAGCTGCTGGAGGGCAAGAAGATCCGCCTCGGCGAGCTCGGCGACTTCTCCCTCTCGCTCAGCAGCAAGGGCGCGGAGACGGCGGAGAAGTTCAGCTCGCAGAACATCCAGCGCGTCACGGTCTGCTGGGAGCCGGGCAGCGAGTTCCGCAACCTCCTCGCCGACGCCGAGTTCAACCTCGTCGCCACCCGTTCGGCCCAGGCGGCCGTCCTCAAGGCCATCAAGGAGGGCAAGACCAACGTGGATATCTCCGCGCCCGTCAAGCCCGATGGAGACCCCTCCAGCCCTGGAAGCCCCTCCAACCCCGGCGGCACCACGAAGCCGAAGAAGCACACGCTGACGGTCCGCTCGGCCAACGAGAGCCAGGGTAGCGT
>ERZ809074.3645-NODE-3645-length-14051-cov-3.468062_pt1 | contig 14051 bp, 10 predicted proteins | sample MGYA00520795_ERZ809074 | MGnify/ENA primary metagenome ERZ809074 (study PRJEB31570, sample SAMEA3212989) | Homo sapiens | biome: human-gut; feature: human gut; material: fecal | place: Sweden | collected 2011 ...
TCTTGTCTCATTGCCATATCCACAAGTATCCGTCCAAAAGTACCCTGATCCACCAAGGTGAAAAGGCTGAAACCCTGTACTACATCGTTAAGGGCTCCGTTGCTGTATTGATTAAAGATGAAGAAGGCAAAGAAATGATCCTTTCTTATCTCAATCAGGGCGATTTCATTGGTGAACTAGGCTTATTTGAGGAAGGGCAAGAACGTAGCGCCTGGGTTCGTGCAAAAACCGCCTGTGAAGTGGCTGAAATTTCTTACAAGAAGTTCCGCCAGCTCATTCAGGTCAATCCAGATATTCTGATGCGCCTGTCTGCTCAGATGGCTAGCCGTTTACAGGTTACCTCTGAAAAAGTCGGCAACCTTGCATTCTTGGACGTAACCGGTCGTATCGCTCAGACCCTGCTGAATCTGGCCAAACAGCCAGATGCCATGACTCATCCAGATGGTATGCAGATCAAGATCACTCGTCAGGAAATTGGCCAGATCGTTGGCTGCTCCCGTGAAACCGTTGGTCGTATTCTGAAGATGCTGGAAGATCAAAATCTGATCTCCGCACACGGAAAAACCATCGTCGTTTACGGCACTCGCTGATAGATGACGCCCGTGTAGCCTTGCTGCACGGGTTTCTTTAGCTATGTGGCGGCGGTTCATCTACCACCCGGAAGTCAACTACGCACTGCGTCAAACGCTGGTGCTGTGTCTTCCTGTGCTATTCGGCCTGTTGATAGGTAATCTACAACTTGGGCTGATGTTCTCTTTAGTTCCCGCCTGCTGCAATATCGCCGGGCTCGATACTCCGCATAAACGCTTTATTAAACGATTAGTCGTTGGCGGCAGCTTATTTGCCTTCAGCAGTTTTCTGCTACAGCAATGCTTACTCTGGCAAATTCCCCTACCGCTGATCATGCTCGGTTTAGCCTTGTTGCTTGGCGTTAACGGTGAAATTAGCCCGCTACACGCACGGCTTATGCCTGCCGCGCTGGTTGCCTCTATTTTTACCCTGAGCATGGCGGGAAGCGTGCCGATCTGGCATGGGCCACTGCTGTATATTGTCGGCACTATTTGGTATGGCGCTTTCACCTGGTTTTGGTTCCTGCTGTGGAAGGGGCAACCGATCCGCGAAAACCTCAGCCAGCTCTACGTTCAGCTTGGCGACTACATGGAAGCCAAATACAGCCTGCTAACTCAGCATATCGATCCTGAAACCGCGCTGCCTCCGTTGCTACAACGCCAGCAAAAAGTGATGGATCTCATTGCTCAGATATACCAACAAATGCACATGCTTTCATTGGTGCATAACCCTGAATACAAACGCCTGCTGCGTTATTTTCAGGTCGCATTAGACTTGCAAGAACACATCACCGTTAGCCTGTCTCAGCCCGATGAAGTGCAGAAGCTGGTCGAAAAAAGTCAGGCCGAGGCGATATTACGCCGCAATGCTCAGGTCATTACCGAGCGACTTAAAACGGTTGCCGACGATATTTTGTATCACCGTTATCCCCAACATTTCTCGATGGATAATGAGCTATCGGCGCTAGAAAAACTGTCTAATCAGCACCCAGATAACCCCGTTGGCAAATTCTGTTATTATCATTTTAGCCGTGTGGCTCGCCTGCTAGAGCGCCAACGCCCACTATATCAACGCAATCTGATGTCCACTCAGCAGCGGCTTCCCTTCTGGCCTGCGCTGCGCGCCTATCTTTCGCTGAAGTCGGTAGCACTGCGCAACGCCGCACGATTAGGTATTACGCTGGCTGCGGGCAGTAGCCTCGGCATGTTATTCCATCTGCCAAAGCCCTATTGGGTTTTGCTGACCATCATGTTGGTGATTCAGAATGGCTATAACGCGACGCGCGTTAGGATCCAGCACCGTGCGCTAGGCACCTTTGTTGGATTAATTGTTGCCGCAGGACTACTGCAGCTCAACCTACCGTTGAACGTCACGCTTAGCTGCATGCTGGTAATTACCATCGCGGCTTATTTGGTGCTCAGGAAAAACTACGGTCTGGCCGTGATCGGTTTCACCATCACGGCGGTGTACACGCTTCAGCTGTTACAGCTTAACGGATTACATTTCTTGGTTCCGCTCCTCATCGATACGGTTCTCGGTTGTATTCTTGCCTTTGCCAGCACCATCTGGCTGTGGCCACAGTGGCAAAGCGGCTTGCTGCGCAAAAATGCGCATCAGGCATTGGAGGCCTACCAAGACGAACTGCGCCTTTTACTGTCGCCTGAGCCAAAAACGTCCGCGCTGGCCTATGCGCGTATGAAAGTGAATCAGGCACACAATGCCGTCTTTACTTCGCTAAATCAGGCGATGCAGGAACCGGGATTTGACTCACGTTACTTAACGGATATGCGCCTGTGGATCACCCACAGTCAGTTTATCGTTGAGCATCTCAATGCCATGACGATCCTCGCACGCGACCACTACATGCTCACCGAGAATCTAGCACAGGATTATTTACAGCGTTGCGAAATTGCGTTGCAGCTTTGTCAGCAACGTTTGGAACATGATGGTCCAACGCTCAATGACAACGCCGCCGTATTTCAGTCTGACGATCAAGAAACTAACGGTATGCCCGTTACGCAAATTGAAGTGCATCTTCGACGCATCATTGCGCACTTACGCGCCATGCATACCATTTCGTCGATAGCATGGCGGCAACGGCCACATCACGGGATTTGGATGAGCCGTAAACTCAGGGATTAATTGCCACCCACGACTTTGGCAATCGCTTTTTCCAGCCGTGCCATGCCCTCATGGATATCGGCAAACTCGATAACCAACGAGGGCGCAAAGCGCAAAATATCCGGTCCCGCGTTCAGCAGCATAAGTCCTTCACTCGCGGCGGCATGCAAGATATCTCGCGCCTTACCGTGATAGGCAGGGCTCAGTTCAGCGCCCAGCAACAGCCCCATTCCACGCACCTGAGTGAAGATATTGTACTGGGTATTGATCTTCTCTAGGGCCTCCACAAACAGGCCGTGGCGCTCTTCAATTCCCGCCATCACCTCAGGTGTATAGATCACGTCCAGAGCCGCCTCTGCAACCGCACAGGCCAGTGGATTACCGCCATAGGTGGTACCGTGGGTACCCACCTGCATGGCGCTGGCAATTTCGTGGGTTGTTAACATGGCGCTAATCGGAAAACCGCCCCCCAGCGCTTTGGCAGTGGTGAGAATATCCGGCGTCACACCGTAGTGCATGTAGGTAAAGAGTTTACCGGTTCGGCCCATACCGCTTTGTACTTCATCGAAAACCAACAGCGCCTGATGCCGATCGCAAAGTTCACGTACGCCTTGCAAGAAGCTTTGCGTCGCAGGCATCACGCCGCCTTCGCCTTGAACGGGCTCAAGCACCACTGCACAGGTATGATCGTCGATAACTGCACGAACGGCGTCTAAATCATTAAATGGCACATGCACGATGTCGGCAGGCTTCGGGCCAAAGCCGTCTGAATATTTTGGCTGCCCCCCCACGGAAACCGTAAATAAGGTACGGCCATGAAAGGCATGGTGGAAGGCAATAATCTTGGATTTGAAAGGGCTAATTTTGCTGGAGGCATAGTAACGAGCCAGTTTAAACGCCGCTTCGTTTGCCTCCGCGCCGGAGTTTGCAAAGAAGACACGCTCGGCAAAGGTGGCATCAATCAGCTTTTGTGCCAGACGTAGCGCAGGCTCATTGGTGAAAACATTACTTACATGCCACAGCTTTTCGCCTTGCTCATGCAGTGCAGCAACCAGCGCAGGATGGCAATGCCCTAAGGCCGTCACGGCAATCCCCCCCGCAAAATCCACATACTCTCGCCCTTGCTGATCCCACACTCGGCTTCCTTTACCGCGCACGGGAACGAAATCTGCCGGTGCATAGATAGGCAACATCACCTTTTCAAATGTGTCTCTTGCAACTGACTGCTGCTTCGCCATCACTTTTCCACCTTATTCACATCGCCAACAACGATTTGCCAGCTATTAAATGAAAATATAATCATAAAATATGCATAATAAATCATTTTATGGCAACCGTAATTTGCGTTTGTTTTGCCAAAACCTCCCCGTTCAATAACAGCGGTTAAAGTTGAGACTAAGATTCAGCGTGCTTATACTTTGAACTTGGAAGTTACGTTCCGCCTCTTCACTTAAGGACTGACCATGAGCGCTCCGCTTACCATTGCTAAGAATCAAAAAGTCACGCTGCAACTACTTCCGGCGCTGGCCAACCGCCACGGACTGATTACCGGCGCAACGGGTACGGGGAAAACCGTGACCCTACAAAAAATGGCAGAGCAGTTCTCTCGTATTGGTGTTCCCGTATTTTTGGCCGACGTAAAAGGCGACTTGTCCGGTATTGCCGCTGCCGGCACGCCTTCCGATAAATTACAGAAAAGATTAGATGCTTTGCAGGTGACCGACTGGTCGCCGCAGGCGTGTCCGATCATTCCGTGGGATATTTTTGCCGAAAAAGGTCACCCTATTCGTGCCACGGTGTCAGATTTAGGCCCGCTGTTGCTGTCTCGCCTGCTGGATTTAAACGACGTGCAATCCGGCGTGTTACAGCTGGTGTTTAAGATTGCCGATGACAGCAACCTGCTGCTGCTCGATATGAAAGATCTCCGCGCCGTGGTGCAGTTTGTGGGGGACAATGCCAAACAGTTCACCACCCAGTATGGCAATATTTCTACCGCGTCTATTGGCGCGATTCAGCGCGGATTACTGACGCTGGATCAGCAAGGCGGCGATCATTTCTTTGGCGAGCCGATGTTGGATATTAAAGATCTGATGCGCTGCGACGCCAATGGGCAAGGCATTATTAATCTACTGGCCGCCGACAAACTGATCAATCAGCCGAAGCTCTACTCGGTATTCCTTCTGTGGCTACTGGCGGAGTTATTTGAACAGCTGCCTGAGGTCGGTGACGTTGAGCAACCAAAGCTGGTGTTCTTCTTCGATGAGGCTCATCTGCTGTTTAACGACGCGCCTAGCGCCCTACTGGATAAAATAGAACAGGTCGTGCGCTTAATCCGTTCTAAAGGCGTAGGGATCTATTTCGTTACCCAGAACCCACTGGATATCCCTGACAACGTTCTCGGACAACTGGGCAATCGCGTTCAACATGCGCTACGTGCGTTTACCCCACGCGATCAAAAAGCCGTGAAAGCCGCAGCACAAACCCTGCGCGCAAATCCCGAATTCAGCACCGAGCAGGCCATTACCGAGCTGGGCGTAGGCGAAGCATTGGTTTCATTCCTTGATGAAAGCGGTCGCCCAACCATCGTTGAGCGCGCAATGGTTATCGCGCCCAAATCCCGTATGGGGCCGTTAACCGCCGATGAATTGAATCACGCCCTAAATCATTCACCGTTATATGGTCGCTATGACGAAGCCGTCGATCGTGAATCTGCCTATGAAAAAATCACCCAGCAGGGCTTCAGCACGGTTGAAAGCGGGGATGAAAAAGCCAGCGCTGACGACGTGAAAAAACCAGAGGCCAACGCGCAAGAAGGCGGCGGATTGATGGGCAGCTTGAATGAAATTCTGTTCGGCACCACCGGCCCTCGCGGTGGTAAGAAAGATGGCGTGGTACAAACCGCCGCAAAAAGCATGGCGCGTCAGGTAGGAAGTTCGCTCGGCCGCCAAATTTTGCGCGGCGTTTTAGGCTCGATTATGGGCGGACGTAAATAACTCCCTGCTTTCTTATGCTCTTACTTATGCCCTGCATGATTTATCATCGGGGCATCTGATGTCATTTCCGTACAAAGCGAACCTCTGATGCTGTTGCTGATCGATAATTACGACTCCTTTACCTACAACCTCTACCAATACTTTTGCGAACTCGACGCCGACGTTATCGTCCGCCGCAACGACGATCTCACGCTTGAGCAAATCGAAGCGCTGGCGCCTTCACATCTGGTGATATCACCTGGACCTTGCACACCAAACGATGCTGGGATTTCTTTAGCAGCCATCGAACACTTTGCGGGGAAAATACCGTTGTTAGGCGTGTGCTTAGGTCATCAGGCACTGGGGCAGGTTTTCGGTGCCAACGTGGTTCGCGCCCGTCAGGTCATGCATGGCAAAACCAGCGCAATTCGCCATACCAACGGCGGCGTATTCCATGGCTTAAACAATCCGCTAACGGTAACGCGCTACCATTCACTGATTCTGGAAAAAGAGACGCTGCCCGACTGCTTGGAAATTACCGCGTGGAGTGAACGCAACGGCGAACCCGACGAGATTATGGGCGTACGCCATCGCACCTTAGACGTTGAAGGCGTGCAGTTTCACCCTGAAAGCATTTTAAGCGAACAAGGCCACCAGCTATTGAAGAATTTTTTGCAGCGCTAGAAACAAAACTCCCGCCAACAGCGGCGGGAATCTCAGCTCATAACATCAAACCGAATATCAGAGATTATGGCAGTACTTTTGCCGATGTAATCACGATCGGCTTAGAAGGGACATTCTGGTATGGGCCGACGTTCTCAGTACGCACCTGAGCAATTTTGTCGACAATGTCCATCCCCTTCGTCACTTTACCAAATACCGCATAGCCAAAATCACGCTGGCCGTGATCTAAGAAAGCATTGTCGGCAACGTTAATGAAGAACTGGCTGGTTGCGCTGTCTTTTTCAGCAGTACGCGCCATAGCGATGGTGCCGCGCAGGTTACGCAAACCGTTATCCGCTTCGTTTTTGATTGGTGCATTCGTGGTTTTCTGCTGCATATCCGCAGTAAACCCACCGCCCTGCACCATAAAACCAGGGATCACACGATGAAAAATCGTGTTGTTGTAATACCCGCTGTTCACGTAGTCGAGGAAGTTCTTCACCGACACCGGCGCTTTTTGACTATCCAACTCAATTTCAATATTACCAGCGGTCGTCGACAGTAAAACATGGCTGTTGGCAGCCAATGCGGCCGGAGCCAATACCGTCAGCGAAAATAGCGCGGTTAGGGTGACGAATACTCTCTTGAACATGACACATCCTTTCTCTGCGGGCTTTTTCAAAGCAGGTGAACAACAAATTAACTTATCGATTCTAATTAGGCGCTAGCCTATTAGCTACCCATTTACTCACATTTACTTAACGATGGGATAAGTCTGAAAAAATGCCGCCTCTTAGCGACGAAAAACACCTAGTTTTGCAATCAAGATCACACTTCATCCCCTACCTAATTATTCAAAAATGAATTTTTGCGAACTGACTCGCAAACCGATTGATGGAAGTTGCTAGTCTTAAACTTAAATGAGAGCGCTCTCATTTTATGATCAACGCAAAATACGCTATCTGATTTATCAGGTTTATGAGGCGGGTGATAAACCCACGCTATTTATCTCGCTGCTCCTCGTGTTGTCCTGATGATCATCGAAATCCTCATTGCCAGATAAAACGGAGATACTCGCATGATCCCGATAAAAGTTGCCATCATCGGCGGAGGCAGTAGTTATACACCGGAGTTGGTTGAAGGCATTATCCAGCGGGCTAAGCAAATTCCGCTGTCTGAGCTGGCATTGGTTGACGTTGAAGCAGGTCGTCACAAGGTTGAGATCATTGCCGACCTCACACGCCGAATACTGGCACGCAATGGCTTTGAGCAGGTCAAGGTCAGCATCCATTTCACCCCCGACGATGCTATTCGTGGAGCCAGCTTTGTATTAACTCAGCTGCGCGTAGGCCAGTTACCGGCACGTGCTGCCGACGAACGTCTCGGCTTAAAGTTTGGATTAATTGGGCAAGAAACCACCGGCGTCGGCGGTTTTGCTAAAGCGCTCCGCACGATCCCCGTGATGCTAAACATCGCCCGTAAAGTTGAACAGCTGGCTCCCGATGCCTGGATCATTAACTTCACCAATCCAGCAGGTATCGTTACCGAAGCGGTTTCTCGCTATACCAAGGCCAAAATCATTGGTCTGTGCAATGTTCCCGTCACCATGCACCATATGATTGCCAAAATGCTGCAACGGCCCTATCGAGACGTCCAGCTACGCTTCGCCGGTCTAAACCATATGGTTTGGGTGCATCAGGTCACCGCTGATGGGCAAGACCAGACGCAACGGGTGATCGACATGCTCTGCGATGGCGCGGCGCTCACCATGAATAACATCAAAGAAGAGCCGTGGCCGCCGGAGTTTCTGCGCGCGCTTGGTGCCATCCCTTGCCCCTATCATCGCTATTTCTATCGAACCCGCACGATGCTGAAAGATGAAATCACTGAGGCTAGCACCGAAGGCACCCGCGCGGAACAGGTGATGGACGTTGAGAAAGCGCTCTTTGCGCTGTATGCCGACCCGAATTTAGACCACAAACCAGAGCAGTTAAGCTTCCGTGGCGGCTCATTTTATTCAGAGGTTGCGCTGGAACTGATGTGTGCGATTCACAACAATCTCGGTACCCGTTTAGTGGTCAACACGCCAAACCGCGGCGCCATTCACGATCTGCCTGCTGATGCCGTGATTGAAACTGACTGTATCGTGGATGCCCAAGGCGCGCATCCTCTCGCATTCGGTTCGCTCCCCGTGTCCATGGTCGGTCTCACGCAACAGGTGAAATCGTTCGAACGTCTGACGATCGAAGCCGCCGTACACGGTGATAGAAAATCCGCGCTGCTAGCGCTGGTCACCAACCCATTAATTGGCGATGCCGGACTGGCTTCACCTTTATTGGATGAAGTCCTAGCCGTAAACAAAGCGTATCTGCCACAATTTAATTAACCGCAATCCCCTCGTTGCTTTGCCGCAAGGAGGGATTTGGATCCCATCATCATAAGGAATTTGACCATGACGACGCTTGAAGACGTTGCTGCATTTGCCGGTGTTTCTCGCGCCACCGTTTCACGCGTGGTGAATGGCGATAGCAACGTCAAAGAAAAAACGCGTCTCATGGTGGAAGCCGCTATCACCGAGTTAGGCTATAGCCCACACCCGGCCGCCCGGGCGCTGGCGTCTAACCAAAGCCAAACGATCGGTTTAGTCACAACCACTTACCGCGGTGGTTTTTTTGGCGCACTGATGGATAACGTGCAAAGCGAAGCCGAAAGCCGCCGTAAACAGCTTCTAGTGACTCAGGGAAAAAATAGCGCTGACAATGAATGGCAGGCCATTCAGCGTTTATACAACCTACGCTGTGATGGGCTTATCCTGCACGTGAGAGCGCTGAGCGATGAGCAACTCTGCAAGCTGGCGCAAGAAGGCAAAGCCTTTATGATTTTGGATCGTTTGGTGCCGGGCCTTGAAGATCGCTGCGTCGCCTTCGATCATCACCGCGCCAGCCAAATGGCCACAAAACGGCTGATTGATTTAGGCCATACAAAAATAGCCTGTATCAGCGGCCCTTCCTCTCGTCATTCCAGCCAGCTACGCCGCCAAGGTTTTCTCGATACGATGGACGCCGCCGGACTGCTGCCCGTAGCCTGTTTAGAAGGCGATTATGATATGCAAAGCGGTTATCAGATGGCGGACAAACTTTTGCAAAGCCGACGACCTACCGCGATCTACTGCTGTAATGAAGAGATGGCGATTGGCGCACTGCTGGCGATCACCGAGCATCGCTTAACGATCCCAAATGATATCTCACTGATTTGCTATGACAGCGGAGAACGGGCGGCTTTTGTGCGTCCGGCATTAACCAGTATTCATTTCCCCATCACCGATATGGCTCGCCATGCCACCGAGCGTCTTATCGATCCCGAATGCATACCGGAAGTTTTTCTGCCTATCCTCATCGATCGTGGTTCGGTCATTTCCGCAAAAAGGTAATCTGTGACGATCTGAGAGCAATAATTTCTACTCAGATCGCTTTTGTAAGAAACTCATTCATATCGTTACAGCAAAAAATCGACATATATCACAAAAATCGCCTACAACTATGCTAGGATTCGCCGCCTTGTGGGATCGATTATTCTTAGTTTGATCCTTCGTAAATACTTTCCTATTTCTCAATACTACTGACACGGGCCTTGCTATGACCAACAGCAACCGCATTCGCCTAACATGGATCAGTTTCTTCTCCTATGCACTTACCGGTGCATTGGTGATCGTCACCGGGATGGTGATGGGCAATATCGCAGAATACTTTAATCTGCCGATTTCCAGCATGAGTAACACCTTTACGTTTCTTAATGCCGGTATTTTGGTCTCTATTTTCCTTAACGCATGGTTAATGGAAATTATCCCTCTTAAACGCCAGTTGATTTTCGGCTTCGTGCTGATGATCTTAGCCGTTGCGGGCCTGATGGTCGGCCACAGCTTGGTGATGTTCTCTCTGTGCATGTTTGTACTGGGCGTGGTGAGCGGGATTACTATGTCTATCGGTACCTTCCTCATTACCCATATCTATGAAGGTCGCCAGCGTGGCTCACGCCTGCTGTTCACCGACTCCTTCTTCAGTATGGCGGGGATGGTATTCCCCATCGTTGCCGCTACGCTGCTGGCGAATCACGTGACGTGGTACTGGGTTTACGCCTGCATCGGCGTGCTGTATCTGGCCATTTTCGTCCTGACGCTGATGTCTGACTTCCCTATTTTGGGTCAGAAAAAAGACGATCAGAGCGAGCCAGTGGTAAAAGAGAAATGGGGTATCGGCGTTCTCTTCCTGTCGATTGCCGCACTGTGCTACATCCTCGGCCAGTTAGGCTTCATCCAGTGGGTACCAGAATACGCCAGCAAACATTTCAACATGAGCATCGAAGAAGCTGGCGCATTAGTCAGTAACTTCTGGACGGCTTATATGGTTGGGATGTGGATCTTCAGCTTCATTCTGCGTTTCTTCGATCTGCAACGCATCGTGACCGTTCTGGCCGCGCTCTCTACCGTGATGATGTACCTGTTCGTCACCACCGAGCAGGTTGGCATGCTGAGCCTGTACATTCTGGGTCTGGGCTTTGTTAGCAGCGCAATTTACACCACGCTGATCACGCTGGGCTCGCTGCAAACCAAAGTGTCTTCACCAAAACTGGTGAACTTCATTCTGACCTGCGGCACCATCGGTACGATGTTGACCTTCATTGTGACTGGCCCAATCGTGGCGAAAAGCGGTGCTCACGCAGCGCTGGCAACCGCCAATGGCTTGTACCTTGTGGTCTTCGTGATGTGTTTACTGTTGGGCTTCGTGACGCGTCACCGCCTGCACGGCCACAGCACTAAATAAATCGGGTTCTTCCTGATAAAAAAACCGGCCTATAACAGGGCCGGTTTTTTATTGTCGCAATAACGCGATTAACGTTTAAAGTCGACGGTTTCAGACGCCCCTAGATGCAGCGTGGTTTTCGCTGGCTGGGTGCAGGCAATCACTGCGCCGCGACGAACGGAATAGCGCACAGGAACCTGACGACGCACGGCATCAAAACCACTGTCTGCCGGTAATACAATCAGATTCGCACTGTTCCCCGCCGCAATACCATAATCCGTTAGATTCAACGTTTTCGCACTGTGGTGAGTAATCAAGTTCACCCCATCGTCAATTTGACCATAGCCCATCAGCTGACAGACATGTAGCCCCATATGCAGCACCTGCAGCATATTTGCCGTACCCAGCGGATACCATGGATCAAACACGTCATCATGGCCGAAGCAGACGTTAATGCCAGATTCCAGCATCTCTTTCACGCGGGTAATACCACGGCGCTTTGGATAGGTATCGAAGCGCCCTTGCAGATGGATATTCACCAGTGGGTTCGCCACAAAGTTAATCCCAGACATCTTCAGCAAGCGGAATAAACGCGAAGTGTAGGCGCCGTTATAGGAGTGCATCGCCGTTGTATGACTCGCGGTTACACGTGCGCCCATGCCTTCTCGGTGTGCCAGCGCGGCAACCGTTTCAACAAAGCGCGATTGTTCGTCATCAATCTCATCGCAGTGAACGTCGATCAGACGGTCATATTTTTGCGCCAACGCAAACGTCTTATGCAGAGACTCCACGCCGTATTCGCGAGTGAATTCAAAGTGTGGGATAGCACCAACCACATCAGCGCCCAGACGCATCGCCTCTTCCAACAACGCTTCACCGTTGGGATACGACATAATCCCTTCTTGTGGGAAAGCAACGATTTGCAGATCAACCCACGGAGCCACTTCCTGCTTCACTTCTAACATCGCTTTCAGCGCCGTTAGCGTGGCGTCAGAAACATCCACGTGAGTACGCACATGCTGAATACCGTTGGCAATTTGCCATTTTAGGGTTTGCCATGCGCGCTGTTTCACATCTTCATGGGTCAATAACGCTTTGCGCTCGGCCCAGCGCTCAATACCTTCAAACAGGGTTCCAGACTGGTTCCAGCTTGGCTGCCCCGCCGTTTGGGTGGTATCCAGATGGATATGTGGCTCTACAAAAGGCGGTAACACTAAGCCCTGCTCAGCATCCAAACATTTAGTTGAAGCAGGCATCACGCCAGATTGCGCTTCAATTGAGGTTATTTTTCCGTCTTGAAGACCGATCTGCCACAGCCCTTCTTTCCCCGCCAAGCGAGCGTTAATCACCGCCTGTAATGTGTTATTCGGCACCGTTAGCCTCCGCATTTGTTATTGTTGATACTGCCGTCATTGCAGTTTTACGATTTAGAATTGGATTAAGCACCAGATAGCTCAGCGCCCCGCCCAGCACCGCATTCACGGGCACCACGCCCGGCAGCCAATGACCGGCGGCAATCCCCAGCGCGACGGCCAGAATAGCCACCCAGTTTACGTTCATCATACGCGCGGTAGCAAAGTGCTCATAGCGGCGACGGTTCATCAGGTAGTCAGCGATGATAACGCCGCCCACCGGAGGGATAGCCGCAGACAAGAACGTCAGCCAGCCAACAAAATTGTTATACAGCCACAGCGCGCAAATAGTGCCGATGATGCCGTTAATGATCGACAGCGTTTTACTCGACATACCGGTAATGTTGGCAAAACCCAATCCCGAGGCATAGAGCGCATTGTCGTTGGTGGTCCAGATATTCAGCCCCAGCACTACAATGGCAGGTAGCAACAGACCTTGAGCAATCATGACATCAGAGATATCCGCCATGCCCAATGCCGCCGCACCGGCCGCGCCGAAAATAAACATCAAAGAGTTGCCGAGGAAAAACGCCACCATTGAAACCAGCACCGCCATTTTGCCATTGCGCCCGAAGCGTACAAAGTCGGCGGTGAGCGTTCCTGCGCTGACAAAAGAGCCCACCACCAGCGCCAAAGCCACGTTAAAATCTAACGGCTCAGCCGGAACCACAGATCTCAGCGCGTCTAATCCGCCCATGCCATGCACCGCGAGCCAGACTGAGTAGCCCCCTAAGCAAGCAATAGCAGGAACCGCAATCACCGAAAGCACCGTTAACGCTGAAATACCAAAGAACACCGTCACCGTCATCAGCAAGCCAGAGATCGCGATCAGCCAATTGATATCCAGCCCGGTGGCTTTTCCTACCGGAATGGCAAACATCGCCACGCCGACGCCAAACCACCCTACCTGCGTTCCGCCCAGCAGCAGTGATGGCAGCCAAGAGCCTTTAACACCAAAAGAGAATCGCGCAAGAAGATGTGTGGTGAGGCCCGTTTTAGCGCCGATGTAACCGAGAATAGAAGTGTAAATACCGAGGAGAAGATTACCGAGGAGTACTGCGAGGAAGAAATCATGATAACTAAGACCGGTTCCGAGAGCGCCTCCGGTCCACATACTGGCGGAAAAGAAGGTTAATCCCAGCATGACGAACGTCAATTTCCGCGCCGATTGCGGTACAGGCCCCTGACTATAGTTGTTATCTTGCGACACGACATTCCTCCTTTCGCTGTTTTCAGGCCAAAAAATCCGCCGCATTCTATTCCTCTGCCGACAAAAAGCAATCGTTTTCGTATGGGTAATAAGAATTTTATATATTTCTCATGATTGAGCCGCTCCGCTTTCAAGATTGCTTAAAAATAAAACAAAATAGCATTTCACTTTTTATAGCTCATCCATTATCAAACTGACACGTTTCAGCTAAAGTTGCGAAAAATCCACAACTTAACAAAATATCAATGAAATCAGACAACTACAACCTTAGAGGTATATAGGGGTCAAATTGATTTACATCAAT
>ERZ809074.3649-NODE-3649-length-14040-cov-16.859278_pt1 | contig 14040 bp, 14 predicted proteins | sample MGYA00520795_ERZ809074 | MGnify/ENA primary metagenome ERZ809074 (study PRJEB31570, sample SAMEA3212989) | Homo sapiens | biome: human-gut; feature: human gut; material: fecal | place: Sweden | collected 2011 ...
GGGACTTACACCCGTTAGAAACGTGCGCCGCCGGGCGCACACAAAAAAAGAAACCACCAATTTTTCAAGGTAGTAGCTTTTATATCGCAGGTTATCTATTTTTCATATCCAACAACTGAAGTGTACGCCTATCTTTTTTCCCCTGATAATACTTTTCCAGCACTTTTTCAAATATCTCCTGATGTCCTGAAGCTGCATCAAATAATGTCATGGATGACTTCAATTTTTTATCATCTGGCCGTCCCATCACTACAACCGCATCATTTGCATCCAGTTCTAACAATGCGCTGCAAATTTCTACTAAATGCGCCTTTAATATCGGGTCTGCAAGATACGCCTTTGCTTCTCCTAAATCCTGAATTCCATAATACTCAGACATAGCGCTATGTCCCAGTCCTTTTAACTGTGGAAAAATATACCAAATCCAGTGACTTTCTTTTTTCCCTTTTTTTATTTCATCTAGCGCAAACTGATAATCTTTTTGTTGTGCCTGAATAAAACGAGTCACATCGTATCCAATGATTTTTTGCATTTTCTCGTCCTACTAATCATTTTATTTTTATAAGAAAAACACATTAGGGCTTCTTTATATAACATACGAGAAGCCCTAATCAGTTCTTCCTTTTTTCGATAACTAGCCTTAAATAAAATCAATCATTATACGGGCATCCATCAGCCTCACAACCACAGGAATTAAAAAAGCACTCATCTTCATAAAATTCATAATCTCTTTTTTCCTGAATAAGTTCCATACTTCTTCCTCCTTCCTTTGTATTTTTGCTCATATGTAAATATTTATGAACAATCATTTTTCCACTAATTCCAGATAGGTTTTTAGCAACAATAAATGTTTTTCTTTCACTTGCTCGCAATCACGTATATGATGCTTATGCAATCTTTCATTTGCACATCCGCCCAAACACATAGGAAGAAATTTACAAGCTTCTTGCATACACTTTTCTGGTATTTCAGAATAGAAATCCATTTCCATATCTGAATAATAGGAACCAGTATATACATCTCCCACAATCTCATCTGGTTTTCCAACACTGTGTTCACACTTATATAATTCTCCATCAGGCCCTATTACATATTGTGTACAATTTTCCATACCACAAAATGTTCTTAATACTTTAGGAAGCAAAACAATCCGCTTGAAATTTCCTTCTTTTTTTAAGCCTTCTTTTAAATAAATACCACGTACAAAATTTGCATATTCAACTGCATCCAAACATAATGTCGAATTAAACTCACATCCCACATAATCTACTACTTGTGCAAGTGTCATTTGTACTCGTCCAACTAAGTTATGTTCAACAAGTAGTTCTTCTATTACATCAATAATATCCTTCTGATTGTTACGCGTTACATTTAAACGAATATCTATAGGTAAAATGTCTACCACCGATTTAATATTTGATATAACAGTATCATAAGCATCAATTCCCTTTGCCGCTTTATATGCTTCTCTCGTTCCATCCAAAGTTATCTGAGCAAACGAAACATGAATATCTTTTAGCATTTCAGCAACATCTGGTGTTAAACCAATTCCATTTGTAATAATATTGCAAATTAATCTAATATTCTCTTTTTCACAAAATTCCTTTAGTTCCGTTCCAATACGTTCTATGGCTTTTATATTAAGAAGTGGTTCCCCTCCAAAATAAGTGATTCGTATACATTCCGCATGATTTTCCTTTGCTTGCCCTTTTATATATTTAATTACCATTTCCACTGTGTTTTCATTCATAAAATGGTTTCTATTAATCCCATGTTCAAAGCAATAGGTACAATGAGCCTGACAATCATTCGTCAACGCAATCACATATTTGAGAACTTGATGATATTTTGAATAAATAGCCGTTTTTCTTCTAATAGCCAATCGATTCAATTCATTCATCTTTGCATCAACTATAAATCCCTGTTTATAAAGTAATTCAAGACTATCATTAGAAGTAATACACTCCTCGATTGTATTGGGTAACTTTATGATTGCACCAGTATATGAATTATATAATCCGCCTTCTCCGAAAGGGATATTAAAAATAGATGGCTTGTACATATTACATCACCTCAATTCCACTTGAATTGCGTATACCTTCAGATCCATCAACCAAAATCATCCTTCCTCTGATATTCTCATGCAGATCAACCATGTTTTTAATCCACTCTCTCAATTTATCGCTTGGAAATGGATCTAATCCTGTATCTAAAGTGATTTGATTTTTCTGAAAATTATTTATTTTAAAATATACAGATGGTGCATCGCAAAATAGTTCAATAAAATCCGACAAATCTTGCATATTGGTCCTACTATCAACCACGTAGGTGATTATAACATCTATGATCTTCTTTTCTGCTGCATAATAAATAGTCTGGATTACATTATCCCAACAAAGCATTCTATTATTTACAGCTGAGACTTTCATTGCGTTTTGGGGTGTGATACCCTTTAATGATATTCCTAACACATCAATCAAGTTTTCATCACATGCCGTTTTTATCATATTATAATTTGATCCATTTGAATCCAGTAGAACTGCACCGCCTTTAGCTTTCACACAACGCATGGAATCTACTAGCCCTGGATTAAGCGTTGGTTCTCCACCTGTAAATTTAAATCCTAATCCATAAGGTATAAGACTTTGAACTTTATAGGCAAATTCATCCATTGAATAATCGTAATAAGAATTTTGTTTCTGTAACTTTTGAAATCCACAAAACTCACACCTAAAATTGCAACGATTAAATGACACTGCATGAATTTTTTCTTTTCCAAATTTTTCTCTATAATTTGGACTTTTAGGTGCATAAAAGTTAGGAACAATTAAATATTCCATATTCTCACCATACTTTCCTATAGTTGTCTTCTCTTCTTATCCAAAAATGGGCCTTCATTTTCTACTATTTCTTCTTTATCTTCTGCAATTCCCAAATACTCTTCAAATCTCCTCTTCGTCTCCCCACACCATCTCTTACTAATCCCAATCATCTCCCCATTCTCCAACACCAATACATCTCTTTGGGTTTTTGTCCCATCCTCTTTTGAAGCATCATTTGAAGTCTCTTTGGGGACCTCTTGTTTGGTTTTTTTTCCTTTTTCTTTCTTCTTGTCGCTACTGTTCTCTTTCCCCAGGCATGCCACATACCTCAGGTTCACCAAAAAGCTCTGATGACATCTAACGAATTCTTTGCCAGCTTTTTGTTCCAGTTCCGATATTTTATCCTTACATTCGTATATCTTCCCATTTGCCATGTGAATCTTTGTAACATGACCTTCACTTTCCAGATACCGGATCTCCCAGCTATAAAAAACCTGGCGGGTCTTGCTTTGGACAACCAGCCGTTCCTGACTGTCATTTTTCTGTCTTTCTATGGCCAGAAGCAGCAATTGGTATACATAATCCATTTTCACCGGCTTGATCAGGAATCCTGCTGGTTGTACCGGTCTCAGGAAAATCGTCTGCGCGTATTCCACATCCTGTTCCGCCATATAAATAATCTGGAGAAATGGGTACTTCTGGCCCAGTTCACAGGCAAAATCGATGCCATTTTTTCCTTCATCTTCTGCAACGGTTTTATCAAATGCATGGTCAATATCCAATATCAGAAGATCAATCTCTTTTCCCTCATTTAATTCATCTCTTAATTCCCGAACATTGTTGTAACATGTGACACAGCTTACCAGTTTCGTATCCACAAGAAACCGTTTCATACGGCTAAGTGCATCTGGCTGACTGTCACACACCGCAACCCGTAATCTCATACGCCCCTCCACTCAGCCTTTTCCAATTTTATTGGTATTACACTTACCCCCCCGACCATCAAAATCACTGTTTGACCACTTTGTCTTCGACAAAAAGCGGCTTTTTTATTGCTTTTTATTATAACGCAGCTAGGTCTTGTCTTATTTTTGTGAGCAAAATTGGGCGTATTTTGAGCAAAAAAAGAGACTAACCACTCTTGGCTAGTCTCTCATTCACTTCCAATATCCTATTTTAATCTTTCTTCCATCTCCCCCAGCAGCATCTCTGCCTCCCGCATTCTCCCTTCTTTCACCATGCCCATCACCACCATCATCTGGTTATTGAAGTCATGCTCCAGTTTGCGGACGGCCTGGGCATTTTGCTCCAGTTGTTCTACGTGGCGTCTTCCGATGCGGTATTCATGTTCCAGTTCCAGAAGTTCTTCCTGCTTTTCTTCTCTTCGGTTTATCTCCTGAAGCGCCACCGGCAATCCCATGACTGCCACCAGAATCACGGCGCAGCAAAAAATACCGAACTTGGAGATCTTGATATCCTGGTTTACGCCGCTGGAAATGTAGGGGATGATGGAAATGGCAATGCTGACCGGAACCAAGATAATACCCAATTGGATTTTGTCATTTTTCCGACTGAAACGTTTGGTAGCCATTCCATATAAATATAGAAAAATCGTATAAATGATCGTCTCTACGGTTGCCATCACTGCATAACCCTTATCTTCACTGAGTTTTTCCGCAGTTGTCAGCCCCATATACATAAAACTGGTAATGGTTATGATTTCTGTAAGTCCCTGCAGTCCAATTCCCACAACCAACGTAAGAATTTTCTTCCATATGGAGCCTTGAAAGCATAAGAACATTAAAACAATATAGATCATTCCTCCGGCGAAGTTCATGATCCCGATTGGCATCTGGCCGGTCTGTACCATCGTATAGGATTTCGGAAGGACTACGGCGCTGATTCCAATCATCTCCAGAACCAGAATCTTCCACAGGGGATACCGGCGCTCCATGACATTCATAAACAGCACACCCAGGGACAATGAGGTGATCGTGCCAAAGAAATAGCGAATCATCACGGATCTTATCATATCACGTTTCCTCCATATCCGTCCGTAAAATCACAGTTCCAAGATACTCACCGCCGTTTTTCTGATTTACGCTCTGCAAGACATTTCCCCCATAAATCCCGGCGATCTCTTTCAAAATCCTGCTGCCATATCCCCTGTCTGGACCTTTCTTCTGATTCAGATAACGCTCTGCGCACGGATTTTCCACACGGATGACCAGATATCTTGTTTTCTGGTAAATGGCGACTTTGATCCAGCGTTTTTCCTCATCCAGAGAAGCCACCGCCTCCATAGCATTGTCCAACAAATTCGACAATACACTGCACAAATGGATCGGGCTGATTCCTGGAAGTTCTGATACATAGATGGGTTCTATTTCTAATTTCGTATGTTTCTGCCTGCACTGGACTTCTTTTTCCTCTAATAGGACATTCAAAATCGTATTTCCGCAATAGCGTTTGGGAACTGGTCTGGTGATTTCTTTCTGTTCACGGATAGACTGTCTGGCTTCCTGGATCTGTTTTTGAAAATACATGGTTTTCTGACGCAGATTTTCCTCCTGAGCCATACGGCTGTGCCGCTCTACCTGTTCCAGCCTTGTAGCGTATTTTAATTCTTCGATCTGTCTCTCGCGTTCTTTGCCCTTGTAATTTTTATAGGCATTCCACACCAGAAATCCCTCGACCAGAAGACTGACGCCAATCCCAACCAGTTCCTGGGTATTCCACGGAGTCTGATATTTCAGAAAATATCCATGGTTCAGGATCAGCAATGTCATCTGGCACACGGTATAACATAATAACAGGATCATAATTCTCCATTCCCCAGATATTCTTCAAAATGTCTTCTGGTCTGTGCATAGCGATTTTTGCTGATCGGCACATGTTTCTGCTGATCCAGCACAAAAATATCACTTTTCAACAGTCTCCCCATATAGAGGCTTTCTTCCTTATCCATACACTCCACATGCTGCATATTGACCAGATAACTTTGATGGCACCGGACGAATTTTTCACTGACCCGCAGTTCCAGTTCTGACAATTTTTCCCTGCACTCATACATTTTTCCATCGGATGTATGAATCTCCGTTACATGAGCCCGGCTTTTTATGTATACAATTTCCCACAACAAAAATGTCTGCCTGCCCTTTCCTTCAACCACCAGTTTCTCGCTTTCATCCTCTTTCTGTTTTTCCTGGACTAACAAAAGCAGCTTTATCACATAATCCTGCTGGATCGGTTTCGTCAAAAATCCCGCAAGACGCACCGGTTTTAAGAAAATGTCCTGGGAATAGCGGTCATTATAGCCGGTAATGTAGATGATCTGCAGAAATGGGAACTGCTGGTTCAGTTCATAAGCGAAATCGATTCCATTTTTCTTCTGGTCCGCGATCGCCATGTGACTGTCCAGTTCATGGCAGATATCCATCATCAGAAGATCCACCATTTTCCCCTCCTGCAGCTCCTCCCGCAGTTCCCGGATGTTATCATAACAGGCCACCGTACTCACCAGGCCCGTTTCCTTCAAAATAGTCTTCATGCTCTCCAGTACCTCAGGCTGGTCATCACATACTGCTACACGTAATTTCAATTGATTTTCCTCCCTCAGCCTTTGTACTCTTGCATTTCCTGTCCTATTTTTCTTTCAAACTACTCAGATACCCTACAGCTGCCAACGCCGCCACATTTCCCTGCCCGGCAGACTTGATATACTGATACGGCTTGCCAGCCAGATCGCCACAGGCGAAGCATCCTGGCAAGTTGGTCTCCATCTGCAAATTAACCTCTACGTGGTTTCCGTCCATCTGGAGTCCCGGGATCAGATGGGTTGGGGAAATGGTGTCCCGCAGGACAAATACCATATCCGCCTGGTGCTCGGCAGTTCTGGTTTTCAGAGCAGAAACCATGGCCATGCCATCCATGTCCGCCCCCAGGATCTCCACTGGAACTTCTCTCAACACCGTCACGTTTTCAGACACGGATGGTTCGTCTTTATACATAGGAATGTAAGTCACTGACTGGGCCATCTGGCTTAGGAAATCAGCCTCCGATTCTGCTTCTTTGTCATAACCGATGACGATGGCCTTTCTTCCTCGGACAGCAAATGCATCGCAGGTGGCGCAGTAGCTGACGCCTTTGCCAAGCAGTTCTTCTTCGCCAGGAAGTGATCTGCCAAAGTTTACGCCTGTGGCCAGAATCACGGTTTTGGATTCATAGCTGCCGCTGGCTGACTGGATGGAATAATACTCCCCCATGGGGTAAATGGCGTTGACCTTATCCTGGGTGATCTGGATGCCAAGGTTGTCTAAATGACCCTGAAATGCTCTGACCAGGTTTTCGCCGCTGACGTCCGGCAATCCTAAGTAATTCTGGATATCATGGGCTTTTCCTACTTTGTCGCTTAGGCTTTTATTGCCAAGCAGCAGCACCTTTTTATTCCGGACCGTGGCGGTCACGGCTGCCGATAAGCCCGCCGGGCCGGTTCCTATAATCGCAATGTCGTATCGCTCCATATCATTTCCTCCTTCTATATTCCAGATCCAACGGCTTTCTCCAACCAGAAATTCGATTCAACCGTTTTATGTCATCCATTTTCCACAATAAAACGGATTTTCCGGCATTTTATCAACCGTTTAGTCCAACAAAAACTCGCTGAGCACATAGTTGCTCACATCAATTCCATAATCGCTGAGCCTTACATCCGGCATATCCACGATGATCAGCCCCTCGTCCTTCAATTTGTTCAATACATTTCCGTACACATTCCACATATTCTGCCCAAACCGCTGGAAGAATTCGCTTCCTGACACACCCTTTATCATGCGCAGTCCTAAAAACATAAATTCTTCCATTTTTTCCTTGTCCGACAGCCTGGTGATCTCCTGGTGCAGCTTCTCATCGGCGTCAGTTCCATTCATCCGGATCTTGTCATAGCAGCTCAGATCCGACTCGTTATGGAAACGGAATCCCTGAATATAAGAGGACGCCCCCAGCCCCAGCCCCAGATACTCGATTCCGGTCCAGTAGCCGATGTTATGTCTGCACTCATAACCTGGTTTGGCGTAATTAGAGATCTCGTACCGCTCGAAGCCCTGTTTATGAAGCATGGATTTCGTCTCATAATACATTTCCCGCTCGGTGTCCTCGTCCGGAAGCAGCTCCGGATGGTCGTGGTAAGCCTTGAAAAATGGCGTCCCCTCCTCGATGATCAGACTGTAAGCGGAAATGTGCTCTGGCCGCAGCATCAGCACCTTCCGCAGCGTGGATCTCCAGGATTCCAGGGTCTGTCCTGGCAATGCGGACATCAGATCGATGTTGACATTGGTAAATCCCGCCTGCCGCACCCGCTCATAGGTCTTTAAAAATCCATCATAGCTGTGTATCCGGCCCAGAGCCTTTAATTCCCCGTCATCGGCAGACTGCAGCCCGATGCTGATCCGGTTGATGCCGGACGCCAGGTAGATCTGCAGCTTTTCCAGACTGACGGTTCCCGGATTGGCCTCAATGGTCACTTCCGCATCCTTTTCCACATGGAAATGTCCGTACACCGCCTCCATGATCCGGCTGATGTCCTCTGCTTCTAATATAGAAGGAGTGCCTCCTCCAAGGAATATGGAGATCACCCCATACCCCTCATAGAAGGCACTCTGTACCGATATCTCCTGGACTAACTGCTCCACATAAACTCTCATCTCCAGGTCTGTGGCAGGTCCCGACAGGAAATCGCAATATGCACATTTGCGGACGCAGAATGGAATGTGAATGTATAATTCCAATGGTCGTCTCTCCACAATTACTCCTCATCCAGCTTCAGGACGCTCATGAACGCCTTCTGCGGAATCTCTACATTACCAACCTGGCGCATCCGCTTCTTGCCTTCCTTCTGCTTCTCCAGAAGCTTTTTCTTACGTGAAATATCACCGCCGTAACATTTTGCCAGAACGTCCTTACGCATAGCTTTCACGGTCTCTCTGGCAATAATCTTGCCGCCAACAGCCGCCTGGATCGGGATCTCGAACAAATGTCTCGGAATCTCATCCTTTAACTTCTCGCACATCTTTCTGCCTCTCTCGTAAGCAGAATCTGCATGAACGATAAAGGAAAGAGCATCCACTTCCTCGCGGTTGATCAGAATATCCAGCTTCACCAGTTCAGAACGTTCATAGCCCTTGATCTCATAATCGAAGGACGCGTAACCTCTGGAACGGGATTTTAACGCGTCAAAGAAATCGTAAATGATCTCATTTAACGGCAGTTCGTATTTTAATAAGGCTCTGGTGGTCTCGATGTACTCCATGCCTAAGTAAACGCCGCGGCGCTCCTGGCACAGGTTCATGATCGCGCCCACAAATTCCGTGGTTACCATGATCTCGGCGCTGACGATCGGCTCTTCCATGTAGTCGATCTCGGTCGGATCCGGCAGATTGGACGGGTTCGTCAGGGAGATCACATCGCCATTTTTCTTATGCACCCGGTAAATAACGCCCGGCGCCGTAGTGACCAGATCCAGGTTATACTCGCGCTCCAGACGTTCCTGGATGATCTCCAAGTGAAGCAGTCCCAAAAATCCACATCGGAAACCGAATCCCAGCGCAATGGAGGTCTCCGGCTCGAAGAACAGGGATGCGTCATTTAACTGAAGCTTCTCCAGTGCATCACGCAGGTCGTTGTACTTGGCTCCATCTGCCGGGTACAGACCGCAGTAAACCATGGAGGTTACTTTTTTATAACCTGGAAGGGGCTCTGCACATGGGTTATCTTTATCGGTAATGGTATCGCCCACTGCCGTATCTTTTACATTTTTGATGCTGGCTGTGATATATCCAACCATACCGGCTGACAGCTCGTCGCACGGAATAAACTGGCCTGCGCCAAAATAGCCAACCTCTACTACCTCTTCTTCCGCTCCAGTTGCCATCATCTGGATGCGGGTACCTTTCTTCACAGTTCCCTCTTTGATCCGGCAGAAAATGATAACGCCTTTGTAGGAATCATACAGAGAGTCAAAAATCAGCGCTTTTAACGGTGCGTCCGGATTTCCCTTCGGTGCCGGGATCTTATCCACGATAGCCTCCAGGACCTCATCCACGTTCAGTCCGGTTTTTGCAGAGATCCGTGGCGCATCATGGGCTTCCAGTCCGATCACGTCCTCGATTTCTGCTGCTACACGGTCCGGATCGGCACTTGGCAGATCGATTTTATTAATAACCGGGAAAACATCCAGATCATGATCCAAAGCCAGGTACACGTTAGCCAGTGTCTGGGCCTCGATTCCCTGTGCTGCGTCCACCACCAGGATCGCGCCGTCGCAGGCTGCCAGGCTTCGGGACACCTCATAGTTAAAGTCCACGTGTCCTGGGGTATCGATCAGATTGAAAATATACTCTTCTCCATTTTTCGCCTTATATACGGTTCGGACCGTCTGGGCCTTGATGGTGATTCCTCTCTCCCTCTCCAGATCCATGTTATCCAACACCTGATCCTGCATCTCACGGCTGGTCAAAAGTCCTGTTTTCTCTATGATTCGGTCTGCAAGGGTTGACTTTCCATGATCAATATGTGCAATAATACAAAAATTTCTAATTTTACTCTGGTCAACAGTTGCCATGTGTGTATGATTTCCTTTCTATCTGTAACGTTCACAATCAGGTATCGCCATGGGAATCTGCGTTCCTATGGCATCTTAGCATTTTATTTTATCATTTTTCATTTTTTTGTGCAAGGTGAGATGGACGATTTCTCCGGGATTTCTTACAATTTTTCGTTTATATGCTGCTTATGCCGCTTAAAATACAACCTGTGTTATCGTTACTCCCACACACTCAATCACGCGGACCATCTCACCCACCACCCAGCACCTGGTCTAACAGATCCGCCAGCGGCTCCATGGCGTTTAGCGCCTCCTCCAGCGTGTTGGTCTGGGCTCCCACCTCGATCAGTGCTGACCTTGGACGCACATGAAGATTATAGCGGAGTCCTTTTAGGAAAATTTTTCTGGTCAGATCCGGGTATTTCTCTTCTGCCAGAAGCTGCATCTGCAGGCTGAATGCCAGATTTTCCGTTTTATATGGATTTTTCAGGTACTCGATCTCCCCTTCCGGTGTCTGGCTCATGCCGTTAAAAAACATAATCGGCGCTGTAGCCTTTCCATTCACCGTCCGCACCATATGTAGACTTTCTTTTACCCCGTCCCGATGAAGATCCAACACCACCTGGATTGATGGATATTTCTGTAAAATACCCATGATTCCATCCAATGCGTAGTTGTAAGCGTGGTTCCGGTCCAGCTTTCCCGCCGCCATGTCGTAGCTGGTGGTGTCATGGAGCACCTGATAACCCTTTTCTTCCAGAAGCGCGGTCAGACGGTTTCCAAGCTCCACCACTGTGGCTTTTTTATTTCCTGCAGCGTAATCCGCGTAGGTTTCCTGGGAATGGGTGTGGTAGATCAGGATCTGAGGTACGGATGGGTCTTTTTTCATGGACAGATCCATTCCTGTGAGAACTGCTGCGTCCATTTCCTCCCGTCTGGCTGTGGTGGAAGAATGGACCGTGTAGAAATGCTTGATCAGAAAATCATAATCCTGCAGCTGCGCCAACTGATACATGCCGCCTGTATAACCAGTATGACCTTTCTGATATCCATCGCCCGCTGCCAGCTCTAATGCCTGACTATTTTCATTGCCATTGCCTGAACTGTTATTGCCAGAACTGCCTCCATTTTCATTTTCAGCACCTGCCATGTCGTTTTCAGAACCTGCTCTGCCAGTTCCGGCGTTCCTGCCAAATCCCAGCCGTTCTGCCTCTTCCTGGGCTTCTGCACCAGACTCATCGCCCATGAGAAACATCCAGGCTGCCTCATGAAAAATCTTTTTCCGACGTTCATAATCCATATATGCCGGGTCCGCGTGGTAAAAATCAGATAAATCATCTATTTGTTCTTCGCTTTCTGTCTTTTCATGCAGCACCTGCTTCCAGAATCCTTCCATAGGATCTTCTTTCTTTTTGAAAAAATCCGCCAGAAACTCCGCCGCCGCCATTTTCCATGGGATTTTTGAATACTGCGAAATCATCTTCATTGTCTCACCAGCCAACGGCTTCGCCAGGGCCAGCACAAGGACTGTCCCGGTCAGAACCATGGCTGTCTTCAGTAAACGGTCCGTTTTCCAGGGTCCTGACCATCGCATCACTGTCTGCCTCACCGTTTCAATCTCTTTTCATTTTATGATATAGGGAAATTGTTCAGTACCTCCCATGGCAACACATTTCTTCTTACCTGCACTTCTTACCTGCCGCATCATTCCTCTTATCCTTTCTTACTCCCCCCAAAAATGCCATATGGATCGCCTCCGAGATGGTATAGCTGATTGCCTTAATGGTCTGGTCAATATCCGGCGGTGTCACATACATCTGGCCAAATTCCGGCTCCAGCAGCTCACAGATCAGGCGATATTGTTCATCCGAATCCAGCTGATCCAAAAAGCCTCCGATCTCCCTGGTCTGAGCATGTTCCAACAACGTCTGGATCAGCACAGACACCGTATCATGGACAATGGCCGCTGTCCCCACCACGGTTGGCACCCCAATGGCGATCACAGGTACTCCCAGACTCTCCCTGGTCAGCCCATGGCGGTGATTACCCACACCAGAACCTGGATGTATCCCGGTATCTGTCACCTGAATGGTCGTCCCAAGCCTGCGGATACTGCGGGCTGCCAGCGCATCAATGGCGATCACCAGATCCGGCTTCGTCTCTCGGACAATGCCACGCATGATCTGGGCCGTTTCCATGCCTGTCTGGGCCATCACACCAGGGACGATGCCTGTAAGGATTGTTCTTTCATCATCTTGTGACTTCCCGTCCCATCCGGTCCTACAATTCTCTACGTCCAGGGACTTATTCCACTCTTTTCTGTCACCGTTCGTTGTATCACGATTCGTTCGATCATTCTCTTTTTTCTTTGGTTCATAAACCGTAATTTTTAAATGATTCAATACCTCCGGTCCAAGCGCATCCGGTGTCACCTGTGCATTTCCAAGTCCGACCACCAACAGATGGATTCCTTTCAGGCTCTGCTCCTGTTCTTTCTCTTCTTCCTGTTTTCTCCACCACCCCATACTTTCTACTTTTCCTGCACTTCGCGCTTTCTCCTCCTTTCTCTGGATCTCCCTGATCATCCGTACCAGCTGCGCCGCCAGTTCCTCCGACACCTCCCGATGATAGTCCTCATCCTTCTTCCCCATGGTTTTCGCTTCCAGCGTCAGATAGGTTCCTACCGGCTTCCGTAAAGCCCTGGCCCCATGTTCATCCAGGATTTTTACCTCGGTCATTTTCACCATACTGGAGGGCTCCCGCCACTCCCTGCAGGACACGCCAGCCACACTTTGTTCCGCTCTATTTTCTGTTTTTTCCTCAATGGCCAGATCCGTTCTGATCTCAAACATAGCATTCCTCCATTTTTCTCACAAAACCTTTATCTCAGTCGAGAAGACTCCCACCTCTTCAGGTGGTGAGTAATAACAAATTAGCCTCAGTGGGAGGTGGATCTCCGACTGAGATAAACGCTCCGCGAGGATGCGCAGTGATTCTGTAAAGAATATGTCAGCTTACGCTGACCAGAATTACGCGCCAAGTCTCACGGACGTTTGACTTGAATTTTGCTTCTATTTTCGCTATTATTTTTCTCAAAAATAAGCGAAATATGTATTGACATTTTTGGGGAAGTTCGTTAGAATAATATAGAATGTTTACATTGAACTGTCCGTGTCCAGGCTTTGATGCAAACCAAAGAATCTAAATCATATAATCATTTAATCGGAGGTGCCCAGATTGGCTAACATTAAATCTGCTAAAAAAAGAATCTTAGTTACTGAAACTAAAGCTGCTCGCAACAAAGCGATCAGATCCAAAGTTAAAACTTGTATCAAAAAAGTAGAGGCTGCTATTGCTGCTGGTGACAAGGCTGCTGCACAGGCAAGCTTATTAGTTGCTATCTCTGAGATTGATAAAGCTACTTCTAAGGGTGTATATCACAAGAATACTGCATCCCGCAAAGTATCCCGTATCAGCAAAGCTGTTAACGCTATGGCTTAATCAGTCAACTGATTCCAATAGAATAATTTAACCCAAATAAAAAAAGAAACCGTTGGTGTGACGGTTTCTTTTTTTGTGTGCGCCCGGCGGCGCACGTTTCTAACGGGTGTAAGTCCC
>ERZ809074.3650-NODE-3650-length-14039-cov-5.056350_pt1 | contig 14039 bp, 9 predicted proteins | sample MGYA00520795_ERZ809074 | MGnify/ENA primary metagenome ERZ809074 (study PRJEB31570, sample SAMEA3212989) | Homo sapiens | biome: human-gut; feature: human gut; material: fecal | place: Sweden | collected 2011 ...
ACCGTGCCGTTGGTCGATCCAAGGCCCTGGGCGTACCAGTGCTCACCCTCAAGCCAAATGCGAAGATGCTCGCGCGATGCGTCGGCGCCCACATCGGTGATGCTGGGCGAGGTTTTGGGCAAAGAACCAATCACGGTGCCGCGCGGATCGCGTGTGAGGGGATGGATTTGCATGTCGACGCAGTTGTCGGCATGTGTCCTGAGCAGACCGAGGTTGGGGGCAACGGTGCGCGGCTGCTCCAAGCTGCCCATAAAGCCACGTCCGACGGTAGTTTCGGTGGTGCCAAAGTGCCCGCCCGTCTTGCTGTCGCAAAAGCGCTCGACGGTGGCCACGCCTTGAACGGGATCGGCAAGTGCACCCGTTGCCACAAAGAGCATCAAGAAGAGCGTGCTTTTTTCGCGGGGGCTGTGGTCATCGGAGCTGTTGATACGCCCCAAGGCATTGGCGTAGAGGCGGTCGTCGAGGTCATAATCGGCGAGAACCGACATCATGCCTTGGGCCGCCGGGCCGCTGTAATGCTCGGATATTTCCTGATAGGCGCGATCGCCTCCGCCGAGCTTGTTACTAATGGCGGCGGCAAGGTTGAGTGTGGAGACGGTAAGGTCATTGTAGATACCTGGCGCACACTGATCGGGCTCGCGGTGGACGATGTAGCGAGTGAGGTACGAGCGGTTGGTAGAGCATTTGTCGAGCAGGGTACTGCCTGCATACGAATTGCCGTTAATGAGCATTCGCGCAATCTCGAGATGCTTGAGACCGCCGAACGATCGGATGTCGTTGTAGAGGACCGAGCACGGTGTTTCCGCCGCCATGGCTGCCTCCCCAGATAACTTTAATGACGTACTGCAAACATGATAGGAAATGGCTACGCTCAAAGCGTACCGACTCGAAAAATGTTGCGCAACGCTTTGCATAACTATTGAGACATTATAGGGCAGATACGCCAAGTTGCAGGATGGCTGCAAACGACACATTTTGAGAGGTCGTGCCCTATGGAATGCCCTTATTGCGGTGCATTGTTGCCCGATGACGCTAGTTTTTGCTCTGAGTGTGGATCGCCTCTTGACGCGCCCTCGTCGACCGCGCCCGTTTCCGAAGATCCCTATACTACGCCCCAGACCGTGTCACAGAGCCCTGCCTTTTCTTGGCGCGACGGCGAGGCCGCTACGGCGGCAACGGTGGAGTTGCCTAAGGCGGATGCTGCCTCGAAAGCAGACGAGCAGCCGGTGGCGGCACCCGGCGCGTCTGAGCCCGCTGTGCCCGAATCCGATTCGGACGCCACGCGTGTAGTCGATCCCTTGTCAGACTTTGGCACTACGATCGAGGACGTGGAAACTGAGCCTGCCTGCCATGCCGATTTTGGTTCTACGCCGCTCAGTGAGGAAGAGCAGCTCGAGCGGGACCGCGAGAGCCTCAAGACGGCCAAGGCCGAGTACAAGCTAGCACGCAAGCGCCTGGGCAAGTCGTATGCGCCCGCCATCGCCGCCGGGGTTATTGTCGTTGCCGCCTTGTGCGCGGGAACCGGCTGGGTGGGCTACTCATATGGTTTGGCTCATCCGCAAAATACGGAACAGATTCAAAAGCTCAAGAAGCAGCTTGAATCTTCCAAGGACGAACTCACAAAAACGCAAGACGAGCTCGATCAGACAAAGTCCGACCTTAAGGATGCTAAGGCGGAGCTCAAGACCGCAAGCAAGAACGGCGAGGACGCCAGCTCCAATGCCGAGGGATCTTCCACGACGGGCAATGCGACCTCGTCGACCACTACGACCTCTGGTAGCACGGCGAAGCTCAACATCGATAAGCCCACGAGCTTCGCCAACACCACGTGGCGCGGGGCACTTAAGGAGACGGGCAACTCTTGGGGCCATACTTGCTACGGTGCGAGCAAAAACGACCTTGTGATCGTTTTTAAGAGCATCAGCGATTCCGGCGAAGTGGTTGCAGACATCTCGGCCACGCTGCATGCCCACGATACCTACAACGCCGAAAAAACCGTCGCCCAATCCGATGGTGACGACTATCGCACCTATACGGACGTCACCGGTACGTTTGTTAGAAACAAGGGCTTTGAGTTCTCGCTTCCCGTCGAGGAGGAGGGCTGCGACCTTACGGTTACGGGTGTACCTAAAAAGAAATATGGCAAGTACTACCTGAATGCCACAGTCGAATCGGGAGACGGCGCCGTTAATATGGGAACGCGCATCACGGATTCCTTCGAGCTTATGATTTCCTAGTGCCGCCTGTATGCGATGCGTGAAGCGGTGACGGGTGCGGCTTTATCGAGAGCTGCGTTCGTCACCGTTTTTTGTATAGGGTCTATGAGCTGACCTTGGCATCGCCGCCGGTTAAAGCATGCCGGCAGATGCGAGGACGAGTATGACCACGATTGCTACCAGGGCAACAATCACCATCGTGAGTGCCATCGAGCGTTGACGTTTGACGGCAAGGCGTGCGCGACGCATGGACTCGGCGCTGCGGACCGTCTCGGTGGATGGGGTTGGCCGAGGCGCGGGCTGCGCCTGTGCAACCGTGCGGGTGGGGACGGCGGCATCCACCCGCACGGTAGCGCTGCCGCGATCCGCCACGGGCCGGTGCTTTCGCGGGGCACCCGTACGGGCGAAAGGCTCAAGGCGCGCCGCGAGTTCGTTTGCCGAAGGGCGTGCGTCTTGCGAGACTGCCAAACAAGCCATAATCGCGTTGGCCAAGCCCTGCTCGCGGGGAGTTGCGGGCGTAAGGGGTTGCGGCTGCATGGTGCGCTTGAGGCGCGCGTGATCTCCAGAGCGTCTGAGCTCTGTCTCAAAGGGCGCGTGTCCGCAATAAAGCTCGTAGAGGATGCTTCCCAGCGCATAGATGTCGACGGCGGGATTGTCACGCGCACCGGGGTCGGCCTTAAACCGCTCCAGCATTTCGGGTGCCGCGTATGCCGGCGTGGCACCGCGAAAAGCGTTGACGTCGACGGTAAAGGAAAAGTCCGGTTTAACGAGCTTGGCACTGCCCATATCGATCAGGCAGATGTCAAAATAGCCGCTCGACACCTGCTCCTCGAGCGGGATGCGATCGTGACGCAGCATGATGTTGCGCATGGAGAGGTCGCGGTGAACAAAGGGCGTGTCGAGCGATTGCGTGGACAAGATGATCTTGAGTACGCTCAGGCCCAGCGCGGCAACGATATCACCGGGGCAGGTTTCAGCGCCATCGCTCAGAGCTGGACGCGCATCAAGAAGCGAGACGCCGTCAACCCATTCCATGGGCAGCGCCGGGGTTCCGTCTGCCGTGTAGCCAAAACCATAGACATCGGGAAAACCCCTTAGGTTGGATACGACGGAGAGGGTGCGATATTCCTCTTCTAGGGTTTCCCGGTTGAGCTGTTCTTGCTCGGGCTGGGCATCGGGACGAGGCATCTTAAGCGCGAGCTCAAAGGAGCGATCGCCGCTCTGGACGCGGCGGACATAGGCGTTGCCGCCAAAGCCGCCCTTTTGCGGCGGAACGAGAAGCGTGCAAAAGCGACGCCGTGCCACAGCCTGCTCGCGCTCGGAGAGCAGTGCTGGCGTATGAAACTTGACGAGGCGAACTTCTTCGTAAGATCCGGTCATGGCGCGCTTTCATCCTTTCTTCCATTAGCAGGATATGCGCTTGCCGCCGCCTTCTGTTGCGCAACATTGACAAATCCGCCGCTCGCCAATGTTGCGCAACAGAATCGCGCAAAGCGGCGATAGAAAGATGTAGGAAAGACGCAAGGACCAAGTTGGTCAAAAACGGAGGGATAGCAAGTATGAGCGCCGTGGTTGGGATGTTTACATCTGTTGGCCCTGCGGCAAGTAGCGCCGCATCTACTGGGACAAGCTTGGGTGCTGCCGGCGCTGTTGGTATGGTCCTTTTGGCTCCTACCGCAATTGTTACGGGTGCGTTGGCTGCTCGTGAGACGGCGGAAAAAGATGCAAGTTATGCCGCCAAAGAGGAATTTAATGAGACTCTCGCGGACCTTAGGAAACGGATCGATGAGATAGCTTCCGGGCTGGATGAATCAACACGGGCAATGTTGGACGAGCTGATCACCAATTGTTCTCGCTCCTTTTATGCCGAACATGAAGAAAACACGATGAGTCTTGGTAGGGATACAAGGGTGAGAATGGAGAAGGCGTTAGCTCATTTGCTTTCAACACTTCACGTCCTGTTTCCACAAATGACTTTTGACGCTCATCTGAAGCAGAGGATGGAGATGAGCAAAAGTCAGATTGATGCTGCTTTGACCGTTGAAAAGCTGAGAGCACAGGGTCTTGCTAGGGCGATTGATTTTGATGTAACGCCTGATAATCCTATAGATCTGAAGAGGGCATTGCTTCAGATAACCGCGGCGGCGGAGTCTTCTTCGGGCGTTGAAACGTTTGAGGGGGCGGCGCAATCATTTGACGCGTGGTCGGAAGTTGCCATCTCTTTGATGCAGGATGAAGCCTTGGATATGGCGCTGCGTAATCGAATAAGCGCGAAATTCGAATCGATCCGCGCCGCCTATGATGCGCTTGATTCCGATTCAACTGTTGAGGAGCTGCTTGCAATTAATAAGAGCATCAAGGATTTCGATCATGTCATGAAGCGCGCCCAGTATGAGTCTGCCGAGAAGCATGAACAGTACACGCAGTACCAGATTCGAGTAGAGCTACTCAACGATCGATACCATCGCCCGACTGTTCTTAAGCACATTTATGAAATCGATAATATCTACGAAGAAATCGAAATCGCCGATGCCGAGCTTGATAAGGCCGTAAAAGACGAGTATATCGAGCGTGCAATTAATGATGCTATGGCTGAACGTGGTGTCAATGTGGTCCGTTATGCCGTTATGGATGGCTCGGGCAAACCCTGGCGTCTTATGTTTGACACAAACGAACACAAAGCGGTCGCTGTCCTTAAGGGTAGCAGCGAACAGCAGGTCATCATGCGTGTCGTAGAGGCTGACCCAGCTGAGTTTTCTGAAGACCCGAATAATCCCACGATTATCAAAGACATGAAGATCCAGGATCAGTCAACCGTCGATAAGGCCGTTCAGGACCAGGTGGAGTTTTGTGACTTCTATAAGCAGTTCAGTGAAGACCTTAAGAAGCGCGGCGTCTTTGCGGACACCTCGGCTGGTTTTGTGCGGCCGCCAAGTCCGGATGCTGCAGTCGAGATTCACCCGCACGATTACGTGCCGCCCACGCCTTCCGCAGATGCGGAGCGTCGCCTGCGTAATCGCCGTCAAGCAAGTCAGCTCAAGCAGAGGGAAATGAGGTAAACCATGACATGGGAATGCCCTATCTGTGGTCTTATGAACGATGATGCCCGCGAGATGTGCGAGGACTGCGGGACGCCGCGTCCCGCTGGTGCGGTTCCCGCGCCTTCGGCCCCTGCGCCCGCGGTCTCGGCACCCGAGGCGCCAGTCGCCTCAGCGTCCGGCTTTGCCGGCGCGGTCGCTGAGCGTCCGGCTCCCGCCGTCTATCCTGCAACGTCATCGATGGGCGGTGTTTCGCGGCCTCAGCGTCCCGCGCCCCAGCAGGCATATCAGGCTGCTCCTGCTCCCACGCCGCAGCCTACCCCCATGCCCGTTCCGCAGCCCGCTCCGGTTGCTGCGCCACAGCCGACGTCTGCGCCAATGCCACATCCGACGCCTGCACCAATGCCGCAGCCCGCGCCGCAACCCATGGCGAATGCTGCAGCTACTCCTGTGGTTCCTGCGCTTACGCTTGCCGATCCAGTTATGGGTGAGCAGCTTCGTCTCACGGACGCTGCCGTGCTTGGACGCAACGCGTTTCCTTCCATGGCTTCGAACTTTGCCATGTCCCGGCAGCATGCCAGTGTTCGTTTTGAGCGGGGCACATGGATGGTTGCCGATGAGGGGTCCAATAACGGAACGGCTCTTATGCGTGGCGGCCAGATCCTCAACTTGGTTCCCGGCGTGGCCCAGCCGATTCATACCGGAGATACGCTACTCATTCCGGCTGCGTCTGGCGAGTTTGCCCAATTGCGTCTGACGGTTACTGTGGAGGAACCGCCTGCGGCGCAACCCGTGCAGACCCAGGCTTGGTCTGCGCCTCAGCCCGCGTCTGCTGCGGCACCGGTTGTTTCTGCTGCTGGTGAGTCTGCGGGTGTCGAGGGCTGGTTTGTCGAGTGCCCCGAGTGCGGTCGTTTGCATCTCGTTGCTGATGAGCGCGCAAAGGTTGGGGATGGCTGTGAGGAATGCGGTTGCTCGCTTGCACGTACCTCGGCCGTGTACCGTACACTCGATCCGGGCGAGGATTACGCCGATGTTCGTTAGCCATGTGCTTGCCCCCGTCGTCTCGCTGGGTCCGGGAGAACGTATTGTTGTCTGGACCGCTGGTTGTTCAAAGCGTTGTGCCGGATGTATTTCGCCCCAATGGCGCAGCCAGTCGCCCGATCAAGATGTCGATGTTGATGAGCTTGCGCAGATGTTGCTCGATGCCGCGCGCGAGCACGGCGTACATCGGCTGACGGTTTCGGGTGGAGACCCGCTCGAGCAGGCATCAGAGCTCGTGAAGCTGCTGGCAACGATCCGTTGCGCTTACGATGACATTCTCGTTTACACCGGATTTACGCTCGAAGAGCTGCCGCAGGTGATTGGTGCGGATACGTGGGAGACACTCAAGCCCCTCATCGATGTGCTGATTGACGGTCCGTACATAGACGAGCTTAACGTGCCCGACTGCGCGCTGCGCGGTTCGACTAACCAGCGCGTAATCTACCTGAGCGACCGCCCGCACGATGACTACGACCAGTATCTTCAACAGCCTCGTCAGCTTCAAAACTATGTCCAGGACGGCACGATTATCACCGTTGGTATTGCCGACCGCTACCACCATGAATTTTCTGCCAAGGAGGTATAACACATGGCAACTGATTTCGAGCGCCAATCCTGGCAGCGCGAGATGCTCAACTTTAAAGGGGTGAAGAGCCTCTTTATCCTTGAGGGCAACGTGAACGACAAGTATCCCGATGTGGTCGACGGCGGCCTTCAGTTCTCTGAGCTCGCCGAGGTCGTGCGCGGCCTTTTTGAAGACGCCAATGGCTCAGTTGAATACAACGTGGCATATTTCGATCCCATCCAGCTGTTCTCGAGCAGCATGGGCAACGTCGATTGCAAGCGCCTGGTGTCGCTGGCACACGACGAGGCTTCTAAGAGCGATGATCGCATGATGGAGGCGAACGCCTGCATCGCCGATGGCCGCCAGGCGTATGCCACCGAGCAGTCGAGCCTGCCTTCATACGGTGAGGTTATCCGCTCCATGTTGCGCCTGAAATACAATGACAACCCCGATGGCGGCACCGAAGCTAAGCCGCTTTGCGTGATCGTCAACATGGCGTCGCGTCTGCTTGCCTCCTCGACCGGTCTTATGCCCGACGAGACGCAGTTCTTCCTTAACCTGTACCTTGGTGCCAGCAAAGCACGCCTTATTAACCGCACGGCTGTCAACACGCTCATTCTGGTAACGGATAACGTGCGCAATCTGCCCGTGTGGTTTATCGAGGAGAATCCCTTCCTGCGCACCATCACACTGCCGCATCCCGATCGTGACATGCGCGAGGCCTATATTCAGAGTAAGTTTGGCTTTGGTGAGGCGCTGTCCGATTCCGATGACCGCGCGGTGCGTCGCTTTATCGATACCACCGACGGCATGAGCGTTAAGGAGCTCGAGGGCCTGCAGCGCATGTATCAGCGCGATATGCAAAACCCCGAGGCTTCCATCGAGGCCATCCTTCCCAAGCTCGTCGACGTCTACAAGTACGGCTTTCGCGAGAATAAATGGCAGCAGATGTTCGAGAAGCTCGAAGAGGATCCCGAGGAAAAGATCAAACGCCGCGTAAAGGGCCAGGACGAGGCCGTCGAGAAGGCCGTCACCGTGCTCAAGCGCTCCGTTATGGGCCTTTCGGGCGCCACCCATTCATCTGGTTCCAAGCCCAAAGGTGTCCTGTTTTTGAGCGGTCCCACTGGTACCGGTAAGACCGAGATCGTTAAGGCCATTACGGAGCTCCTCTTTGGCGATGAGCGCAGCATGCTGCGTTTTGATATGTCCGAGTACGGCGCCGAGAACTCCGATCAAAAGCTCTTTGGCGCTCCTCCGGGATACGTGGGCTATGCCGAGGGCGGTCAGCTTACCAATGCGGTCAAGGCCAATCCGTTCTCGGTGGTTCTTTTCGACGAGATCGAGAAGGCCGCGCCGAGCATTATGGACAAGTTCCTGCAGATCCTCGAAGATGGACGCCTGACCGATGGCCAGGGCAATACCGTGTACTTCTCTGAGACGGTCATCTTCTTTACGAGCAACATCGGCTTTTCCAAGATTGAAATCGATGCACAGGGCAACGAAGTTCGTAATACCATTGCGCCCAACACGCCCTATGACGAGATTTGCGAGCGCGTGCGCACCGAGATGGATCGCGAGTTTAAGCCCGAGTTCTTGGGTCGTATCGGCGACAACGTGGTGATCTTCAACTTTATCGACGATGCCGTGGCGCTTCAGATCCTCAATTCCAAGATCGATGCCGTTAACCGCAACGTGCATAAGGCACAGCCCGATATTACGGTTGAGGCGACCGATGCCGCCCGCGAGCTGCTGCACTCCATTGCCATGACGGACGCCGTCAAGGCCAAGGGCGGCCGCGGCATTGGCAACCTGGTAGAGAGCGGTTACCTTAACGGGCTTTCCGATTTTCTGTTTGAGCACCGCGCCGAGTGGCGCGGTCACCCCGGCATGGTGGCACGCGCCGTGCCACAGGGCGAGGGCGACGATGCACATATCGCATTTGAGCTCGTGCCCGGATCGATGGGAGGCGATTGGCGATGACGAAGTTTATCGCTGCAGCAAAAACCCAAGCGGGAACCAATCACCCCGTCAACGAGGACCGTTTGCTTCTTGACGGTAACGTCCTTTGCTATGGCCTGGTAGGCGATTGCGAGCGCGAGATGGGCTGCATGGCAGTCTTTGACGGCGTGAGCGAAGGCGGGCACGGAGCAGCCGCCTCGACGCTCGCTGCGCAGGCGTTTGCACAGGCGACTCAGGTTTTTGAAGCCGATTCGATTGATGTCCTGCAGGATCGTTTGCGTATGGCGGGCGAGCGCGCTGAGAACGATGTCGAGTCCTATGCGGCCCGTTATGGCCTGCCCGTTGCTGCGTCTACGGTTGCCGGGCTTATGGTGGCGCATGATGGGTCTGCCGCAATCTTTAATGCTGGCGATTCGCGTGTGTATCGCTTGCGCGATGGCGTGCTTGCGGTGTTGAGCTACGACCATACGCCCGAATCCCGCCTGGGCGGCGTTGGGTTTGAGTACAGCGATGAATCGGTCTCGCATTGCATTGAGCTGGCGGTCGGTCTTAATCAGGGCGGACGAAACCTGGAGATCAATACGACCACGTTGTTTCCGGGCGATCGCTACTTAATCTGCTCTGACGGCATCGATGGGGAGATTGACCTTGCGCGCCTGCAGCAGATGCTTGCGAGCGATTTGACCTGTGCGCAGCTGTGCGAGGAGCTGTATGCCGAGGCCCGCATGAGCGGTTCGACGGATGACGCGACGCTGATCGTGATTGAGATAGGGGAATAAAGATGTCTGATGAGACGATAACGGTACACCGAGATGGCGGCGCCGGCAACGGTGAAACCGTGACGGTCCACCGTGGGGGCGTACCTGTAAACGGCGAAACGGTCACCGTGTATCACGGCAATCAGGCTCCTGTACCGGGCGAGACCGTGACGGTGCGCCGAGGCACTGCTCCGGTGTCCGGCGAAACGGTGACCATTCGCCGCGGCGACGCCCCGTCGGCAGGTGAGACGGTAACGGTGGGTCGCTCGGTTCCTAGAGCAAACGGCGAGACGGTGACGGTAAGTCATCCGGTTTCTGCGACTGGCGGCGAGACCGTTACGGTTGCAAGGCCGATGGCTGCTCCCGCTGGCGGCGAGACGGTCACGGTTTCCCGGCCGATGACGTCCGTGGCGGGCGAGACCGTAACGGTGCCGCGATCTGCCGCTTCTGGCGGTCAAACGATAACGGTCCCACGCGGTGCGGTGGTAAATCCCAATGGCGAAACGGTGACCGTTTCTCGTGGGGACGTTCGCGCCGCTTCCTCCGTGCCCGTATCCCCTTTCGTTCCGGAAGATGTGACGATTACCTCACGTGACGGCCAGCAGTTTATTGTTCACTTGGGTCAAGTTGTCGGTCATGGTGGTCAGTCCACGGTCTTTGCTGCCGAGCGGGTGGATGACGGCCTCGCATGTGTTGCCAAGGTGTTTCAGCCTCTTATAGAAAAAATGCTCACGGAATACGAGAAGACTGTGCATGCCGTCATGAGCCTCAATGGTCGTCCCGTGTCAGAAACGCATTTGCTGCCTATTTTTGCCTATTTGCACCAGGGCTTGAGCGCGACCGTAGTAGGGGCCCCCGCTCCTCAGCTTTGGGATATTGCCATCACTCCCAAGGCTACCTGTCTTAGTGACCGTCCCCGTAGCAAGCATATGGTTAAAAGTCGCGTGATTCCGGAGCTGAGCCAAGCGATTAACCTACTACACACCGAGTTTGGCATCGTCCATCGTGATGTGAAACCGTCGAATGTCTACCTGTACGATAAACAAATCGCACTTGGTGACTATGGGTCCGCTCGCTCTCTTTCCGGAATTGATAATCGTACGACTAATACCGAGACGCGATCAAACGGGTATACGCCTGGTCACGGCAGAATGGTCGATCCTCGCAACGATTGGTATTCGTTTGGCTATACCATTTGGACTCTTTATGAGGGCAATGTCCATCCACTCCAAGACCTTGTGGACCACGACATGTTTTTCGAGTTTCAGGAAGCGGGTCAACCTGCTGAGTTCACCCACCCTGATGACGCTACCTTGGGTAATTTGCTTCAAGGCCTTACGTTTGAGCTTGCAAACAAGCGCTTCGGATACGAAGAAATTAAAGACTGGATCGCTGACCCCGATCACTTCTATCGTCAGCTGCCCACCTTCGATTTCAAGAGCGGCCATGCGCCGTATGAATTTGTCGGCAGGCTTTATACCGATCCTGTGTCGCTCGCTCGCGGGCTCGCGTCTCATTGGGACGAGGCAAAACAACGCATGCAGCAGTGGCAGCTCGAGCGCCAGATGCGTAAATGGAACGAAAATGACCTTGAGACAAAGATCCATGAGATCACCGAGGCGAAAGCGAAGGGCGGAGAAAAACCGAATTACGATTTCAATCTTGCTTGCGTGATCTACGAAATGTCGGGCGGCAAGATCATTTCGTGGCGCGGCGAAGATGTTTCGCTGGGCACTGGCAAAAACGATCTTCCGGCACGCATCGCCACCATGACCGATACCGATATCGATCGCTATGCGGTGAAGTCGGGACTTGATGGCACTGCGTCCATGGGTGTGCTTCCGTCGGGCTTTCTTTCCTACGTTCTCTCCCGTCAGGGCGAGCATGATGAGGCGGTTGCGAATATTGCCAGGAATATCAAGGCAATCGAGGACCTCGCTGCTTCTTCAAACGATCCACATTTTGCTGCCTGCCTATTGAAGGGCTTCCTTACGTTCGACGAGTTGGAAACTCATGCTGCGGCCCAGCAAGAGATCAAGAGACTCATTGGGAACCCCCGGGCATTTTTTGCCACTTGCTCAACGTCTCGTGCTGTCGATGAGTTCTTCCTACTCTTTGCAGGAGACGTTTCCATGGACGCTATTATCAAGGCACGCGGTGACGCCCAGAGTGGCGGGTCAATTGACGTTGATGTCGTACTCGATTTCATGGACCGTGTCGCCGACAACAAGGCTCCCGTGCGAGCGTTCTATCGTAAATACGGCAATATGGCAGGCTGGATTTGGCTTTCCGAGCACACCGCCCTTTACGAGGCGCTTCCGGGCTCTGCCGGAGAATCCGCAATCGTCAATCTTCGCGGCCTATCTCCTTCGGCGCAAGCATCGGTTGCTTCGCTCATGCAAGCGGGGTCCAATATCCGAATCGAAGGCAGCAAGCTTCGCGCCGACATGGAGGCGACACCTGTTCCCTATGTGAATGGCTGGCAGACGAGGGACGTTCTTCTTACTCGACCGCTTACGTTGAATGCTCTTTTCTGTGCCGAGGCACGAGGAGAGGCAGTACCACGCGGATATGTGGCAGAACTGCTTGCAGACGGTGCGGACGAACATCTACTTGATAGCATCGGAATCAGGCTTTTGGCTCATGCGAACCTGATGTCTTCCGCCAGTTATTCTCAATTCCTTGAGGACGAGCGAAACGAGGCGGATGGCGCGCTCGAAGGTGCTATCCGGCAGGATACGCAGGGCTACGATGTGACTGAAGGCATTGCCGATGCCACGGCGCGTATTGAGGCCGTGAAGAAAGAGCAAGGCGGGGTGCTGCGCTGGACGTGCATTGTGGCGGTTGTCTACTTTGTTGTTATCCTATGCGCTCGCGGTTCCTTTGGACAGTTCATCGTTATGTGCGGCTCCTTCGCCCCGCTCGCAGTGCTGTTTTTGGTTGCGGCGTTTGTCGGTATCTTCGGCTTCTTGGCATTGAATCTGCTTCGTTCCTTTTCCGCGGTTGACCGCGTCCAGTCACTCGACAGCGATCTGGCGGCTAACGCCGATCTTCTTGAAAGTCGTCTGATTCAGTTGGTCGACTTTGATAGCCGCACAGGCACTACAGCGGAAAAGCTTTCGATGGTGGGCGTTGACGAGGATCTTCCGATGGCACAGGGGGCCGATTTTTCGTTTGGCTCCGAAGACAAGGCTTTCTACGCCGATCCTGAAGTTATGGACAGACTTGGCAGGTTGGCAATTCGCCTGTTGTTTATCACGGCGGCCGTGATTAGTGCGTCTGGGTTTATGGGCACGGTGTTTATTGACGGCGATACGGTGGCCAAGTGCGAGGTTTTGCTCGCCATTCTTGTTGATTGCTTCGCCTGCATTGCCGCATGGGGCGACAACGAACATCCCAGCAGCGCTTCTACGATTAAGAGCTGGTCGTATCTCTGGTTGATTCCCGCAATCATTGCGTTCCTGCTTTGGGGTGTAGTGTCTCTTCTTCAGTCGGCAGGCGCAATCATTGCCATTGTTGTCGTCGTTTTGCTTGTCCTGTTTATTTTTGGTCGATAGGACCGAGCTGGGCGTGAGCGGATTGGCCGCCCCATGAACCTATTGATAGGTCGTAACTGCCGTTTGTAAGTACCTGCATTGCGTTGGGTGAACGGCCGAGACGGGTTTTTAAGTTAGGAAAGAGTGTTCTATATGCCCTTTGATTTCACTAGACTACTTCCGAATAACGGACAAGGTCGCAATCAAAATCCCAGCGAGCGTGGTCTCCATGGCACCGAGCGACGTGCCATGGGCGCTTTTGACGACATGTTGGGTATTGAGAACGTGGCGTCCCAGCGCGGCTCTCAGGTGAATGCACGTTCTCGTTCGAACATGGCGCAACGCGAAATCCGAAATGACGTGGTAATCAATGAGGGCTTGGGCTCGTATGACGGACGCCCGTGCTCCATCAGGATTTTCGAAAACCACCTCGAGATTGTCGCCAAGCGTGAGGGCTCGACGCTCGATAATCACCCCGCGCTCAAGATGCTTGTCCCCGGCATAGGCAACAGCAAGGCGGTGGCGGGTAGACTTTTCGCTCCGGGTAATTCCAATCCGCCGATTATCATCCCCTTTAATTCGCTGAGCGGGTTTCAGGAAGTGAGCGGATTTATGCCGACGTTTGTTTTTAATCGACGTAATCCTCAGACCAGAAAGATGGAGACACATACCATCAAGACGATATCCAGGGAGTTTGGGTATGCGCTTAACCGCTATGCCCAGACACACTTCCATTATTAATTAGGTAAAGGCAGAACACATGGCAGACGATAACCAGCAAGGGGGCATGTCGGCGCAGGAGAGACTTGCGCGCCTCTATAACTCTCGCGTTGATGAACAGCAGGGGGATGCGACGCCGGCTGCGGGACAGGTGGCGGGAACACGTGTTTCGGCAGGGGCATCGCAGGCACAAGCCTCTTCCGCCC
>ERZ809074.3651-NODE-3651-length-14038-cov-56.319245_pt1 | contig 14038 bp, 9 predicted proteins | sample MGYA00520795_ERZ809074 | MGnify/ENA primary metagenome ERZ809074 (study PRJEB31570, sample SAMEA3212989) | Homo sapiens | biome: human-gut; feature: human gut; material: fecal | place: Sweden | collected 2011 ...
TTAAGTTTATTATACAGCCCCTGACGGAAATGTAAATCGTTCCAAAGTATGAGACACGCTGCATAGCAAACTGCTATGCAGGTCAATATTTCATGCGGTGAAAAAGAAATTGCACAGCATCAGGTCAAAATGCCCGCGCTGTGCGATTCGGTGTTTACTTATAGAGTCTTGTCACTTCTTACTGTGTCACCGGAGAATCAAAATTAAAGTCGCGGCGCAATGCGGCCTGCCCATGTTCTGTGTGATATTCGTCTTCAACGCGCACAGAGCAATTATATTTCGACAATCGTATAGCATGAAAACGAGTTGAATTAAACGAAGAAAATAAGCTGTATCTTTTCTTTGAACGCACGCTGCTTTTGCAAACAGTATTTCATGCTCCCGGTTGCGAAGCATCCGTTCGTGATACTTCCCGCCCTTCTTGTTCTGGTTCAGTATCCAGAGCGTGACACTGATATCGGTGGTGATAAACAGTTCCCGAGGAAGAATGACAATGGCTTCCACCTTATCATTCTGAATCAGTTTTTTTGCGAATCTCTAAAGTGTCACTGTCGCCCAACGCACCGTTCGCCAGCAAGAAACCCGCAACGCCGTCTGCGGCCTTCAAATGCGAAAGCATATGCAAAATCCAATAGATGTGGCCCGTGCCGGTGGCAAGGTGGCCGGCGACGCACGGAAGGCCATTGAGACGCAGACCGGCGTTCCTGTCATCACCTCCAAGAACGCCGCGCAGCTCAGCGAAGTGGTTACAAATCTGCTGGAAGATGCGGGAAATAAAGAAAATGGGGCGGTTTAAAATCTGCCTCGCTATAGACAAACTTTTGAATAAAAATTTTTCTACTTTTTCCGACGATTTATAGCCGCTTTTGCTTTATTATGGATGCTCTTCGCAACTCTTGACTCCACTGTTTCCGCACACTCCACGGCTGTCTGTAGTCAAACATGTGGTCAAAAACCGCTTCCTGAACACCCTCGTGACAGGGGACAGAAAGCGGTTTTTCATAGTTTGTCGGAGCGCTGCGGACGGATGATTTGCCTCTCCAGTCTGTCGCATTGTACCTCTGCTGGAGAGGTTAAGCAAGTTCTTTATGTAGGGATAGGCGGCGCAGAATTTGCATCGCTATAGACAAAGAATACCATCACACCCTAACAGTTATTACATTCCCTTAATTCTGGTGGTGTTTTAAGGAAAATCGTACCGAAGTAAAGGAAAGTATCTGCGCCCTGCGAGGAAAACACAGTTGACTTTTGTCGTAATTTCATCATGAATATTTTTCGATTGGCACTCAAAGCGGGTTGACTTTCATCGTAATAATAAGTATAATATTATAGGATTATCGTAGCCGAGGTGAGAGCATGGATTACATGACGGAACTCTCCGCCATTGCCAAAGCGCATGGCGGGATCATCGAAACAAAAATAGCAGCGCAGATAGGCATCTCAAAAGCGATGCTTTGCAAACTGTGCAAAGAAAACAAAATCCATCGTATCGTAAAGGGACAATACATTTTTCCTGGTGATATGCAGGACGAACTGCTGGCCATCAGCAACCGTTCCGACAGGATCATTTTTTCTCACGAAACCGCTCTTTACCTTCACGGTATTTCTGATCGTACACCATTTGAACATACGGTTACGGCGCCGTCCGGCTGCATTCCGTCCGCAGCAATCAAGTCGGAATGTAAGGTGTATTATATCAAGCCTGAATTGTTTGTACTCGGTAAAACAATGCTGAAAACACCTGCCGGGAACAAGGTCCCCGCGTATGATCTGGAGCGCACCATCTGCGATGTCATTCGCAGTCGCAACAAGCTTGGGACAGAAACATTCCACGCCGCACTGAAACTGTATGCGGTAAATCCCCAAAAAGATCTGAACAAACTGAGCGGTTATGCAAAGAAAATGCGGGTGGCTAATGTTCTGCGGCAGTATTTGGAGGTGCTTCTATGAGTAATGCAATGAGCTTGAAGGCGAAAATCAGAAACATCGCAAAGCAGAAAAACATTCCTGCGCAGGTCGTTTTGCAAAACTACATGTTTGAACGCCTCCTTGTGCGTTTGTCTGCTTCGGAATATAAAGATAAATTCGTGTTGAAAGGCGGTATGCTGGTGGCCGCCATAGTGGGGCTGGACAACCGCGCGACTATGGATATGGATACCACACTCAAGAGTTTGCCGCTTACGCCGGAAGCAATCCGCAGTGCACTGGACAATATCTGCAATAGTCCCTTCAACGATGGCGTTTCGTTTGAAATCGGCACCATTTCGCCCATCCGCGAAGACGACATATACGGTGGATACCGCGTTATGCTGAACGCACGATTTGATACGATTATTACGCCGCTCAGCATGGATGTATCTACCGGCGATGCGATTACGCCCCATGCGGTACAGTACAACTTCTTTGAGATTTTCGATGACGAGAAAACTTATGAGTTGTGGGCGTATAACATTGAAACCGTTATGGCGGAAAAGGTGGAGACCATTTTGCGGCGCGGCGTATTCAATACCCGTCCCAGAGATTTTTACGATGCCTATATACTGACCACAACGCAGAAATTTGACAAAGCAGTGTTTGAGAATGCACTAAAGGCGACCGCAAATCACCGTGGTACGACTCGACAGATTAAGGATGTTCCCGGCATTCTTCAGAACATTGAAGAAAGCCCTGAGCTCAAGACAATGTGGGAGAGGTACCGCAAACAATTTGCCTACGCGGCAGATATAGAATACGAGCAGATTATGAATGTGCTGAAAACGCTGCTGGGGATAAATACGATACGCCAAGAGAGCATCTGATGACCGAAGAATAGAAGGGGATTATTACATGGCTAAGAAAAAGGTTGAAGAAACAATTAATTTGGACTCGATCCTGTTCAAATGCAGAGATATTTTGCGTGCGGCGCGCAATTCCGGCTCTTTCTTTGAAAAGCGCGACATGATGCTGACCCTCGTATTTCTGCGTTTTATCGGAGAAAAATTTGAGGATGGCGTAGCAAAGCTCCGCGAGGATTTGATTGCACAGGGGCTTGACCCGGATGATCCTGAAATCTTCGCGGCATTCTTTGATGATGCCACTTTTACGGACGGCACCTATAATCTCTCGCCGGAGGCACGTTGGTCTACCATCATCAACACGCCTGCGCCGAAGCTCAATGTTGCGCTTGATACGGCACTGCACAGCATTGCCAGCAGCAGCAAGCAGCTTCGTGGCTGCTTCGTGGAGGGGACATTTACCACCCGAAACCTTGCACCGAATGACATCAAGAAGGTGGTTGACGAGGTCAACAAAATCAGTCATAAGGCGTTTGGCGAGGAGAAAGACCTGATTGGCCATGTTTACGAATATTTCCTCAAGGAGTTTGCCGTCAATGCCACTAAAGAGGAGGGAGAGTTCTACACACCCCACGACGCCGTTCAACTAATCGCTGCCATGATCGAGCCCTTTGACGGCACCCTGTACGACCCCTGCTGCGGCTCCGGTGGTATGTTTATTCAGAGCGCTGACCTTGTCAAGGCGAAAAAGGGCGATATCAGCGGCATCAATGTATACGGCCAGGAAAAAGAGCCCGCCACCTATCGCCTTGCGAAGATGAACCTTGCCCTGCGCGGCATCAGCCATCATCTTGGCGGCGAAGCAGATTCTTCCTTTACCCATGACCTGCATAAGGGCCTGTATTTCAATTACATCATGGCCAACCCGCCCTTTAATCTCAAGGGCTGGTACGATGAAAATCTGAAAAACGACTCCCGCTGGGCAGACTATGCCACACCGCCGGAGAGCAATGCCAACTACGCTTGGATTTTGCATATGCTTTCGCATTTGAAGGCCGCAGACGGCGTTGCGGGTTTCTTGCTGGCGAACGGTGCGTTGGGCGACAGTGACACTTTAGAGATTCGCAAAAAAACTGATTCAGAATGATAAGGTGGAAGCCATTGTCATTCTTCCTCGGGAACTGTTTATCACCACCGATATCAGTGTCACGCTCTGGATACTGAACCAGAACAAGAAGGGCGGGAAGTATCACGAACGGATGCTTCGCAACCGGGAGCGTGAAATCCTGTTTATGGATCTGCGCACATGGACGGAAAACCCCGTGAAAGGCGAGGGCAAAAAGAAAGTACTTTTGAATGAAGCGCAAATCCGGCACGCTGCCGACATTTATCACACATGGCAAAATGAGGGGACGGACGGCACAGATTATGCTGTGCCGGAGCTTTACCGTAGCGTGGGGATAGATGAAATCGAAAAGCGCGGCTGGAACCTTGTCCCCAGCAAGTATATCGAGTTTATTGACCACGATCTGGAGATTGATTTCCATGCGGAAATGGCACGCATCCAGCAGGAAATGCGTGAGTTGTTGGCACAGGAAAAGCAGACTCAAAAGTTGCTGGAGGACGCGTTCAGGGGGATCGGCTATGGGATTGAGTAAGTACAGGATTGGGCAACTCATAAAAGTGGTAGATGAACGCAATTCTTTTGAGATTACTGATTTTTACGGCATTAATATTAACAAAGCATTCATGCCAACTGTTGCAAATACAGAAGGGCTTAATGAGACAAATTATAAAGTTGTTAGAAAAAACAGATTTGTTTTTTCAGGTATGCAGACAGGTAGAGATGAGTGTATTCGCATTAGTATGTACACGAAGGATCATCCAATAATTATTTCTCCTGCATACACAACATTTGAGATAATTAATCAGAGAATTGTTCAGCCCACATACTTTTTTATGATTTTCCTGTCAAGGGAGAAAGATCGTTTGGGCTGGTTTTATAGTGATGGAAGCATTCGTTCAAATTTGGATTGGGAAAGATTTTGTGAGATGGAATTAACTCTTCCCGACCTACCGACACAGCAGAAATATGTTGATATCTACAATGCTATGGTGGCCAATCAACAGGCATACGAGCGTGGCTTGGAGGATTTGAAAACCGTCTTTACATCTTATATTGAGGAACTCCGCCGTAATGATCCCGTTTTCCCAATTGGCGATTATATTACTTTATATAATGAGAAAAATGGAGATGGAGCAATCGCTCTTGAACAAGGAATCAACATAAACAAAGAATTTATTTCTCCACAACGTTCCAACTCCAATTTACAAGGAAGAAAGATCGTCCGACATGGTCAATTTGCATACTGTACACAGTTAAACAATGCTAATGTTGCGATTGCATACAGAAGTGGAGAAGATTGCGTAGTATCTTCTGTCTACAATGTGTTCGAGATTACTCAAAAAGATAAACTGATTCCAGAATATCTTTTGATGTGGCTCATCAGACCGGAATTTGGTAGGTATGTATATTGGGCATCCGAGGGAAGTGCGTATGAATTTTTAAATTATAATAACTTGGCAAGCTACAAAATTCCCATACCGAATATTGAAGTGCAGAGAGCCATAGCTGAAATATACACGGTGTATAACAAACGCAAAAAAATCAACGAACAGTTAAAAACTCAAATCAAAAATATATGTCCGATTTTGATTAAAGGATCGTTGGAGGAACAATAAATGAAAAAAACAATCGAAGAGTTTAAAAATCAAAAAAACGAATTGAACAGCATAATAGTATACTCTATTGTTTTGGGCATATCCATAAATATCATTTCAAGTATTTTAAGTGAAATGTTTGATATTCAACTTTGGTTTAGTCTTATAATTTGGGTGAGTATTTCGCTTAGCGTAATTGTTGTATCACAGATAATAAAATTATATAGATTAAAGACCAGTATCGAATTTGATTGTTTGTTTATTTCTGACGAGAGTAAAAAGAACAAATTAATTGGAGTTCCAAACTATAAAATATCAACAGATATGAAAGAGTATTTCGAATCTGCTTTTTCAGAAAATTCTGCATATAAAACGATATGGGAAGACTCCGGGTTGGATAAGTTAAAGAAACATCAAACGATGGCGACAGTAACCGAAAGCAAAAAGTTACTGGTTGAAATGTTAGAATACTGTTTGCTTGAACATTTCTCAATATTCATCGGTGATTACTATAATACACGAAACATTACTAAAAAAATTATCTCTTGTTCCGGAAACGACATACCTGATGTTTTGCTAAAAAATCGATTTTTGAAACTGTTTTCAGAAGATCCCAAGAACCGAGCAGCCTTTTGCACAAATAGCAAAACAAAAGTCCTTATGATTAAAGAATGTGATGGTGAATCGAAAGACGAGGGTACGGTTGTATTTATGACTGGGAGTGATGGTGCAATATATAGAAGATTTGCATTAAATATTCCTAAAGGTTCTAAGGTTTTTCGAGAAAAAGACGATACTATAGTGATAGATACAAAACTTTTTACGGTAAAATATAAGATAGTTTTTGATGGGTTCAGCACAGTAGTTGAAAGAGATTTTTACAAATATTACCTCCATGAAACAGAATATCAAGGATTTCATGATTGGAAATACATAGTGGAATTTGATGTAAAATATAAAATTTCATCCCTTTTGAAACTGTGGGATTGGAAATATTATAACTGGTTAGATGAGTATCTTGTAAAGTTAGCTAATTACTGTGACGTAGATACATTTTATAAAAACATAGGATGGGAAAAATCAAAAACAATTTTGCGAATTCTAAAAACACCCAAACCAGATAAATATAATTGTATAGAAAACACGTAGCATAAAGCACCTTAAAAATGGTACGTATTAAAAGAGATTCAAAGTAAACAATTTTTGTTTAGCTTAGACGGAGGACAAGGATGGCAAGCCTACAGAACTACAACGGACGCTTTTGCGAGTCGGAATATGAATATGCCTTCATTACCCTTTTGGAAAAAGACGGCTGGCAGTACTTGCAGGGGAATAAAATCAATCGGCAGACTCGCAGGGATGTCTTGTATTCTGACGATTTAGAAAATTTTCTATCAAGAACCAATCCTGATTTGCTCCCTGATGAAATCCATCAGATTATGGATTCTGTCCGTCTTGTCGGTGCGGAAAGTGACTTTGCAACGCTACATAAGGTCTATGGTTGGATGGTCAGCGGTATACAATTCACTCCACAGAACGGCATCCCGAGAATAATATCACTGATCGACTTTGAAACCCCAGACAATAACATTTTCCGCTGTGTCAACCAGTTTACTGTGGAGTATGTCAATAACGGACAAAAACAAACCCGTAGGCCGGACGTGCTTCTGTTTGTCAATGGGCTTCCGCTCTGTGTGATAGAACTTAAAAACCCGGCGGATGCCAATGCCACCATCTATGATGCGTGGGAGCAGATCAATATTCGCTACTGGCGGGATATTCCGCATCTGCTGCATTATTGTCCGTTGGCCTGCATTTCGGATGGTGTGAAGACCCGGCTTGGTACCGTTCGTACACCCTATGAGCATTTTTACGCGTGGCGCAGAGTAAACGACGGTGACGAGGTATCAACGCTGCCTTTTGAGGAAACTGAAAATATGGTAAAGGGTGTTTACGCACCTGAGAGATTCCTTGAAATCTTTCGCGATTACATTTATTTCCAAGATAGCATTTACGACAGCGACGAGCGTGAAATCGTTTGCCGGTATCCGCAGTTTTTCGCCGCAAGGCGATTGAAGCAAAGTATTGTAAAATCGGTAGAAGAAAAAAGTGGTAAAGGCGGTACATATTTTGGAGCCACCGGCTGCGGCAAAACCTACACCATGGCGTTTCTTGCCCGCCAGCTATCCCTTCGCTGCCCTGAGATTGGATCTCCGACCATCATCATGATCGTAGATAGAGAGGAACTACAAAAGCAGGGTGCGAAGTTATTTACGAAGAGTAAAGAATTTCTGAATCTCGGAGAAGTTAGCGTTGTTCCCAGTCGAAAGAAGCTTCGTGAAGAATTAGGTGTCCGAGAAAGCGGCGGTTTTTATATCTGTACCATACAAAAATTCTGTGACAGAGAAGATGACAAAATCGGGCTGATCAATGACCGGGCAAATATTATTTGCTTCTCCGACGAGGCGCACAGAACCCAGCTTGAACATTCCAAGAAGATTCAGTTCAGCAAAGATGCCGATGAGAATATGAAAGCGATGGTGTCCAAGCCTTATGCAAAGGTCCTTAAGGAAGCGTTCCCACAGGCGACCTTTGTGGGTTTCACAGGTACGCCTATAGCGGAAACATATCAGACCTTCGGCAATGAAATCGACCGATATACCATGGATCAAGCCGTAGCTGATGGCCTTACTGTGTCCATCAAGTACCATCCGAGAATCGCGAAAGTGCTTTTGGATGATGAGAAGGTCAAGCAAATCGAAGCATACTACAAGACCTGTGCCGATGATGGTGCAACGGAAGAAGATATTGAAACCAGCAAGAAGGCAATGAGCTCTATGGAAGTTATCCTCGGTGAGCCTTCCCGCTTGAAGCGGCTGGCGGTAGATATCCACGACCACTATGTTGCAGCTTGTGCGATGGACCCCGACAGAGTGCAGAAAGCGATGATTGTTTGTTCCTCAAGACCCATTGCCTATGAACTCCTCAAGATATTTCAAGATAAATACCCGGAATGGTTTATTGAGAAGAAAACTGCTGACGGTGTTTCCGCAACGGAAGAGGAACTGAAAGAATTGAAGACCATGCCATTTATGGCTATGGTTGCAAGTGTCGGCAGCAATGATAAGGCAGAAATGTATAACTATCTCGGCGGCGTTAAAAATGATAAGCGCTCCGACGCACTGGATGTAGCATTTAAACAGGAAAAATCCAATTTTCATATTGCCATCGTTGTGGATATGTGGATTACTGGCTTTGATGTTCCGGCGCTTACATATATGTACAACGACAAACCCTTAAAAAAGCACATGCTTATTCAAACGATCAGCCGAGTGAACAGAAAATACCCGGGCAAAGAGTACGGCATGATTATTGATTACATTGGTATTCGCGACAATATGCGGACGGCGATGAAGATATACGGCGGCAATACATCCGTTGCGCCTACGACTGACGATGTCGAACAGGCCACTGCTGTGTTCAGAGAAGAATTGTCCGTGCTGAAGGATTTATTCGCCAGTCTTGATTTGAGACCTTTCTTAAATCCTGATGGAGACCCATTTGAGCGATATCGCCATCTTTCTAAAGCGGCTGAATTTGTTTTTATTTCCACGCAAGAAATGCAAAGCATGAGCAACAGCGGTAAAAGCGTCAAAACAGTTTCTTTCAAAACCTATTTTCTGAAAACTGTAAAGCGGATGCGCATGGCGTTTGATATTTGCCAACCGTCAGGAGAACTTGGCGAAGAAGAATCTGCCTTGGCCCAGTGTTTCATGGCAATTGCAGGATTTGTCCGCAAAATGAGCGGAACAAGTGAGGTCGACACCGAGGCAATGAACCGCCATGTTGCCCAAATGGTCGAAGAGGCCCTTCGATACAACAGGGTGGAAAGCGTTCTTAACGAAGGTGAACAAGAAGATATTTTCGGCCCGGAATTCTTAGAAAAACTGTCTGATGTAAAAATGCCGGCTTCAAAACTTGAACTACTGATCAAAACACTGCGTAGGCAAATAATTGAATACAGCAAAACAAATCAAGTCGCTGCGAAGAAATTTCAAGAGATGCTTGAAAAAACAATTGCGGAATACCATGAGCGTCGCAAACACCTTTCCTCGGAAGAGGCTGGAGAAACGCAGGAGCAGGCATCGGAAGATATTATTCGCAATGCTACGGAACAGGCATTAAGAATTTTGCAGGAAATGAACGAGAGCCGTGAAAGTTTCCGAAAAGTTGGCTTAACCTTCGAGGAAAAGGCGTTCTATGATATTTTGATGTCATTGAGGGATCAATACAACTTTGAATACGGCGAGGATAAGAACTTTGGCGGAGTCATTGTAAACAGTAAGTGCAAAGCTCTCGCAAGGAAGATAAAGGAGATCATTGATACAAAATCATCCTTTGCGGATTGGCTTAACAATCAAATTGTCCGTGACCAGCTCAAATTTGATATTAAGGTATGTTTGGTTAAGAATGGATATCCTCCGCAGTACAGTCCTGAAGTTTTTAAAAAAGTTATGGAACAGGTTGAGAATTTCGAAGAAAACAATTAATGCCATAGAAATTTCAGTAGCTTTTAAAAAAGAAGATTCTGTATACTGTTGTGCTTGCATGTTTGATTGAATGGGAGAGATGCCTATGGACGCACGAAAGCACTTAATCATCATAAAGGGAAAAGACCAGACGGACTCGGTCGCGAGCTTTCGGTTCCATGGCGGGAAGTGCGAGGTCATCTATACCAGTGCGCCCAATAAGACATACGGCTTTCAGAGTAGCAATGTGGAGATTCTGCCTCTGAAAAAGAAAATTGACCCTGCGCAGGTGATTGTCACCGTAAACGGGCAAGCCATCAGCGGAATTGATGAGATTCTCGACTTCGGCGGGTATTATCGTATTGTCCGCAACGGAAAGAGAGATTTATCGTTCCACAGGAGCGAAGTGCAGTTCCAGCAGAATTGCCTGGCAGACGGTAAAAATCAAGAAACATTCCAATATTTCAAGGAAACTGCCGCTGCAATCAGTCTGGTGGCGGAAAACGGTCTTAACATTCTAAGCATGCAGTATGACAAGATCCAGCAGGTCAGCGAGGATACCGTGTTGGCAAGCTATCTTGCACCGCAGAAAGACGTCAAAATGCCCCAGATGCCGGAGGCAGTGATCTATCCGTTTGGCCTGAACCAGAGTCAAAAGCTGGCGGTAGAACGGGCGCTTTCCTCCAAAATCAGTATCATTCAGGGGCCTCCGGGTACTGGAAAGACACAGACGATCCTGAATATCATCGCCAATGTTGTCCGCAGTGGAAAAACCGTGGCGGTTGTCTCCAACAACAATTCCGCAACGCATAATGTTGTGGAAAAGCTGGAGAAGAAAAATTCAGCTTTTCTGACTGCGTTTCTCGGCAGTCTTGCCAACAAAGAGAAGTTTCTGGATGCACAGACAGGCACCTATCCGAATATGAGCGCTTGGGAAATGCCGCTGGAGGAACGACAGCAATTAGATCAGGAAACGACTGCGCTTTCCAAAGAACTGAACGAAATGCTCAATGCTAAAAACCGCATTGCGGAAATTGAGCAGGAGTTCTTGCGGCTAAACCCGGAGCAGCATTATTTTGAGGAATATTACGCAAGTTACAGTGATGTGCCAATGGAGAGCCTGGACAAGCTGTCCTCACAGAAGCTTCTTGCGCTTTGGATGGAGTTTGAACAGCACGCGGAACACGAAACCCGACTGGGTCTTTTGCAAAAGCTCTCCATCATGTTCCGCTTCAATCGCAACGCGCTCAAACTGTTTCTCCGCTCCCCGGAACTGGTCATTCCCTATTTGCAAAGCCAATTCTATTTCGTAAAGAGGCGGGAACTGGAGGCTGAAAAGCAGGAATTGAACCGAAAGCTGGAGCGCTACGCTTTCGACGCGAAGATGGATGAGCTCACACAGAAGTCCCTGCGGCTGTTCCGGGCGGAGCTGGCAACACGGTATCATTGGCGGAATAATAGACGATGCTTTGAAAAGAATGATTTCCGCCGGAATTCCGAAGAGTTTACCCGCGAGTACCCGGTGGTGCTCAGTACGACCTATTCCATTAAGGGGACGCTGAGCATTGAACATATCTATGATTACTTGATCGTGGATGAAGCCTCACAGGTCGATTTAGCTACTGGCATTTTGGCCTTATCCTGCGCAAGGAATATCGTGATTGTTGGGGACTTAAAGCAACTCCCCAATGTGCTGACAGAGGATGACATTCGTACCAGCGATGCCATTTGGCAGAAGTATTCCTTGGATGAGCGTTATCGCTTTTCTACCCACAGTTTGCTGTCCTCTGCATTGGAAATATGGCAGGATGCACCTGTTACGCTGCTGCGGGAACACTACCGCTGTCACCCGAAGATCATCAATTTCTGCAATCAGAAGTTCTACCACGGACAGCTGATCGTTATGACAAAAGACCATGATGAGCCGGATGTATTGACCATGTACCGGACGATTGCCGGTAATCACGCCCGTGGGCATCTCAACCAGCGCCAGATCGATGTCATCCAGCAGGAGGTACTTCCACGGCTGCATCAGCAGAATTTCCAGAGCATCGGCATTATTACGCCGTATCGGGATCAGGTGACAGCTATCCGCAAGCGGCTGGGAGATACTTATGAGGTGGACACCGTCCACAAGTTTCAGGGGCGAGAACAAGATGCTATCATTCTGACCTCAGTTGACAATGTCATCACGGATTTCGTGGGTGATCCCCATATGCTGAATGTGGCGGTTTCCCGCGCGGTTCATTCTCTGGCTGTGGTCACATCGCAGGATCCATGCAATGACCAGACCAACTACGGCGACCTAACGCGGTACATCGAATATAACAATTTTGAGGTTATCCAGAGCCAGGTCTACTCCGTGTTCGATATGCTCTATCAGGGATATGCCGAGCAGCGCAGAGCATATCTGCAAAAACATAAGCGAGTATCGGAGTACGATTCCGAGAATCTCATGTACTCTGTGATTCAAGAGGTGTTGTCTGAGGAGGCGTTTTCCTCTATCGGTTGTGCAGTGCATGTTTCTCTTGCAACGCTGGTGAAGGACTATGAGCCACTGACAGAGGAAGAACGCCAATATGCCCGCAATCTATTGACCCATGTGGATTTTCTGCTGTTCAATCAGATGGATAAGCATCCTGTGCTGGCGATTGAAGTAGACGGGACTGGCTTTCACGAAGCGGGGAGCAAGCAGGCAGAACGAGATATAAAGAAAAACTCCATTCTGGAGAAGTGCGCCGTCCCGCTGCTGCGCCTCCGCACAGATGGCAGCGGGGAAAAAGAGAAAATCAGAAATGCGCTAAAGAAGGAATGATTATGCCGAGAATTATCAGGAACGCAATCAGATGCAAAAAATGCGGAGAAGTCATCGAAAGCGAAACCGTCCATGATTTTAAGTTTTGCAGCTGCGGCTCCTGCGCCGTGGATGGTGGTCACGGCTACCTTCGCAGATGCGGTAATCGTGAGGACTGGGAAGAACTGTCTGAAGCGGAAAAGGTGGAGGACAACGGTGCGTTGACTTGATTCTGGGTGATTGGGAATTGGGGTGATAGGATGTCTCTTAAAATTCAGCTTTTTGAAAACCAACGTATCCGCACGGCGTGGGACGAGGAAAAGGAAGAATGGTACTTTTCCATTGTCGATGTAGTTGGCGTACTGACGGACAGCGTTGATCCAACGGCGTATTGGCGCAAACTTAAACAACGGTTGAAGGCCGAAGGCAATGAAACCGTGACAAATTGTCACGGTTTGAAAATGACTGCTCCAGACGGAAAAAAACGCCTGACCGATGTGGCCGATACCGAGCAACTTCTCCGTATCATCCAGTCCATCCCATCACCCAAGGCGGAGCCGTTCAAACTCTGGCTGGCACAGGTCGGCCGGGAGCGTATTGAGGAAACCATAGACCCGGAGTTGACCATCGAGCGGGCATTGGAAACCTACCTCAAGAAAGGCTACACCCGCGAGTGGATCAACCAGCGGCTGCAAGCCATTCAGGTCCGTAAGGAACTGACAGATGAGTGGGATGCCCGCGGCGTGCAGAAGGGCGTGGAATACGCCATCCTCACCGATGAGATTTCCCGCGCGTGGTCGGGGATGTCCACCCGCCAGTACAAAAACCTGAAAGGTTTGAAAAAAGAAAATCTTCGTGATAACATGACCACGCTGGAGTTGGTGCTGAATATGCTGGCGGAGGCCACCACCACGGAAATTTCCAAGCAGAAGGCACCTGCAACCCTTTCGGAGAACATCGACGTGGCCCGTGCCGGTGGCAAGGTGGCCGGTGACGCACGGAAGGCCATTGAGACGCAGACCGGCGTTCCCGTCATTACTTCCAAGAACGCCGCGCAGCTCAGCGAAGTGGTTACAAATCTGCTGGAAGATGCGGGGAATAAAGAAAATGGGGCGGTTTAAAATCTGCCTCGCTATAGACAAAGAGAACCGTGTGCTGACCGCAAGGTCAGCACACGGTTTTTCATTTGGATTCCTTCAGCCAAGTCTCCAGTTCCTTCT
>ERZ809074.3653-NODE-3653-length-14027-cov-8.409891_pt1 | contig 14027 bp, 11 predicted proteins | sample MGYA00520795_ERZ809074 | MGnify/ENA primary metagenome ERZ809074 (study PRJEB31570, sample SAMEA3212989) | Homo sapiens | biome: human-gut; feature: human gut; material: fecal | place: Sweden | collected 2011 ...
TTTAGATGGGGAATGATAATATGAGTGAAAACAACAAACTAATCTTTCTGGATGTTGATGCGACTTTGTACAGCAAAGAACAGCGTCTGGTTCCAGAATCTGCAATCACAGCAATCCATGCTGCACAAAAAAATGGTCATAAAGTACTGATCAACACCGGACGGCCTCTTGTTTATTTTGAAAAAGAAATCCTTGATATTGGATGCGATGGTTATCTTTGTTCTAACGGAGTTCACATCCTTCTCGATGGTGAAACGATCTATCACAAGATAATCCCTGATACAGTGGTTGAACAGATTAAACGGATTTGTGAAGAAAACAATATCTACGGAACATTTGAAGGGGAAAAATGTTCTTATTTCCGTGATCATAATGTTGACTTTCATCCACATTATGGATTTATGATCACTGCTTTTGAACTTGCCCCTTATATGGCACATGAATTTACATGGGATCATGTTGAAGATCCTGACAAAGCCATTGTATTTACAGGACCTGGAAGTAACGCTTCTGGTTTTGTAGCTGCTCTTGACAGCATTTCTGATACAATGGATTATATTCGAATTGACGATACCCAGTATGAGATCCTGTTAAAAGATCATGATAAGGGAACTGGTCTTAAATATGTAGCTGATCATCTCGATATCTCTACAGATGACTGCTATGCATTTGGAGACAGTAATAACGATATCTCTATGTTCAAAGCCGCTGGTCATAGCATTGCTATGGGAAATGCCTGTGATGAGTTAAAAGAGATTGCGGAATATGTTACGGATTCTGTAAATGATGACGGGCTTTATAATGCATTTGAACATTATCATTTGATTTAATTGGTTAAATTGTATATCTCCCTCTCAAATTTATATCTTTTATCTTTTTGTATACATTGATATATTGTATAATAAATGTATCAATTACTGGATAATCTGACTTTATTTGAGAGGGGAATTTTTTATGATCGCAAGTTTTTCTTACTACATGTTGAATATATTCGTCCCTCCATCCACCGCAAGTAAATACAGCATGCTGCTGATCTATCCGTTTACTGCGTTTAGTTTTTTCTTTTTTCTTGGTGGTACAAAATCTTTCAAGTTTATTTCATTCTGTCTGTTTTTTAATTCCATTTTACTGATTGAAGGTATCTCTGCCACTATTTTATCCCTAATCGGACTATTATTCCCGAAACTCCATATTGTAAGTGTTTTCATCGGACTTGACGGCAATCAGCTTTCTGTATCATTACTTTGTATTTTGGAGATTATCACTTATATGAAACAAATGCAGGAGAAAGGAGACCATCTGTAATGAATTAAATGAAATCTCATAAAATACAATCCATTTTAACTTTTATTTACATATTCCTCATTCCTTTTACTGCTGTACTTTATCATTGTCTGCTCACAACCCCGGCATTCCAGAAACATTTTCCTATGGAAACTGTTCAGCCCTATTTGTCTTTTTTCTTTAATCTTCTTATGGTGCTGTGCCTTCTTTCTTTTATCAGTATCATTATCACTACGTGTAATAATACGAAAAAAACAGATTGAGTTGAATATGCTTGATTCAACACAGCAGACAGTCCTGAAACAGGAAAAAGAAATTGAAACTCTGCGGACACAGATTCTTGAAAAGCAGCGTTATATTCCGTTATATTCATTCGTATATCGATCTTGCAATTGATCTATGCGAATCTGAAAACTATGATGATATGACAACTTTGATTTCTTCCCATGTGAAGAGAAATTATCCTGATACTTATTGTAAGAATGCTTTATTAAATACATTACTTCAGGAAAAGAAGGTCATTGCTGATCAATCGAAAATCCAATGCCGGTTTCGTATTATCCTGCCAGAACATTTTGATTCATATTTTTCGGATTTTACGATCACAAGCCTTTTTTCAAACCTGTTAGATAATGCGATTGAGGCCTGCCACCTGTGTGATCCTTCACAAACAGATCTATTTATCTCGCTGACAACAGATTTTCGGGCAAATATGTTTATTGTATATATGCAAAACAGTAAAAATTCCAATGAGATTTTTACACACCACACAACAAAGAAAGAATCCCATGTCCTGCATGGCCATGGATTGACTATTATAGAAGATATCGTTTCGCAGTACCACGGAACTTGCAAATGGCTGGATCAAAAGAATTCATTTTCTTCTGAGCTTCTGTTCCAGCTGCCAAACGATTGAATACAAAGGAGATTCACAAATGATTCATATTGCAATCTGCGAAGATGATCCAATCTATCTGCGCGAACTTGAAAAAACAATTAAAGAAACAAAAGAGCTGTCTACCGAAATTCATCCTTGTTCTTCCGCAGAAGATCACTCTAAATTATATGGTAAAAACTCTGTCCCATATGATATCGTCTTAATGGATATCGAACTTCCTGAAAAATCCGGTATTATCTTATCCAAAGAAATCTTACAGTCTCATGCTGCTACACAGATTATCTTTATCACACAGTACCGGGAATACTGCAGTGATGTGTATGAGACGGAACATGTTTATTTTATTCATAAATCCGATGTTAAACAATATCTGCCTCGTGCAATTGAGAAAGCGATCTTCAATCTTAAACAGCGTAAGAATAACTACCTAACGATCTCATGGAACCGCAGAGAGCAGTGGAGGTTAAAAAGCAGTTTTTGGCTATATTTGTAAAGTAGAGGGGATTATACCTCTACTTTACATTGATGATGTTTTATCATAGGATATTCTATAAACATATTTAATTTTGATCCATTGGAATATTTCGCGATTGGAAAAAATCCTGTCATAAAGCACTCGTGAAAAATATAATCCCATATTTTCAATACTCAACTCAAAAAACAGAGATACTACAAATAATCTGTAATATCTCTGCCTTTACCTCATATTGTTTTACTTCATAATTTTCTTAACAATATTCCTATTTAACTGTAACTACACAAACAACTTTCTTCTTACCTACTGTAACCGTAATCTTAGCTTTTCCCTTCTTCACTGCTGTGATTTTTCCTTTGGAATCAACCTTCACGATTTTCTTATTTGATGTTGTATATTTCGCTTTGGCTGTACAATTGCTTGGTTTAATCACTGATTTTAACTTATATGTTTTTTTCTTTTTTAATGTCAGTTTCTTTGGTACTTTTCCAATAGATTTACAATCGACTGTTTTCTTGCTCACTGTTACTGTAACTGTTTTCTTTAGACCTGAAGCAAGTGTAATTGTAATCTTTGTGGTTCCTGTTTTAGTTCCAGCTTTAATCGTACAAGTTCCGTTGCTCTTTCCTGTAATTGTGACTATCTTTTTGTTGCTGGATGTCCATGATTTTACATAGTCTCCTTTTTCCAGTCCATAAACGCCTAATTGATCTGTTGATTGGTTTTGGAACAGTTTTAGAGACGTTTTAGTAACTTTTATTGTTGGCTTTAATTTTTGACCAACCGTTCGTTCTTCTTTTCTTCCACATATATTACAGATCCGTTGTTGCTTTTCGGCTGATAAAACACTTTGTTCAACTATTGTTTTCCAAGCTTCATATTGATGCCCTGTTGCTGGAATTTCTATTGGTTCATAAATTCCATATAATCCTTCTTCATCCATAAACAGCTCTTCACATATTTCACACTTCCAGTATTGCTCATACCCTGTTGTTTCACATGTTGCTGATATAGCTTCCACTTTTTGCATTTTATGCTTGTGCTGTGATGATTCTATAATTTCCCATGGAATTACTTTATTTTCTATTGTTCCATCACTCCATATATAGTTTTTGGAATCTTTCAGTTTTACAACCGCTTCATATTTTCCTACTTCTGTTGCTTTATCTCCAGAAATGACTTCAAATTTTGTGTTTCCTGTTATTCCTGTAATTGTTTGTCCATCCTGATACACCAGAATTTTTCCTGTTGGAATCTCAATCGTTGCAGGTTTAATAATTAGTTTTGCTGTAAAATCTTTACAATTTTCGTGATTGTCGTCTCCTGTTAATTTTGCAGTTACAGAATATTCTCCTGCATTAATTTTTCCATTACCAATATATTGAACATCAATTCCATCTGGAATCGTTCCTATAAGTGCTAAATATTTTTGTTCTCCATCATAAGTAAATTCTTCATTTTTAAATACAACTCCAGATAAATCATATTCTGCTTTTTCAATATTAAATCGCACTGCATCTGACTCTAGTGCATCATAATTTTTTGTTCCGTCTACAAATGCTTTTACATAATAACTTCCCGCTTCCTCTGGTTTTTTTGATCTGTAAGTTCCCAATGGTGTAGATGCAAACTTATATTCCACCTTTCCAAATTTTGCAGCTGCAAAAACATTTAGATCCTCTCCATATTTAATGTCCTCACATTTTAATTCCGATGTCCATGAATTCTTTGCTTTTATAATAGAAAATGTTGTACTCTTTTTCCCTTTGTAATTTCCCACAAATTCAATCACAACCTGAGCTGTCCCTGTGTTTACATTGTCGGAATACTGTAATATATAATCTGTCTCTTCTCTCAATAAAACATCTCCATCATAAATCTCAAATTCAGGAATTATTTCATTTCCTGTATACTCTTGATCAGGGATTTCTTTTACATTAATATTGCTATCTGCTGTCTTTGGTTCTATGACCATTTTGGCTTTTTTCACATCTAACAGTTTTTTTCCCTCATCAAAAAATCTTGCAATAACAGTATATGTTCCTGCATCTGTTTTTTTATTTCCTTCATATTCCACTGTAACTCCGTCTGGAAGCTTTTGCTCAACAACAATATTTTTCTCTTTTCCATCATAAACAAATGTTGCATCTTTAAATGTAATATCATTTACGACCTGATCTTCTTTTGTCCTTGTTGTTTCAATTTCCACTTCATTACTTTTCTTTGTATACTCAAGTTCATTATTAATTGCTTTCACATACACTGAATATTTACCTGCTGGCAATTGTATATCACTTTTTGTTGATGTTACAGATTTCTTTATATAATCTTTTCCACCATCATTGCAAACAATAATTTCATATTCATCTGCCCATGAAATCTTGTTCCATGAAATAGAAGCTGTCAAACCATCTATTGATGCATCTATTTTTAAGTCTTCATCTGAAATTAAAATCCAGTCTTGTGCTTCACTCGAATTTTCAGACCAGAGCTGTACATTCGTTTTATTTTCAGCAACTCCACCAACTACATCTAAATAATTTCCTCCGTTTTGACAGAAAATATTATAATATTTTCCATTATTCGATTTTTTAATACCCCAATGCATTGATTTCGTATTTAAATCTTTATTGGCTACTACATTACTTCCTTTATATGGATTAGAACTTGATGCAAACAATCCTGTTTTTGTGTAATTATTAATAATCTTATAAAATCCATCTCCTATATAAGTAATATTAAAAATCTGTTTCCTATCTTCTGTATTCTGATATACGTTAATATTCGTTCCATCTTGTACAGATGCACCTTCAACGTTAAGCCCTTTTGTATGATCAAGTGCAGAAATAATTCGATAATTTCCATCTTCAACACTCTTTTGCGCATCTTTATTAATTCTAACAAAATGCCATTTCTGTGCATCTGTTTTATTCCATGTCCATGTTCTAATATTAGTTCCAGATTTAATTGTTCCATTTTCAATATCAATAGCTCGTCCATTACATCCAGAAATAATATAATAGTTATAATTATCTTCTGCCTCCTTGATAATCCAACACTGAGCTGATGTACCATTATCTTTATATAATTGCAGATTCGTGCCCTCTGTTGATGAAGCATTTTCTACATCTAATGCTAATCCTGATTGTTTAGAAGTAACTTTGTAATATCCATCTCCTAAATATGTTACATGCATAATCTGTACATCATCAGCAGAATTCTGCATCAATTCAACATTATTTCCTACAGATCCCATTCCTATTTTTGTATCTGTTGTTACAATATAATAGTCTCCATCTGATATTGTTCTTCGATTCGTTGAAGCCATTTCATATTCAGCTAAAATATTGCATTTGGTTCCAAGACTATCGCCATCAATTATAATATTTCTCCACTCTTCTCCAGAGCCTTTAAAATATATTTTATCAATGTTATTACTTTCACTTAAAATATTTTTCCCTAATGTTTTTAATGATTTTGGAAATACTATTTTTTTCAAATTTGGGCAATTCGCCAATCCGTACTGTCCAATTCTTACAATACCTTCTTCGAAAATAATTCCTGTCAACTTATCATGAGCTTCAAATGTATGTAATGCCACCCTATTTACCTTTATGCCAGTAATAGAAGATGGTATAGTAATTTCTCCCTTTGCCTCCATGTTGCATCCATCAATACACAATCCTTCTTGTTCCAGATAATATGTTAATTTCATATTAGATTCTTTATTTTTATAAACAGCCTTTTCATTATAATGAATTTCAGCACCTGTATTTTTCAACGCATTTCTTACATCTGCTGTTAACTCTGTATTCCATGAATCCTCATCTCCTTGATAATAGATATGTTTAAGAGATGTACATCCTTTAAACACATCTGTTCCTATTTCTTTTATGCTTTTAGGAACACGGATACTTTCTAAATTTGCTGATCCTTCAAAACATTCTGATCCCAGTCGATAACATCCATTTGGAATATATACTCCTGTAACATTCATTTTATTTTTAAACACTTCTCTGGCTATACGATGAACTTTATATCCATTTACATTTTTAGGAATTGTTACATAACCTTTGACTTTGGAAGTTATACCTGTTACGGCATAGCTGTTACCATCCGAATTTATATTTTCTCCTGTAAATTCAATATTATTTTCTGTTACATTTTTAGGTAATATAGTAACCACATTACTTGAAATATCACTATACAATGGAAGTTTCACGTTTGATCCACCACCTATGTTGATCGCATAACAATCTATTCTATGTTCTCCTGCCTTATCTGTTGGCAGAACCGCTATAAAACCATGTTTTCCAACATCTGGTCTTGTCATATCTGCCTGAACTTGTCCAAAATATACCCCATCTATATAAAAGTGAATCTGCAATGTTTGTGAACTGTCGTCTTCATCCATTGCCCAACCATGAACTACAACTGTTCCATTCCCTGCTGATAACTGGTCTACACTTCCTATTGGATCATGCGATTGCTTTTTTAATCTTAATACCCCATCCCAAGGATGATAATAATAACCATCCACTGATACCTCTGTACCTGTCTGATCTCCTGTTTGAGGATATCCTCGATTGGAATGTGCTCCTACATTTTTTCCATTTCCTAAATATATTTCTGTATGCTGTTTCTCCCATATGCCTGTATCTCTTAAAAGTATATCACCTCTTTGAAGATTAGACATATTTCCAATTTGACTCCACGGAATCCAATCAAATCCATTTTGTGTAAATTGACTTCGCATATTTCCCGTATTAGCAGCTGAACCTGTATTAAATCCTGCACTTCTAAATGCAGAAATTACAAAAGAAGAGCAATCATAATTTGGTCCCCAACGATTGCTCTGGCTATATCCATGTGAATTATCATTAGCTATACCTATAGCCCAGTTTATTGCATTTTCTACTTTAGCATCTGCTGCCTTAACATTATTTTTTGAAAAAATTATTAATATTACGGCTAGCATCAATATGATACCTCTATATTTTTTCATACATTCCCTCCTTTTTTCCGTTCACAAAATATTCACATTTATTATACCATTGATTTTATATTCTGAAAATTATAATTATAATCATAAAAACTTATTTATATGTCATATAAAATTGATCTTTTAAGAAACAATAAGCTGCAAAATAAAAAGCAGCCATTTTTGACTGCTTTTTCATTTTCTTTATTTTTTTCACTAAAATCATTTTATCAGTATTGCTATTAATACCAATATATATTATACTAATCACTAAGGTGCTACCATGAAACGGTAGGCGGTTAGCCTCCTCTCCGGGAGTTATAGCCCGGTTTACATAGAAATCCAATCTAATTGGAAATATATACGCAGGAGGAATAGATGTATGTTAAGTGTAGATACCCTCATTGGCATAATCAGCCTTTGTATGACTTTTTATAGTCTTGGATATTCTCACGGTAAACGAGATTCTAAATAATACCTGTCAAATAATTTATACTATTATTATAAATTATAATTCTCCATCTTCTATCAAATCCATAAACAACTTAATAACCTGCTTCTTCCCAGTGTGAAAGTTCTAATCCTATCGCTATATCGATACTTCCATTTTCAAGTCCTCTGTGCTGGTCTGTTGTTGGCATTTTATTATAATTTAATTTCAATGCCGGCCAGCTTTCTCTTAATTCATCGATGATCTCAAAAAACATATATTCTGAGTAATATCCTGTTTGAAATACAATAGAAAGTGTTCCACTTTTCCCTTCGGATGAACGCAGCTGCGGACATTTTAGTTCGCAGCCAGTGAGTTGTCAAAGGAACAGACGCGAATAAGTGATTTGTAAAAAACGCTCTTAAAATCTGCGTGTTGCCACCGGTTTCTTATAAATATTTCTTGTTATCTTATTTCCGTCACATATACGAAAGCCTACCATCGCAAATCAGAATTTATGCTTCCACTGTTTTATGATCTCTGTCTTTCATCTTATCATACTGCGCAAACATTCCCGCTAATAATGTTCCAGAGATTGAATGCCATACGCAAGATACTGCACAAATGATCGCAGATTCTGGTGTTGATGCAAACTGTGCTGTTGTTGTTGCTAAGTTTGTTGCAAGTCCAGCATTCTGCATTCCAACTTCGATAGAGATTGTTCTTTTCTTTGCTGTATTCATTCCAGTTAATCGTCCTGCACAATATCCAAGGAAGTATCCTAAACTGTTGTGGAGTAATACTGCGACAAAGATTACAATTCCTGACTGGAAGAATTTTGATCCCTGTGATGAGATAACCCCTCCAACTACACATGCAAGTCCTAAAACTGCAACACCAGGCATGACTTTCTGAACTTCTTTGAATGTTTCATTTTTTCCTAATGCATGGTTTAATACAAAACCAATTGCTACTGGTACAATAACTGTTTCAATAATAGATACAAACATTGGCAGTCCATTGATTGTGATTTTTGCTCCGCTTGCCAAGAATGATACCATAAGTGGTGTCATGACTGGTGAAAGTATTGTTGATACTGTTGTCATTCCTACAGAAAATGCAACGTCTCCACCACAAAGGTAAGACATAATGTTGGATGATACACCTCCTGGACAGCATCCTACAAGGATTAGTCCAAGTCCGATTCCATCTGGAAGATTTAATACTTTTGTAATTCCAAATGCTAAAAATGGCATGATCAGATATTGAGCGATTGCTCCGATACAGATGTCAAATGGTCTTTGTGCAAGGATTTTGAAATCTTCTGTTGTCAGTGTCAATCCCATGCTGAACATGATAATTCCGATAATAATAGACTGGCTTGTGAATTTATTTGCTACTGGATCTGTAAATAACTGAAAATTTACCCACCCCATTAATGATGGTAAGAAAAATGTAATGACTGCGATTGCGATTACGACGATTGATGTGTAATCTGATAAAAATTTGCTTAGTTTTTGTAGTTGTTTCATATGTATATTACCTCCTGATATTCCTCACCGCCTTTCGTTTATCCGTTATTTCTGAAATTTTTTTATTTCATAGAGGATTTCATCGAAATTTCCTATGAAATAAAAAAGCCCCTTCTCAGAAAAATCTGAAAAGGGACGAATATTCCGCGTTACCACCCAATTTCTGCAATAAAACTACAGCTCTTAACGTACTAACATACGCTTTCCTTTTAACGGAGGATTCCGGCGAGACTTACTGGTTAGAAATATCAATGTCAAGTAATGTTCAGTCCGCATCTTAGAGATGATATCTGTTCATGAAAATGTATCTGCTCACACCAACCGCAGACTCTCTGAAACACTTGATTCAAAAACAGCGTTGTTCTCTTCAACGAATTTCGGTGAAATGTATTTATTTAAAATATATTATAGTCCTATCATTTTATTTGTCAAGTTTTAATTTCCGTCATCGAAACCACTACCGGATGTGTATGGAGAATGTTACTGACTGTAAACTGGTTTTTTCTCAGACAGAAGATATGAAGTTTAAATGTATCTTAAACATTTCGCCCAATCACAATTTATCCACAGATTTCTACAAATTTCTTAATTCTATCTACAGATACACTACGATACCTATCTCCGTCTTCGTCGGATACCTGGAAGGATACTCTTTCTCCCATTCCTGTCGCATCAACTCCCCAGCCTCTGCATGTGCTGTGTAACTGTTTGATTCCTGTTTTTTTCATGATCTTTTCGGCATTGTTTTCATTGACTCCACAGCCTGCAATGATCTCAATCTGATTTCCATATTTTTTTTGAAGATCTGCCAATAATGAAATTCCTTCTTCTGCTGTTGCTTCCTGTCCACTTGTTAACAGACGGTCAAAGCCTAGATCGATCAATGTTTCGATTGCTTCATATGGGTCTCTTGTGCAATCAAATGCTCTGTGAAACGTTGCCTTACGTCCTTCATTTTTTACATTTTCTAAAAATTCCTGACAGCGATTTTTATCAACTGTACAATCTTCATTTAAAAATCCAAAGGCAACTCCATCTGTTCCATAAGCCAATAATAATTTGAGATTTTCAAGCATCTGTTCATATTGATAGTTTGTATAGCAAAATCCGCCGGCTCTGGCTCTTACCATAGATACGACTTCGATATCACTGTATTGTTTGATCATGATCAGACTTCCTAAGGATGGTGTTAATCCTCCTAAACTTAATGCACTATTTAATTCTACTCTTTTTACTCCACATTCACTTGCCATCATGGCATCTTCGAAACTTCCACAACATACTTCTATCATTTTTGTTTCCTTCCTTTACTCACAAATATTTTATCTTTATAGCATAGATCATTAACAAATTTATTTAGAATATCTTATGATTCTGGCATATATTTTTTCCCTGTTTCCGTCTGAGCAAGTCCTGCCTGACTCGTTTCTTTTAACGAACATGGTAATAGATCACCAACTTCCGCCATTGCATCAATAACCTCATCTAATGGAACTTTGCTTTCAATTTCCGCCATTGCCATATCCGAAGCTGTGATCGCATTGACGGATCCAATGACATTTCTTTTGATACATGGAACTTCTACCAGTCCGCCTAGTGGATCGCATACCAGTCCTAACAGAGATTTTAATGCAAATGCACCTGCATCAAACACCTGCTTTGTGCTGCCACCACGGATATAAGTGATCGCTGCCGCTGCCATACAGGAAGCGGAACCGATTTCAGCCTGACATCCGCCTTGCGCTCCTGCAATGCAGGCACGTTCGGCAATAACTTGTCCAACTCCAGCTGCAATATACATTCCTTCTAACATCTTCGCTTCTGGAATCTTATAAATCTGTTCGTATGTGATCAGTACCGCTGGCAGTACTCCGCAGGCTCCGGCTGTTGGTGCTGCTACGATTCGTTTCATACAGGCATTGGATTCTCCCATTTTTAAGGCATTTGCCATAACAGTTCCGACAAATTCACCGGTTAAGTTCTGCATTTTTCTGACTTCTTCCATCATTTTTTCACCGTCACCGCCGGATAATCCGCTTCTGGATCTTAAATCTTTGTCATAATTTTCATTGGCTTCTTTCATTGCCAGATACATGCTACTCATCTTTCCAATGGACTCTAGGCGATCTACTTGTCGTTCTGTCATATCATCATGTAAAATTGCTTCCCATAACTGACAATCCTCTGCTTTTGCTCTTGTTTCAATTTCTTCTACTGATGTAAATCCCATACTCTAGTCCTCCTTCATCTTTGCAAGATAGGTAACTTTCTGAATTCCTTCCAGACGTTCCAAAAAGTTCAGACCTTCTTCTGGTATTTCTTTGTCGCATTCAATGACCATAACTGCACTTCCGCCTCGATGATCTCTGTATAGCTGCATCGTTGCGATATTGACAGATTTGTGAGCGAGCATAGATGTCACTTCTGCTACATGACCCGGCTGATCATCATTGTGTACAACTAACGTTGTATATTCCCCACTAAAGTTTGCTTCCAGTCCGTCAATCGTACAGATCTTGATTCTTCCGCCACCTAAGGAACAGGCTATGATCTCAAGATTTCTTCCTGACTCCCCGACTAATAATAATTTTACACTGTTTGGATGTGCATTTTTTAACTGAATCTTTCCAATCTCAAATTTCATTCCAGATTCTTCTGCAATCTCAAAACTATCCGGAATACGGATATCATCGGCCGTCATTCCAAGCAGTCCTGCAACTAATGCCTTATCTGTACCATGTCCTTTTCCTGTTGCTAGAAATGAGCCATGTAATAGTATTTTTGCTTCTTTTACCGATTCTCCGAGCAGATGTCTTGATACCTGTCCAATTCTTACAGCACCTGCTGTGTGAGAGCTCGACGGTCCGACCATCACTGGTCCTACGATGTCAAATAAATTCATATATCTTCTCCTGTCTGTGTATGCCTTTCGTCTTTGAAATGCTGTGTTTTGTACTTATTTCCTCTTTTTATATAATTTACTCGTAAAGCATGAAAAAGGCAAGTATAGAATTTTCTATACTTGCCCTGCTTTGGAACATCTTTGATCAATCTTCTGATCATTTCCAAAAAATCTCTTAGAAATTAAATCCTTTGATTGTTGCAAAGTAATCGTCTGGTGTTTCTGCACGACGGATCATTTCTGTTGTTCCATCTTCTTTTAATAAGATCTCTGCAGATTTTAATTTACCATTGTAGTTGTATCCCATTGCAAATCCATGTGCTCCTGTATCGTGGATCACTAACAGGTCTCCCATGTCGATCTTAGGTAATTTACGGTCGATCGCGAATTTGTCGTTATTCTCGCAAAGTGATCCTGTGATGTCATATACATGATCTGCTGGTTCATTTTCTTTACCCATAACTGTGATGTGATGATATGCACCATACATTGCAGGTCTCATTAAGTTTACTGCACACGCATCAACACCGATATATTCTTTATGTGTATGTTTTTCGTGAATTGCTTTTGTTACTAATACTCCGTTTGGTGCAAGCATATAACGTCCAAGCTCTGTAAAGATCTTCACATCTCCCATTCCGGCTGGCACTAGAATTTCATCATATACTTTGTGTACTCCTTCACCAATGACTGCGATATCATTTCCTTTCTTATCTGGAAGATAAGGGATTCCGACTCCACCAGATAAGTTGATAAATCCGATATGAACTCCAACTTCTTCTTTTAATTTCACTGCTAATTCAAATAACTGTTTAGCAAGCGTTGGGTAGTATTCATTAGAAACTGTGTTACTTGCAAGGAAAGAGTGGATTCCAAATTCTTTGACACCAAGTTCTTTTAACTGTTTGAATGCTTCAAAAATCTGTTCTGTTGTCATTCCGTATTTTGCATCCCCAGGGTTATCCATGATATCTGTTCCTAATGCGAAAACTCCACCCGGATTATAACGGCAGGAAATCTTTTCTGGGATTCCAGCACATTCTTTTAAGAATTCGATATGTGTAATGTCATCTAAGTTGATCGTTGCACCTAACTGTTTTGCAAGGATGAATTCTTCTGCTGGTGTGTCGTTAGAAGAGAACATGATCTCGCTTCCATCGAATCCACAACGATCTGACATCATAAGTTCTGTTAAAGATGAGCAGTCTGTTCCGCATCCTTCTTCTCTTAAGATCTTTAAGATTGTTGGGTTTGGTGTTGCTTTTACTGCAAAATATTCTTTAAATCCTTTATTCCATGAAAATGCTTTGTATAATCCTCTTGCTGTTTCACGGATTCCTTTTTCATCATATAAATGAAATGGAGTTGGGTATTTTTTTACGATCTCATCTAACTGTTCTTTTGTTACAAATGGTACTTTTGCCATGGTGTTTTGTTCCTTTCTTTTATACTTTTTGTATATTTATTGCATTTTTAATAGTTGTATTTCATTGGCCAGTGCATCTTTAAATACTTCCACCAGATT
>ERZ809074.3658-NODE-3658-length-13997-cov-12.071224_pt1 | contig 13997 bp, 25 predicted proteins | sample MGYA00520795_ERZ809074 | MGnify/ENA primary metagenome ERZ809074 (study PRJEB31570, sample SAMEA3212989) | Homo sapiens | biome: human-gut; feature: human gut; material: fecal | place: Sweden | collected 2011 ...
ATCTATCACGTGCGAGCGAGCTACGCTACACAGTCAAGATAGATAGATTGAGAAGAAGAAGTGTTAGTTTACTAATATTGAACGAGAGATGACAGACAGTCAAGGCAATAAAGTCATGGGGCGAAAGACGATTGCTAAATATTTCCATTGGTTAGTAGAATAGGGTTTTTTAGTAGAAGATGAAAAATATTATAAGATAATTGTGTTTGATAAAGAAAGCGCAAATATTCTACAATATAAGACTTTATCTATCTTAACTAATGTATTACGTCCGCACGTGATAGATATTTATTAGTATCTATTTGGCAGATTCAAAGCGGCAGACGAGAAACCGTATTTGGTTACGGTAGCATAGATGAAAGAGTATATAGGGGTAGCAACAACAACAACCTCTAATAATGCAATAGTGATGGATTCATTAGAGATTTTGAAACGATTATAGCTGCTTGATTTTTAGCATGTATAGACCGAAGAAAAGAAAACAAATATACAAATTGATTGGGTTGTAGATCGTCTACCCGATCTGTGAAACTAAGGTGAGTTGTCCAAAAATTTCTGATAGTTGTCCGTTTTTTAGATACCGTATTAATATATAGTTTGGCTTCGCCAAACGGGACGAGATTAAAATCTCTCCGAGCTTCGCTCTCCGAGATTTTAATCTCTTTCGGTCGCGCAAATAAGGAGGAGAAAGATTATGGAACCTAAAAGAACATTACATAGTGGCAATCTCGTAAGAGGTGTCCACGCAGGAGGAGAGCTTTTAGATAGAGGACAAAGAAGAAAACTTTAGCTTTATGGGGAAAGAGAATCATAATATTATAAAGAATAGCGCGGGATTATAAAGAAATGGCTAAAATGAGAGAGTGGCTAAAATGAGAGAGTGGCTAAAATGAGAGAGTGGCGTGCCGATCGGACCTAGGTAACCCTTCCTTAATTCCCTGTCACCGAGATCGCTACCCTGGCTCCCGCAATTCATATATAAAAAAAGAGAGGGTATTAATCCTCTCTTATTCTTGCTCTTGATTCTTATAGACCGATCTCCCGCAGGAAATCAGCAATCTTCTCATTGTTACTCTTATCCTTGCTCTTAGGAACAGCATCAAAGAGATTATCAACCTTGTCCAGGAGAACCTGGAGGAGCTCATCTGGTTCCTTACCGACCATAGTCGCGGTAGTTTCCGCGTTCAGCTTAATGATCTGGAAATAATCCTTGATATTTTCAGTAGTCCAATCGGGATACTTTTCTGCCATAGTAAGAGTATACAGGGCAGCCGCGTCAGTGCAATCAAGATGTCCCTTAGAAACAGCGGTCTCGAACTGATTCTTCATATGCTCAATCAGTTCAGTACGAGCGTCCTTAATTGCCTTCTTCTTTTGATCCTCCTGCTGGATCGCGTTAAGAGTCTTAGAGAACATCTTTGCGATGTCATCAATAGACAGTCCATTCTTCTGGGCATCTCGAATCATAGCTTCAAAATCCATGTTTTATCACCATAGTTCTTCTACGGGAAGAACCAATTCCTTTCTTAATTTCTATATATATTATATAATATTTTTTAATATATGCCAACCCGATCGGAAATTAGTCCAAAAATTTTCTCTCCGGTATGGATTTTTGCTAGGTAATAGCATTTATGTAGTTGGCTACAGAGAATTTGAAGTAGGAAATATGATTACTTGATGGATTTAAAGTGCGTTTTCTTAATTTTTAAATCAAAAAGCTTAGATTTTTGCGCTATTTTGTCTCGTTTTTAGCAATTTTAAGCTAGAACCGAGGCGTTTTTATATCTTTTTTTAATATAATAACATATTTTATTATAAAAATCAAGAGGAAATAGAACCAGAAAAGAGTCTTCTAATTGCGGGCCCGATCGGATTAACTGGTTCTCCGCTCTTATTATCTTCTCTCTTGTTTTGATATGAAAAACTGGACCCGATCGGTAACGCAGGAGGCCCGCTATGAGCAACTAAAATTTTGTTAGCTACACGGAAGTGGAGTGGGCTATATGCCAAATGAAATTAGAAATATGAGTCAATGGTGGAATAGAAATAAAATTGGACTAGAATGTCAAACTTTCGGGAAAACGAGAAGCCATATGAAAGTCGGCTAGATTGAACAAAAATTTTGCATATGCTTCCGATCGGTAAAACTCGGGCCGAGTCGCCCGCGACCGGCCCGCCATTATACCACATTTCCGTCCGGTTGTCAATAGGCAATTTATACAAAAATCTCATTTGATTTTTGGTGAAAATGTCTTTGTGAAAAATGCACAAAAAATCCCGCTCAATCGAGCGGGATTTCGTAGGTTTTGCGTATCGTCACTTTGACGGTTTTGGGTTTCTTTTTGCAATAAAATCTGTCATTTCTGACAAACTCGCCTATGCCCTCGTCCTGCCATCTTTGGCGGGTCTTATCCTCATATCTCAAAGTATTATACTTGGAAAGAGGAAGCGAAAAGTCATAGACGAACTCACCGCCCGGCGGCATGGTGTAGTTGGGACTTTTCTTATAGTTGCGGTTATGCTCTTTGCGGCGGCGCTCAAGGTCATTTGTAGTGCCTACCTTGAGAATGAAATTGCCGTCCCTGTCGATATAATGACCGACATATAAAAACTCTTTGGGTCGCTTTGTCGTATGCTTTCCCCTCTTTCTGGAAGGGCGGATAGGGGTTATCCGCCCCTATCCTTATTAGCTTTTCGGCTTGCGCTTTTGCACAAGCGTCAACTCGAAAGTTTCACCGCCTACCATAAAGGAAATCTGTCTTTCCTTGTTCGTGATAGCAAGGTTAGAAACATCAAAGTTACTGTTGTGTTCCATGAACTCCGCAAGCTCCGCAATAATGCCCCCCTTGGTTGCGTTAGACTTGCGTTCTCGCTTGGTAAACTTGTATGCCGTGGGCGCTTTCCGCGTTCCTGCATGGGCATACTTTTGTGCGGCTTTCAGCTTATCCGGCGGCAGGTCATATTCCGTTTTTTCGCCTGCTTCTACCGCCTTATCATAGGCGAGAATATCTTGCGCTTCTTTCTCGTCTGGAAACACTCGCTTGATACGCTCAAGGCGTTCAGCGTCTGTTACTCGCTGGGCGATAATAACCACTTCCTTTCTTTTGGCGGGGAGAGGGTTTTACCCCTCTCCCCTATGGGGTTAGGCCAGACGGAACAGAGCCTTACCCTTGACTTCGGTCTTAGTGACCTTATCAGCCACCATGAGCTGACGCACCAGAGGGGAAATCTTCTGAGTGCTGAAGCCCTCGAACTCCGCCACGCCCTTGATAATCTCGGTGCAGGTCACACCAGCCGAAGTATCAGACAGGGTGGCGAGGAACTCCAGGATGAGCGCCTTATAGCCCTCGTTCTCCTGCTGGGTCTTGGTCTGCTTCTTGTTCTCACCGCTGTTCTTCTTGACGAGCAGAGCCATCTCATGCTCGATGAAGTCCACGGCGTCCTCGGTGGTCGTGCCGTAGGTCACGGGCTGACCGTTCAGCATAGCCTTAATGTCCTCGAAACGCATAGCTTTGGTGATACGGGTCTTGTTGGTCTTTTCCATGTTCAAATCCTTTCTGGTTTTTAGGACTGTCCTTGTCCTTTTGTGATTTTATTATATCATACTTTCGGCGGTTTGTCAAGAGGTTTTTTGAACTTCTTTTCAAACTTTCGGAAGTTTGATACCGAAGTGAGATATTGACTTTTCAAGGTTCATTGGGTTTCCTTGTGCTTTCATTATAGCACTTTTCGCTTGGCTTGTCAAGAGGTTTTTGAAGTTTTTCGGAAGTTTCTTGACTGTCGCTTTTCGCCGTTTCAAGAACCGCTTTCCCTTAACTTCTGTACCTATTATATCATGCCTTGCGGAGTTTGTCAAGAGGTTTTTTCGATTTTTTCAAAATCTTTTTGGAAGCCTTTCGGCGTCCCTCTCTTAACTTCTGTAAACAGTATACCACCGCAAGCGCCGGAAGTCAAGAACTTTTTGCTGAAAAGTTGCACAATTTCGGGAGATTCGAGGCATGATTTTTTGTGCAGTTTGCCGATTGACTTTTTGCTGGCGGTGGTGTATAATGAAAATTCGGCCCGCTGCGTGCGCCAGCGGGCCGTCGAAGAGGGCATTGTGCATTTTGACGAAAAAAAGAGGGGCAACGCCCCTCTTAGCTCCAGCACATATCTAAAAATTCGAACAGATTTTCGTCCTTGTTCGGAAACGTGACCGAATGTCCGCCGTCCTCTGTCAAATGTTCGGCGTCAATATCCCAACCCATGCGCTTGATAACTTCAATCGCGGCGGCTTTGCTGTCGGCGTTCATAAATTCAAACCATACGGTCTTTTTCATTCTATTTTCCTTTCTGCCTTTCCGCTCAATCAAAAGCGGAAAGGACTTCAAGCAGATTGACTTCTGTGGGGTCGATTGACTCGCCCAAATGCCACCCGTCCCGCACCTTTTTGTTATCGTCAATCAGAACTGCGGGAGCATCTGCAACGCGGCGAATACAGTCAGCCTTAGTTCTACCATAGGCGATAAAGTGGCATTTATCAGCGGGGAAGTTATACTTCTCAAGCCACTCTCTTTTTGCCTTGCGGACGGCGATTTTATATTCTTCGGTGCTGTCCTTGCTCAACCAACTGATAATACGGATTTCATATCCCTTATCAATCAGCTTCAAGAGGACTTCTCGCAGAGCTTTCATATCCCACATAGGAGCGGCTTCTGCATAGGGGCTTGCGTCCTCTGCCCGCAGTTTATCTAACCAGTTAGGAACAGCGTACAGGTCAGCAATCGTGCCGTCCATATCGAAGCAAATCATTTTCATCTTATCGCTTCCTTTCTTTTGATACATTCATTATAGCAGGTTTTTTTTCGTTTGTCAACCCCTTTTTTCAAGGTTGGGGAGATTAAATCTCCCCGAACCTAATTACCGGCATTTCTCGCAAACTTGTGGAAAGTTCTCGCTGAAACTCTGTCATAGGCGGATATTCTCTCTTGTTCTCAAAGAGGACTTTCCGCATAGGCTTATGCTGTCGGAAGCAATAGAACATAATCTCCGCTTCAATCAGCACATCTTCCAGCCCGGTGTGGCTTTCTTCAAACTCGTTGTTGCCGGAGATAAAGCGCCACAGGATTTCGGCGGTCTTACGGCAAGCACCATTTTTCAGCACATAACCGTTCTCTTGACAGAACGCCTTATAGGTAGGCATTTTGCAGATAACATCTTGTGCCATTTTCATGGTGTCCCAGATTTCCACGCTGTCGAATGGGAACCAGTAGCGGAAACGGCTTGCGGTAGTATAACGCTGTGTTATATTCAAAGCGTTATAGTCAAAGCGGGCGTTATGGGCGGCTACCTCTTTAATGCCCCACTTCTCGATAGTGTCCAGCATAGCCTTGCGGATTTCGTAGGTAGTTGCCATTTTCCGGCTACCTGCCCGCAGTTCCTCGACATAGCGGGGGATTTTCCAGTTATAATAAGCCGTCCGCATAAGGTTGCGTTCCTCGCAGAAAATGTCACGATTGACATAACTTGCGGTTTCGTAGATATTGCCCTTGGTGTCCACAACCGCCCAACCGCAGTCATATACAAGGACATTGGACATATCCAGACTATCGCCGTCTTGGATACTATTGGCGGTTTCGGTATCAAATACCAAAACATAGTGCTTGCGCTTGTCAATTTTTTCCATCTTGTCAAATCCTTTCTATTGATTGAGGTTTACCATCGTTCCCTCAACTTCTGTACTTAGTATAGCACACTTTGCGCTTGCTGTCAAGAGTTTTTTTCGATTTTTTCAAAATCTTTTTTCAAGGTTCAAGGGGCATTTCTCTTAACTTCTGTAAACAGTATAGCACTTTTCGGGAAAGCTGTCAATACACAAGTTGCACAAAGATTGATCGAGAAATTTGTGCAACTTGTGTATTGACAAAAACTCGGTCCACGCCGAGCGTGCGCGGACCGCCTAAGAAGGATTTGTGAAAATTGCACAAAAAAACTCGGTGGATTTTTCCACCGAGTTTCTATTGTTTAGCCGAACAGGGCGCTGAGCAGTGCGTCAATGTCGATTTCCGGCTCACTCTTTTCCTTGCCGCCCTCTGCGATTTCAATGGCGTAGGGCTTGAGATTGTGGAGCATATACATCGCCATCTCGTCTTTCCCTCCGCGGGCCATCTGGACAAGGGTTGCCAGCATAGCGGCGTCCGCGGTATTGGCATCGAGGAGCTTCTGCGTCATCTCATGGGTTTTCAGCAGGTCATCGCACTCCATCTTGTTCTTTTCGGTCATCATAACTAAGTACCTCTTTCCTTGTTTTTTTTTGTTCCCTTGGAACAATTTTATTGTATCATAGTTTTAGGAGTTTGTCAAGAGGTTTCGCAAACTTTTTTCGGCTTAATCCCCACAATAGCGACTTGCAGTTGAGCTTACTCTATCTGTTTACTTCCTCTACTTTCTCGAAGTTGCGCATCCTCGGATTTCTTGGGCTACTCCCTCTTGACAATTATATTGTATCACAAGACTTTCATCTTGTCAATACCTTTTTCAAAGATTTTTGCTCTCCGCAACAAAATATTTTGCTTCGTACTGGTTGGCAATAGCTTTGACTTTTGCGCTTTCGATCTGTGTAGCGCAGTAGAAATTGAAAAGGGTGTGCTTGTCGCTTAATTCAATGTAGGAATGAGGAACGCCCAATTCATCAATAGCATCTTTGTACTTGGTAGGAACGGTCAATTCCACTTTCCACAGCTTATCTTTTCTTGCTTTAGCCTCCCCATACTTCACGACGAAAACGCCGACAAGGTTACAGCCCGCAGTTACTACCACTTTCTGCCACAGCGGAAAATCTGCAACAGTGTAAATCAATACAATATTGTAATAGCCATAGTACAGAGCTGAAACAATGCTTGCAATCCATGGACCGGATTTAATAGTTACAATGCTCTTGATTGTGGAGAAGATAACATTTACAATCGAAAGCAAAATGAAGATAATCAACAAGTTCATTTCTTTCTCCCTCACTTTCTATAATTATTATAATATAAAATTGCCAAAATGTCAATAGGCAATTTTAATTAGTTTCTTTGCTCCATTCTTCCCACTTCTTATTAACTTGCTTAGTCTGTTCTTCTACTTTCAGCCCCTCTGCGATAACTGATTTAACAGCTTCATCAATAGAAGAATACTGGTCGAGAATAACATAGTCTGTATAGAACTGCTTAGTACGACCAAAGAACTTGCGATTAGGGCGGATAACTTCATTTACATAGATAGTTAGCAAACAACCACAACATTCATTATAGACTTCGACCTCAAAAGTGCGGTTCTCATAGTAGTAAGTTTTCTTTTTCATGGTGTCTACCTCTTTTCTTTTGTTGTACTCATTGTACCACCGTTTCGGGAGAAAGTCAAGCTGGCAATTTGCACAAAAATGCAACGAAAAATTTGTGTAATAATACTCTTGTGCAAACTCGGCGCGTGGTGGCCCACAACGCGCCGCTGGAGTTAAAGGAAACTTCGTCAAATTGCACAAAAAAGCGGCTCAAATCGAGCCACTTTTCTTACGGAAATTCAATTGACTGTTGACAGAAACAAGGTGGATTATCGGAATTAACTTCTATAGTGGCGGCCCCTTCCATTCCGTCTGCGTCCTCATAACCGAAAGTTACTTCAATCGGACCGACATTCTCAAAGTAATCTTCAAATGCTTTGCGAATTGCTCCCATGTATTTAGCCTGTTGATTTTCTTTTATCTGTTGGATTTGCTGTTGAGCAAGAACGATAATGCTTTGTAAGTCATCAACGCTTCGGCGCTCAAGAAATTCTTTAGCCGCTTGAACATCCATTTTCTTATTCCCTTTCTTTTGTTTTAATCCAAAGGATTGATTTCGCCGGGGATACTGAAAGAATTATCGTCCAGCATAAAACTGTGGCCCTCGGTAAAAAGTTCAATCATGCCAAAGTCTATGATATAGTTATTCACGGCTCGCCGAACATTATTCCAAAGATCAGCCTTTCGACTTTCTGAGCGCCGTTCCTTTGCTTCTTTTATCCGGGAAATGAGTTCGTCCAATTCTTCATTGGTCATATAACTAAAATCAGTGTTCAAATCCATCTTTATAACTCACTTTTCATTTGATGATTTTATTATAGCATAAAGGGCTTGTTTTGTCAAGCCCTTTATGCTATTTTTTTAGTCCTCAAGCAGTTCTTGCGGAACAGTTCTGCCAGTGGCTCGACAAAAGGCGATAACCATACCGACAGCGGGGATAAAAGTATCTTTTGCGGTAGCTGTTGCCGTTCCAGTTTGACGGGAATTGTTGCTGACAACCTCGCAAGTAGTGGTTTTGTTCTCAATGCTGAATTTAGCAGAGGTGGCACGCATGGGGAGCGCGTTATCTTCAAGCCACTTCTGGGCGGTAGCCGCCTTGGTTTTAGTGGGCTGTTCGTACTTGCGGAAAAGAACACCACCGTCTGTGGTATAGATTTCCAGCGGGTCACCCTCTCGAATTGCCATAGTACGGCGGATTTCCTTGGGGATGACCACACGACCGAGATCATCAATGCGGCGAACGATACCAGTAGCTTTCATTTTATCAAATCCTTTCTTTTTCTTGTCGGGGAAGTCTTACACTTCCCCGACCCTATCCAGCATAGCCATAAGGGTTGCCTTATCGCCGCCGAGTTCCAGTTCCACGATAATGTCATTGACGATAGACCTTGCTTCATCGTCCTTGCGTCTACGCCAGTTAAGAACGCTGGAGGGGTTCAGCCTATCTTTGATACAGAACGCCATAGACTTGCGGAGTTCGACACAACGGCGTTCCTTGTCGGTATGCAAGTCCTCAAGGAAATTATACCGAGTAAAGACACTCGCCATATACTCGTCATAGGCTTTCTGTGCGGCATCCATAGCCACTTCCCACACTTCTTGTTCCACCTTGGTCTGGAAATCGGCTTCCTCTTTCTCCGCCGTATACTTGGCGTCCAGACGGTTAGAAACTTCCTTTTCGATAAACTCACGGATAGTCTTAGTAACTCTCATAATATAACTTCCTTTCTGACTGTTCAGGTAGTCAACCTTGATTACACTGTTAGTATAGCATAGTTAGCGGAGTTTGTCAACCCCTTAAATGAAATTTTTTGCGATATAAGCGAAAAGAATAATCTCAACGCCAAACATAAGCCCCAGCCCCATGCAGTCCCGCTCAATAGCAGAAACAAATTGGAAAGACAACAGGGCGGTTAGAATAATGATTGCAACCATCATGTGTTTCGCTCCTCTCTTTTGATGATACAAGTATATCATAGCCTACATAGGAAGTCAAGGGGTTTTGGGAAATTTTCTTTCGTCAAATTCACCAAAAATGCGTATGGAAAATTGTGCAAATTGCCTATTGACACGAAAAACTGGCCGCGGCGTACGCCAACGGCCAGCTGAGAAAAAGAGACCTCCCAAATGGGAGGTCAATCAATGTACTCTTGAAATAGAAGCGATTCGATTTCATTCGCTAACTTGGGATGTCGATTGAGAGCGTCTTGATAATTATAGCCCCAGATAAAAGTGCGCTCGCCATTCTTTAACAAAACTTCAAACTCATACATAACATCAAACCTTCTTTCTTTTGATGGTTTAAGTATACCATAGAAAGCATGGTTTGTCAATCGTCATTTTGAACAATTTTTAGTCCAGCATTTTGGACAAGTTTCATAGCTTCTTCCAGTTCAGTGTTCAAGCCACAATCAATACAAATGTAATTGCGGCCATCAATTTGTTTAACCTCGAATGAATACTCTCTGCCAGTAATAAGACCGAGCTAGTCACGAAGTCGAACAGGAATCATAATTCTTCCCATTGCATCTAATTTTCTAGAGTAAGTAGATTCAGCCATTTTGGTTTTTTATTTCTATAGACCTAGCCTGTGCGAAAATTCGACTCCAGACGGGAGCCGCGGCATTTTGCCGAAAGGAATTAGATTACCACTCACATGGCATCTTCTAACAGAACTGGGCCATTGGGCAGTTCTTGCAAGAATCTTGGTTCATGAAGAACTCCAGAATGACAGCCAGTGCTTTCAGCACTTCTAGCGTCATTAGAAAATTCTCCTTTCTCATTTCTTCTGTAATTATTATATCAAAAATTTTACCAAAAGTAAAGAAAGCCGGTTCATCACCGGCTTTCTCTTAGTAGGTATCGTATCCGTACATTTCAGCCTCTGCGTCGTTCATAGAACACTTGTAAAAGGGACGCTGAAAGAAGAGATGCGCGGTCTGGTTAGCTTTCCACAGGTTGACTTCTTGAACGAAGAAATGCTCGCCGGTTTCTTCATCATAGAACAGGTAGTTCTTCATCTGGTAGGCGCTCCTTTCTCAATCCACTTCTTGCCGAAGTCGTGGCAGAACCGCCACTGTCCGGCGACTCCAAACATTTCCTTATTGACTTTCTTGGTCAGGGCAACCGAACGCTTGAGATGATTTCCGCGGTCACAGCAGAGGATTTCGCCGGTGGTAATGTCGTATGCGCAATGTCTTCTCGGTAACATAATCTCAAATCCTTTCTCTGGGGTCTCCAACTCAAATGAGTTGGAGACCGATAGCCATATCAATCATTCTTGCCCGGTACTCAATCGGACATTCATCTTTCTGCGGGTAGTCAAGATTCCAGCCATTACAGAATGGAAGAAATCTCGCCCAGTCGTTATGTGAAACGGAAAGCTGAATAACTGCGAGAGCCGTTTTTGCCCAAGTCCCGCAGACAGTTTCCTTGCCAGTGAGGGTGTCAGTAAATCCAATGCGATTAGCCATGTTGGAGCACTTCCTTTCTTTTGATGATACCATTGTACCACAGGCACAAGGGATTGTCAATTGTCAAATTGCACAAAGATTTCGGGATTGATTGTGCAACTTGCCTATGCCAAAATTTCACTTCCAAATTTGTGCAACTTGCACAAACGCAAAACTCGGCGCGCCGCGGTCGCCAGCGCGCCGCCGGCTTAAGGCGAAAATGTCTTTATGAAAAATGCACAAAAATATAGGGTGGATTTCTCCACCCTATATTTACCAGACCTCTTTCCAGAGTTTGGCGACCTCGTCATCATAGATTGAGTCAGTTCCCATGTTATCGAAGAATACGCACAGGTAGTCATCTGTTGAGAAGTTCTCGCCATATCCGACTTCGACTGTCCATTCCTCGCCATCCTCAAGCGTAACAAGAGTAAGCGTGTTACCGTCAATGTTGGTTATGACTGCGGTTGCCAGCCTTGTCTGATCGGTAAGCGGGCTTCCGCAAGTCCCCCCTATTGCGGTAGGCTCTTCTGTCTTTTCCTCTTGTTGCGTCATAAGGACAAAGACATTATATGGGCTGTTGTGCGGATTGGGTTCACAGTTATCCCATGCTATGTCGAGCCATGAGAGGACAAACCATAACAGGACTGCCAGACATACGCTATACAGCGTCACCTTTGCTACTTTACGCATTATCCCGCACCTCTTTCCACAGTTTCTCAAGTTCCGGCGTCATGCACTTGTCGCACATACAGCCGTTATCACAGGGTCGATTGCCGACTTCATCCTCGTGGCAACCGCAGAAGCGGCTCAGAAATTCGTTATAAGTCATAATAATACTCCCTTCTTTTGTTCGTGGGTTGGGCGCTCCACGCTCTCGCAGAGCGCCCGTTATGTCTTATTCTGCCATGTGCATGATTTCGCCAGTATCGTTATCAATGACTGCTACGCCATAGAAGCCGTTCTCTTTACGCCAGTAGTTAGCCACCATATCTGCCTGTTCGTTGATGTACTTAAGCCCGTCCGCCTGTTCAAGCTGGCAAGCGTCCTTGTCATCGAACACTATGGCAAGTAAGTAGCGATAGGCCTGGGTCAGCTCTGGCCACTCCGACGGGTCTGCGGGTCTGGTATGCAGAGGACTATTGATGCTCTGCTTATTCAGCCACGCCCAGTTAGGCATGAGAGCGGCACCCATAGCGTTAAAAGCATCACGGTCAAGGATGACACCATCCTCTACTGCCTTGGCACGCACATTCATTTCCAGGCGCAGCATATCTGCGAACTTGGCGTTATCGAACTGCGGGTTAGTGAAATACTTGACGAACTCCATAATATATACCTCTTTCTTTTGTTCTAAGGTTAGGACTGCCTGCCTATACAGGCAGTCCTATGGTGGTTGAGTAGCTGGTGCTACTCACTTCACGGTCAGTCTTGCGGTGGAGCTGGTTACCACATACTTGTCATAAGTAGCCTTGTCCTCTGCCTTTAGCGCAGAGCTATTAAAGCGGTTGCTGGTGACTTCCTGATAGGTGGCGATACAGCCGCCAGCCTCTATCTTGTGTTCGCCAGTCGCTACCATCTCCGCCTTTACGGTGTCTTTGAGTTCGTCCAACTCACGCTTAAGGGCGTCCATGTCGTTCTGCACTTTGCGGATACGCTGGAGAGTACGAGCCATTTCTACTTTTGTCATTTTGATACACTCACTTTCTTTTGATTAACTGTTTTTGTGTTCCTCTTGGATTGTCTTTAGTTTACCACACCTTGTCTTGCTTGTCAAGACTTTTTTTTTATTTTTTTTTCGGTGTGCTTGGCAAGCTGTTTTCCCTTGCCTGTGATTGCATGATAGCATAGCTTTGCTTGCTTGTCAACAACTTTTTTGCAGATTTCTGCGTTTCGTCAATTTGCACAGGTGAGTGCCGATCCTGTTGTGCAGATTGACCAATTCCTCTTTACGCGCGCGATACATAATAATAGCGACAGACGCTTTAGCTAACTAAAGTAGGGGTAGCTGTTTAACTGTAGTGCTTTAGCGTGATGAAGTGCGACAGTACGGGGGCGTGTATTTCGGGAAAAAGCGTGAAAATTTTCACACATTCGTTCTCCCACGCCATTAAAATCTCGAAAACCATTTTCGTTTTCGAATTACGATTTTTAAATTGCGACGGCGTATGTTAAATATATTTTTCTCCAATGGCAAAGCTCTTATCATTCTGCAATATCATAACTATGGCCACCATCTAAAACAATAGTACGATTATATTCGTCAAATCTGTAACTAGTATTTTGATAAATAATTCTAGGCCATTCAGTCAACATCAAAAGAGAAAGAACTAAGATGTTAATACAAATGAAAATCTTTCCCAATTTCATCAATCTTCTCTGCCTCCATAGGTCTAAATCCTACACACGTCAAAGTTCCTTGCGGGGACTCTGGAATCAACTCAGTTCTGCAAGCATCAACAATAGGAAAGTAATCAACACCTTCAATCATGCCCAATTCCTTAGCCTTCTCAATGGCTTTCTCTAATTTTCCTCTATTGCGGGCGCCACATACTACCTTGGTTACTCCGTCGTTGATCCAGTTGTCGTAAATATCTTCGTCCAGTCTATAATTTACTTGATAAAAACCTTGCGCTTTCTCTGGCCAAGAATCTCAATGAGGAAAGCAGAAGATGCATGAGATACTTGCGCAGCTAACTTGCCAGGTGACATATTCAAATCACGTCTTGCGATAATCAATTGCTTGAAATGCTTTTCCATTTTTATTGCGGCCTCCTTAAAATGAAATGATGTTGGGCAGAACTGGATATTCGTTCTGCCCTATTTTTCAAATATAGTGTGTAGACTTTTATTGTCAGCATTTTCCAAACTTCTTGCAATATAGATTGCATTGTCCGTCTGCTCCCATGCAAGGAATAAAATCTTTTACATAGTTTGGCTTATACTTTTGAGCAATTTCAAATCCATAAATTTCAAAGAGTCTTTTAGCTACATATTGAGATTGTTTATCTCGATAAATAGCCATTTTTTCTTTATATTCTTGACGAGAAATTTTATTATGTAACCAATCACCAAGAGGATAGGTCATAATTCTCGCCCGTTCAAATTCTGTTTCTAGGTCTAAAATAGCTGCTCCTATATTACCAATTACAATACCTTGAGATCTAGACAATTTTTCATCACCCCCAATCTTGTTAATAGACCAACACCGCCGGGAACTGGAGTAGACCAAGCTTCTT
>ERZ809074.3661-NODE-3661-length-13983-cov-26.599871_pt1 | contig 13983 bp, 24 predicted proteins | sample MGYA00520795_ERZ809074 | MGnify/ENA primary metagenome ERZ809074 (study PRJEB31570, sample SAMEA3212989) | Homo sapiens | biome: human-gut; feature: human gut; material: fecal | place: Sweden | collected 2011 ...
GCTTACGATTTGTAACTTCTCTTTCTGCAAATCGCCTAAATAAGGCTAAAATAGACAGAAAATAAAGGGTAAAACAGTTATATCTCCGTCATCAACTTTCAATTTGATAGTGGGTTTTAGTTTTTCAGTGACCTCCCTTGTGGAGGGTGGTGATGTTACTTGTCTTTTGATTTACATAATGAAGGCGATTTACAAAATGAGTATGAATCTAGCCCTATAATACGAGCTTCTAATGAGCTAAGATATATACCCATGCCTACTTTCTGCTGTATCATTAACTGATACTGATAGTCTCCTACCTTCTCACGGAAATCATCTTTCTGTAAAGCGGTATTTAGCTTTCCTAATTTATCAATCAACTCATTGTACTCAATGCGAAGTTTATCCAATAATGTTTCGGCTGGCTTGTATGCTTCCTCAAACACACACTTAGGAGACCAAGACCTATATCCATCCTTGTACTCTACCAAGTAGCCATCTTCCTCAACGGTTGCTGGCTTCAATTCTCTACCAAGCACTTTCTGTGCTTCTGTCATAGTCATAGGCTTTGCCATAATGACCTTTGTACAAATAAATTTTTTCATATTATTTATATTTATATTCCATAAGGAATGGTTAGTTACTAAAGCTCATTAAAGTCTTTTTAGAATCTCTGTTTTGTTTCATTTAGAGTGTGTGTCACCCTTATCTCTCATGTTAAGCGATACAAACGCATTATGCGAAATTACAGTATCAATTGATTCTCTCAGTTTCATTGTTATTATTTTATGTTTGTTGCAAATATACCAAAACAATTTTGCTTAAACAAACCATTTATAGTATAAAAAGTTAATATGGAAAGAAGCATATCTATAAGCCAATCTGAATTGTATAATATAATTTCAGAATCTATTTCAGAAGAGTTGTTGCAAAATAATTCTTTCAGCATATGGAAATCTAAATTTGATGGTTATCTAATGGAAATGATTTCGCAACTAACGGACAGATACCTTAGGTATTTCGGATTGAATGTTGAAATTGACGGCTCTTACAATTTTGGCAGAAAACCATGGCTTGCCTGCTATGAGGAAACCTCTGGGAAATTGGAGAATGGTACAATACTAATAGCAATTAACTATCAGAGAATGTATAATGGAATGGTTGAGAGAGACATTGATAAAGATGAGTTCAATATAGAGGCTCAGGCAAGGATTACTATTGGACATGAAATAGCTCATGGCCTGATTGACTATCTTGTTGACTATTGCGATGTTGAGTCTGACGTTGTTGACGAATTCGTCCGTGATTATTATGACGGAGATATAGATGACGAAAAAGTTGCCGAGGGGTTTGGAGAGATGATGTTTCCTGAAGCAACAGGCAGATATTCAAGTTATCTTGGAAATGTATTGGACAACATCATTGAAAATTGACTTGTTTGCTTGATTGTATTTTGGTATATTCAGATAAGAAAAAATTCAAATAGCTTTCAGTTGAAAATAATAATTAATCCGTACTCCTCAATTGAAGAATACGGATTTTTTTAGTCATATATTGTCTATGTTTATTTACCGAAATATCTCTCTTTTGCTTTTCTGTATTTTTCTTTTCTATCAAGGGCTGCATTTATGTCATTTTCATAGTCTTCTGTGTTGTGTTTTTGGAAGTATCCGTCAAATTCACCTTTTTCATTAGGTATCCATTCTGGTCTTTTCGGTTTTTGTGGGGCGTCGGCAGGCCTTTTCTTGAACAATTTCCTATAGAATGGCATTCTATCGTATTTAGATTGAGCCTGCCTTGTTTCTATGTCTTTTTTCTTCCATGCATCCAATGCATCATCGTATTCTCTTGATGCTTTGACATTTCTTTGCCTTCTTTTCATTGAATCCACATCCCTATCAATCGTTCCATTAAGTTCGTCATCATAGCCATACATTGCATCGGTGACATCCTTGAACTTACTTAGTTTGTCAAGGTATTTCCTGCTGTTGTTATCTCCGTATACAACACCACTTCCACTTTCGTTTGAGTATGCATGGCCGTATGGAGCTGTTACAGTGTATCCGTTAATTCCACTTTTGACTTCTCCTCCAATGTCTTTTCCGAGTCCTTTTTCAAATGCATCCAATTGTCTTCTGCGCCTTGTTTTTTCGTTTTCCACATCTGTAAGATGTCCGTTCTTTGTAAACATCCTTTCTCCGTTGGATGTCATTCTTACAAGTCTGTCAATATCATTTTTTGTCCTAACAATTGCTTTTGCCTTTGTCTGCTGGGATATTTCGTTGATTATTGATTCTCGTATTATGCTTCTTAATGTTGATTCGTTCATTATTCTTCCGCTATTTATTCTATAAATATCAATCTGATTCTTATTTTTCAGTGGTGGTATTTTTCCGTCTCTTCAATATTTCTCTCATTGTTTCAATCTGTTTTGAGAAATCGATTGACTTTCGTTTTTTGAGAGTTTTTTCAGCGTTCCTCACGAATCTTAATTCTGCTTTTCCAGTTAATGTTGGTATAAGTTTGAACATGCTTTGAATTATTGTCGATTTTTCAAATGTTTTCAGATATTTTTTTTGCGCATTTTTCGCAGAATATTTCGTTTTTGTGACCATCGAGAAGTCCTAAGTATACTGCATCTGTATCATTGAATTTGTGGTTACAATTGAAACATGTTTCTCTTGTTTTTGGATGCATATCAATCAGTCTTTTGTAGCTTCCAATATAACGGATAGCAACGACAAAATATTGGACTACTCTATGTATCTCCTTTTCGATTTTGAATTTTTTTCTCTCCATATATCTTCGTTTCTTATTGCTGCAAAGATACTAAAATGCTTTTAAAGGGACAATATTGCTTTTTCTGATTTTTTCTTTATGTATTATTATGGCTTATTTGAAGATAACAAAAGATTTAATTGCATCAAAATTTGAAGAATGCAATAGGAAGTATTTCAATGGAATACTTGAACCTTGCAAGTTCCATACATTTAGGATGCCAAGGACGTTTGGCATGTATGGCCGTCTAATGTACAAGGGAAAGTATGTCGGTAACATCTGGATTGCCTCAAACGTCAAATGGACTGAAGAAGCATTCACTGAAACAGTGATTCACGAGATGATACATCACTATATAACTACGATAGAGAAGCATGAAAGCATTATTTTCAAGCATGGCTGGAGGTTCAAGAGACAGTGCAGAAGACTCAAAAGGGAATTTGGTATAACAATAGACCTATATGGCCCGAAGGTATGCCATGTTGGAAACAAGAAACCTACGATTCCAAGTCTTTCCACTAGGTTCCGTAGGTTTATAGGTTTTTAGTTTGGCTTAGTACGAAGCGCCACCACGTCTTGATATCTGACCCCTTCTGTTGGATGCCATTGCTGCTAATTTTCCAAAGCCACTACCGTTGTTTCTTCCCTTTCCACGAATGAGTTGTGCGACGGTCATCTGTGGGTCGAGCTTTCCACTATCAACCAACTTGTAGAGTAGATTTGCAACTCCAGTGAGGTTGTCAACTTCTCCCTGTGTGTTCCAATTCTTCTTTGTTTTTTCCCAAGCACCACCTAAAGTTTCGTCACCGCTAACGGTGTTTTTCAAACCATTCCAAGCCGTTTTTCCTGCGCTTCTTGCTTGGTTCCACCATCCTTCCTCCATGCCATTTTCCGCAATGACATTCTTCACTGATTCTTTTACAATCCTATGAAGGTCTTCCTCTGTCAATCTAATCTTATCCATATGTCAAATGTATTTCTACTTTTCTTATAAATATCGGAAAGAAAAGAATTAACAGAAGTTAGATGGTTGATTGATTCGACTAAATTGCATTTATCTTCAATAGATATGCGGCAATAGGAAAGATATTGAAAATACCTAATTGGCCAGGATAGCACTCTGCTTCAAATTTCGCGATGGCATCATCATCCAAAATTCCGTTTATCCATTCGTTGAATGTATCTTCTATTTCTTGATTGTAGTTGTCGTATTCTTCCTTGTAGTCGAACCAGTCTCTTATAGCAAGATTGATTCCGAGCAAGTTATTCAGTATATATTTGCATTCTATCAAGTTAAGCCTTCTTTTAAGAAAGAAGCCGCATGGATAGCCATTGGAGGAAATTTTCAATTTGATTTCTCCTATCTTATAGGTTTTTGACTTGTTCATTTTTTTTCGTATTTTTGTTGTTATTGCAAATATACCAAAAATCTTTGTAACAATGCTTGTTATTCATAATTTTTTTTAGTACATTTGCATTGTAAACAGATAGTTTTTTATTATGGTTAGTAATAAGTTTAATGTCATCATGTATGACACGAATCGTAAGGAGTTTTATTGGTATGATGTAATCCCATACCTTGTTGAGCGCTATAAGAGCGAGAAGAAATCCTCAAAGCCTGTGACTTTTGACGAATTCAAGAAGTTTGTTGACAGATGGGCCTTGTATCAATGGTGGGGGCGTTGTGAATATGAAATCATTCTTGACAGTTGGCCACAGACTGACATTGATAGGAAGGTTGATGTTTATTGGCAGTTGAAGAACAACATTGATATTGTTACTGAGATTGTAATGAACGAATGTACAAAAAGGAAAAAAACCAAGTAGGCTTTTCAGCTTGCTTGGTTTTTTTTGCTTCTAATACTTTCTATTATTGTGCAAACATATGTTGTGCTAAGTATTTAACGATGTACACGTTAACAGAATTCCTGCAGAATAAATATATAAATCTAAATGTATTCAATTTTCGTGAAAATTACTTTTTCCTACTTTTCCTCCATTAAGGAATTCATAGTTGTCAAACATATATTTCCAAGTGTGTATGGTCTCATCTTCTGGCGTCATGCATCCTTCGTCTTTTATGGCCTTCACGCATATAACGTAATCAAATTTTTTTGATTTCAAGTATCCGAATGGGAAGTTGTTCATCATCTCTCCAATTGCATCCTCAGCATTTTCAAACGGAACATACTTAGGTATGACTCTATAGTTATTCGGTGTCATTTGGAATGACAAGTCGTCAGTTGCCTTATGCCACTTTCCATAGCCATCACACCATTCAATTTCATTTCCTTCTGACCATGCCTTTATTATCGGAAGCAATTCGATTGCATCATTTCTTGTCATGTTCTTTTCCTCCTATATTATTATTTGTCCAATTCAAAAATCAATGTCGGGTAGTTATCTTTTCCGATATATGCCAGTTGGATGAAGTTCCAATGGTTATAGGAAACTCTTGCATTGATTTCCTTCTCAATCTCAACCTTATCATTTGAATAGGTCGGTACTAATTTTATATTTCTCATTTTTTTTGGGTTTTTATTTCCTTTTTTAACAATAAGCCGATATTTCGCCATATTTATATTGTATATGGCAACTGTATTCATTTACTGAAATATTGTCATTTTTAATCGTTTCGCTTCAAAATACCATTCAAATTTCAGTTATAATTCAATTGAAATTGTTTTATGGTGTGTAGAATCTAATCGTCTATTTTTTGTCGTTTTTGGGTTGTTTTTTCTGTGATTCTATATATGTTACAACCTATGAAGTTTCCGATTATTATCGTGATATAATTACATTTTCCGACATCAATGTCTTTATAGGTATCAGCACAGAAAAGATAGAAAGAGTCTGCTATTGAATGGTAGAATCCTGCGAGTATGAATACTGGAACTGCAAATAAGAGTGGGAGCCATTTATTTTCTCTTGCGAACTTCACTGCCGTTGTCATTAGGAAACCGCATAACATTGCCCTTATTAATGCCTGTAACCAATTCACATCCATTCTTGTCAATGATATGTTATATGCATATTCATTCAAATCATTTATGGCATATGCAGAACATATTGCCATCAATTTGCACCCTATTACATTACCAAGCAGTATTATGATGAACAGTGTTGTGAGTTCATATATATTATTGACAAAGCCAGCAGTTCCTGTGTATAGTTTGTATTTGTAATGTACTACTGCAATCAATCCGAATGTGAATAGTACGGCACCAGCCAATCCTCCTCCAGACATTAGGTTTACTATACATCCTATTGATATACATATTCCTGCAAATATAGAGCTTATAAGTGTCTTGAATGCATCATTTATTAGTGTTTTGCTATCCATCGTATGCTTGTTTTCTGCAAATATACCAAAAAAGCGCCTAATGGGCAATATTATTGGTTTTTTTCGGCAATCAATTTGTCAGAACCATAATATTTATTGGTAAATTTCGCAGTAATGTTTGGCTGGACCATTGAAAATCTAGATAAACTTTGGGTGTGGATGAGGAACATTTCTACGCTTGACTATGGCTCTTTGTTGAAGAATTTTATAACGGCAGTTCTGATTATTGTCGTTATATTCCTTTCTACCCATTTGGAAATGATTGTATCATCTCCATTCTTTATTCTTTCCATCCTAGGCATTATAATGCTTGTGATAATCATTCTACACCTAATTACTGATGTACTTAACAAGAAGGCAGGCAACAAAGAGATAAAATCAGTATCCAAAAGGTTGATTTGCCATGACGAGGTATATGACTGTCTCAAGACTACATTATATAGCCTTAATGCAGATAGAATATTTATAGAGGAATTGCACAACACAGTTTCAAACTTCGGAGACCTTGGTTTCGTAAAACTTACAATGAGTTATGAACTTATAAACCAACATAAGGACATTCCTATAACATACATAAGCCATAGTTATAGGGAACAACAGGCAAGCCTATATCAAATACCTCTTTATCTTAAAAGGAATGGCTTCTTCCAAGGAACACAAGAGGAAGTATCAAAGATTGACAATAGGTACGGTTTCAACATGGCAAATGAAGGTGACAAGTATGCTGCATACATAATGATACCAGGAAAGAAGAATAGACCGATTATAGGCTGGATTGGTATTGCTTGGAGGGACCTTAATTCTGTACCTAAGGCAGAAACTATTAAATCAGAACTTTCCACATTGACAAAAGACATAGCACCTCTATTTCAGATATTGATATAAAAAGAAAAATCTCGACGGCCATGGTTGGTTATCGAGATTTTTTTCCCCTTTAGATAAGATGCAGTCTCCGAATAAGCAAGCAAAGATGCAAGTAGTTCAACAAAAATAATAACAGCAATCTTTTCTATTTTACTGCATTCTCATCTTTCCATTTAATTTTTATTAAACTATCTGACTCGCCAATATAGCCATGTTCTTTAGCATATGAATAATCAGTACAAATAGTCTTCCATTCCAGAATTTCCTTTTGCCTTTCTGTTGGATTTTTAGCGTTCTCAGCTTCAATTATTTCATGGATTAAAACTCGCTCATCATTTAAATTTCTCAAAAGATAGCTTCCTGTCTCAATAGCCAAGCATGCAGCACAAAGCTGATATGATTCCTTCTTTGTTATGGTCTTAAATCCTTTCATTTCTTTTTAATCTTGCTAACCATACAATAAAATATAGTCAAAAATAATCACAGAAAATGCTTGAACTTGTCGATTCCTAAAATATAATCAATCAGTTCTGACTTTGGCATATCCATCAGTGTTTTTATAGCCTCTTTCCTATTCTTTAGAATTTCTTCCAACGTCAATCTTCTGGCAGATAATTGTCCTACCTTGTTGTCTTCTACCTGATTCTCCTTGTTGTATAGGAAAAACATTTCTTCAATCTTGCTTCTCATTTTCCTCGTTGTCTTCGTGTTTTTCAATTCTATCAATCACTTTTTCAATGAAAGCATCTGTCTTTTCGTCATCATAAAAGCAGTCAATGCCGTCACAGAACTGAACAGTCCTTGCAAGTCCTATACATTGGTCAACAATATTGAAAACTGATTGACCATATCTGTACTCTGGGTGTATTTCCATAAGTCTTTTGGCGTCGGATATGATTGCATCCCTTAAAATGGTTCTTTCTTTATTTTCCATAATAGTGTATTGTTTATTGCAAATATACTATTTTTTTTACAAATGGACAAGTGCTGAAAAAAAAATTGAGCACAACATGTTTTGAAGTGCTCAATTTTTCATAATATTTTTATATTTTTTTTTCAGCAATGCCAATTGGTTACAATAATATGTATTGCATCTGATTTGAACCTATTTCTTATGTTCACAGAATAATTCTTCTTGTATTCATCAACTATATTGTTGCCATAGAGTTCTTCTGTCAATGGTGTTTTTCCAATAACCATCATTGCCTTGCATGGTAGATTTTTAAAATCTTCAGACAATTTTCTATGATTATCTTCATTGAATCCATCCTTGTATTCCTTGTTTCCATAATCAGAAAAAACGCAATCATAAGGTGGGTCAAGGAAAACAAAATCATCTGAATTGCACATGTTGAATATGTCGAAATAGTTTGTGTTATATATTTCTGTGCTTTCCAACAATTTGCTATGTGATAGTGTCACTGACTTTGTATTCAACGTGGCATATCTGCCGAACGGAACATTGAATTCTCCTTTCGAGTTATATCGTATCATTCCAGAATATGCTGTCTTGTTAATATAATAATATAGTAGTGCATCCGAATACTCTTTTGGCGAAATACCATTGAACATTGACCGCATTCTGTAGTACATATTCTCGTTTTTGTTTATTATTTTCTCGTTCGGGTTTTCCATTCTCAACTCATCGAATTCCTTTTGGTTTTTTGAGTACAAAACTTCAACCTCGTCAAGTTCTTTCCTCAATGGATTGAAATTGCACTTGACTGCCTTATAGAAATCAATTAATTTTGTATTAATGTCATTTATTATGGCTTTCTTTGGCTCAAGGTGAAAATACATGGCGCCACCACCGAAAAACGGCTCTACGTACCTGCCATCAAATTCTGGTATGTATGGTAATATGTTCGGTATTTCCTTTGCCTTTCCACCGCTATATTTTAGCATTGGTTTCATATTCATCTCGGTGCCTTTTCGATTCTCTCTGCCATGTTCTTGAACCTTGACATAATATCTTCCTTGAGTTCATTGTCACGCTCAAGTTCCTCTTTTCCTTTTCTATATATGTCACCCATCCCCACCATGTCTGCAATCTGTTGTCCAGTAAATATTGGGGATGAATCTTCTTGTAATATTTTTATTTCCATTTTTTCTAATTTATCTTAATTGTGTTATTTTTATGAGTGTTGTTCGTTATCAGCATCTTCTTCCTGTTGCATGTAGTAGTTGATTTTCTTTATAAGGAAAGAAGAGGCGTCGGAAACCATATCGAACAGTTGTGCTGCTGTCTTTGCATTTTCAAGGCCACCGTACATTGCGACATAATTAAGGCTATATTCTCTTTGGAATCCATAGTAGGAACATGTTATGTATGATGCAAGTTCGGCCTGCTGCTCAATGATATCTCTTGATTTTTTACCAACGAAGAACTTTGAGAATTCTGGATTCTTATTAGAGGTCTGCAAGAATTTTTGGTGCAACATTTCGTGAAAGAATTCGTGAAACAACGAGTCAAGTGTGTCTTGTGTATACTTGCTTTCATAAGGTAATTTTATCTTTCCGCTTGTTGAAACTCCGAGTGCTTGCCCAAGCATTTCTTTCGGCACATATTCAATCTTGACTCCAGACTCTTCTACCACCTTGACGGTTGCCTTGAAGAGCCTTTCCACCTGCTCGAATTCTTCAGTGCTGTCATCATGCCATTTCAAATCTCCCCTATCACCAAAGTCAACCTCTTCCTTTCCAGGTATCTGTTGTGTGAATCTTATGTCATATGCATTATAAGTGGTGAATTTTTTCTCAGAGTCGTTTTCAAATTGTCCGTTATTCAACTTGACATTAAGTATTTCTCTGTCGCCATAAGTGAGTTCCTTTACGGATTTAACTCCTTTGTCAGAAAGAAATTTGTCTCTTATTGCGTCTTTTTCCTCTTTGCTAAGTGGCATTTTGTCTGGTCTGAAAAGTGTGATTGCTTTTGCATTCGGCTTGACCGACCTGTTCATGTTAAACCATGCAGTTTTTGATTTCACCAATGTTGCCTTTGGGTCTTGCAAGATAATCAATATTGCATTTCTCCAAGAAACCATGTGTCCTTGCTGTTTCTTGAAGTTTATTATTGGCTGTATTTTCTTTTTGAATTCTTCCGACGAAACACAATTAATCAAATCTGCCTTGAATTGTATGAGTGCATCCTTTATCTGTCTTGTGTTCATTACTTCGACAGATTGTACAGAATTGTTGTTTATTTCTGAAAGCAACTGGTCTATTATCTCAATCACGCTATTCTGTCTTGTTCCATGTCCTTCATCTTCAACTTTTGTTAATTCTTCAAGGCATGGTTTGATATATTCGTTATATACATATTCTGGATTTTGTCCGAGGAACCATCCCCATGCTTTGTTTGGTAGGAATTTTGCCTTGTACTTAGGGAAAATGTCCTTGAATTTATATGTGTTTTCAGAAGATGCTGGGTCAATGTATGCAACCATATATTTATGGCCATCTCTTGCCGTCAGTTCTGCATTTTTGATGTTGAAAACTTCTGTTAATATGCATTTCATTGCCTTGTATTTTTTTTGATTTTATATAATATATAAATATCTGTCAGCCATATCATTTCGAATCATTTTCTTTTTTGTGGAATAGGTCTATTTCCTTAATCATGTAACCAGAAAAGCAATAAGTCCGTTTCATTTCAACAAAGTCAAATGTTTCCCTATCAATTCCGAAATTCTTTTTTATCAACTCGTATTTTCCATTCTTCTGAAAGTCGTTAAGTTCCTTGGAATAGTCGCTTTCTTTCATCCCTGGCAACAATTCAATTGAATTCAAAACAAAATATTTGTCAGCAATCTTTTCCTCCTCGCTTTCCAACATATCAGTTATTTCACTATATGTCTTTTCGTCTATAGCAGAATACATCTTTTTCATTTTATCGGTGTATTCCTTTGCACTATCATAATCTTCAAATGCACATGCGACTTTTTCCCATGAATCTTCGTATTCACCGCCGTATTCAATAACGACAAGTATTCTATGCTTATTTTGTTGTTCCATTGTTATTCCGAATAATTTTAGATTATCTTTCTTTTTATTTTTTTTTTTGCAAGTACAGAGACTTGTATGTATCAAAAACAAGCTGATTAGCTTCTATTTCAAACAGCCGTACTTGTCTTCAATTACTTCAAACCCATCTAAATCCCCAAATTTTGCTTCTGTTATAAGCATACCAAAGTATTTTCCAAAGTGTTTGGCAATCTCTTCATTAGCACAACCAAGGAAGGCAAAATTAGCATCAGCAAAACCTATATCTTCGGAAGGAGAAAAGCAGCCCAAGCCAGCAAGACTACAGTCAAAAGCATAGCCACTACCAAAAGCGTGACCACCAAGAATATTATATTTTTCTCCTTCGCATTTAATAGTACCTATTATCTCCATTTTATCTGAGTTAAGTTCATCTTCGTAATAAATGGAATTTTCAGTTACAAATTGATTATAAGGATAATAGATTTCAGAATCTTCTGTGCTTTTTATAAGGTGTAAATCCTTTCCAGAGTTTAATGCCTTTTGTATAACCATAAGTTTAAACATTGCTGATGCTGCCCTATCTATTGAAAAGCTGCCACAGCAAGGCATTGTTATTGGCGTGTCGTCAAGACCAAGAGCATACAACGCATCATAGTATGTTGTTATGCCTTTATAGTTTTTGCATTCAAGTTTTTCTTTATCAAAAAATTTAAGTGCCAATTTTTCAAAATCTTCAATACCCGTATTGTACCATGCTCTTGCTTGTCGGACACTAATTGGTAATGTCTCTATTTCCATATTTATTATATTTTCACTTAATTCATTTTCAGGAAAACATTTAAGCGCAAGTTCCTTTAATGTTTTGTTATGGCTATTATACAATTCTCTCGCTTCATCAAGTGTTACCTCGGTAATAGTTGCCTTCTTCATAATATTTTATTTTAATGTGTTTCTATATTTTTTAGGCATTACTTCAAATTTTTGTGGTGTTTTTTTTTTTAATTCATCTTCGTCAAAGAAATAGCCAAGCCAAATATAAAGCAGTAGCAGTATACTTAAAACAATAGGCAAAAAGAATAAATAATTTTTGCAAGCAAAATAAACTGATATTGCCATCACAATAATGATTATTATAGTTACAACTATATCAAAAATCTCAATTTTTTTCATTGCGTACATCCATATTTGTCTTCAATTATGTTGAAGTCTATCATGTCACCGTATTTTGACTCAGTTATTAACATGCCGAAGTATTTACCAAAGTGTTTCGCAATATCTTCATTAGCACATCCAAGATACCCGACATTAGCACCAGTAGTACCCACATCACCGACAGAGTCGAAGTCACCTAAGCCAGCAAGACCACCATCAAAAGCGTCGCCACCAAGAACATTATATTCTTTTCCTTCAGTCTTAATCTTACCAATTATTTCCATTTTACCTGAGTTAATATCACTATTATAGTAAGTAGAACTCTTAATTATAAATGTATTGTAAGGATAATAGATGTAAGAGTCTTTTGGGTCTTTTGTAAGATACAAATCCTGGCCCAAGTTAAGAGCTTTTCTGATGATGTTTAACTTGAACATAGCAGCAGAAGCCTTACTTGTAGTTTCAAGTTCTTCAACCATTCTTAATGCCCAGTTTAAATTCATGCCAATAGTCCTCACTGCATCCTCAAAGGTAGTTATCTCACTAAAAGATTTGACTTTTAAGTCTTTTTCAGAAAATACCCTAAGTACAAACTCCTTTACTGTTTTATTTCCACCTTTATATAGTTCTCTTGCCTCATCAAGAGTTAAATCAATTTTCTTATGCGTTTCCATATTTGTCTTCTATTATTTCAAAATCAGCCAAATCCCCGTATTTTGCCTCAGTTATTAACATTCCAAAATATTTTCCAAAATGAGATGCGATTTCTTCACTTGCACAACCTATGAACCCGATAGTAGCATTAGCAAGACCCACACCATGGTTAGAGTAGAAGCTACCTAAGCCAGCAATACCACCATTACTAGCGTCGCCACCAAGAACATCATATTCTTTTCCTTCACTCTTAATCTTGCCTATTACCTCCATTTTACCTGAGTTAATATCACTCTCATAGTAAGTAGAACTCTTAGTTACAAATGGATTATAAGGATAATAGATGTAAGAGTCTTCTGGATTTTTTGTAAAATGCAAATCCTGTCCTAGATTTAGTGCTTTACGTATAATATTTAATTTATACATTGCTGCTGAGGCTTTGCTTGTCTCCTTAATAGTGCTAACAATAGCATTTCCATCATCAACACTCATTCCAAGAACAGTCATAGCATCTTCAAATGACTTTACTTCAGTAAAATAATTTTCACTTAATTCATCTTTAGAAAATACCATAAGTACAAACTCCTTTACTGTTTTATTTCCACCTTTATATAGTTCTCTTGCCTCATCAAGAGTTAAATCAATTTTCTTATGCGTTTCCATATTTGTCTTCAATTATTTCAAAATCAACCAAATCCCCGTATTTTGCCTCGGTTATTAACATTCCAAAATACTTACCAAAGTGTTGAGCAATCTCTTTATTTGCGCAACCCAGGAACCCGACATCAGCATGAGCATTACCCACACCATCGCGAGAGTGGAAGTAACCCAAGCTAGCATTACCACCATTATCAGCGCGGCCACCAAGAACATTATATTCTTTTCCTTCGCATTTAAACTTACCTATTATCTCCATTTTACCTGAGTTAATATAACTCTTATAGTAAGTAGAACTCTTAGTTACAAATGGATTATAAGGATAATATATGTAAGAGTCTTCTGGGTCTTTTGTGAGATGTAAGTCATGCCAATAGTTCAATGCCTTGCGCACAATGTTTAATTTGTACATTGCTGCTGTTGCTTTACTTGTATCTTTAAGAATATTGACTATAGCATTTGCGTCATCAACATCCATCCCAAGAACTTTAACACCATCTTCAAATGTTTTTATAGTACTAAAAGATTGGGCTTTTAATTCCTTTTCAGTAAATGCTTTAAATGCAAGTTCC
>ERZ809074.3667-NODE-3667-length-13969-cov-4.314288_pt1 | contig 13969 bp, 10 predicted proteins | sample MGYA00520795_ERZ809074 | MGnify/ENA primary metagenome ERZ809074 (study PRJEB31570, sample SAMEA3212989) | Homo sapiens | biome: human-gut; feature: human gut; material: fecal | place: Sweden | collected 2011 ...
CGCCTGCCGGTGGGCGGAGCGTTCCACTCGCCGCTGATGGAGCCTGCCAAGCAGGAACTTGAGAAAGCCATCGCCGAAGCGCCGTTCCAGACGCCCGTATGCCCCGTTTACCAGAACGTCGACGCCAAGCCCTATACCGATCCCGCCGCCATCAAGGCCAACCTGATCGCCCAGCTGACGGCCCCCGTGCGCTGGACCTACATCGTGCGCAACATGCTCTCCGACGGCGTGACGGAATTCACCGAACTCGGCCCCGGCAGCGTGTTGCAGGGACTCATCCGCAAGGTGGACCCCAACACAGTCGTGGAATCGAAATCGACGCTGTAAAACAAAAAGTTTCGCTTAAAAATTAACGCCCTGAAAATCAGGGCGTTAATTTTTTTACCCCTCATTTTGAAACAAAATTTATTAAATTTTATTAAAAACTTATTGCATTTATTAAAGATAGTGTATATATTTGCAGAGTTAGTTAAAAATGAGCCTGGAAGGATGACATCACTTACCGAATTTTTCAACAAACACGAAGACGACGCCCTGAAGGGCATTACGCACAAAAACAGCATCATCAAGCGCAACATCATCGCGCACATGGCTGTCAACGGAGAATGCACGCTTTCGGAGCTTACCAAAGAGCTTCACATCAGTGTCCCCACGATCACCAAACTGGTTCAGGAACTGGTCGACGAGAACATCGTGACGGACCTGGGCAAGGTGGAAACCCCGGGCGGACGGCGCCCCAACATCTTCGGCCTGGCCAACTCGGCAATCTATTTCGCCGGGGTGAACGTCGGTCGTGACAACATGCGCTTCCTGATCACCGATCTGCAAAACAACATCATCAAAGAGGAGAACGACTTCACGTTCGAGCTGCTCGACCGTCCGCAGTGCATCGAGCGCATCTGCTCGGGCATCGAGAACTTCATCGCCGCATGCGGCATCGACCGGGGCAAGATTCTCGGGCTGGGCGTCTGCATGACGGGACGCGTGAACCCCGACACGGGCCGCAGTTACAAATACTTCACGTCGAGCGAACAGTCGCTGCGCGACTTGCTCGAAGAGCGCGTCGGCATCCGCGTACTGCTGGAGAACGACACCCGCGCCCGCTGCTATGCCGAATACACCTGCGGCAAATCGAAGGACGAGAGCAACGTGCTGTACCTCCACATGGGCCGCGGCGTGGCCATCGGCATCGTGGTCGACGGACAGCTCTACTACGGCAAGAGCGGCTTCGCCGGCGAGTTCGGCCACATTCCCTTCTTCGACAACGAGATCATCTGCTCGTGCGGCAAGAAGGGCTGCCTCGAAACCGAGGTTTCGGGCATCGCCATCGAGGACAAGATGTGCCACCTGATCCAAAAGGGCGTGAACACCATCCTCAAGGAGAAATACGACCAGCAGAAGACCATCCACATCGACGACATCATCACTGCGGCGAAGAACGACGACAACCTTTCGATCGAACTGATCGAGGAGGCGGGCGAGAAGGTCGGCAAGGCCGTGGCTTTCCTGATCAACACGTTCAACCCCGAGACGGTCATCGTCGGCGGCAACCTCGCGGCGGCAGGCGACTACATCATGCTGCCGCTCAAATCGGCGACGAACAAATATTCGCTCAACCTGGTCTACAAGGACACCAAATTCCGTGTGTCGAAGATGACCGAGAACGCCAACGCCTGGGGCGTGGCCATGCTGATCCGCAACAAGATCATCGGATTGTAATGAACATCGAGGGCCGCACCATCCGCCTGCGGGCCGTGGAGCCGGGCGACGTCGACCTGATGTACGAGTGGGAGAACGACTGCGACATCTGGCCGGTCAGCGGGACGACGGAGCCGTTCTCGCGTCATCAGCTGGAGCGCTTCGTCGAACGGCATCAGGACATCGTCGGGGTGCTCTGCGACGGACAACTGCGGCTGATCATCGAAACGCTGTTGAGTTCCAAGCCGGTCGGGGCGATCGACCTGTTCGAATACGACCCGATCCACCGCCGGGCAGGCATCGGCATCCTCATCTACGAACAGAGCGACCGGGGACGCGGCTACGCCTCCGACGCCGTGGAAACCCTCTGCCGCTACGCACACGATACGCTGCGCGCGCATCAGCTGTGGTGCAACGTCGGTGCCGACAACGAAGCGAGCCTGCGCCTGTTCCGCAGCGCGGGATTCACCGAGATCGGCGTCAAACGCGACTGGCTATGGCGGCCCGACGGCTATCACGACGAGGTGATGCTGCAAAAGATATTCGACTGAAACAGCGGACCCCGTCGGGGTTCGGGATTATAATGATGTAACAACTTGATAAATCAAGTTGTTACATTTTTGTATAAGATAATAGGTAACGAGAAAGCAACGGTTTATTTTCAACTTCTTGCACTCAAATACTGTATTTCAAATAACCTATCACAAAATACGAAAAATTTTGGGGATAGGCAAATTAGACAACGTATCGAAAAAAGCATGTTTTTTATACGACATTTGTTGTAAAAAATCTCAATATTACTAATGAAAGTTAAGAATGGTCACTCTATTTATAGTACCATTAAAAAAGTCTAACTAATATTGTAACAAAGGTAACGCATTACCCGGTGTAACTTCTCAACAAGAAGAGTGGAGATTTCGAAGCCTCGACCGGAATCGGATTGGCAATAGACGTATACTGAAATTGAGTAAAGACCAACCGGATTTTGACATTTGTCCGCAGAAGCTTCGATTTGAGTCGCGACGCTTACAAGGGTTTTCTCTGGTAACCTGTTTTATCGTCGTATCAAGTAGGATGATCAGTGGCGTGTGAGTAGGTTGAGAGACGATTGAAAGGTAAGGTTATGAAACATATCACTATAACTTTATAGGTAGAATCAAGAGTATCCTGTTCTATCCTTTGAAATCATCGGTTGAGAGATGTTTTAGACAAGACGATAAATTAGCTTTTGTCCAAGTTTCTATAGTCCGAACTGTAAAGAATTCAGCTTCGTTTGTTTTGTTAAAGTAGGAATTTTTAGAATACAGAATTGCATGCCTGAATATCTGTCCGGAAGAAATCACTCGTCATCCTTATTCAAGGAATAAAGTAATGCTTCAGTAAATTTCGTGCGATCCTTCTTGCATTCCAAGACACGGCATTTAACATCGGTTGGATTACCGAATTTAATATGTAATGTGTCCTCAAAAACTCGAACGACCAAATTGAACAGAGCTGCCGAACTATCTGCCAGAGCGAAAGGTGGTAAAGCCATCCGATCGAGTTTGCAAAGTATCTTCGAAACACTGATTGCCGAATACTCTTTCGACCAATAAAGCGGCAATGAAATCGGAACTTTATCCATGATAAAATGTTCTTGCAAAGTTCGCAATTTGATCTGTGTATAACTTAGTATTCGTCAAGCTGTCTTTTTATCCGTTGGATCACATAGAGTTGCAATAATTGGAGTGAAATCGTGGAAATGTAGATCTAATTTTTCTGCAGTAGGGATATCCCTGTAGATATTTTGATTAGTATTTGAAAAAATGGAATCTTTGTCAATATTTCCACATATGCATTTAATTCATAAGCATTCGATAAATTGTATCTTTTTGACAGAATTTGTCATGTTTGCAGCATATCAGTAGATAAAAAGGTCACTTAAGATACGTTTATGCCGTGGAATTTTCATCACTTGTTAAAGGTATCTTCTGAGGTTTCTATTGCTCAATTCATTTTGAGGCATTCTGGCAAAAATATCTTCATCCATAGTTTCAGCACTTGTGGTCTTGCGGCCTTTCGAAAAAGCCATAAATCATATATCCATCACTTTAGTCCCCTCCTAGTAGTCTTCCAGAAGTTTTTTGTCAGACGACCGTTACGGGAACTTGTATATGGTGGGAAAAAGATTTTCTGGCACAGCATTGCAATTCACCACATGTAATTCTTTACAGCACAGAGTTTCTTATCGTCAATAACAGGCCCTATACTTTCTGCCTGAATTTCATCCCGCAAACAGCCACAACGATTTAAGTTATACATAGTGGCAAGTCTGGCGTTGAGCGTCAAAATGATGAGCGAGACTACCGGTTTCTGGTATTTTTAATCACCCAGTAAGAAGCAGTTTGGTAGAGATACTTGTTGGGATAATGTTGGTGGTCACGATCTAAACCAGAGATAGAACGCTTGTAATACAGTGCTGTATTACAAGCGTTCTATCTCTGGAAAGTAATCAATTTAGTATTGAAGCTATTCGGAGATCAGCTCTAAATTGATATTGCAGGAATATAAATCACCCTTACGCATAAGTATAAAGCTGATTACCTGCCATTTTTTTATAGTTTTTTGACAGTTTAAACGACATTTCGAATTTTCTATCTATTTTCGACCATCAACATCATATCTTTTGTGGGTTTAATTAAATGAATTCGCCTTTGGGAAAGACTCGCAATTCCTAATGCTTACATCGGATACGGTAATATTGATGTGAATTGAACCCGAATTCTCGTAGACTCGCAGTCAGACTTATCCCAGTATTTTACTGGAGGGCCCTATCAATGCTCTTTTATTTAGCATACTTTTTTGTTCAATGGGAAGTTGAAATTGCGAGTGGAAATATTGGGTTCATTCAGATACTTACAAATCACAAAAGTTATAAAAGATAAAAAACAATATGATATGGGAAAGCTTGTAATTTATACAGAAAAATCAAACATAGAAATTATTTTATTCCGTGTTTCTGCAATATTCGAATAATTTGTGGCTGAACTTTCTTCAGCATCCGTTCGAACCCGAGGTCCGTGGGGTGTACGCCGTCGACGGTCGCCTCGTGGTCGTCTCCCAGCTTCATGCCGGGATTGATGAACCAGATGTTTTTGTCCGTTTCGAGGATTTTCTCCATCCCTTTCCGGGCAGCTTCCCGCTTAGCGTCTTCGAAAGCCCGTTTTTTCAGGTCGAAGTTTCCGCTTTCGCGCACCTCCGTCTGGAGGAAGATCAACGGCGTCGTGGGATGGCTTTCGCGGATGCGCCGGACGAACCCTTCCAGCCGCTCGTCGATCTGTTGGGCCGACGGGTTCGAAAAGGTGTCGAACAGAAAGGCGTCGGCCCGGGTCTCCGCGGCGATGCGCGCGAAGAATGTATCGAGCTTGCATTGCCCGCTGGCCCCGAGGTTGATGAACCCGAATCCCAGGGTGCGGCCCAGGCGTGCGGCGTAGGCCATTCCCGGACGGCTAGCCGAAGTGCCGTGCGTGATGCTCGACCCGATCACCACAATCCGGTGGCGGAAGGGGTCGGGAGCGGCTTCCAACAGCGCACCTTCGTCGGTTCCGATTTCGAGGGCGGCGATCTCGTCGTGCAGCGGGAGGTAGAGCAGGCACTCCTTCATCGTCGTATCCATGTGTTCGACGACGGGGGCTTCGTGCTGCGTTCCGGATTTGCTCGGCACACCGACTCCGGCGAAGACCCATTTGCCGTCGCGGCGAATGTAGAGGTCGAGCCCGCGCTGGGCGATGAGCGTCGAATTGGCTCCGGGGAGTTGGTTGACGGTGGTCCACCGGGCGCGGATGTTGCGGCTGTCGGTGCGGAACACCACGGCCAGCCCCGTGGAGTAGCGGTAATATCGCGTGACTGTCGGGGTCAGCTCGGGATAACGGGCTACGTCTATGCGCTGAAACGCCGGGCCGCCCGGCTGGGCTTTGTTGACGATCGTGAGACTTGCCGCATCCGTGTATTTTACCGGAGCGTTTTCTGCGGCGGCCATTGCCGGCATCAGCAGGCAAAGGAGCAGGTATGTCAGTCTTTTCATGCTTCTGTCTTTTGTTTTCGGTTCATCAGCGGCAGCAGGAAGGAGATGACGGACGCCGCGATCCAGAACAGGGCGACGGGTCCGAAATCGTAATGCTTCGCACCGTCCGTGGCGACGGTGATGTGCGAGTCGATGAGCCATCCGGACGCCACGTCCTGAATGCCCGCGGCGATGTAGGAGGCGATTCCCACGACCCCGAGCGCGGCTCCCGTGGCCTTGCGGGGTACGATATCCACGGCCATCAGTCCTCCGAGGAAGCAGATCAGCACGCCGATTGCTATTCCGAAGAGCACCATCGAGAGGACGTTCACCCACATGGCATTTCCTCCGTAGAGGAACAGCGCCAGGGCCACGGAGTTCAGTATGCCGAACAGCAGGGCGGGAATCTTTCGGTCACCCTTGAACAGCTTGTCCGAGAACCACCCGGAGAGCACGGTTCCGAGAATTCCCAGCAGTGCGTTTATCGAGACTACGGAAATCGCCTCTACATCCGAGAATCCCTTGGCCTCCTGGAGGAACAACACTCCCCATCCGTTTATGGCATATCGGGATATGTACATGAATGCGCTTGCCGCCGCCAGCACCCATACGGCCGGGGTGCGGAGCACTTGTTTTTGAATCTCCCGAACGGATTTGTCCGCTCCCGGCGCTGGTTTCTCGTGGGCCAGGGCCTCTACGGGCGGCAGTCCTTTGGATTCGGGGGTGTCGTGAAGCCAGCACAGGACGATGACAACGCCTATTGCACCTGCAAGTGCCGATCCGAAGAACCCGGCCTGCCAGCCTGCGAATGTCACGATGGAACCCACGAAGAGGAACGAGAAGAACTCCCCGAGGTTATGGCTTGCGGAGAAGAATCCGTAGTAGGTTCCCCGTTCCCGGAGGGGATACCACCGCGAGAGGGATATGATGGCCGGGGGCGCTCCCATGGACTGCGCCCATCCGTTCAGTCCCCACATGACGGCGAATGCCGCGAATATCACGGCCGTGGGAACTACGGAATGCGCCAGCCCCAGCAGTCCCATCAGGGCGTTTGCGGCAGCCGAGACGATGAGTCCCGTGGCCATGAAGCGTTTGATGTTGCAGTAGTCGGCGATGAATCCGTTTACGAACTTTCCGACGGCATAGGCGAAGAGCAGGGCCGATCCGATGACGCCCAGCTGGGACGCGTCGAGGGATCCGCTGTCGAGAATGGGCTTCTTCATGACGTTGAGACTCGTGCGGCAGACGTAGTAGAGGCTGTATCCGAGCGTCGCGGCGACGAACGCTTGCAGGCGCAGACGTCGGTAGTACTTCGAGCGGGCGTCGTCGTCCATCTCGCGCCCGGGAGCGGGAGGGCTGATGCGGTAGAAGTCGGTGATGCGGCTCATGGGGTCAGTCGTGCAGTCCGCGTGCGCGGAGGTAGGAGATCAGCAGTTCGGGACGGTCGGTCTGGATCATGGTGGCGCCCATATCGACGAGTTTGCCGTAGACGGCCGCCGGGTCGCCTTCGAAGGCCGCATCGTCGCAGAGACCTCCGCAGAGCGACGGCCACAGGGAGTTCACCCAGAGTTTCGAGCCGCCGGCCACCACTTTTTTCATGCAGGCTTCGACTGCGGGGGTGTATTCCGACCAGCAAACCTCGTAGGCAAGGGGTACGGTGTCCGTGCCGAGGTATTCGGCGAAGAGCGCCTGCCCTTTGGGTTTGAGGATGTCGATGATGGGCATGTACATCATGTTGTGCTCGTAGCGGGAGAACTTCGCGGCGACGTCTGCGACGGGGCTTTTGCCTTTGATGAGGAGCTGTCCGGTGACCCCGAGTTCCTCGGAGAGGCGCTGCACGAGGTCATAGTACTGGTAGCCCTTGTCGATATTGACCACGATGCGGTCCTTGCAGAGCTCCAGCGCTTCACGAAGCGTCGGCATGCGGTGCGACGTGGCCACGCCGTGGCCCGATTTGAGGAAACACCGTTGGATGGAGTCGTAGGGGATTTCGGCGATGAGACCTTTGCCCGTCGTCGTGCGGTTCAGCGTCCGGTCGTGGCAGACCACCAGCACGCTGTCGGAGGTCAGCGCAAGGTCGATCTCAACGATGTCGGCCCCCATGCCGATCACCGACTCGATGGCCGCCAGGGAGTTCTCGGGCCAGTTGCGCCAGTCGCCCCGGTGGCAGGCGACAAGCACCTTTTTCGAGGCGGGGTTGTGAATCTCCGAAACGACCCGTTCGGCACGGGTGCCGGGGGCGGATTCGGTGTGTGAACAGGAGGTTTGTAAAAGCAGCAGTCCTGAAAGAAGAATAAGCAGTTTTTTCATGGATTGTTTGGATTGAAGGCAATAATAATGTTAAATATATAGTAAGAAAAATCGTGTATTCGCGTGGACATACACGATTTTCTGTTGGAATCCGCTTCGTGTTACCAGTTCATCACGCGGACTTTATAGACATCCAGGTCGGGAACTTTGATCGTTCGTGTCTCTGTCGAGGCGTTCTTGTCCGTGGAGTAGCGGATGGTCTGTGTCGACCAGCTTTGCGAGCCCTCGGGGTTGGTGGAATCCGTGTACCACAGTTCGCCCGTCTCGTCGTTGTAGTTAATCGATTTGATAGCTGTCGATGCGCTGAAGAGCATCATTTCGGTAAACCGGTTGGCGCCGATGTCGTAGAGATAGGCCCGGCGTCCGCCGATGCAGAGCGTGTTCGAATTGACGTAGCTCATGTCGTGCAGACCTCCCTGGGGCGTCTGTACGGTCTTTTCCAGTTCGAGCGACGGGGCTGCCGTCTCCCAGTCTTTGAGTTTGTAGATCTGGAGGCTCTGGCCGCCGATCGCATAGAGGCGCTGGGTCGTTTCGTTCCACACGACGCCGTGCGCCGAGCCGAGCGCCGACTGGTAGAGAATCCGGTTGGGCTGCGAGATGTCGTAAAGTTGTATAGAGTTATTCCCAGAACTTTCGCCTCCGGAACAAGCCACGACGATGCGGTTGCCGGGCAGCAGTTCCGCCGAGTGGGCGTTGGGAGTCGCCGTGGTGTGGAACAGCACCTCCTTCGTGGCGATGTCGAGCAGCACGCACCAGTTGTAGGAGCTGGTGCACAGGAGTTTCTTGCCGTTGTCCACCGGCTTGCAGTCGTCGAGGTGGTTGCAGCGGCTCTTGTCCAGCCCGAGCACGGCGGCGGCTTCGGTCGCGTCCCAGCTCCATGTGACCGCATCCTTGTAGGTGGTTTCGTTGGCCAGCCCGGCGTCGATCATGTAGACCATGTTGTCGCCGCAGAAGACCAGTTCGGTCACGAAACTCGAACGGGCGTCGTCGGTGTCGTGCTTGCCCCCGGCCTCCAGGGTCACGGGCTCCGTCTTCCCGACCGAGAACGAATTACCGTCGGTGTCGGTGAGGGTCACGGTGTAGCCCTGCGACAGGGCCACGGGGGCGATCATTACGGGTATCAGCTGCGTCTCTTTCGAACAGTCGAGGGGTGCGGGCAGCGTCACGGTGATCGTCTGAGCCGATGCCGATGCCGACCAGTCGTCGATGCCGATCGTGAGCTCTCCGGCGATCCCTTCGCCGCCGTTGGCCTTTACGACCGCCTTGCTGACCGAGTAGTTGCCCTTTTTAACGCTGACGTACATCGTGCAGAAGAGATTCGTGAGCTCCATGCTGCAACCCTCGTAGGTGTTGAGCCGCGCCGTGGCCTTGCCGGCGAGAATCGGGGCGACGGAACCCGTCTGCGCCGTGGGAACGACGGTTTTCAGCGTGCCGTTCTCACAGCGGAGATCGGCGTCCGAGGGCCAGAAAGCGACGACCGTCGAAGCGGCGTGCTGCGGCGCGCTGAGCGTGAAGAGAAAGAGCGATTTTTGCGATCCCGGCTGGATCGGCGCCGCATAGACGGCCTCCGGGACGCTTTGGTCTGCGGCGAACAGTCCGGCCTTGTCGTTTCTGCCCCAGGTGGGCAGCGTTGTCGCTCCCTTGTCGTTGTAGTATTTCGACAGCGTCAGGGTGGTTTTCGAAGAGAGTTCCCGGGGCGAGTCGTCGTCGTTCGAGCAGCCCGCGACGAGGAGTCCCGTTCCGGCGCAGAGCAGCAGAACCCGGAACAGGCGGAGTTTTAAGCTATTCATAATTTCAAATCTTTTGTGTCGCATTTTTATTGAGATCTTAAAATAAAACGAAACAAGTTCTTACCGGATAATGATCCGAGATATAAGGAGCACCATAATTTTCTTTCAGAGTTTGGAAAATGCTTGCCACGCATCCGTTATCATAAAAGATATGGTCAAGTTTACGGGTTCCAGATGTTTTGTAGCCGTTGTATGTGGCTTCCTGATCTGTGACAGGAGCAGTCGCACGGGCATCTTTCATTACTTGGTGCAACGGATTGAAACAACTCTCATCGGTATCCGAATTGAAATCAGCAGTAAGAAATACCGGAAGTTGTTCTGAGTTGACCTCCTCTATTTTATTTATAATTAATTTGATAGATTCTTTTCGAGCCACAGTGCCGGAGTTGTCGAGATGCGTGTTGAAAAAATAGAACCGCTTGCCGGTTGTTTTTTGTCTGAATAACGCCCATGTACAACTTCGGTTGTAATTGGCGTCCCAACCCTTCGAGGGTATGTTAGGCGTTTCTGACAGCCAAAAAGTTCCTTTATCCAGCATTTCGACTATTGATGTCTGGAAAAAGATGGCCATACACTCTTCAGAGGCATATGTTTCCGTTTTGGGAGGTGCTTCACCGGTATCGCGTCCTAATCCGTACCAAGCATATTCCGGGCACTGTTTTGCCAAATAAGTGATTTGATGGGGTTGTGCTTCTTGTAAACCCATTATGGTCGGCTGTTGCCTGTTTATCATCGTTATGACGGCTTGTTTACGATTCTTCCAGATGTTGTCTCCATCGGAGGGGTTGTCGACACGGATGTTGAAAGAGATGGTTTCGATGACATAAGGCGAACGGGCCTCGTCAGCATCAGCCTTGCCGCCGGCTGTCAGCGTGATTGGCTTGTCCGATGAAACAGTATATGAAATCCCGTTAATGTCATAGATGGTCACGGAGTATCCTTGCGACAGGGTTACAGGCGCGAGCATAACCGGGATCAGTTTGATCTCAGCCGAGCAGTCCAGCGGTGTGGAAAACTTTACGGTAACACTCTTTTCCGATGCGCAAATAACACCGTCCTTAAGCCTGATTGAAGTTTCTCCGGCGATGGCTTCCCCGCCGTTGGCCTGTATAACGGCTTTGGCAATTGCATGGCTTCCCCAAACAGGTATATACATGGTGTTGAACAGGTGTTTCAACTCCATGTGCAACCCTTCGTAAGAGTCGATGCGACCTGTTGTTTGTCCGATCAGAAGTGGAGCGACGGTTCCTGTCTGCGTTGTGGGTATCGTCGTTTTCAATATGTCGTCCTCATATATGAGATTCGCATCGGCTGGGTAGAAAGCCACTAATGTTGCATTGCTATGTTTCGGGGCCTTGAAATTGAGCAGAAAAAGCGATTTCGGCGATTGTGTCTGAATTGGGGAGATGTTGATCTTCTGCAAAAAGTTGTCCCTGATGACGAAAATGCCGGCCTTATCGTCTTTTGTCCATGGATGAAGCGTTGTTTCTCCTTCGTTGTTGTAATATTCTGACTGGGTCAGGGTGATTTTTGCGGCTAATTCGATGTATTCCGAGGAATCGTTATCGGAGCAGCCCGCCATGAAATATGCGGTCATTCCGAATCCTATTCCGAACCATATTGATTTTCGAATTTTATTCAATGAAAAGCGTTTCATTGTTCAACGTTTTTTATTTTATTAAGAATGACTTTGCTGCAGGTTTTCATGACGTTTCCGGAGGTAAGGTTTCCTGCGGCGTGCCGGCCTGCTCCCCGCAGGCGGCTCCCGAAAGAGCCGCTGCGAGGATCAGCAGTTTGTTGATTGTTCGTATCATCGGTTATCGTTGGATTAAGTATTCGTTTTCATGTCCCAGTACGACCTGTTCGGCGACGCTGCGCAGGTAGGCGGCCTTCGATGCCTCGATGCCGCAGTCGGCGGGCGAGCTGCCGAACGCCTCCCCGTAGAGCACGAGGTAGTTGACGCAGGCTTTCAGGTAGGCGCCGTAGACCGACTGGTGCTTATTGTCGGTGTGGTAGAGGTTGATGCCCGAAGAGCCTTCGCGCACGATACGGAACGCTTCGCCGATCGGCGATATCCACGTTCCGGCGGCTTTTGCCATGGCACGTGCACCCTTGGCATTGTAGTTTTCGAAAGTCGCGAAGTCGGTGAATCCGCCGTAGCTGCTGGCCGAGAAGGTCCAGGTCTGTTCGAGAATGACTTTGCAGGAGGCCGATTTCGCCCGAATTTTGTCCGCCAATGCCGTGCAGTTGGCAGCTATTGACGCCGTGCCGTCGCGTCCGTAGGTCGCGGGATTCTGGCTCTGGTCCTGAATGAAGGCGTAGTCGTAGCCTCCGATGTCGATGGCGTCGGTCGAGAACGACAGCCCCAACTGCTGTCCGAAATTCTGCGAACCCTTGAAATGCCCCTTGACATTGAGATAGTGGCCTTCGTTCCAGGCGATCTCTTTGAGCATCCACGCCGGGTTGCTGTAATAGGAGAACGAGTTGCCGAGGCAGAGCACCTTTTTCGTGTCGCCCGGGACCGCCGTGCCGAGGTTCTGGACATAAGAGCCCGAGAACCCGAATTGGGGTAATTGACTTGCTGAGTCGTCAGCCGAAATGTCTTGTGTACCACCCGTGCAGGTGTAAGGACCCACAGCGCGGCAGCGGATCTGCACCGCACCCTCGACGGGATCGGTGAAACGGATGGTCTGCATGATGCTGGCGTGCTGGTAGTTGGTTCCTGTGGCCACGCCCGAGCACTTGTAGGAATAACGGATCGAGGGGTCCTCGGGTGCGGTGAGCAGGTCCTCTTCGACGCTCTTCCAGACACCTCCGTCGAGATACTCCACGATGAAGTATTTGGGCGAATTGGCTTCGCCGGCCATCGTGGCGTCGAACTCTACGGCCGTACCGGCTTCGAGTCGCCTTACGGGCAGGGTGTAGAGCCAGTAGTCACCTTCGACCATTGTCGAGACGGAGGGACGGTATGAATTGACCGTGCGGGTGAATTCACGCCCGACGTTGGCCTCGCCGCGTACGACGGATATACAACCCGAACTGCCCGAGGTCGACGGAAGCATGTTCGAAGCGCTCCACGAGGAGTTGTACTGTCCGACAGTCGATGCCGAGAAGATCCACTGGCTCGGGAAGGCCGGGCCTGCCATCAAATCAGTGTCGAGCTTGCCTCCGGCCTCCAAGGTCACCGGTTCTGTTTTTTTGATTAAAGCTATATCTTCGCCTTTGGAATCGTAGATGGTCACAGTATACCCTTGCAAGAGTGTCGCAGGGGCGATCATAACGGGTATCAGTTGTGTTTCCTGTGAACAATCCATGGGGGTGGGCAGTGTTACAGTGATCGTCTGTTCTGATGCTGATGTTGACCAGTCATCGATGTCAACGGTGAATTCCCCTGCAATTGCTTCGCCGCCGTTGGCCTTTATGACCACTTTGCTGACTGAATAGTGGCCTTTCTTGGCGCTGATATACATCGTGCAGAAAAGGTTTTTCAGTTCCATACTGCAACCCTCGTAGGCATTGAGTTGTGCTGTGGCCTTGCCGACGAGAATCGGGGTGACAAAACCCGTTTGCATCGTAGGGATGACAGTTTTTAACGTGCCGTTTTCACAGCGGAGATTGGCATCCGAGGGCCAAAATGCGACGACCGTCGAAGTTGCATGTTGCGGTGCGTCGAGCGTGAAGAGAAAGAGCGATTTTTGTGATCCCGACTGGATCGGTGCTGTATAGACGGCTTCCGGAGCGTTTTGGTCCGTAACAAACAGTCCGGCCCTGTTATTCCTCTCCCAGGCGGGCACCGTTATTGTTCCTTGCTCATTGTAGTATTCCGTTAGCGTTAAATTGGTTTTCGAAGCGAGTTCGCGGGACGAATCGTCGTTGTCATTAGAACAACCCACGGCGAGTAATCCTATTCCTGTGCAGAAAAGTAGCAAGCCTCGGAGCAAATAGAATTTTATTATGTTATTCATATTTGTGGCATTTGATTGGGTTATTTTTTCATTTTGCCGAGAATAACCTCTTTGTAGGCTTTTACGACATTTTCGGGCGTAGCGTTCACCCCGGCGCGGACTTCGTGCATGTGAAATAAGCACATAGAGAAATAAGAATACAATATCAAATGGAAAGCGTGTAG
>ERZ809074.3671-NODE-3671-length-13945-cov-8.085673_pt1 | contig 13945 bp, 10 predicted proteins | sample MGYA00520795_ERZ809074 | MGnify/ENA primary metagenome ERZ809074 (study PRJEB31570, sample SAMEA3212989) | Homo sapiens | biome: human-gut; feature: human gut; material: fecal | place: Sweden | collected 2011 ...
AGTCGCAACGGGTGCAATGTTCGCCCGCTGTAAGTCCTGTTTTAAGACATGTTGCCGACACTGCCTCGTCTTTTACTATGTCGTGTCCGAGCGCGGGTATTACGACAATATCGTCGGGCTGTTTGCATTCGGTGCAATAGCGGACTTTTTCGCCGTTCTCCGTGCATGTCGCATCTTTCGTGACGAAATAATCGCCGAAAACATGCTCGTGTTTTTTTGTCTCGCCGGCATTGTTACACGTCGAAAAGACGCACGTAAACGCGAGCGTCGCAATTGCAATAACCATTAATAATTTTTTCATTGAAGTATGTCCTTCTCGTCTGATACGGGGTTTAAATTTTTACAAAGTTTAGTTTTTATGCGGTTAAGACAAAATTAGCCGCAATTTTCATCCGAGTTCGGGCTTGTCCGTAAATTCGACTTCGGGCAGTCCTTTAATTCCGTCCGATTCGAACAGAATTATTTCGTTTTCGCCGTCTCGCAATATTCCGGCAGGCACAAACAGCGTTTTCTGCGGTCCGATTTCCCAGAACCTGCCCAGATTGAAGCCGTTTATGACGACGAATCCTTTCCGGAAATTATCGGTTTTAAGGAACGTGTCAAGAGGTTTTTCGACTGTGAATTTGCCCTTGTAAAAGCGTGAATTTTCTTTCGTTCCGACAAGCGAAAAGTCTGCTTTCCCGAGATTGTCCATGGGCAGAGTATACACTTCCCAATCGAAGTGAATACGAGTGTCTAAAAGGCATCTTCCCGGCAAGCCCTTCTTTCTCATGGACTTGGGCCCGAAATTGGTTCTGCCCATATTCTCGCACAAAATCGAAAGCGCGTCGCCCTCTTTCGCCGAAAAAGTAACCGAATATTCCTTGTCGTTTACGTACACGATGCCTTTCAGTTCGTCGTTTACGTAAATCTGAGCACGGTCGCCGATTTCGCTGAACGACAAACGCACGTTTTCATAATCGCGATTGAGTCGCGTACGATACAAAATATATCCGTAGCCGCTGCCGTACGTTTCCATGGCGCGCGGAACCGACGAATACTGCACCTTTGAAAGATTTTCAAGATTGGCGAAAAGACTTGCACTCTCATTAAGCTTTACTTTTCCGTAAGCCGCTTTGGGTCTGTTTTCGGGAACGGGCGGCAAATCTTCGCCGGTATGTTTCTGAATTACTTTTCTCACTTCGAGATATTTCTCGGTTACGTCGCCGCACTCGGACAACAGCGCGTCGTAGTCGTAGCTTGTTACGTCCGGAGCATAAGTTTCGTAGTGATTGGCGCCGCTGGTAAATCCGAAATTGGTTCCGCCGATAAACATATAAAAGTTCACGCTGCCGCGCGCGAGCATGTCGTCTACCACCTTGGCATATGCCTTTGCGTCGGTGGTGTGGTGCTTTTCGTCGCCCCAGGCGTCAAACCAGCCGTCCCACATTTCCATGCACATTTTGGGAACGCAAGGAAACATTTTGTCGTGCTCGGCGAAGTTTTCTTCCACGCGGCTGCCGAAATTGAGCGTGGGCAGACAACCTTCGGTAGTGCCGTCGAGAAGGTCCTGCCTGCTCGTTCCATCCGACGTAAAAAGCGGAACGTCTATTCCGCGTTTTCTGTAACCGTCGTGCAGATACTTCAAGTATTTTTTGTCGTCGCCGTAATAACCGTACTCGTTTTCGCACTGCATCATTATGACGTTGCCGCCGTTGGTGCATAAAAGCGGTTTGATTCTTTTCAGCAACTCATCGAGGTATCTGTCAAAATATTTTATGTATGAAGCGTTCATACAGCGTATTTCGATGTCCTCTTCCGACTGAATCCACCAAGGAAGTCCGCCGAACTCGAATTCGGCGCATATGTACGGACCGGGGCGGACTATCGCCATAAGCCCTTCTTCCTGCGCAGTTTTAAGAAACTTTTCTATGTCGAGAATGCCCGAAAAATCGAACTCGCCTTTTTTCTTCTCGTGCAAAGTCCAAGCGCAGTACGTTTCAACGCAGTTGCAGCCCATAGCACGCATTTTTTTGAAGATATCGCGCCAGGTTCCCGGCAGATTGCGGAAATAATGTACAGCTCCCGATATTATCTTTATCTGCTTGCCGTTTTTATAAAACTGATTGCCTTTTATTTCAAAAGTCATGCTTTTCTCCCGTTTTTATATTTTAAGATAGCCTTTCAGTACTTTAAGCGTGTTGTAAACGCCGTCGATATGGCTTCTTTCGTAACCGTGGCTTGCATATACGCCCGCTCCTATAAGTCCGTGGCGAATGTCGTTGCCGGCGCGTAAAGTCGCTTCGACGTCCGAACCGTAGTGAGGATAGACGTCGGCGGCGTAGTCGGCATTTTCCCTTTTTGCGGCGTTGATAAGTCCGCTTACAACCTGATAGTTGTACGGTCCGCCCGAATCTTTAACGCATACGGACACTTGTTTTTCCGTACAGGCAAGCCCTTTACCCACGCAGCCCATATCCACGCTTATCGCCTCGGTTACGCCCTGCGGCACCGAAGCCGAACCTCCGTGTCCCACTTCTTCGTAGACGGTTACGTGAATAAAAGTTTTACGCGGAAGAGTTATTTTATTGTCCGAAATATACTTGGCAAAGCCGAGAAGAATTGCCACCGACAGTTTGTCGTCTAAAAATCTGCTTTTAATATAGCCGCTTTCCGTGATGCGGCTGCGCGGCTCGAAACACACGAAATCGCCGTTTTCGATGCCCAGATTTTTGACGTCGGCGGCGTTTTTTACGTCCTCGTCCAGAACGATTTCTATACTGTCGAACGTGCGCTTTATGTCGTTGTATTCGCCGTTAACGTGCAGCGACGCGTTTATAAGCTGCGCCGTTCCTTCGTAAATTTTGCCGTCGCGGGTATAAACGCGTACGTTTTCGGCTTCGGCGTTATTGGCGTTCATCCCGCCGATGTTGGTTATTTTAAGTCTGCCGTCGCCTTTGATTTCGCACACCATTCCGCCAAGAGTGTCCGCGTGCGCCTCCAGTAAAAGCGCGTCGTCGACGTCTGTTCCGCCGAGGTCTGTCAGCACTCCGCCTTTAACTGTTTTTTTCGCTTTGAATCCGAGCGAAGAAAACTCTTCCACAACCCAATCGGTCGCCTTGTCGGCAAAGCCCGACGGGCTGTCGATTGCAAGTAATTCTATTGCCTTTTGCGCGGCAAATTCTGCATATTTTCTGTCCATATAACAGCCTTCTCCCATCGATATTTTTCATTTCTGAAAAGCGTTTCCATCGTTCTGTCCGGCTACTTGCCGGGCAAAGCCGAACGCCATATCCGATTATAGCAAAAAAAGCGGCTTATGTCAACGAAGCCGCTCCCTAAAAGAGTCGTTTTTAACTTTTTTGCTTATTTTTGTCTTTATAAATCCGTGTCTTTTATATTAAAACAATGCTTTGTCTTTTCAGCCGCGCGCGTTCTCGGCTCTTGCGATATATGCGTCCTGCTCGGCTCGGCTTAAATTGTTCCACAAAACGTTCCAGCCGCACACGCGAATCTGAAGAGCGGGATATTTTTCCGGATGAGCCTGTGCGTCGCGAAGCGTTTTTATGTCCAGCACGTTAAACTGAATAGCCATTCCTCCGCCGCGCATATAAGTTTTCACGAGTGCGCGCATGACGCAAAGTCCTTCATCGCCCTCGCATGCCGACGGATGCAGCATAAGGTCGAGACAAAAGCTTTCGGTATAAATATACGGGCGTATTTTAACCGCCGAAGAAACAGCCGCCGTAACGCCGTTGCGGTCGGCCCCGATTGACGGCGAGCCGTTTTTGGAATTTTCATCGCCTTTTTTTCTGCCGTCGGGCGTTGCGAACGTTTTTTCTCCTTCCCACTTGAACGTCATTGCCGAATGCATGACGGCTTTATAAACGCCGCCCCTTGCGTTAGGACGATTGTTTACTTGGTTTGCGAAAAACGTTGCCATCGCAGACGCATAGATGTCGGCATGCTTATCGTCGTTTCCGTACTTATGAACGCTGTTTTTTATGGCGGCACGCAGACGTTCGTAACCCTTCCAGTCGCTGTCCAGCGCGGCTTTAAGCGTTTGAAGCGTTACTTCTTTTTTGTCGTAAACAAACTCTTTAACTGCCATTACGCTGTCGACAAGAGTAGCAAACCCGCAATTCAGGACAGACGAATTGTTGAATTTTACGCCGCACTGGTATGCGTCGACCCCTTTTTCGAGCGAGCCTTTAATTGTTGCCGAATACATATTTGACGGATTTACGTACGACATGTATTTTTCGTACTCGAGGGACGCTGTAATCGTCTTTTCGATAAGAGCGCGCCACTGTTTCAGCACTGCCGAATAAAAGTCGTCAAACTTTTCAAACGGCGTGTTCCCGTTTGTTATTTCGCCCGTGCGCAATCCGAAATAGTCGTTAAGATTCTTGTCAAAACCGTCGGAAAAAACGTATTCGACCGCTTTTGCCGCGTTTACGTAACCTGTTGCCGAACAAACTTCGTTTGCTCGCACGCCCGTTTCGTAACATCCGCGAATATCTCCCTCACGCGCCTCGTCGTACGTTGCTCCGTAACTCATCATGGCATTAATCATGCCCGGCTCGCACATAAACACAAAACTGCTGATGCCGTGCCGCACCATGTTCAGCACTTTATTTAAAATATCGTCGGGCGTGTTTTCGTTAACTTTAATCTGTATTTTAGGGTTATATATGCGCATCTCGTCGTACGCATCGAGAATAAGGCGAGACAATTGGTTGTACTTGGTTTTCCCGTCCTTGTCGGTGCCGCCGAGATACAGCGGCTGCCCCCAGTAGTTTCCGATAGCCTGCCACTGGAAAAGAAAATATTTTAATAGCTGCTTGATTTCTTCTTTAGTAAAAACTCCGTTTTTAATATCGTCTTCGTAAAACCGCAAAAGCGTTCCGTCCAGCCCGTTCCCGAGAGATCGCACCTGATAAGAATCGAAACATTCCGACACTATGAAATATATAAACATAGTCATCATGGCGTCATAGATGTTTTTCGGCGCGCCACAGGCAATTCGGGCAAGACAGTCGGCAACGAACGCCGCTCTTTGTCCGCTTTCGCCCGCTCTTTCTTTTGCCTTTTCCCGCGCAAGCAGGCAGAGCCTTTTTACAAAATCGCAGACGGCGTTATATTCGATTATTATTCCGTCGTAAAAAGCGCGCTTCTCATCTGTCAACAAGCCTTTTTTCTCGCATTCTTCCTTGTACTTTTCCGCCCTTTGTTCAAGCCCCGCAAACCCGAGCGATAAAACGCCTTCCCAGTCGGGCACCACGTGGTCGAAATCGGGCCATATAATCGCCGCTCCCGAATCGCACATTTTGCGCATTTCCGCCTTGACGCCCGGAATTTTTCCGTCAAAAACTTCGTCGTACCACTCGTTGAAGGTTACTTTATTCGCAAGACGGTTAAGCGAATATATTCCCGGAAAGAAATCGCTTTGGTTAATGTCTATACGCGTGTTCTGCAAAACGTACTCTATAGCGCGTGCTTTCCGTTCGGGGTGCGAAAGATTTTTTGTTTTTTCGCGGACGGCTTTAAGACCTTCGCATATTTGTTCATCCGTCAGCCCGGTTTTGTCGTCGAAATCATAGCCGTGATACGCCATACGGGCATATGGATCGAACGGCTTGTTCTGTAAATGATATTTATTCGATATAACTTCTCTGTCGTTGTCGAAAGTGAATTTAACCATAAAACAGCTATTCTCCTTTTTGTTTTATCCGTAACAAATTATAAACCTAACATCACGAAAAATCAATAGACAAACGAAAACGATTGACTTATACGAAACACCGGTTTATAATGTTAGCAAAGGTCAATGCGATATTTAAGCGCAAAAACGGAGAAATACAGTGGAAAACGAAAAATTTTTTACCAATTACTTTCACGTCTACGATATAGAACTTGTCCTTTTCGTAACGCCTGAGCTTACCAGCAGCCGCATGGAGAACAGAAAAAATTTCGGGCTGGTTTATTATCCCAGAGTTTATTCGAAGTTGCAATTCGGCAAAAAATCGTTTTTACCCGAAAACGGGCAGATTATGTTTTTCCCTAAAAACGCCACGTATGACGTTTCTATCGAAAAAAACATTGCGGATAAAGGCGGCTGCTGGGCGATAAATTTTTCCTCGCCCGACTTAACGCAAACAGAGCCGTTTGTTTTTACCCCGAAATCTCAAAACGCATTCTCTCCGTATTTCGTAAAAGCCGAAAAAGTCTGGCGTGAAAAACGACCCGGTTACCGCGAAAAATGTATGGAATACCTGTTTGCGATAATCGCGGCAATGAAAGCCGACGCCGTCTATTCGCCGTCCGCACACAAAAAAATAATCGCGCCCGCCGTGGATTATATTCACGAAAACTACTTATGCGGTAAAATATATTCTTCCTCTCTTGCATCACTGTGCGGAATTTCGGAAGTTTACCTTCGCAAGCTGTTTGCCGAAGCGTACGGACTCTCGCCGGTGGATTATATAAACGCGCTTAAAATCGAACGCGCAAAAGACCTGCTCAGAGAAAGCGCGCAAAAGGACAAAAAAGAATTCCGCGTCGGCGAAATCGCGCGACTTTGCGGCTTTACGGACGTGTTTTATTTTACGCGACTTTTCAAAAACACGACAGGCTTCACGCCGTCCGAATATATAAAAAAATAAGTACCGGCGACTTTTTCGTCAACCGATACTTGTTTTTTATTTTTTCTATCTTTTTATTTTTCTATAAGGTCCAGAAACTTAAACGTTCTGCAATCGACAAGCCCTCTGTCGGTAATGCGCACTTCGGGCAGGCATGCAAGCGACACAATTGACATGGTCATAAAAGGCGACGGCAAAGCGCAACCCAGTTCTTTCCACGCGTTTTCCAGAACTTTTACCTTTTCTTCCATTTCTTCGACCGGAACGTCGTTCATAAGTCCCGCTACCGGCAACTCTACCAATCCGATTATTTTTCCGTCTTTTACGGCAACCAATCCGCCGCCGCATTCGATAAGCGTGTTTACGGCAAGCGCCATATCGCTGTCGTTCGTGCCTACGACCAGCAGATTGTGTGCGTCATGAGCCACCGTCTGCGCAAGCGCGCCGTCTTTGATTCCGAATCCGGTTATAAAGCCTTTGCCGACGTTACCCGTTCTGTGATGACGCTCGAACACGCACGCTTTCATTATGTCGTGCGCGGGATCGGCTTTAAGTTCGCCGTTCTGCGCCGTCATTGCCACGATTTTATCGATAGTGCTGGTCTTTGCCGGAATTACTTCGATTACGTGAACTCTGACATTCCCGTCTGCGGCAATCTTAAACGCGCTTTCGTCCACTTTATCAAGATTTATAGAATGGCGATATTCTTCCGGATAAGAATATTTCTTTCTTTCAAACAGTGCTTTTCCGCCTTTTGCCACAAGTTCTCCGTCGATGAACACTTCGTCAACGACGCACTTTTCAAGGTCGGAAATAAGTACCATATCGGCGCATTTGCAGGGCGCAATCGAACCGAGTTCAAGGCTTAATCCGTAGCATTCGGCGGTGTTTAGGGTAACCATCTGTATTGCGGTTACCGCGTCGATGCCATCTTCTATCGCGCGGGCGACAATATGATCGAGATGTCCGCTGCTTACCAGCGTGTGCGGGTGAGAGTCGTCCGAAACAAGACACGCGAAACGGCTGTCCACTTCGTGTTTGGTAACCGCTTTACCCACTTCTTCGAGGTCATGCCAAGCCGAGCCTTCGCGAAGCTGAGCGTACATTCCTCTGCGCATTTTTTCAAGCGCGCTTTGCTCTGTGGTGGACTCATGGCAACAGTTGATTCCCGCCGCAATATAGGCGTTTAACATTGCCCCGGTTTCGGGTATGGAAAAATGTCCGGTTACCGCCTTGCCCGCTTTGAGCGTTTCGCCCACTATATCGTGAGTGTGCTTATCCGAATTGACTATGCCGGGAAAATTCATCATTTCGCCCAGTCCCGCGCACTGCTTCCATTTCATGGTTTCGGCAATATTTGCGGGATGAATTTCCGAACCGGTATCCTCAAATCCGGGAACGGCGGGAACGCACGACGGCGTAACCAGCATTGCTTTAAGCGGCGTGGTTTCTGCGTCTTTCAGCATGCACTTAACGCCGTCCAGCCCTTTTACGTTGCATATTTCGTGCGGATCGAAGAAAATACCGCAAGTGCCGTGCGGAATAACCGCTCTTGCGTATTCGCCGGCGGTCAGCATAGAAGATTCGATGTGCATATGCCCGTCCATAAACGCGGGTGCCAGGAACTTGCCTTTTCCGTCGATGACTTTCGTATTTTCGCCTATCGACGCGGAAACGTCGCCCACGGCGGCTATTCTGCCCATTGACACGGCAATGTCGTATCCCTCGAGTATTTCCCGCGTGCAAACGTTGATAAGCTTGGCGTTAACGATTACGAGATCGGCTTTTTCCTTTCCCATAGCAACTGCCGAAAGCTTACGGGTGCATTCCCACAACGGAAATTTGCAAAACGTATTGATCATAATTACCTCCGATTGAAGTTATACCGATATTTTAGCAAATTTTTCATAAATTGCAACCGTTAAACGCCCATTATCCGCTTTTTTTCAAAAATTTATATCTCGTGGGCAAGCGGGTACAAAGCGTTCGAGTTAACCACGCACCCGTTGCCTCTTTCAATCCGTAGTGGAGACCTGTGGTCTCCCGTTTTATAATTGCTGAGACTTTCGTCCTCAGCTGTACGAATTTGAATTTTACAAAATGCAAGCGCTATATTATAAATATGATAATTTAGTTTGTGCCGCACACTTACGCCTTTTAACCATTCCGGCTCACTCTACTTCCTTTTCATCACGCACACGGTCTCGACGTGGTCGGTCATGGGGAACATGTCGAAGGGCTGAACTTCGGATATGTCGTATTTGTCGGAGAGAATTTTACAGTCGCGGGCAAGCGTTGCGGGGTTACAGCTGACATAAACCAGCGTTTCGGGGGCGAAATCTTTAACCGACTGCAAAACCATCGGGTCACAGCCGCTTCTGGGCGGATCCAGAACGATAAGGCAACCTTCCGCCTTGTCTTTCAACGAGGGTAAAACGTCCTTGACGTCGCCAAGGAGCGAAGTCATATTTTTTATGCCGTTGTCGCGTGCAAGTTTTTTTGCCGACTCGGTTGCCTCTCGATTTATTTCTATTCCGATAACCTCGGTTGTCACGCCTGCAAGCATTGCAGTCATTATTCCGGCGCCCGAATACGCGTCGATAACGATTTTTGCAGAAGCGTTCTTTACGATTTCGCGAACCTTTTCGTAAATGCGGGAGCGGATATAATCGTTAACCTGAAAAAATCCCGCGGGATGAACGAAAATTTTCAGTCCGTCGACGTCTACGGCATTTTCATTGCCGCAGACAAGCTTCCATTCGTCACCGAGAATGACGTTGTTGTTGTTTTTGTTTATATTAAGGTACAGCAAAAAATCGGCGAATTTGCCTTTCAAGAGAGCGGCAAACGCGCTTAAATCTATATTTTTCGTCGCAACCACGCTTATGCAAAGTTTGCCGGCAACTTCCCGCACAACGAGATGACGGATATCTCCGCTGCCTTTAAGCTCGTCATATCCTTTATACCCGCTCCGGCTCAAAAACTTTTTGAAAACGGCGATGACGGTTTTGTTCCAATCGGGTTGAAGCAAACAGTCGTCGGTTTCGACTATTCGATGCGAATTGAATGCGTACAGCCCGACTACCGGTTTTCCGTCCTTTTGTCCGACGGGCAGGCTCATTTTATTGCGGTAACGCAGAGTTTTATCGCTTTCCGCGGTGGGCGACACGACGACCGGCATTCCCGCTTTTTTGAATGCCGACTCCACGTTTTGTCTTTTCAGCGCAAGCTGATATTCGTAGGATACGTGCTGCAGGGTGCAACCTCCGCACTTTCCGAATGCAGGACAGACGGGCGTAGTCCTGACGGGCGACGGCTTACTTGTTATTTCGGTTGCGACAGCGTAGCAGAACTTCTTTTTGACGCACAAAATTTTGGCAAAACAAGTTTCGCCGGGCAAAGCGTTTTTGACGAAAACCACTTCGCCGTCAAGCCTTGCCACGCCCTCGCCGTTCATTCCCACGTTTTCGATATTAAGTTTTACGGTCTGATTTTTTTCCACGGTTTTTTACCTGAAAAAAGCGCGAGCGCGTTTTTATATGCGCCCACGCCTTCGTTCCCGAAACGGGTGTCAGTCTACGATAAATTCTTTAAGATCGTTGAGTAAGTCTTCACAATTGTCGTCGTGAACTTCCATAGTCACGGGTTTGCTGAGATCGAGGCTGAAAATACCGAGAAGCGACTTTGCGTCGATGAGGAATCTTCCGCTGCGCAGGTCGATTTCATAAGGATATTTATTGACGACGTTGACGAATTTCTTAACGCTCTCTGCCATACCGAGTCCTATTTTTACCGATTTCATAATTTGTTTCCTCCGATTCTTTGTTATTTCGCACAGAACGTCCAATCGACGTTCCTATACGTGACTATTATATAAAATTATCCGAAAAAAAGCAACCTTTTTTGCACACAAAATTTTTATATGCATAAATGCTTGCATAAAAAATATTTTTCTGCTAAAATAGTGTGTGATAAATAGATTTCGTCGCATCGGGAGGAGCGCAAAATGACCGATTACAGTTACAAATTTCATAAACCTGAGGATATTGCCAGCTTCAAAGCCGCCGCGGACGAGCTTATCGGAAGCAAATACATTCTTGCGGAAAAACGCATTTCAGAACTTCTGAAAACCATCGCCGAAAACCCGGGGCTTATAAGCCTGTTCAAAACCGCGCTTTCGGGCTACAATTACTCGGTTGAATTCAATAAATCGCGCGTGGCAAATAAAGGCAAAATCCGCCTTGTCCTCCCCAAAAATCAGGCAAGAAAGATCGCGTACGTATTTTGTCTTTTAGTGGAATTCGACACTAAAAAACGCAGCTTAAAGCAATTCCTCGACGAATACTATTTTATGCCGCAGCCCAACGCCTCGCTTGCGCTGTGGACCAAGGATATGATTGCAACCTTTAAGGACGTAACCGAATATCTGTACTTAAACGGCATAGAAACGCTTCTCGACGACGAGGACATAAACTATTCGCTTCGCCGTCAGGTGGGCGAAATATTAGAGAATTTCAACTCGCTTATCGTGCGTTCCACCGAACTCGGAGCCGACACCAAGCGCGATCTCTTCGTCGTGCTGTCGGCAATCGAAAACTCGCTTACCCCCACCAAAGCCGACGCGCTCAACGCTCTTATAATAGGGCTTCACCACATGGTAAACGAAACCGAAATAGCACAGCAGTTTTCGCCTTATATGATAGAGCTGAAAAGTGCGCTGATGGCTGCCGACCTCATTTAATCCGCTCCCTCTTTCCGGTTATTCTTTTCGTGATGCCGACAAATAAAATCACAGTCGGATAAAAGGACGGTTTATTTTTCCGTAGTCTGCGCAAGGTCAACTCCGAGCCATGTATTCTTTTACCTAAACAAAATTCTCATTTTACAATACTGTAATTATGCGCGCCGTCTTCAAGGACGGAAAAAATTTTTTTCCATCGTTGTGCAAACTCCGGTGTAGACGTATCAGGCAGAAAACCGCCCTTCAAATAGGTTTTGATGGCGGGGATACGGAAATCGTCTGTGGTCAGATATGCCGTCTCCATACCACGTTCCCGGCAGACCTGCACGGCGTAAAGAGCCATCAGGTTCCCGATGCCCAACCCACGCGCCTCCGGCTTGGCAGCAACCATATGGATATACCCCTCTTTCTTTTCCGGGTCGCATATCACGGTAATGGTGGCAACCGGTCTCCCGTTGTACAGGAAAAAAGCGCAATCTTCCGGCTTGTAGCAGGGGTAATGATAATTACATTCTCTCCAGAATGTCTCGTCCTCTTTCTTTTCGGTCAGACCGTACTGCACGATATCCAGCCATGTGGCGAGAGGCGACTCCGTCTCCGTCCAGCGGCGGATTTCCACTCCCTCCGGCAAAGACAAGGGATTGCACACCCCGCCGTCGTTTTTCCATCGCATAATCAACTGATCCATACATTCATCCTCCACGCTCATTCCTATTCTGTTGCGGCATATTTCTGCCGTTTTTTTAGTATATCATAAATTTCCAGTATTTGCAAGATTTTTTTCGAAAAATCTCTTGCTGTTGCAAATAATTATTTGCATATGTGCCTGCGCGAAAAACTCCCGCCGACGCGTCGCGCAGAGCTTTTTCTTTTACAAAACTTTTGTCTGTTCCGCAAGCGTAACGCCTGCGAAACCACGGAATAAAACTCACGAAAACTTCGCTCCTCATTATCCGGTTGCGAAGAAAAACGCAAATTATCTCGGTCTCCGCCACACGAAAAAAGAGCGACCGAAAAGCAGTCGCTCCTTTTTTATGTTGTTTTTTATTTACGCAATTATTGCGCGTCGGTCGCTGGCACACCTTCCGGGCGCACAACCGTCGTTGTTCCGTAATTCGTAACCTTTACGGTGCTCGATATACTAACCGTAACGTCCCCGGAATAAGGATCGTTGACTTTCATCTCGATATTACCCAGCATTGCGGATAACACGCCGTCGGAAACGAAGAACTTCATCGAGCCGTCGTCGAATGTTATCAGATCGTTTGCTCCGCCGGTAAGTCCGCCATATAAGCTTTGGAAATAATCGATCAGGCTGTCTTTTTCGACAGCACAGCCCGTATCGGTTTTAGAGAAGAAGGTGTAATCGATGGCATACTGATTTGCAAACGGATAAAGGTCGGTGATTTTTGCGTCGTTTACGGAGATAATTTCCGCCTTTTTCCAATCCTGATCGTCTGCCGTTTTTAAGTAGAAATCTGCGGTATCGTTTTCAAGAAAATCTATGTAATAGTCGTTATTTTGCATAAAAGGCTGCAGCGGATTTTGTATTTCCTTCATAAGAGCGTCTTTCCACGATCCTTCCGCTCCGCTTTCCTTCCACTGTTTCTCGATCAAAGCGTCGTTATCGCTGGAAATATCCTGTTTCAAGTCGCTTTTTACGGAAAAACAAATATTTTTTGCGGTGTATTTGGCAACCTGCGTAACTGTAATAGAGAAAGAATATCTGAAATTGAGTGTGGTTTCTTCGTCGATCGGCAAAGCCATCTCCGATTTAAAGTCCATTGTCAAAACCGATTCCATCGTGCAGTTTTTATACTTTTCCGCGTTAAAAATCGAATCGTAGTAGCTTTTCGTGATCCGATTGCCCACTTCGACCTTGGGCGTGAAATATTTCCACTCTTCGCCGTATTTGATCAGGTACACTACGACTACTTTTCTGCTTTGCGCGACTTTTTGACTCTGATCATTATTATCGGTTTTTGCCGCCGACAAGGAAATTGCCTGAGTATTCGTTTCTGCCTGGTCGCCGTAAGTAACTTCTGCTTTTTTAAATTCGACGGCGTCTTTCGTAAACTCGGCGGGAATAATCTTTTCCGCTTCCTCTTTCGCAACCGACTGCGCTTTATTTACCGTAACCTGCATTTGCTCATCCGCGCCGAGAATCTCGTTGCGCACAAAAGCTTCCGCTGCGTCGCCCTCTTCTTTGTACGTTTCTTCGGATACGCTTCCGGCGTACGTGTCGGAGCAGCCGCCGATTTCAGCAATTAAATCGCTTTCGGCTTTGGACTGCGTGGCAGCAGTGGGGTTATTATTGCATGCCGCAAGCGGAGCAACGGCAATGATCGCCGCCAAAATGCAACACACTAAACTGACTTTTTTCTTCATGATTTCGTTCTCCTTTTTTTAGCAAACAGACAAAAAGCCGTGTCTGCTTGCCGATTTACGCCTATATTATATACGATTTAATATTATTCGTCAAATGTTACAGACGGGTAAAGGAAAATTTTTTAAAAAAATTAAACGCCGCTTTAAATAAAAAAGAACCGGAGGGATTAATCTCCGGCACTTTTTTATCGTT
>ERZ809074.3676-NODE-3676-length-13927-cov-43.693772_pt1 | contig 13927 bp, 13 predicted proteins | sample MGYA00520795_ERZ809074 | MGnify/ENA primary metagenome ERZ809074 (study PRJEB31570, sample SAMEA3212989) | Homo sapiens | biome: human-gut; feature: human gut; material: fecal | place: Sweden | collected 2011 ...
TGCGCCTGCTGAGGATGGAAAACAACAAAAACAACATTTACAACTATGAACAAACAGCTTCGCGGGGACAAACACACGCTACGCGTGTAACAAGCCTTCTGCAAGGTAAACAACAAGATACAACAGCTTCGCGGGGACATGCGCAGAACTGAGCTTGCTCAAGTTATGCCATGGCGAGAAAGAGTGCCATGAAATGGAACAGCTTCGCGGGGACACATGGCTAAGCGGACAATACTATGCAGGAAATGCGTCAAGTTGTGTGAGCAAGGCGAAGCGTTGTAAATGTTGTTTCTCTACAAGCAACCTTCGGCCTCGAAGAGGCAATGTCCTGGCGAAGCGTTGTTACTTGTTGTAAAGGTTGTTTTAGTTGTTTTCTTAACTCAACCTAATGACATTGAGGATATTGAGTGTACAAAGCAAACTTGGTTGTAAAATATTGTAAAAGTTGTATCGGTTGTCTTCTTAGCATGTCCTAACATTGTCAAAGAAATGAGAGAAAAGTACTCATTATCGAACCCTTAAACCAGCAAGAAAAATATGGATGAAAAGAAAAGACAGGTATGGCGCTTCGTCATTCAGACCGCCATTTCGATCCTCACGGCCATAGCCACGGCCCTCGGCGTGACGAGCTGCATGGCTGCCGTGTAGCAAGCAGAAATACAGAATGGTTTCTTAGAAAATGGGATTTTAAGTTAGTTAATTGCTCCCCCTCTAAGATGTGAATCATGGAGGGGGAGGCTTGAGCGCCTTTCTGCTGTGTTCAGAGTTATCCAATCGCTTTGTATTGACTTGCAAAAGCGTAAGTGGCTTCCGACATGGGGGTGTTCAGGTGCCATACGATCTGCATTGGCTTGGAGCCCTCTATGCTCTTCATCGTAACCTGGCCGAGATAAGTGAAACCCATACGGCAACCGTAGTCGGGATGTTCCACTTGCTGACGCACGAAGAGAAGCATGTTGTTTTCGCCATTGCGATAAGCCTCGGCTTCGCGACTGCCCTCGCGCACTCGGTTTTGCGTCTCCCAGTGGAAGAACTCACGGTTTTGGGCATAGTCCTTGTAGGCTGTCATCGAACCATCTTCGCGTTTCTTGATAATGTCCACGTACATCGCCTCGAGCTTGATGTCCTTCAAGCGCTCAACGCCTTCGCGCGACGGAGATTTGCGCTCTATGGTGGAGAGGCCCAGCGCGGCTTGAATCTGTGCCTTGGAATAGACGCCATGCAGACGAAGCGGGTTCCATGCCTGATAGACCGAATTGTCCGCTTTCTCGGGCGCCGAACATCTGTCTCGCAGATAATCGACCACCTCATGCAACTCCTGTATGAATAGAGGATCGGAGGCTAAATCGCGGAACATCTCCTCGATGCTGGCATAATGGCCTGCCTTGTCGTACAGGTCGTAGTAGAGCATCACGGCACTGCGCCTCTGCTGCTCGGAGAAAGTGCGGGTGTCGCAACGGAATCCGCTCGCCACGAATTGTAGCAGTTGGGTGAAGTAGGAGAACGAGTCGGTAGCGAGCCATTTCTTGTTGACGGCAAACTTTATTTGTTCCGCATGGGCCGACACCTCGCTTCGGACGCCAGCCTTCTGGCACATCTCGCCCCACGTCAGGGCGCCATAGATTTTGTGGAAAGGAATGTGGCTGTAGGCCAGGAAGCCCTTGAGCGAGAACGATCCGTGGCAGACTTGGTGGTAGGCGGCTATCTCCTTGATGATTCGGCTTCGGTTGAGACTGCGCAGATAGCCGTCGATGTTGGCAAGGATCTCCTCTTTGGCCTTTTCCTCCAGGACGATCTTGCAACCGAAGGGCGCATTGGTGAAGCCTCCCTCTATCTCTTCCCTGATGTTGCGCGAGTGTCGGCCTATGAGGGCCTCGAAGCGATCCTTGTAGCTAAACTCGGCACGCGAATGGCCTACAAAGTCGAGTACGGTGAGATGGTCCTTGCCTTTGTGCAGACGGAGGCCTCGGCCAAACTGCTGGAGGAAGACCGTGGCACTCTCGGTGGGACGAAGGAAGAGGATGGTGTCGATCTCGGGAATGTCCACACCCTCGTTGAAAAGATCTACGACGAAGAGATAGTTGATTTTTCCGGCCTGAAGCTGCTTCTTGACGAGGGTGCGATGGTGGTGGTCGTCGTCGCTCGTAAGCACATCCGTATGCAGTCCGGCCAGCGTGAACTTGGCGTTCATGTATCGTGCGTGCTCCTTGTTTACGCAGAAGCAAAGCGCCCGAACCTTGCTGAGTTGGCCGTTTCCGATGTACTCCTGCATCTTCTTGAGGATGAGCCCGGTACGGAAGTCGTTCTGTGTATAGACTCGCGACAGTTCGGAGATGTCGTAGCCGTGTCCGCTCCATTTCACTTCTGTCAGGTCCACATTGTCCGGGATGCCATAATAATGGAACGGAGCAAGCAGCCCGGCGTTCAAGGCAGCAGGAAGGCGTATTTCGGCAGAGATGTGTCCGTCGAAGAAAACCGTGATGTCCTCCTGCTCGTTTGTACGCTCAGGCGTTGCCGTAAGACCCAGCAGTATCCGAGGCTTGAAATGGGTCATCAGCTTGACGTAGGTGGGAGCCACGACGTGATGGACCTCATCGACCACCATATAGTCGTAGAAATCCTCGGTGAGCTGCAGATGGTCCAGGCGGTTGCGCAGCGTGTCCTTGCTGGCAAAGACGTGCTGATAGCTGGAGGGTTCGTTGTCGCCGTCCCACAGGCTGCCGAAGTTGGGGTCTTCGAGCACGATGCGGAAGGTGAGCATGGCCTGACGAAGGATTTCCTGGCGATGGGCGACGAAGAGAAAACGGCAGTCGGGATGGGCCTCACGGTAGCGTTTGAAGTCGAAGGCGGCAATGACGGTCTTTCCCGTGCCCGTGGCAGCCACCACAAGGTTGCGGAAATGGCCGTGCACGTTTCGCTCCACATCCAGCCTTTCCAATATCTCCTGCTGATAGTCCTTGGCGCGCATGAGGTCGAGCGCCGAGAAATCGAGCAAGGGCGTTTCCCAGTCTGCTCCTAAAGCCTTCTTCAGCCGTGCGTTGCTAACGCCGGGAATGAAGTCCTCGAAGGTAGCGTCGCACCAGTAGGCCTCAAACGAATGGTGCACCTCGTCGATCACCTGGGGCAACTCAAACTGAGTGGCCTTGAAGTTCCACTCCTTACCATCCCTCAAAGCGTAGAGCGAGAGGTTGCTGGAACCAATGTAAGCCGTGTGGAAGCCTGAGTTGCGAAGGAAAATATAGGATTTGGCATGCAGGCGGTCTTGCGTTCCGTCATACGAAATCTTAATCTCCGTGTTGGGCAAGGAGGCCAACCGGACCATGGCGTCGTAGTCCGTAGCACCCGTGTAGGTGGTTGTGATGATGCGCAGCTTCTTGCCCTCGCTCGTGAACTTTCGCAAGCTGTTCCAGAGCAGATTGAGTCCGCTGGTCTTGATAAACGACACCACCCAGCAGATCTCGTCGGCACAGAGAATCTCGCGGTTGAGCTCGCTCTCCATATCGGCAGGTCCTTTGCCTCCGAAGAACAAGGCGCTACGGCTGAGGCTGGTTGTCGGAGTGATGGCTTTGAGGTGTTGCTCTATGTCGGGATATTCGCAGTTTGTGCGGTCAACAACGGCCGTCAGGATGCTTTTCTGAGCGTCAATCAGGTCGAGCTCCGTGTCATCCACATTGAATTCACGGCCCAATGTCTTGATGACAGAATTGACAAAATCTGTATATTTGTCGGCATCCTGGTCGTCGGGCGTTCCCGCAAACGCCACCTCGATAAGGTGTTGGAGATACTTGCTGAGAATATGGACAGCATCATCCTTCGAAATCAGCTTCTTGCCTATATAGAAACGCCCAGCGTCCACCTCGTTCAATTTCAGTTTGAAGAGGCGGTTGATAATCTGCTCGTAAACGCCAGTATGAATATTCGTTTCAGACATAACCCATTTTTTCTTATTGGTCTACAACCCCAACTCCACATCCTTGCCGAAGGGCGCAAGCGAAAGGCCAGCCATCTTGAAATGCTGTTTTCCCCAGGGAATGCCGATAATCGTGATACATAAGAGAAAACCGAAGAGCAGATGCTGGAGGCAGGCCCACAATCCTCCGCAGATCAGCCAGATTATATTCAGCGGGATGCGTATGCAACCTGTAGGACTATCCGTTTCTCTCACCGTAGAACCAAAAGGCCATAGGCAGAGCAGGCCAAGCTTGATGGTCTGTAGGGCAAAGGGAATGCCGATGATGGTACAAGCAAGAGCCAGACTGCCCGTGAAATAACCGATGGCAGCTTCGAGACCTCCGAAGAGCCACCAAAGTAGGTTTCCTATGATGCGCATATTGTATGAAAGACGCGTGATGCTATCTGTTTTTGCAAGAAATCATGTTCATTTACCGATGCAACATGTGGATGTTGCTGATAGTTAAGCTTTTATCTTTTAAACGGTACAACTACCCTTTTAACAAGTGCAGAGAAAATGAACAAAAAATGTAATATGCTTATTCTCAGCCTGTTAGCGATAAAGTTGTACCGTTCTTTTTAGCCTTTTTTTGTAAGATTCTGGAAACAAATGCAATGCATTGTTTCTCAGCCTCTTCCGTTTCTTGTGTTACAGAACGCTTATCTGGTTGCAAAGATACAGATTTATATTGGATTAGAGCAAACTATTATCTTAAAAAATATTATTCCACAGTTGCTTTTTTCGATAATTTTAATCGCACCACTTCATGTATCACAGTCAATGAGTTGCAGACAATGGGCAATGTGAACATGGTTTACATAATCTGAAAGCAGACAAGATGCCCAAGCGCATATCGCATTACTTTGGCTTGCAACCAATTGTCTTAGAATTTTGGATAACGTCTTTGACACTGTTACGAAATGCCTACTGCCACCATTCAAGAGTGTAGAACAAAGTAAGCTCCGTCATGCCTGTCTCTCCAAGAAGAAAACCTTTGTAGAGCAAACCAATCACTCACCAAATGACTATGAGAAAGTGGCTTCTGACTCTATTGTTAAAGTACCATTGCAAACTGTACATGAACCAGAGGTTATTTGGAACGACAATAGTGACAAACAAGATGAACGGCTACGATAATAAGCCTGTATTGATGAAATAACACAAGGAATAAAATAATCTTGAAATCTCATGCAAGTTTTTGATTCCTTTTGCGTTTATTGAATAGTTATAACCCTTTAATATTGAAGAAATGTATGAAAATTAAAATGATTCTTATTGCATTAACCGCTTTGCTATCTTTGGCAAGCTGCGGTGATGATGACTCTGGTATTCAACTCACACAAGACGAAATCATTGGTGACATAAATACTGGTAAAAAGATTGTGATTACCTCTCTTACCACCTATACGGAAAATAGCAGCAAAGTTAATGTAAATGGAGCTAAAGGCAAAATATCAGCAACATCTTCCGATGAAAGTATAGCCAAAGTCTCGTGCTCAACAAATGAAGCAGAGAAAGAAATCTATGTAAGTGGTGTTTCTGTAGGAAATACCACTATCACCATAACCGATTCCGATGGAAATACTGCTGTATTAAAGGTTGAAGTAAAAGATTGGACGACTCTTTGGGAACTTAGTAGAACAATGTATGTGGTAGATAGAAAATGTTTTGTTGAAGGTGTTTCTTCTGAGGATTCTGCAACTATTGCAGCTGATGCCATAGAGAAAGACTCATACAATAAATATTATACAATACGTACTCGTGTTTATATTCCTTCTGGCCCTTATGCAACCAAGAGACTAACCATTACAGATGATAAAGGAAATGTCCGCATGGATGGAATTCTTAAGATTCAACCAAATGCTGATAACTCCGAAGTTTGGCATTTATTACCTATTGGTAATTATACGGAAGTCGTTTTGGCTACATTTTACTATGACCAAAAAAGTATAGTCAAAGATGTGACAGGTTATTATAAAACGGCATATCCTAAGATTAAGAAAGTTGAGCTACATGCCATTTCCGCAATAGAGGAATTAGAGCCGGACAAATAATTGATAGAAGTAAGTTACATTTATATCTGAATAAATTGCAACATTGTGGCATTAACCTCTACATTCAAAAGGAACAGCTTATATTATTGGACGATGAAGGACATCCGTCCCTCTTTGCCCCGATAATGATAGCCACGCTTTCGACCTGTGCGCAATTGGAACGTGATAATATCTCATTCCGATTGCAGTCAGGAAGGAAGCGGTTTATATCTTTGTCGCAATAAAAATAAAAAGAAGTATGAAAAAGATAGTTTTTATTCTACTCATTTTTTGTAGTTTTCTTGTAGTATGGGGATGCAATAAGAATAAAACGAAATGTGTTCCACAGAAAGAAGCAACTTCTGATTCTTCTATGAGAAGTAATGACGACACTCTAAGCCTTATGATAGAGCATGAGGTTGACGATGTTGATTATGGCGTGATTATAAAACGTGGCGACAAGACCATTCATCGCTTCGGATACAAATATCCTGAAGATGATGATCTTGTACCAAATGAAGAACGTATTGATAGTTGTCTGTTGACTGACTTGAATTTTGACGGTATAAAAGAAGATGTGCTGTTTTATTTGGGTAGCTTTGGTGCTTCTGGCACTAAACATTTTGATGCATATGTTTGGAATCCTAATACTGAGCATTATGACAAAATTGAAGAATTCAAAGATATTCCAAACCCCAAAATCAGCGACAAATACAAGTGTATTCTTTCAAGAGTGTATGTTTCTTCCGCAGAGAACGAATATGCAAAATATGTATGCACCAATGGACATCTCATTAAGGTTGCCGAATTGAGACAATATTGGAAAGGGAACATTTATCCAGAGCGAGACAGGGCTGTTTATGAAGAGCATTTTATTAAAGCTAATGTTTGGAAGAGAAACTTGAAACTAAATCAAATTAGCGATTTCTGGAAACCGGTCGTACCGTTTTGATTATATCCAATAGGAGTTGGTGGGGCATATGTTATCGACTCCTGTTGTCGGGAAATCATCCGTTTAAGGGGTAAATACCATACAACGAGTGAAGCGATTAATAAAAGTACAATCATCGCAATAATACTATTGATTTTACGTTCTTTTCAAAAAGGGGTTGTGCAATAGTGGCTTAAAGGCTAAAAGCACTACCTTTGAATGCTGTTAAATATGGTAATGTTCAAAGTCACAATTTGTGATTTTGGAAAAATGAATATAGAATATGAAAGCTATAAATTTTGTTACTGAAATATCTAAAATCAAGCCGAATAAATTAGAGATAAAGAAAAATACTGATTTTTCGGATGAATTTATAGATGCTTATATTAATGATTTGCAAATTGTAAAAAAGAGCACTAATGTAAGTATCTCTGCAGATAATGCCATAATTGATTTAATATTTAATTATGATTTGACGAATTTAAGAATATTAACTGTATCCTTTAATAAAGATACAGATACATTAGAAGACGATAAGTATATTTATGTAGGATGGGCAGAAGCCTTTCCTTTTGCCATATTGAAGGAAACAGGTGAAATTGTTGAACTTGACTGGGAAGACCCAACCTATATTATAAGCTATATGGCTAAAGATCAAAGTTCATTCTTAGACATTTTAATAGAAATAGAAAAGTTGAACCAAAAGGATATTTTTGGCTCAATAACAGAAAAAGAAAAGAAAGAAAATCTCAAGCAAATTAGTATTATAGCAGGTGGAGATAAATATTCTTGGTTCCTATCAAATTTTGATAATGAAGAAATATGAAAGTATCAACAAAACAAGGCTATAAACCGCCTTAAAATTCGCCAGGGCTTATCAGAGGAAATTTCCCTTGTATCTTTGAAAGTTTTTCCATATAAAATCCAAGCACTACGGGTTGGAAATGATTTATCCTGATGAGGAGAAGATTACCTATTCTTATAACCTCGGCGGTCAGCTTGAGAAGGTGCATGGCTATAAATCTTACGGCTACGACTATGTGAGCAAGATTGGCTACGACAAGTTTGAGCAGCGCACATATTTGAAGTATTGCAACGGTGCGGAGACCTTCTACACCGTAAGTTATCATGCTTACATACCTTTACTAAAATTTAAAATATTGTTATGAACAAAATAATAAAAATATTATCAAGCATAATTTGTTTTGTTTGCTTCGTCATTCATGATTGGATCGATTATTTTAATGGTTTTTTGTTTTTTTGCCAAATCTTCCAGAATCATTAATATCTGAAAAAAAGTGGGAAAAAATATTACGCAAATTAATCAAAAAATCATAACATTATGAATGTGAACTAACCAGTCTTTTTAGGGGATATTGATTAGGGCACGAAAAACCGCAAAGAAATTTTTAGGTATCACTGAAAATTCCAAAAGAGTCCAAAGACAAAGCAATTCAACTTGTTCAGTTCTCCTTCAGGGCTGATGTGCAAGCGAGAGAGTCGTATGTACGACGATGAGTCAGCTTGGCATAACAAGTTCTACAAGGAAGTAACCTCCAAGGTTGACGAAGACATTTTCAAACCGCTCTATACAACAGAGCGAGAGGATAATCGTGTCGGGTGTCCTCCTGAACGGGCTCCGTTATAAGTTCCAGCTATGGAATCCAAGCTGGCTCTGCTTCCCAAAACTGCCGTATATTCTTCAAGCTTATCAGCACACCTGCCTCCAGCGTAATGAGGCTGGCGAACGAGTGTCGTCACGAATGGTAAGAATAGGTAAGTCCGTTCTCTTTTCCACAAGCACATCGAAAGCCTTTTGGATGGAAAGCAACAACTGCTCGATGTCCTTGTTGGTCTCCACGGCTTCCTTGCTCTTGTTCTCCTTTGGCTGCTGTAGAGCTTTATGTTAATAAAACTACAATCACAGCAATAAAACTATTTATTTTACGTTCTTTTCAAAAAAAAGGTTGTGCAATAGTGGCTTAAAGGCTAAAAGCACTACCTTTGAATGCTGTTAAATATGGTAATGTTCAAAGTCACAATTTGTGATTTTGAAAAAATGAATATAAATATGACAGATAAAATAGAAAAAAAGGAGAGCAGCGAACTGACCACAGAAAGTGACCAGTTGGTTGGTGTTGACAATATAGAGCCTCTAATAAAAATCATTAGAGGACAACAAGTTATGCTTGACCGTGACCTTGCCACACTTTATGGCGTTGAAACAAAGCGTCTTAATGAGCAAGTAAAACGTAATATTAAACGATTTCCAGAAGATTTCATGTTTCAATTGACCAAGGACGAATGTTTAAGGTCGCAAATTGCGACCTTAAACGAAGGACGCGGACAACATTTGAAATACATGCCTTACGTATTTACTGAAAACGGAGTCGCTATGCTTAGTAGTGTTTTACGTTCTGACACTGCGATTGAGGTGAATATTCGAATAATGCGAGCTTTCACTTCAATGCGTCACTTTCTACAGAACAATGCCGAAGTGTTTCAGCGTCTCTCGACTATGGAATACCATCAATTGGAAATGCAACAACACTTGCTAGAATCCGACAAGTGTATAGAAGAAGGGTTCCGTAGATTGGACGAGGGCAATGCAAAGCCGAAACAAGGTGTGTTCTACAGAACTATCTTTTGGAAAGGAACTAAACAAAAATTAGTAATGAGATTTTGCGCGATATTAATACTTTCTGTGATTTCAATTCTAAACAGTTTGGAATTGAAATCACAGACTGTTGTAAACATTTTAAGTAATGGTTATAAGTTAGAGAGAAGTTTATTTCTACATGGGAAAAAAATCGGGGTATATAATAAAAAGGGTAGATTGATTAAATTGTCCACAGATGACAAAACGCGTCAAAAGATATTTTTAAATCAATCTAATAGCCTAACAGATTATGGAATAAAGCTAAAATATCCCGAGGTCATATATAAGGATGCATGTGTTATTGCTGATATTTTATCAAGTTATGACTCAAGCGAAATCTTGTCATTTACAAAGCCAATAGGGGAACAAAAAAAGATTTCTATACAAAATATCAATAAGTATTACACATATCTTGATGCCAGTGTTGACTATGTGTTAAGTATTGAAATTATAGTCAAGGATTGTCTTATTACTCAATATAGTTATACATATAAGCCAAACATGTCTGACGTCATTATTTCATATACATGTGTCTTTACTTATGATAAGAATAATAGGGTCGTAAAATTAAAAAAAGAATATAGGAAACACTATGAAACAATAGAATTCATATATGAAACCAAATAAGACATGTTTCTTGCCAAGTCATATTGTGACATAGGTAATTCATGAAGTTCATCCAGCATAGTGGCCCCGGATGGTGAGATTACCACCACATTCGAGTACGACGATCACATAGGTGCATCCATTAAGGACTTAGGCAAGAAGTGGTTTGGTTTCTCAAAGATGGAAATACTTACACCAGATGAATTGGTGGAAAGGATCAATAGAGAGTAATCAATACGCAATATTTCAAGAATATAAATATTAAAAATTACGAATTATGAAAAAAATACCATCTATAATGATTGTAGTTTGGGGAATAGCGGTATTATGTACACTATTCTTGAGTTCATGCAAGCGACCAGAGGTCTTAGACAATAGTACTCTTGTAAATAGCGCAAGAAACGTGGCTTTGACCTTTGGTCCTGCGTATGTTCCATTTTTTAAAGAGGCTAACGTATCGGATGTTCAAGTTTTTAAAAAGAAGGATTACGGAGGAGACAGCCGCCCTCAAATAAGAAAACAGATAGGAAGAAAGTTCTATACTGTAACTTTTACATATGATAGTACTGCCGTTAAATTTGATTTTGGGTTTGCAGCAAGAGTCAGAATATGGAAAGATACAGGGGAACCATTAGATGTTATATTTGGTAATGGTTGGGGAAGAAATTTTTTCTTTTTAAGTTTTAAGGAACAAACCAATCACTCACCAAATGACTATGAGAAAGTGGCTTCAGACTCTATTGTTAAAGTACCATTGCAAACTGTACATGAACCAGAGAACATTTGGAATTCCAATGCAGACAACAAACAAGACAGCCTATCAACGAGAGATTTTTCATCCCATGGCTTTGTGGAAGACAAGAAGGCTATTACTAAAGTTTTTAAAGAGTTCAGCAAGTTTTGCATGTGACTGAAGCTCTTTTCCAAGTCGTACATCTCTATTGATGGAAGCAAGTTTAAGGCTGTAAATGCTAAGGACAACAACCTTACTCTAAGCAACAGTCCAACAGACCATGGTCAGCTTACAAGCGTAGCATCTGAGGTGAAAGCCGATTATGGTGTTGACGTTCTAGAATCTACTGCAGACAAGGGGTACGAGTGTCCCGAGGATCATGCAGATGCATTGGCTAATGGTATCGTACCAAATTTAAAAAGTTAAGAAATAAAATTATGACAAAAAAAATATCGCTTATATTTTTCTTTCTCTTTTTTATACAATATTTCATAGGACATCAATCCAATATGTTAGCTAAAGGTATTAAATTTTATGTCGGAAAGTTCGAACTTTCCGACATGAAAATATCTTTAAGACTTACTATTGAAGATAATAGAAATGGAACGCTAAACATTTCCAAATGGATAAAAAGTAAGGGAAAGAAATATAAAATTGAAGAATTCTATTTTACTTCATTTGAAGCCGACACTTTGATATTGTCAGGAGAATTATTATATGATATAAAATATTTAGTAAAGAAACAAAAACGTAGTTGTTTTATTTATCCTATAAACTCTTTACCTGACGGCGTCCTTTTCTGTGATGAAAATACGAAAAGAATTGAATTGATAGAAAAAAAACATAGTAACAAGTAATATGTTTTTAACAATAAATCCGTGGGCATCACCTATGTTGTCCACGGATTGTATTTTAGTTTTCAAACTTTATGCTTTAATAGTGTTTTTTCTTTAGCTCATTGCTGAAATAAAAAGTATAAAATAAACTGTGCCAAGCTATATCAATTTTCCATTAATGGAATCCAAGCTGGCTCTATTTCCAAAAACTGCCGTATATTCTTCAAGCTTATCAGCACACCTGCCTCCAGCGTAATGAGGCTGGCGAACGAGTGTCGTCACGAATGGTAAGAATAGGTAAGTCCGTTCTCTTTTCCACAAGCACATCGAAAGCCTTTTGGATGGAAAGCAACAACTGCTCGATGTCCTTGTTGGTCTCCACGGCTTCCTTGCTCTTGTTCTCCTTTGGCTGCTGTAGAGCTTTATGTTAATAAAACTACAATCACAGCAATAAAACTATTTATTTTACGTTCTTTTCAAAGAAAGGGGTTGTGCAATAGTGGCTTAAAGGCTAAAAGCACTACCTTTGCATACAACAATAAGTAACAACACGTTTTAAAGTCACAATTGTGATCTCAAAAATAAAGATAGAAATATGGCAGACATAACGGAAAAGACAGGAAACGGCGAACTGGTCACAAATCGTGACCAGTTGGTTGTTGTAGATAATATAGAGCCTCTAATAAAAGTAATTAGAGGACAGCAAGTTATGCTTGACAAAGACTTGGCAACGCTATATGGTGTAGAGACACGAACTTTGAACCAAGCAGTCAAACGTAACATTCAGAGGTTCCCTTCTGATTTTAGGTTTCAGTTAACAATGGAGGAATGTTCAAAATCACAGATTGAGGAATATCATTCCTTCAGAGAAATTTAAAATAACAGGTATGAAATATTTAATGCAAATATTACTTGGTTTAATACTTTTACAACTGCTGCAATCATGTGATTACAGTAAGAGTCGCGATGTGTTGTGGATGAAAAAAAAATTTGAAAATAATGCAGAGCTTTTTTTTGATGTTACTAATTTATTTAATAACTCTATTCCAATAAAATTAAAAAAAGAAAATTATGTTAATTTTAATATTAATGATAAAAATAATAGTGTTGATATTATTATAATAAGCAAAAAAGTAATTAATGGAGAAAGAGTCACTCAAAAAGCTAACTCACAAAGGTTAGATAACAAGAATTTTAATCTATTATTGAAAAACTTAGGATGGAACTATTCAAAAGTTGATTCAATACGAAATATGTTACAGAGGATAAAATGCAATACCATTAGAACCGTTGATTATAAATATTTTGATGTTGAAATTTATGATAGCTCTAATTTATCGTATTCATATTTACATCTCAAACATAGTATAGAGTACCATAATATTAAAACAATATCAAATAACTCTAAATATGGTAATCTGTTTTCCATTTCTCTGTAACTAATAGCTTGTAGCCGAACAGTAAAAGAAAACAATTGCAAGCGTGTAAAAAAAGAGTATCACGGCATTATATTGAAACAATGTCGTGATACTCTTTAATCTGTATTCTGATAACTATCTATTTGCGTCAACAATTTTAGCACTTCTATTGGTCATGCCTACGAGTATGAAGCCAACCTGGAGGTCGCACGAACATCCAGACCATTTGGGTAGCAGTAGTTACATCACCAACCTTGATGGCGAGATGGTGCAACATATCGAGTATGTGCCTTTCGGTGAGGTATTTGTTGAGGAACGCAACAACCGAAGGTGCCGCAGAACCATAAAAATCACGTTGATAGGGCAACTATAATCATTTTGTAAGCGTTCCTTGATACGCAAAACATTGAGAATCAGCGCAATAAAATCCGTTGATGCACAAAGTTGCCTTTCCGCATTGTTACCTGCTTTGCATAGGTAACTGTGGCTCACGATTTAGTAACTGAACTACTTCAATATTCCTCACTCGCTTGCTTTATGCCGATTTGGCAACTTTGTGCAAATCTACTCATTCCCAACTGTTTACGTTCCAACCACTCTTGTTCTCCTTTGGCTGCTTTAGAGCTTTATGTTAATAAAACTACAATCACAGCAATAAAACTATTATTTTTACGTTCTTTTCAAAAAGGGATTGTGCAATAGTAGCTTAACCCAACTTGCAGCCTATATGCGTATAACTCTTTGATTCTCAAGTATCGT
>ERZ809074.3679-NODE-3679-length-13920-cov-6.653805_pt1 | contig 13920 bp, 16 predicted proteins | sample MGYA00520795_ERZ809074 | MGnify/ENA primary metagenome ERZ809074 (study PRJEB31570, sample SAMEA3212989) | Homo sapiens | biome: human-gut; feature: human gut; material: fecal | place: Sweden | collected 2011 ...
TGAAGCAAAACAGTAAACTAACAAATAATCTGTGAAGTAAAATCAGTCAAAGTCACTTTGCCTACCGACTCGTCATTGTCCAGCCTCTCGAGGGTTGCTGTGCGGTCACCGAAGTGCAGATTGAACCACATCTCGCCGATATGCATCTTGTTATCATACGCCGAGTTGCCCTCATACACACGCACCGTAATCTCCTTGGTCTTGCGGTCTATGCTTTTGAAATACTCTACTGTCTTTTCATTCAGCCCTGGGTACAAGGGCGCCAGGTCTGACTGCATGGCATGCTTGAAGAAATCGTCCTCCAGCGGCTCAGCCGCTTCGTAGTAGCCGTCTTCGTTCTCGTGGTCGCTGAGCAGATATTCGACTGCTTTGTCGAGAGCATGATGACGGGCGGAGATTTCATCGTTAATCTGCTCACGACGCACGAGCACCGGCTCGCACGATGGTTTGCCATCCTGGACCCAATTGTTTATCATCGCACACTCTTCGGCGAGGGTGGCGTTGTCCATTTCATATGGGAAAGGGAGTGAAGTAAACCAGTCGGGCTGCTTGGGACACTGCATAGGTGGCTTGGGGGTATGCAAGGTCTTGCGTCCCTCCCACGTCGAAGGTCCCAGACCTCGGTAGAGTTTGATGGTGATTTGCTTTTGAGCAGGTTTTACCTCGCGTCGCTGGCCAGTGGCGGCACGATTGGTCGCCTGGGCTCGGGAGCGTCGGCTGTTGCCACTCTGCGAGGCATTGCCGCCGGTCACACGGTTCTTGGCTCTGTTTACTACGCGTTCTGGATTTGAAGCCGCGTCGGTCACCTCTTTCACGGGATTAGGAACGGCATCTTTGATGATTTTCATTCCCTTCTTCTTTAGCTTGTTGAGAAAACCCTGGGCAGGCGCCTCTGTGACTCCGATGGTCAGGCATACAGCCGTCAGGAGTAATAGTCGTTTTGCATTCATATTGCTTTTAGGTATGGTTGCGTATAACGACAAAAGTACTAATTAGCAGAGACACCTGCAAATAAATGTTGACTTTTTTCCCACCTCCGGTGCATTTTTCGATTATCACGCGCCCACTCTGCCAACAAGAAATGAGTAACATGCGCTTCGATATTCTCTATATACTCGCATAAGAAGATACAAAAAGTGATTAGCTTATTTCTTGTCGATATATAACACCTCTTCTTCATTGCTCTCTTCGATGAGCCACTACAAGCAGTTGTTTTTTTACCGCCAACGGCGGACTTTTTGAACGGCCAACGGCCGCTTTTTTTTTACCATGCCGGCTGTTGTCGCCATGCAGCGCATGGCGTTGGTGATGGTGGTGATGACAAGGAGGAAAACTCGTTTTCCGACTGGCGTCGCCACCGTCACCAAAAAGGCGAAGCCGACAACAGCCGCCATGGCTTTTTGTGTTTATATCATCCTATATTATGTCCTGCTACAGGTAACGCCTGCGGCTAATCGCAACACCCCTGACGGTCTAATGACCGTTTGGGGTAATCCGGCAGAGCATTTCTTCGACGATTATGCAAGAAATATCCGGTAAAGTGGCATTGTGTCAGAAATTATTGCTAACTTTGTCATGCCTACAGGTATGACTCCCACTGCGACAGCGGTCATCTCTGCCGGGCGCTGACTTACAACGACAACGACAATAACACATTATAAACAAAACAACATGGCAACTCCAGATTTTAAGTATGCTCCCATGTTCCAGCTTGGCCCGGACACAACGGAGTATCGCCTGCTCAGCACTGAGGGTGTAAGCACCGGCGAATTTGAAGGCAAAGAAATACTGAAAGTAAGCAAGGAAGCGCTCACGCTGTTGGCTCAGCAGGCTTTCCACGACGTAGAGTTCACCCTCCGCCGTGAGCACAACGAGCAGGTGGCTGCCATCCTGCGCGACCCCGAGTCGTCGGAGAACGACAAGTATGTAGCGCTGCAGTTCCTGCGCAATGCCGAGACTGCTGTCAAGGGCATCCTGCCCTTCTGCCAGGATACCGGCACCGCCATCATCCACGGCGAGAAGGGTCAACAGGTATGGACTGGCTTTGAGGACGAAGAGGCGCTGAGCCGCGGTGTCTACAACACCTTCACCGAGGACAATCTGCGCTACTCGCAGAACGCCCCGCTCAACATGTATGACGAGGTCAACACACGCTGCAACCTCCCTGCCCAGATAGACATCGAGGCTGTCGAGGGCGAGGAATACCGCTTTGTGATGGTGGCCAAGGGTGGTGGCTCAGCCAATAAGACCTACTTCTACCCCATGACCAAGGCTACCATCCAGAACGAGGGCACTCTCCTGCCCTTCCTCGTAGAGAAGATGAAGAGTCTGGGCACAGCCGCATGTCCTCCCTACCACATCGCCTTTGTCATCGGCGGTACCTCGGCAGAAAAGAACCTGCTCACCGTCAAGCTCGCCAGCATCAAGTATTATGACGCGCTGCCTACCACAGGCGACGAGACCGGCCGCGCTTTCCGCGACATCGACCTCGAGCAGAAACTCCTCGACGAGGCCCACAAGATTGGACTCGGCGCACAGTTCGGCGGCAAGGCTCTGGCCCACGACATCCGCGTGATACGTCTGCCCCGCCACGGCGCAAGCTGCCCCATCGGTATGGGCGTAAGCTGCTCGGCAGACCGCAACATCAAGGCCAAGATCAACCGTGACGGTATCTGGCTCGAGAAGATGGACACCAACCCCTCTGACCTCATCCCCGAAGAGTATCGTCGCCCCGGCGAAGGCGCCAAGGGCATTGAGATAGACCTGGACAAGGGCATCGACGCCGTGCGTGCCGAGCTCACCAAGTATCCCGTCTCTACCCGCGTCAACCTCAAGGGTACCATCATCGTAGCCCGCGACATCGCTCACGCCAAGCTCAAGGCGCGTCTCGACGCCGGCGAGGAGATGCCACAGTACTTCAAGGATCACCCCATACTCTATGCCGGACCCGCCAAGACACCAGCTGGCTATCCCTGTGGCTCAATGGGGCCCACCACAGCCAACCGTATGGACCCCTATGTAGATGAATTCCAGTCTCATGGAGCAAGTCTGGTGATGATAGCCAAGGGCAACCGCAGCCAGATGGTTACCGATGCGTGCGAGAAGCATGGCGGTTTCTACCTCGGCACCATCGGTGGCGTGGCTGCTGTACTCTCACAGAGCAGCATCAAGAGCATCGAGTGTGTAGAGTATCCCGAACTGGGTATGGAGGCCATCTGGAAGATTGTGGTCGAAGACTTCCCCGCTTTCATCCTCGTCGACGACAAGGGCAATGACTTCTTCAAGCAGCTCAAGCCCTGGACTCCCTGTAACTGCAAGAAAGACTAAGCCTCGGGCTGGTCAATGATATCAGAGGCAGGCACCGTCAAGCTACGGTGTCTGCCTCTTTTGGATATATCCGTACACTAAGATGGCCATATACTTGACCACATCAGGCCTCAAGTAGGCTGTATCATACTTTTTCGCCCCGAGCCATCACTTTTCCCCCGATTTCCTTGGCACGTGTGTACATTATTATTATATTTGCAATGTAAACATCTTAACCCCTGACCATGCGCCGCCAGATTGTCATAATGCTGTTGGGGCTCATGACCACTCTGAGCCTCCCTGCTTTCGCCATTGCTGGAAGCAGAGAGAGCAGCCACGCCACCCAACCCTACAAATACATCGGCAAAGAGCTCGACCGCGCCCACGGCCATGACTGGTACGACCACGGTGCCCGCCACTACGCCCCCGTGACAGGAAGATGGAACACCATGGACCCGATGTGCGAGAAATACTACGGCATACCACCATACCATGCGGATATAGATATTAAAATATTAAATAAAAACTTGTTTAACGGCAAAATAAATTTGGCTTTATGGGCAAAACACTACAGAAATACCTTTTTGCAGGGACGATAATCATATTAGTGTCTTGTATAGTAATGGTGAAGGTATCACATATACAAAAAGAGAAGTGTAAACTGGGAGATAGTATTCCACTACTATCTATCAAAACAGATGTAGGCTTACGGAAAATAATAGGTGACTATATGAATCGTTACAAAAAATATGATTCATATATTGTTGCCAAGTGGTTTAATACACCCTGCATGAATAGAAACATAGAAAAAGGGATATTGGTAGGCCCTGCTTATTATCCTCTGATATATGGTAGAAAGAAAGATTCCATCCTTATTAACCACAGAGTCGTTTATTTGATAGACTCACTTAATGGAAAGAGAATGTACACAGAGGAGCTATTAGACTACCTCGATACACATTCTCGCGATACTCTCATTGATTCTATGGATGGTACTCCTATTGTGGACGAAATTCCAAACTTTTTATATCGTGCTATTTATATAGGAAGGAGCAATGGGAAATTATTGGTTTTGACACGGCCAGACACCATATTTTTTGTGACACGCATAGAGAGTCCTATAAAGTTTACACCGCCAGAAATCAAGAATTAACAGACTTGGAAGAAAACAAAAACTACAGTTCAAATAGTTGCGATTTCACCCCATAAAAGGGAGACATACTGTCATAAGGATTTTGACGACAGGTCTAACACTAAAGATAAGCAATATGAAGATAAAGAGGAACGCAGGGCAGTTCGCTACGAAGAGTCAGAGACGGCCAAGGCAAATCATGAGAGTGTAAGGTATGATCACAAGGGTGAGAATTATAGAACCAATTCTCCCACCTCGACAGGACCTGTTAGCTGGGAGGAGATAGATAAACTTTTTAAGAATAAACAACAATGAGAAAAATTAGTATTTTATCAATAACGATAGCTCTTTTAGGGGCTATAGTTGGATGTTCTGAGCCAAGGACTTGGTCTGCAGTATATTTTAATTACTATGGTCATTTCAATATAGATGTGGAAATGGAAGACTTGGAAGAAATATACTCAGAAATGCCATATACAGACACCGTATATATATCGCATCAGATAGCAGATTCCATCTTACAAGGTATCAAAGAAATTAAGATGAGTAAGGAGCAAATAAGTGTATTCGACCAGATTTTTTTATTTAAGACGGAGAATGCGGATATAAGTCTAAATTATCATGACAACCATTGCGGTATTAAAGTTGGGGGCAAAATTAGATATGGAACTATCAGCAATCGCATAGGTTATCTGATGAAACGGGAAACTCTTTTTTTTAACAATTTCGAAAAAGAAGGCCTTATAGAAAGAGACTCTGGGATTAAAGAGTTTGGGATTCCCTCCACATACTCATGCAAGAAATACAATCCGTCCAAACGAGAAATCCCATCAAAAGTATTAATTATCATAGAGTAAGTGACATGATGCGTTAGGGAGGCTCGCCGCGGCCGACTATCGGGAGGGAGGCCAGCCCTCAGACCGCTATACGGCGGAGTATATACTTGACCATATCGGGGCTCAGCAGGCTGCATCATACGATTTTCTCCCCCAGCCATCACTTTTCTGCCGATTTCCTTGGCACGCGTGTACATTATTATTATATTTGCGATGTAAACATCTTAACCCCTGACCATGCGCCGCCAGATTGTCATAATGCTGTTGGGGCTCATGACCACTTTGAGCCTCCCTGCTTTCGCCATTGCCGGAAGCAGGGGGAATGACCACGCTACACAACCCTACAAATACATAGGCAAAGAGCTTGACCGCACCCATGGTCTCGACTGGTACGCCCACGGTGCCCGCCACTACGACTCCGTTACGGGAAGGTGGAACACCATGGACAAGATGTGCGAGATGTACTACGATGTGTCACCCTACGCATCGTGTGGGGATGACCCCGTGAATGCGGTTGACCCGGATTGGAAACAAGTTAGACCGCAAGGAAAAGAAGAAATAGCCATGATACTCTCCACTTTACAAGAAGAGTCTAGGAACTTTGTCTCTATAGACGAGAATGGGGGTATAGATGCAAACAGATTAAATGAATACAAAGGAAATGATTATAATGCGCAAATGTTAAAGGAATTAGTGGCGAATCCTGTAATTATAGATATTTTCATATCCAAATCCTTTTCTTGGAAAATAGGTTCTGCCTATACGGACTATCCAGACTATAAAGACCTACCGAATCCATATCCTATGAACTTAGGAGAAAAAATGAAGGATCCTGCTCCTAAGGAATATGTCAATGACTTGACCACAGGGGAGACAGGACTTTGGGGAAAGACTTTATTTTCTGACAATGACGGCGTACAGAATTCCACATCAAACAATGTGGAAGTATATATAAACTTAGGTCTGTCTCCAAATGGTCGAGCCGAAGCATATAGCCACGAAGTAAATGGGCATGTTCTATTGTATTTAAGGAGCGGCTATAATCATAAAATGGCTTCACATTTATATATTGGAGCCAGAGACACAAACACGACACTTCGCAACTTAATTATGAAGTCTAAAATAGAAACTATAAAGAATAATAGATAATGAGATTTATACGAGTATTGTTCATAGTATTGACTCTTCCAACAATGTCTTTTGGGCAGGAGAAAACTATACGGTATCGCATAGATTACCTTATGCGACAGGATGCCGTTACAAGTTTATATAAAATAGAGGTAGTAAACAAGAGCGATAATACTACCTATGTTACTTGGTATGATAACGATGAAGATTTTTTTAGATATGAAAAAGATGAGAAAAAAATTATTAGTCATCACCTTTTTAGACGTGTTGGCGATTTCAGTCTTGGACAATTAATGATAGACACATTTGACAAACCAATAGACTTGCGAAATACTTTCGATACAATGTTATCGACAAAAGAGATAGAGCCTCATGAGAGTTTTACCTATTATGTATTTTGTCGTGATGAGGTGATAGACGAGGTTATGAAACGTATTATAATAGTAGATAAACAAGCTGTAAAGGCATGTCTCGGATTTAACATATGGAAATCGTTGCTATACACTAAAAGTGAGTGTATATTGGCAGACGATATCATCCCGTTACGATAATCTTTATCTGTTCGCTTGAAGTATAGGGAGAAAATCATATATATTGCAACAACATTCTCTAAAACAGCATACCACAATGCGCACTGACGACTACAAACAATCGCCCTACATCCCAGCCGGGCCCGACGGTGTGTTCGGCATAGCCTGCGACAGCAGCCTGCTGGTGCACACGGGGCGCGAGTACGCCGGCAACAGGGTCTATGACAACGGCGTGCTCAGCCGTCTGCTCTTCGACGGGGGAAATGTGTCCTTCAGGGACTCAGTCCCCACATGCCACTATTACATCAGGGACTACTTAGATAAGCAAGAAGAAAAAATAGTAACGCTTCCAGAAGTTATAGTTGTTGCTCCTGCCTGTCCAAGAGACAAAGGAGAGCTTCTCATCCCTACTTTTAACACAAATATTAATTATGATGATTACAAAAAATAAATTCTGGGCGAGTTTCATCTTATGCCATTATGCTATCTGCATCATCTGCACTTATTCATGCTCTGACAATCAAAAACGATTTCAAGAAGAAAATGCAGATTGTAAAACAGAAACGTTGAAAATAAAGAAAAATATTCCTCTTGAGGATTTCTCCGTATTTATAGAGAAATTTCATAAGGATAAAGAATTTCAAAAGAAACGCCTTCAAGCCAAAGTTGAAGGTATCAATGGTGACTTGTATATGGAATATTTGGCAAACGGAGATGAATATGCTGACTCGATGATACAGACCTTTGTTTGGGATGAAAAAACTGATTTCGATCTATATTTAAGTCTGGCGGACTCTTGTTGTTATTCCCAGAATTTTAAGAAACGATATACAACACTAAAAGACTCGACCATGGAAGAATATATATATATTCCATATACTGGTTGCTTCTTTAAGAGTTATTTTAAGTGTATTAATGGGGTATGGAAGATGACAGAATTTAATTTTTCAAATTTATAGTACTCAAATAGCTCCCCCATTTTCTAAGTGAGGTCATTCATACTATCATAAGGATTATGAAGAAAGTTTTAATATACAACACAAGCAATATAACGGCCTACATCTGCTATGGCCGCCCTGCACTCATGGGCTCGGCCTACGCAGTGGGCAAGGGAGGGCTTCCACCCACTGCATACGCCTACAACGTGCGCTCCTGGGTCACGCACGTCAGCAGCCCGCTATTCAGCCAGAGTCTGTCCTACGGAGAGCACGCCGACGGGGGAATGCCACGCTACGGCGGTGCCATATCGGCCATGGACTGGCAGCGAGCAGTTATTAAAATATAACACCTAAGGGCCTAATGCCGTTTTACGGTAGAGGCTATGGCTCTCAGAGCGCCAAAACATCAAAATCGCGCCAAAGTGATATTCATTATTTATATAGATTTCGTATAAATTAACAGCGGGTATGTTTCACGCACCTCGGGCAGCCCCCGATGCGCTTGCCTTTATGGGCTTTGGGGCGCAAGAGGCACGATGTTTCACTACAGGAGCCAAGCTCACGGCGCCAGAGCGGAAAACGCGCTAAATATCAACCATTTACGCAACCACAATAGCTACCCCGGCAACAACCGCCGCCATCTCAGCGAAAATAGCTGATAATCTGATGGTTGCAGAAATCACAAAAACAAGTAAGAAAAGATAAATTTGCATATCTCGTTTTTTTTTCCGAAATTTGCAGAACTGCAATTAGCAAGCGAGCATACAATGATAAGTCATCTACTTGCCGTGAATCTAATAGCGTGATGATGAATAAAAGATAATTGCTAAACTTAGAGAGACTACAAGATTATTCCGCAGATGAAAGTGACTCCTGACGCCCGTTGGGAAGAGGTTCTTGCGCTGATAAGCGACAGTGTAACCCCCCAGCAATATGCTACGTGGTTCAAACCGTTGGTCTTCCTCCATTACAAGGAGGCAGAACGGACGGTTACTATCCAAGTGGCAAGTCGCTATGTCTGTGAGTATCTCGAAGGCAATTATGTAGAACTTTTCCGCCATGTGCTGCGCCAGGTCTTTGGTGAGCATACGCAGTTGCAATACTTTGTGGCAAAGTCGCAGGACAATGAGATAGGCGAACCGCCGATGATGCAGTCGGAGATGCAGGCTGCCCCAGCCCGACAGCCCCAACGCCAGCGCATGGTGCAGCCTCAGCGCGGCGAAGCGCAGGGGCCTCAGCGACTCGACCCAAGGCTCAACCCGCGGCAGACGTTCGACAACTACATCGAGGGAGCCAGCAACAAGCTGCCCCGGTCGGTAGGACAGTCGATAGCCGAGCACCCCAACAACAGCAAGTTCAACCCCATGTTTATCTACGGTCCCCCGGGCTGTGGAAAGACCCACCTCATCAACGCCATCGGCGTACACGTGTGCAACAAATATCCCGAGAAGCGAGTGCTCTATGTGAGCGCGCGACTCTTTGAGGTACAGTACACCAATGCCGTGATGCGCAAGACCATCAACGACTTCATCCTCTTCTACCAGACCATCGATGTGCTCATCGTCGACGACGTACAGGAGTGGGAGGGCAAGCCTGGCACCCAGAACACCTTCTTCCACATCTTCAACCACCTCTTCATGAACGGCCGACGCATCATCCTTGCCAGCGACCGCTCTCCAGTAGAACTCAAGGATATGAACGACCGTCTGCTCTCCCGATTCTCGTGCGGCCTGATAGCCGAACTGGAGAAGCCCAATGAAGAGCTGTGCGTGGACATCCTCAAGTCGAAAATCAGACGTGATGCGCTGAGCATCCCCGATGACGTTATCACCTATATCGCCCAGACAGCCAACGGCAGCGTGCGCGACCTCGAAGGCGTCATCAACTCGCTGCTCGCCTACAGCGTGGTCTACTCGTGCCCCATCAACATGCGGCTCGTCGAGCGCATCATACAACGGGCTATCAAGACAGACAACAGTCCGCTCACCGTCGACGACATCCTCGAGAAGGTCTGCAACCACTTCGGAGTGACCCAGAGCGCCATCTACAGCAAGAGCCGCAAGCGCGACTACGTGGTGCCGCGACAGCTCACCATGTTCTTCACCGCCAAGTATACCAAGATGCCCGCCTCACGTATAGGCAAGCTCATCGGAGGCCGCGACCACTCCACCGTCATCCACAGTTGCTCGCAGATAGAGAAGCGCATCAAGGTCGACAAGGCCTTCGAAGACGAGGTGATAAGCATCGAGAACTCGTTCAAGTTGAAGAAATAGCCCGCATCGCCCTCCCGTGGCGACGATGACCCACAACAGACATCTATTCACCCCATCCATATCGACGAAGAGGAAGCACCCGAGACAGCAGGTGCTTCCTCTTCTTGTTTCTACCACCCGCAGCACCACCGCCACCATCATCGCCACCACCCTGACCTCCTCCACATAGCTGGAGGGTATCTTCACCGAGCGGGAGATGACCTTTACCGCTCCCGAGATGACCTACGCCGCAGCGGAGATGACCTACACCATAAAAATAATTATCCGCAACGCCGGGTTATGGGCATTGCGGATAAGGGTTAATACTATGATGATGATTACTGTCAGCTGCGGTTTTCCGCAGCCTGACTCTCTGCAGCCTGTGTTACAGATGGATGCTCGCACCAGCCATGAGCCACAGTCCGGGCTGACGCACGCCGCCGAGGTCATAGTAGCGGTGAGCGGTCAGATTGTCGGCCTTCAGGTAGAGCTCATATCGGGGCTGGCGCCACAGCAGTTTGGCATCGACCTTGGCATAAGGGTGATAGCCGTTCATGCGGTGCTGCCAGCGCATATCCCATCGGGCAGAGAGGGCACGCCAGATGCGGTGGGAGAGCGAGGCTGTAAACTTGTCGCGCAGATATTCCAGCGCGTAGAGCGAGCGATAGATAGGCTCGTCAGTAGCATGGCGCTGGTGGATGCGGGCATAGCCGAGAGTGACTGCCGTGATGGGCGACGAGGCTACCCACTCCGTGGGATGGAGAGCCACCTCTACATTATAGCCCATATTGGTCAGACGACCTATGTTCATCGCCTTGTACTTGGTGCTTTCGGCTGTGGCATATACCCAATCTATCATGTCCTTGCCACGGCTGTAGAAGGCACTCGCGGTGGCCTCTACGCCCTGTGTACGGTAGCTCAAACCGGTCTTATAGGTATCGTTGCGCTCGGGTCTGAGCGTGCGGTCGCCCTGCTGCACACTGTTGGCGGTGTAGAGGTCGGTGTAGGTAGGCATACGAAGTGCCTTGTTCCATGATGCAAACAGTTTCCACGCGTCTGAAGGACGATAACTCAGGTCAATACCGGGATAGAAGCGCATACGGCTGCCAAGTCCGGTATTGCGGTTGGCCAACACGCCGGCAGAGAGGGTAAAACCACCCAGGATGACGTTGTGCTCGGCAAAGAAACTGGCATTGGTGCGGCTGCCCTTGTGGTCGTACTTGCGGTCGCTGCCATGGATGTTCTCCCAGTCGCGCTCTGCCATCAGTTCGCCATAAGCCGTACTCAGAATATGTTCGTGGCGCAGGTCGGCACCCACAGCCGTCTTGCCTAAGAGCCAACTCATGTGGGCGTTGACCGAAGCTCCCATCACGTCGAGGTTGTGATAGTTCTCTCCGGCCTGAGCCCCGGTCTTGCCGTGGATAAGCTGGTAGTGGTCGATGAACTTGTTGTAATACACCGTGGGCTTGATTTCCAGGTCGCGATATACGTTCTTGATTGTCGCGCCCAACGATGTCACCAGATGAGTGGTCTTCTCCCACTGGTCATTGTACTTTGCCGAGTAGAAAGTGCTGGCTCCGTAGTCTTGCTGACTCACTCCGAGCTGGAAATCCAGGTCGGCATGGAGCGTACTCATACGGGCGTCGGCAAAGACATGACCCTTGTCGAAGTCGCTGTTGGTCGTACCGCCGTCGGAGCGCATATAGCCCGCGCTGACATGCGTCTTGACCTTGCCGCCGAGCGTCACGCGAGCGTCGCCACCCACGGTGCCAAACGAACCGGCCTGCACATTCAGGTCGAGACCCTTGTCCTCGTTGCGGCGCGTCACGATGTTGATGGCACCGCTGAAGGCAGAAGTGCCGAACACGCGGGCAGCAGCACCCTCGAGAACCTCGATGCGCTCAATGTCGGAAAGAGAAACAGGGAAATCGGTGGCGTTGTGACCCGTCTGTGGGTTGGAAATGTTGACGCCATTCAGGAGAATGGTAATCTGGTCAAACGTACCGCCGTTGATTGAGATGTCCGTCTGTACACCAAAGCCACCGCGCTGACGGACATCCACGCCCGTGGCTAATTTCAACACATCGTTGACAGTCTCTACCGCCGCACGATGAATGTCGTCGGCCGTGATGACCTTCACGATCTTGGCCGACTGCAAAGCGGTCAGCGGAGCCCGAGAGCCGGTCACTACCACCTCGTCGAGCTTCATCTCCTTGCGGCTCAGCGTGTCAGCAGCTGCCTCCACATGTGTGGTCAGCGTTCCAGCCTTGGCGTGGCTGAGGGTAGGCACCGTCAGCACTCCCACCAGTACCACGCGGCCCAGACAAGCAAAGAGCGCATAGCCCTTGTTTGAGAACCGCTTGAAACGCAGGGATGATTGTGAATTAAATATACTTTGTTTCATATCGGGTGCAAAGGTAGTGAAAACCGAGAGAAGAACAAAATGAATAAATTCATTTTTTATTCCGAGGTGCATCCTACCTTCACGACGAAGGAGTAAAGGTAGTGAAAACCGAGAGATACACAAAGCGATTTATTCGTTTTTTCTATAAAGATACTACCTACCTTCACGACGACAGGAGTGAAAACGACGACAACAGAAACGAGGACCAGCAGTTTTCCGTCACTCATCATCACCGTAAAGCAGCCATCCGCCACCGTCCTTTCCACCAACAGAAAACCCAAGATGACGCCTCGCTGCGGGGCAGTCATCTTGGGTTGCGTGCTATCTGTTACGCGGTCAGTCTACGCGTACATTATCTATAATATACATAGCCGGAGCTATGCGCTCATCACAACCGGGCAGCGGCGGACACTTCTCCTGATTGGGGGTATGGCGGTTGGGCAGGTCGCGATACTCGCCGGTGCGCAGACTCAGTCGCTCTGGGTGCTGGGCACTGTGCATAGCCAGCAACTTATGACCCTGCACCTCTACCCCACCATCGACGATGCGGATATTGAGACTGAGCCATTCGCCCTGCTTATAGCTGCCCACAGTCTCGCCATTGGCCACCACCTTGCCACCATGCAGACTCACGCAGACGATGCGCACACCGTGGCGGTCGGTCACATCGACCTCAAAGGGGTCATCGTTCTCGGCAGCCACCTGCACATCGAGACTGATATCGGTCTTGGCCTTGGCCTCAAACACACGGATGGCGCGGGCATAGTCGTAGCGGTCTGAGTCGGTGAGACAGAGCTGATGACGGTCGTTGACATAGACATCAGCCCAGCGCGGACGGTAGATATTCCAGTCGGTCACGGTGCCGTGGGGCTTGATGTTGTCAAAGTTGTCATTGACCGGACCCGTCCACTTGGTACGGATGGGGGTGGGCACACGAGCCACCCACACATCCTCTTTGTTCACCGTGTAGGCGAGCCACATGTCGTTGCCCGGGGGAGTAGCCTCGCCCTCGGTGATGCCACGCACGTAGCAGGGACCGAAGTCCTTGTTCTCGCCCATAAAGCGTCTGGGCGGCACCTCGCCATGCACCACACACATCGAGTCGTAGGTGATGCCGTCGTCGCTGCTGATGGCGATGAGCGGATAGCGATAGGGCTGGGTCTCTATAGGGTTGTAGCAGATGGCATAACGCCCGTCGGGCGTGCGCTGCCCCCACTGCTTGCCGCCAGCCATGATGAGCGACGGGATGCGCACGGGAGTGCTCCAGGTCTTGCCGTCGTCGGGAGAGAGGGCGGCATACGACCATTTCCACAGCACCACGGTCTTTCCGTCCTTGCGGTGGTAGTAAGAGGTGGCCTGCACGCGGTTGATGGAGTCCTTGAGATTGTAGAACC
>ERZ809074.3681-NODE-3681-length-13919-cov-16.232400_pt1 | contig 13919 bp, 9 predicted proteins | sample MGYA00520795_ERZ809074 | MGnify/ENA primary metagenome ERZ809074 (study PRJEB31570, sample SAMEA3212989) | Homo sapiens | biome: human-gut; feature: human gut; material: fecal | place: Sweden | collected 2011 ...
GCATCCCGGGCATCAGCTTCTGCCACGCCAGCCGCTTCCTCATCACCGCCAAGGACAAGGAGACCGCCCTTGCCGCCTGCCGTCAGGTGCTGAAAAACAATGGACGCCTTGCCTGACGCCGCCTACGTCTACATGGTGCGCTGCACCGGCGGGCAGCTGTACACCGGTTGGACGAACCACCCCGCCGCCCGGCTGAAAGCGCACCAGAGCGGCAAGGGCGCGCGCTACACCCGCGCCCACGGCGCGGTAGGCTTTGCCTATCTGGAGCGCTGCGCGGACAAGCGCGCCGCCCTGCGCCGGGAAGCCGCCCTGAAAAAGCTTTCCAAGGCGGAAAAAGAGATACTGTGCGCCGCATGGCGCGCCGCCGGGTGCCCCGGGGTGCAGAACGATTGAAAACGCCCTCCGCTTGCGCTCTGGGCATATTCAGCGGAAGAATTATTTTAATTTTCGGGATAGCGGAGCGTCTGCGGACGCTCCGCTATCCCATTTTCACGGGTGGGGTCGTAATGGCAAACGGCATTTACAGCGCCTGCTTCCTGCGGAAGCGGCGGCGCTGCGGGGAATCCCCTCCTACACAACGCAGCAAGGCCGTCCGGCATTCGCCGGACGGCCTTGCTGCGCTTATTGGAAAGGATCGATCGGGAGATGGCAATTGTTATTTCGCCAGACCCAGCTTTTTCAGCCGGTTCCATGCGCGGATGACCTGTACCTTGGTCACACGCTTGCCGGGCGTAAAGGCGCCCTCACCCATGTCGGGCAGCAGCCCGGCCTCCACAGCCCAGCGGGCTGCCTTGGCGGTGTCGGGCGGGGCGCTCTGGGCAAGGGCGGGCAGCGGCATTGCGGTCAGTGCCATGCTCAGCGCCAGAACCATGCTGATGAGCCGTTTTTGCATAAGATTTTCTCCTTCTCAAGCGCCCTCCAAGCCGGGCGCTTTTGTTGTACCCAGTGTACCACGTTTTGCCCGCTTTGGACGGTTTTGGGCACGAATCGCCCCGCAAATGCGCTGAAACGACCCGTGCACCACACGCACCCGCAAAAAACAGAAAACCGCCCGGTTTGCGGTTACCGGACGGTTTTCTGCTCTATAGGAATTACGGGAATGGCATATTGAACAGAGCACTGCTCTGTGCCTGTAGTATACCACGAACGGCGGCAAAAATGGAGCAATTCTGCGTGAATGGCCCCTGAAATGCATCGAATCGCCCTGAAAAGCCCCAAAAAAGCCCTTGCGCACCCTTTTGGGACGCAAAAAAGGGACTGCCGCACAGCGCTGTGCAGCAGTCCCTGCGGGGTTATAAGGGGTTAAGGGGCAGCGGTTTTAGCCGCGCTGCTGGTAAGTCTTCCAAGTGCGGATCACTTCCATGCGGCCCACGCGGCTGCCGGGCTTGAAGCTGCCGTCCTGTGCGGACATCAGGCCGGTCTCCACGACCCAGCGGATAGCCTGCAGCTCTGCGGCATCTGCTGCCACATCGTTGAACAGTGCAGTGCTCTGGGTAGCGGGCTTGCCTGCGGCGGTCCACAGTGCAACTGCAAGCTGCTGGCGGTTAGCGGGGATGGCCATGCCCTCGGGCAGAACGCTCTTCAGGTAGGCGGTAGTGCCAACAATGTAGGCGCCTGCGCCAATGGCTGCGCCGCCCACAGCGGCTACTGCCACAATGGCTGCACCGCCGCCGTCACTGTCACCGCCGGGTGCGGGGGTGGGGTCAGGATTCGGGGTGGGGTTCGGGTCCGGCTTAGGATCGGGAGTAGCAGGAACTTCAAACACAGCAGTCAGTTCCACATCATGGTCGGGCATGGTGAAGTATATCTCGTGTGCGGTGCGCTGCTCCTCGGTCAGGTCCAGACCGGTGCAGTTCCAGTTCTTGAACACGCTGGTCTCGGTGTCCTCGTCTGCGGTGGCCTTGAGCTCTGTACCCATGGGCACAGCCTTCAGGTCGGCAACAGCGCTGCCATCCTTCAGGGTGACCTTTGCATAGGAAACAATAAGCTTATAGTTCTCGGGCGCGGGATCGGGCTTAGTAGGAGTAACGAACTCCGCCTTCAGATTCACATCATGGTCGGGCATGGTGAAGTACACCACGCGTGCGGTGCGCTGCTCCTCGGTCAGGTCCAGACCGGTGCAGTTCCAGTTCTTGAACACGCTGGTCTCGGTGTCCTCGTCTGCGGTGGCCTTGAGCTCTGTACCCATGGGCACAGCCTTCAGGTCGGCAACAGCGCTGCCATCCTTCAGGGTGACCTTTGCATAGGAAACAATAAGCTTATAGTTCTCGGGCGCGGGATCGGGCTTAGTAGGAGTAACGAACTCCGCCTTCAGATTCACATCATGGTCGGGCATGGTGAAGTACACCACGCGTGCGGTGCGCTGCTCCTCGGTCAGGTCCAGACCGGTGCAGTTCCAGTTCTTGAACACGCTGGTCTCGGTGTCCTCGTCTGCGGTGGCCTTGAGCTCTGTACCCACGGGCACAGCCATCAGGTCGGCAACAGCGCTGCCGTCCTTCAGGGTGACCTGTGCACCGGAGACATCGAGTTTATAGGTCTTGGGAGCGTTCTCGGTGTACTGTGCTTTCAGCGTAACGTTGTTTGCGGGCATCGTGAAGGAGATGGTCGCCTTGGTGGTGTCCACGTCAGCGGACAGACCGGTCACTTTCCAGCCGGTGAAGGTGTACCCGTCCTTCTCGGGTGCGGTGGCAACGAGCTCTGTACCCATGGGCACAGCCTTCAGGTCGGCAACAGCGCCGCCGTCCTTCAGAGTGATCGTTGCATCGGAGACATCGAGTTTATAGGTCTTGGGAGCGTTCTCGGTGTACTGTGCCTTCAGCGTGACGTTGTTTGCGGGCATCGTGAAGGAGATGGTCGCCTTGGTGGTGTCCACGTCAGTGGGCAGACCGGCCACTTCCCAACCGGTGAAGGTGTAACCGTCCTTCTCGGCTGCGGTGAAGCTGAGCTTCTCACCTGCAACGTGCTCGGTAGACTTGTCGTCCACGGTCAGAGTGTACTTCGACTCAGACACAGTATAGGTGTCCACTTCGTACTGGGTGCTATAGTAGTGGTCACTATAATCCACCACGATGTCAACGCTGTAAGTGCCTGCCTTGGTGGGCTTCGTCACAGACGGGAACGAGCCATCCTCCGGGACATACCGGATAGAATACAGCGGTGCATCGTCAAAATACATCGGGCCTTTATAGGTTGCAGTTTGGGTCTGGGGGTCATACGCAAAGTCGTCGAGCTTCGGTTGATATCTGCGTACCACCTCGCCGATATCAAGCGAGCCTTCTGTGTACTTGTCGCCCTCTTGCGCTACGATGCGCTGCTTGTAGACGCCATATAGGTCATTTGCCGCCGGGTAGGTTGCAAATACCGCGTTATCGTAGGTGCGCACATAGACGAGGCTCAATTCGCCCACGCCTTCCTTGCTGCTTTTAACGGTCTGATGTTCGATCGTCCCGGAAACGGTAAAGTCGCTCTTGCTCAGGGAAGAGAAGGGCAGCTTTCCAGTGGCGGCCATGTTCACCACAATAGGCTCGCCGTCATTCTTGGCGGTCAGGGTCAGGGTCTTGCCATCTGCGGAAAGCTGTGCGCCGTTGTAAGCACTGACATCCTCGCCGTTGATATTCGTGACCTTTGTGCTGAAGGTGAGCGTTACCGCAGTATTGCCGACAAGGTAAACCGCGTCTGCCGTTACGGCATTGCTGTCAACGGCTTTCACAGTGCCGTCCGTCATCATCAGCTTGCTCTGCTGCTGACCGGCGGCAAGGAATCTGCTTTCAATATAGCCGCAGCTTACCGTATTGGAAACAGCGGCCTCGCTGCTATTACCCGTCAGGCTGCCAAGGATCACGGCATTCTGGATGACCGTTTTCTCCGAGGCATAGTTCGGCAGCTGGACATCGTGGAACACGCCGCCGGTGACCTCGCTGTTCTGGTTCAGCTGAACCTCAGCGTTGAATGCGCCGCCAGTGATCTTGCCATAAGCGCGGACGACATCCTGGAAAGTGCCGCCTGCGATGGTGCTGTTTTCATCCATGTAGACATCCTTCTGGAAGGTGCCGTCCTGAATGATGGTGTTCTCCGCACCAACAGAGCCCTCTGCCACGATGCCGGTGACAGTCACATTTGCAAAAGTGATCTGCTCCACGGCAATGGCCTTATGGTAGGGGTTGCTGGTAACCGAAGAAAGATTCACCGGGTTGCCGTCCGGGGTGGTGATGTAGAGCGCCGCGCGTGTCCTTCCGTTCTCTTCCATGGTGGCGTACTTCCAGCCCAGACCCTCATAGAGGTTAGCCGTCATGCCCTCGCCGCTCATCGGCACACCGGTCACGCCGGTCAGGTCGGGCAGACCCTTTTCGGTAATGCGCAGAGGCTTGAGGTCGCTTGCATCGGTGGACTTATTCACAAAGATTTCTGCGCCGTCATTGTTGCCGATAATGCGCAGCACCTTGCCGTTGGCAGAGGTGTTGACGTTGTAGCTTCTGACCGGTGCATCGTTGATGCTCAGCACATCGGTGTTCAGTGTAAGCTCTGCGCTGCCTGCGCCCACCAGATAGATGGTATTGGTGGAAAGAGGCAGAGTTCTGCCGTTCATCGCAGTCACACCGCCGTTGCGCACCACCAGTGTGCTGAGCCGCTGTCCTGCGGGCAGCAGCTTCTGGATGCCGTCAGGCAGTTCGCCCAGAACCGTATCCGAAATGGTGTAGGTGTTATTGCCGTAGGTGCTGAAATCGACGCTCTGGATCACTGCATTGGCGATAGAGCACGAGCTATTGCAGTACAGGGAATCAAAGGTACCGCCGGTGATCTCGACCGTACCGTTCCCATTTGTCGAGTTGATGCCGACGTTGGCATTGTGGTAGGTGCCGCCGGTGATCTTACCGCTGGTAAGCACCAGAGCGCCTGTTTGGCCAAAATCAGCATCGGTAATGGTGGCATTGGTCACCTGAACTGCGCAGCTGATGGGTGCCGGGCTCAGATCTTTGAAGTTGATTTCCCTGCCGCCCTGATCCAGGATCTGTACAATGTTCTGATTTCTGCTGTCGTTGGGGTAGCAGTTATAAGCCCAGCCGTTGCCCATGTAAACACGGTGCAGATTTGCGTCCGTGTCCAGGCTGTCCACATAGGTCATGCCGGTCAGGTCGGGCAGACCCTCACTGGTAAAGCTCAGTTCCTTGTTCACGGACAGGATCTGAACCAGCTCCATGGGGGCATTGTCCGAAAGCGGAAGCGCACTGAAGCTGGCAGAGAGCGTTTTGCCGTATGTACTGATGGAGACCGTGGCAATTGTCATGCCGCCGTATGTAAAACGGTAATCCGTGGTGCCTGCGGGCAGAGCCATGACACTGCCGCCGGTAGAGGCTACCGCCCACGCACCGCAGCCGATATCGCTTTCCACCACCAGCTCCAGATCGTTCCCGTTACCGGAATAGCTATACTTCTTGATGAGATAGATATCCCCGGTTTCCTTCCGGCCGTTCAGGGTGCAGTTCTCCGGCAGGATCAACTTGTGTGCCTCCCGCTGCGTGTCGGTGCTCAAGCCGGAGATATCGCGGAAAAAGCCGCCCCGGACATAGCCGCCATTCTCGGTCAGCTTATCGTAGGTGCCACCGTCAATGGTGCCCCTATTCAGCACCACATTGGTGTAGCTGCCGCCCAGAACGTAGACGCCGTACATATTGCCAGCTTCTATCAAAAGTGTACCGGTGACAGTGCCATCCAGCAGATAAACCGTGTAACTATTAGCATTCTTGACGGTCACATTGCAGCTGACCGTGCCGTCCAGAATGTACTCGGTATCTTCACTGCCGGTACCGGTGATGGTCAGCCCGGTAGTTTCGTCAAAGCTCCAGCCGGTACCGGCTGCTGCCTTGGGCAGACCGTTCGTACCGGTCTTGATCTTGACCACCTGATTATTTGTTTCAGAGTTCGTGCCAACATCCTCATACTCGTTTTTCGAGCTATAAGTGATGCTGTTGGTCTCTTCCGTCGCTACGGAAGAAGGCCCCGCCCCTGCATCTGCAAATGCGGATACAGGGAGAATGGAGAGCACCATACTGAGTGCCAGTATCATGCTCACGATGCGTTTTTTCATGATATCCTCTCCTTTGTCGGTTGATTTGTCCGGCTATACCCCCAAACGGCACAGCCGGAACGGACAAAAACGCCAAGTTGAGTATAGCACCAAAATTCAAGGAAATAAAGCGCTTTTGCGGGCAGCACCTGCCAAAAAATGGCGCAAAATTATGGGCAAAATCACGATACGGGGGGGGGGTATGCTTTTCCCCCCCATAAAAAAGCAGTTCCGAAACGCCCGCAGGCGTTTCGGAACTGCAAATAAAAAATACTCTTTCCGCTCTTTATGCCCAAAGTGCAACGACGACGACCGCCGCCAGCGGCGGAAACAGGGAGGAGTTGTTGGGGCAGCGGCCAGCAAGACGCGCGTGCCGCCCAAGGCACGATGCGGATGCTGGGTGCCGCAACCCGATAGCGGCGGGCATTCAAAACCGTTTTACTTGCCCGCCAACAGCACCGCCAGCACGGCTTTCTGGACGTGCAGACGGTTCTCCGCTTCGTCAAAGATCTCGTCCGCGTGCTGCTCGAACAGGGCGGTGGAGATCTCCTCGCCCCGGTGGGCGGGCAGACAGTGCAGCACCAGCGCGTCCGGCTTGGCGTTTTCCAGCAGACGGCCGGTGAGCTGAAAGCCCACAAAATCCCGCAGACGCTGCTCGCTCTCGGCAGTGCCGGGGGCGGTGGTGTTCCATGCGGCGGTAGCCACGATGTCCGCATCCCGCAGGCCCTCGGCGGGGTCGGTGGTCAGGTGGAAGGCATCGCCGTATTTGTGGGCAAACATCAGCACATCCACTGCCGGTCGGTAGCCCGGAGGACAGACGCAGGATACCTGCATCCCCGCCAAAAGGCCGCCCACGATCAGACTGTTGGCCATGTTGCTGCCGTCACCCACAAAGCAGAGCTTCAGCCCTGCCAGCGTGCCCCGGCGCTCCCGGATGGTCATCAGGTCAGCCAGCACCTGACAGGGGTGGGCGTAGTCGGTCAGGCCGTTGATCACCGGAATGCCGGAAAGCTCTGCCAGCTCCTCCAAGTCCCGCTGGCGGTAGGTGCGCCAGACGGCACAGTCGTAGTAGCGCCCCAGCACCCGGGCGGTGTCCCGCAAAGGCTCGCCGCGCCCGGCCTGCAATTCGGCGGTGTTCATATAGTTGCCAAGGCCGCCCATCTGGTACACACCCACCTCAAAGCTGGTGCGGGTGCGGGTGGACGCTTTGGAAAACAGGAGCGCCACGCTTTTGCCCGCCAGCAGCGGGGCGGTGCGGCCCGCCTTGCAGTCCGCTTTCAGCTGGTCTGCCACATCCAGAATGTGGGTCAGCTCGGCGGGGGAAAGGTCGCTCATTTTCAGCAGATTTTTCATGCCTGCTCCTTCGGAGCCGTCGGCTCCATCGTGCCCAGCACCTCGGCCAGCACCTCCAGCGCCATGTCTACTTCGTGTTCGGAGACGGTCAGCGGCGGCAGCAGACGCAGCCGGGTCTTTGCGGTAAGCACCAGCAGGCCTTTTTCACGGCAGGCAGCCAGCACATCCGCAGCCTGTACATCAAAGAATTCGATGCCCACCATCAGGCCGATGCCGGAAATGTTCTTGACGTGGGGCAGCTTTGCCAGACCAGTGCGCAGCTGTACGGCACGCTCGCTGACCTGCGCAAGGAAGCTCTGGTCCAGACGATCCACCACCACGTTGGCACCGGCGCAGACCACCGGGTTGCCGCCAAAGGTAGAGCCGTGGGTGCCGGGGGTCATACCCTCGGCTACCTTTTCATTCATCAGCACCGCGCCGATGGGCAAGCCGCCGCCCAGCCCCTTGGCAAGGGTGACGATGTCCGGCTTGAGGTTATAGTGCTCACAGCACAGGAAGGTGCCGGTACGGCCTACGCCGGTCTGCACTTCGTCCACGATGAGCACAAGGTCTTTTTCATTGCACAAAGCGCGCACGGCCTGTACATAGTCCGGGTCCAGCGCCATCACGCCGCCCTCGCCCTGGATCAGTTCCATCATCACGGCGCAGGTGTGGCGGTCCACCAGTTCCCGCAGCGCTTCGATATCCCCCGCCGGGACGTACTGGAAGCCCTCGTTGAAGGGGCCGAAGTAGTTGTGGAACACCTCCTGCCCGGTGGCGGTCAGGGTGGCAAGGGTGCGGCCATGGAAGCTGTTGACCAGCGTGATGACGTTGTAGCGGTCCTTGCCGTAATGGTCTGCGCTGTACTTGCGGGCGGCCTTGATGGCGCCCTCGTTGGCCTCGGCACCGGAATTGCCGAAGAACACCTTGCTCATGCCGGTGTGCTTGCACAGCTTTTTCGCCAGCTTGCCGCAGGGTGCGGTATAGTAGAGGTTGGAGGTGTGCTGCAATTTGTGTGCCTGCTGGGACACGGCCTCTGCCCATGCAAGGTCGCAGTAGCCAAGGCTGTTCACCCCGATGCCGCTGGTGAAGTCCAGATACTTCTGTCCCTCGGGGCCCTCGGCGTACAGCCCGTGCCCCTTTTCCAGCACGACGGGGTTGCGGTTATAGGTGTGCAGGACGTACTCGTTGTCCCGCTTGATGACTTTTTCAGAATCCATAGGTGTACCTCCTGTGAATAGAAGTTCTGCGCATGCGCCGCTCCCCCGGAGGGAGCGTTTTTTCTATTATAATACTGCTTTTTCGCTTGCGCAATCTTTTTATTCGCGGTGGCTGCGGCGGTAAAAGCGGGTACCGGAGCCGCGGTCAGAGAACAGTTCCAGCAGGATGGAGTGCGGCACGCGGCCATCAATGATAACAGCCTCGTGCACGCCCTGATAGATGGCGTCCGCCATGCCGCCGATCTTGGGGATCATGCCGCCCGCAATGATCCCGGCGGACTTGTAGCCCTCGATCTCGGTCACCTCCACCTCGGGGATGAGGGTGGTCTCGTCCTCCTTATCCCGCAGCAGACCCGCGATATCGGTCATGGACACCAGCTTTTCGGCCTTCAGGGCAATGGCGATCTGCGCCGCGGCAGTATCCGCGTTGACGTTATACGCCTGCCCGAGGTCGTCCATGCCTACGGTGGCGATCACCGGGATAAAGCCGCCGTCCAGCAGACTTTCGATCAGGGTTGCATCCACATGGACGATCTCGCCCACATGACCCAGCTGCGGGTCCAGCTCGGTGCAGCGGAGCATCTGTCCGTCCATGCCGCACAGACCCACGCCGCGCCCGCGCAGCTTTGCCACAAGGTCCTTGTTTACCTTACCGGCCAGCACCTGCTGCACGATCTCCATGGTGGCATCGTCTGTCACCCGCAGACCATTTGCAAAGTGGCTCTCTACGCCCACCTTTTTCAGCATCTCGTTGATGGCAGGGCCGCCGCCGTGCACCAGTACCACCCGCACGCCCAGCAGCGTCAGGGTAACAAGGTCGTTCATCACGGCGTTTTTCAGCGTCTCGTTGATCATGGCGTTGCCGCCGTACTTGATGACCATGGTTCTGCCATGGTACTTTTGGATATAAGGGGTGGCCTCCGAAAAAAGCCGCGCCATTTCTTCGTTTTTCATCTGTTCCGCGCTCCTGTCAGGTTCTGTAATCGCCGTTGATCTTCACATAGTCGTAGGTCAGGTCACAGCCCCATGCCTTGGCGCTTGCCTCGCCGGTGCCCATATCCACCTTGACCAGAATATCGTGCTCTGCCAGCACCTTGGCGGCTTCATCCTCGCTGTACGGGTGGTAGGCGGCGTTCTCGCACACATACACCTCGCCCGCCTTGCTGGAAAGCCAGACGCAGACCTTATCAATGGAGAAATCGCCGGGGGTGTAGCCGATGGCGCACAGGATGCGTCCCCAGTTGGCATCGCGGCCAAAGACCGCCGCCTTGAACAGGTTGGAGCAGACCACACTGCGGCTGACGGCGCGGGCGGTTTTCAGGTCGGGTGCGTGGGTCACTTCGCAGGTGATCAGGTGGGTAGCACCTTCGCCGTCTCCGGCGTGCTCGGCGCACATGTGCTCTGCAATGGCGGTCAGCGCTGCCACAAAAGCGGCGTAATCAGCGTTTTCCTCGCAGATCTCCGGGTTGCCCGCCAGACCGGACGCCATAATAATAAGGGTATCGTTGGTGGAGGTGTCCAGATCCACGCTCATCTGGTTATAGGTGCCGGGCACTACCGTCTTGAGCGCCTTTTCCAGCAGCGCGGGCGAGACGGCGGCGTCCGTGGTGTAGAATGCCAGCATGGTAGCCATATTGGGGGCGATCATGCCGCTGCCCTTGCCGATGGCACCCACGGTGCACACCTTGCCGCCCAGCTCGAACTGGATGGCGTACTCCTTTTTATGGGTGTCGGTGGTCATGATGGCGGTGGCAGCGTCCGTGCTGCCCTGCGCGGTGGCAGCCAGCTTTTCCGCTGCCGCCGGGATGCCCCGGGCAAAGGGGTCGATGACCATGGGCTGACCGATGACGCCGGTGGAGGCGGGCAGAACGTCCTTTTCGTCCATGTTCAGCGCCTTGCCTACCAGTGCACAGCACTCCTCTGCCAGCGCCACGCCGTTGGCGGCGCAGGTGTTGGCGTTGCCGCTGTTTACCACAATGGCCTGTGCATAGCCATCGGCCAGATGGGCGCGGTCCACCTTGATGGGCGCACCGCAGACCTTGTTGGTGGTGTACACGCCCGCAGCAGCGCAGCGCACCTCGGCCTTGATGAGCGCCAGATCGTATTTTTCGCTGTGATTTGCCCGGATGCCGCAATGGACACCGGCGGCGGCAAAGCCCTTGGGCGCGCAGATGCCGCCCGCAACTTCCTTATACTGCATTTTACTTCCCCCATCGTTCAGCATACGCCCTCATCAGTCACCTTCGGTGACAGCTTCCCCCGGCCGGGGGAAGCCTTTTACTTCTGCCGGGTACGCTGATTCTTTTTCATCAGCACCCTCTTATAAAGCCTTCCCCCAGACGGGGGAAGGTGTCATTGCGCCAGCAATGACGGATGAGGGTGTATTGTTATTCCAAGCCCTTCGTCTCTTCCAGACCCAGCATCAGGTTCATGCACTGGACAGCGGCACCGGAGGAGCCCTTGCCCAGATTATCAAACAGCGAGACCAGCATCATTTGATCTCCCGCGGCGTTCACGGTCAGGTACAGTTCCATGCGGTCGGTGCCCGCCATGGCGTTGGAGTACAGACCGTTTTCCGGCAGCGGCTCGTTCAGGCCGTGCACTTTGACGGTGGCGGCGTCCTTGTAGTAATCCGCAAGGGCGGCAGCCACGGCCTCGGCGGTAGTGCCCGCAAGAGTAAGATCCAGCGGCACCAGCACCTGCATGCCGCAGTAGTAGTCGCACACCACCGGCACGAACATCGGCGTGTGCGCAAGGCCGCTAATCTTCTGCATCTCCGGCAGGTGCTTGTGGCCAAGGCTCAGGCCGTAGCTCTTAGGCGCATCCAGCTTGCTGTGCGCCGGGCGGTCGGGGCTTTCGTAGTCCGCGATCATCTTTTTGCCGCCGCCGGAGTAGCCGGAGATGCCGGTGCAGCTGAAGGGGTAGCTTTGCGGCACCAGCCCCAGCTCCACCAGCGGGCGGGCAATGCTGATAAAGCCGCTGGCATAGCAGCCGGGCACTGCCACGCGGTAAGAGTTCTGAATTTTTGCCTTCTGCCCCTTCAGTTCCGGGAAGCCGTAGTCCCATGCGGCATCGGTGCGGAAGGCGGTGGAGGTGTCCAACACCTTCACGTCCGGGCGCAGCAGGGGCATGACTTCTTTAGAAGCTGCATCCGGCAGGCAGAGGAAGGCAAGGTCGGCAGAATTGATGACCTTTGCCCGCTCGTGCACGTCCTTGCGCCCTTCGGCAGAGATGGACAGCAGTTCGATCTCCGGCCGTTCGGCCAGACGGTCGGCAATGCGCAGGCCGGTGGTACCGGAAGAGCCATCAATAAATACCTTTACCTTCATGCGTTTTCCTCCTCCCATGCGTCCAGCCGTGCCGTTGCCAGCGCGATCTGCTTTTCTACGCTGGCGGCGCTGGGGCCGCCGTAGCTGGTGCGTCCCTCGCAGCAGTGCACAAGGTCGATGGCATCATAGATATCGGCCCCGAACAGCGGGCTGTAGGTCTGGAACTGGGTCAGGGTCAGCTCTTCCAGCGTTTTGTCGGCGGCAATGCAGTCCGACACCATGCAGCCGGTCAGCTTGTAGGCATCCCGGAAGGGCATTCCCTTCTTGGTCAGGTAGTCGGCGCAGTCGGTGGCGTTGATAAAGCCCTTTGCGGCGGCGCGGCGCATATTGGCGGGCAGAGTCTTCATGGTGTCCAGCATGGGGGTGATGGTCTTGAGGCAGAGTTCCAAGGTGTCCACTGCATCAAAGATGGCTTCCTTGTCCTCCTGCATATCCTTGTTGTAGGCCAGCGGCAGACCCTTCATCATCACCAGCAGGGTGTTCAGGTCGCCGTACACCCGGCCGGTCTTGCCGCGGATCAGCTCCGTGACATCCGGGTTCTTCTTCTGGGGCATAATAGACGAGCCGGTGGTAAAGGCATCGTCCAGCTCAATGAACTTGAACTCCCAGCTGCACCACAGGATGATCTCCTCCGAAAGACGGGACAGGTGCATCATGCAGATGGAGATGGCGCTTGCCAGCTCGATGCAGAAATCACGGTCGGACACGCCGTCCAGACTGTTGGCGCAGGGGGCGGCGAAGCCCAGCTTTTCGGCGGTGAAATCCCTGTCCAGCGGGTAGGTGGTGCCTGCCAGAGCGCCAGAGCCCAGCGGGCACTGGCTGTCCATGCGGGCGGTGGCGTCCGCAAAGCGGTCGAGGTCGCGCAGCAGCATGGAAGCATAGGCCATCAGCGCGTGTCCAAAGGTAATGGGCTGGGCGCGCTGCAGGTGGGTGTAGCCGGGCATGACGGAGGCGGTGTTCTCCGCTGCCTTTTTGCACAGCACCCGCACCAACTCCACGATGTAAGCCTGCAAAGTCTTGCTGTAATCCCGCAAAGTCAGGCGGATATCCAGCGCCACCTGATCGTTGCGGCTGCGGCCGGTGTGCAGCCGCTTGCCCGCATCCCCGATACGGGCGGTCAGGGTCTGCTCCACAAAGGTGTGCACGTCCTCGGCGGCGGGATCAATGGTCAGCGCACCGCTGGACAGGTTGTCCGCGATGGAAGCCAGCCCGCTGAGGATATCCGCACAGTCCTGCTCCGAGATGATGCCCTGCCGTGCCAGCATGGCGGCATGGACGCCGCTGCCGCGCATATCCTGCGCGATCATCCGCTGGTCGAAGCGGATGGAGGAGTTGAAGTCGTTGACGCGGCTGTCCACCGCCTTGGAAAACCGACCCTTCCAGAGTTGTTCTGCCATAATATAAACTCCTTATAAAAACGGCAAAGCCGCCGCAGGGGAAAACGCTCCTGCGGCGGTGCCGCCGGCAACGATGCCGGTTGGATGGAACTTCCGTGTGAAAGTGTGAAAACACACGAAAGGGAAGATGTTATAGCTGCTTACTTGACCTCCGGCCAGTTCTTGGACAGCTTTGCGCGCTCCTTGATGGACAGGCCGAACAGGTTGATGAAGCCGGTGGCATCGGACTGGTCGTAATCCTTATCGACGCCGAAGGAAGCGGTCTGCTCATCGTACAGGGTGAACGGAGAGGTCACACCGGCGTTGATCATGTTGCCCTTGTAGAGCTTCAGCTTCACATCACCGGTCACGGTCTTTTCCAGACTGTCGGCAAAGGCATCCAGTGCCTCGCGCAGCGGGGTGAACCACTGGCCGTTGTACACGATGTCGGCGTACTTCTGTGCCAGCTGTGCCTTGAAGTGAGAGCTTTCCTTGTCCAGCGTAATGGTCTCCAGCACGTCGATGGCCTTGTACAGGATGGCGCCGCCGGGGGTCTCGTACACGCCGCGGCTCTTCATGCCCACCAGACGGTTCTCCA
>ERZ809074.3685-NODE-3685-length-13912-cov-14.105145_pt1 | contig 13912 bp, 13 predicted proteins | sample MGYA00520795_ERZ809074 | MGnify/ENA primary metagenome ERZ809074 (study PRJEB31570, sample SAMEA3212989) | Homo sapiens | biome: human-gut; feature: human gut; material: fecal | place: Sweden | collected 2011 ...
AGGGGCGCAGGATGATGAAGCCCTTGACACTGGAGTACTCCACCAGCTCTGCCTTAACGCAGATGTCGGTGTACCACTGTGCAAAGTTGTCTTCCTGGCTGGTGATCGCCTGTACGAGCTTTTTGTTGTCTTTTGCCATTTTTGTCTTTTCCTCCAAAGGCCGTGCGCCAAACGCGTTTCATTTCCCCTGCGTTCCGCACGAACCCATATTAAAAGCCCCGCCCTGATTCTGCCGGATGCAGAGCCAGTGCTGCGGGGCTTCTGCCAAATTGAAACTCAGCCGTTTGCCTGGTGGCTGTCCACAAAGTTTACTACATCGCCCACGGTACGCAGGTTCTCGATGGCGTCGTCCGGCACCTCGATGCCAAACTCATCCTCCAGCGTCATCACCATATCCACGATATCCAGGCTGTCAGCCTCAAAATCGTTCATGATGTCGCTCTCCATCGTGATTTTTGCGGGGTCGAGGTCCAGCTGCTCCGCCAGCAGTGCGCGGATCTTCTCAAACGTATCCATTTGTTGTGGTCTCCTTTTTGTGCAGTAAATTGTTGGCCCTGCACCGTCCGCCCGGGCTGGGGCGGTTTGACCATTGCGCCCCTTGGCGGGCCCGGCTGTGGAACACTGTGCAAAGCGCTCTCTTTTTTTATATCCCATGGACTGTGGATTGTCAAGCCCTGTTTTGACGTTTGGGAGCTTTTGCCGCAAAGTTTAACAGCAGAAATTGCGGGAAAGTCCGTTTTTCTGCTTGACAGAACGGCCTTTGATTCTTATGATTATATAAGACAAACAACCGCTCAGCCTGCTTCGCGGACAGCTCTCCTGTCAGGGGAGCCCTTGGCAGGCCGGTTTTGGTTGTTTTTTGTCGCCTGCGGCTCTTGGGATACAGTGCCCTGCTGCCGAGGCAAACACCATGAAAACGAGGGCTTTCCATGAAATTATCCTTTACCAAAATGCAGGGCTGTGCCAACGATTACATCTATCTGGACTGCCGGGAAAGCGGCGTGCCGGAGAACATCGTCCCGCTGGCGCGGGACCTGTCCCGGCGGCATTTTTCCGTGGGAGCCGATGGCATCATCTGCATCTGTGCCCCCGTTACCCCCGGGGCCGATGGCCGGATGCGCATTTTTAACGCGGACGGCAGCGAGGCACAGATGTGCGGCAACGGCGTCCGCTGTGTGGCCGAGTGGCTGTACACCCACGGAGTGGCAAAGCCGCGGCTGGCCATTGATACCGGTGCCGGCTGCAAGACGGTGACCCGGATGGGAGCGCAGCTGTGGCAGGTGGAAATGGGCGAGTACACCACCATGGCCGCGGCTCTGCCTGCCGTGAACATGGGCGAGGGCCCGCTGGTGGACTGCCCGCTGGAAGTGGAGGGCAAACGCTGGCAGGTGACCTGCATCGGCGTGGGCAACCCCCACTGCGTGACCGTGGTGCCGGAGGTAGACAGCCTGAAGCTGGAAGAGATCGGCCCTGCCTTTGAAAACCACCCGAACTTCCCGGAGCGGATCAACACCGAGTTTGTGGAAGTGGTGGACGCCACCCACCTGAAAATGCGGGTGTGGGAGCGGGGCAGCGGCGAGACCTGGGCCTGCGGTACGGGTACCTGTGCCACGGTGGCGGCCTTGACCGAGCTGGGCCTCTGCCCGGCCGGGGAGAATGTGCATGTGGCACTGCGGGGCGGCGAACTCATCATCCGGGTGCTCCCGGGCAGGAAACTGCTCATGACCGGAGCCGCTGTGACGGTATATGAGGGAATTGCAGAAGTATCAATTTGAAATGAAACCTCTCAGGCCGCGCTAGAGCGCGGCCAGCTATCCTTCCTCTGTCGCTGGCGCGACATCTCCCTCCGGCCGGAGGGAGTCTGTCCTGGCAGGGGAGCCAAAGAGAGGAACAACAAAAGCGAGGGAACAACGATGAAAATGAATCATCACTATGGGGAACTGAAAGCCAGCTACCTCTTTGTGGACATTGCGCACAAGGTGGCTGCCTACCAGGAAGCTCACCCCGAAAAAGAGATTATCCGGATGGGCATTGGCGATGTGACCCAGCCGCTGGCCAAGTGCGTGGTGGAGGCCATGCATAAGGCAGCCGATGAGATGGGCACCAAAGAGGGCTTCCACGGTTATGGCCCGGAGCAGGGCTATCCGTTCCTCAAGCAGGCCATCCAGGGCTACTACGCCAGCCGCGGAACCAAGATCGAAGAGGATGAGATCTTCATCTCCGATGGCGCCAAGAGCGACCTGGCCAATATCCTGGGCCTGTTTGATGTGGACAACACCGTGCTGGTGCCGGATCCCGTTTACCCCACCTATGTGGACGATAACGTGACCGACGGCCGCAAGATCATCTACAGCCGCACCAGTGAGGAGAACGGCTTCCTGGGGATGCCGGACGAGAACGTCAAGGCGGATATCATCTATATCTGCAGCCCCAACAACCCCACCGGCGCTGCTTACACCCGTGAGCAGCTCAAGGAGTGGGTGGCTTACGCCAAGAAGAACAATGCCATCATCCTGTACGATGCCGCTTACGAGTGCTTCATCTCGGACGGCGCGCTGGCCCGCAGTATCTTTGAGATCGAGGGTGCCCGTGAGTGCGCCATCGAGATCTGCTCGTTCTCCAAGATCGCAGGCTTTACCGGTACCCGCTGCGGCTACACCGTGGTGCCCAAGGAGCTGGAGCGCGAGGGCATGAACATCAACAAGCTCTGGCTCCGCCGCCAGACCACCAAGTTCAACGGTGTGCCCTACCTCGTGCAGCGCGCGGCTGCCGCTGTCTTTACCGAGAGCGGCATGGCGGAAATTCAGGCCAACCTCGATTACTACCGCCGCAACGCGAAAGTTTTGGCCGACGCGCTGGACGAGTGCGGCGTGTGGTACTGCGGCGGCAAAAACAGCCCCTACATCTGGCTGCGCTGCCCCGGCAACATGAAGAGCTGGGAGTTCTTCGACTGGCTGCTCAACACCTGCGGTGTTGTGGGTACGCCGGGTGTCGGCTTTGGTGAGTGCGGCGAGGGCTATTTCCGCCTGACTGCATTCGGCGATGCCGAGAAGACCAAAGTGGCCGCCGAGCGCATCAAGAACGCCATCAAGGCCCTGTAACATCTTTCCTGCACGCAAAAAACTCCTCCGGCAGCTGCCGGAGGAGTTTTTATGTTTAACGGTCAAATGTCGTGGAAAGGGTCGTTTCCCACTGCTGGCCGGGGGCCAGGCAGGCGGTGGCGGCACGCTCGCTCCACTCCTGCGGGTCGGTCTCGGCCCCGGGCAGGGCGTGCCAGGGCTCAATGCAGACATACCGCACGGGTTTGGCGGGAGCACTCCAGATGAGAGTATAGGGATAGCCGGCGACATTGCAGACCACGCTGCGGCCGGTGTCTTTCTCATAGATGCCCAGCGTCTTGGTGCGCAGGCCGGCCATGCAGAAGCTGTCGTTGGCAAACAGGTCGTCCGTCAACTGGATGGCGCTGGCGTTCTTCCACTGGTAATAGCACCTGCCGCTCAGCAGGCCGTTGGGGGAGGCGTCCAGAATCATGGGGCTCTCGGGCTGGTCGAACCGGAATTCGTAGTCCTCGGTGGTGTGGGCGCTGTCAAACGGGACGTTGAACGCCGGGTGGTAGCCGATGCCGAACCGCAGCTCCTGAGCGGCCTCGGCGGGGTTCTGCACCGTGAGGGTGTGGTGGACGGTTTTGCCCTCCAGCCGGAACGTGCTGGTCAGGACAAAATCAAAGGGGAAACGCTCTGCTTTCATGGCATCGTCCGCCCGCAGCTCCAGCTGGATGGTGTCGCCCTCGGCCCTGAGCAGGGTGTGCTCCATATCCCGGGCAAAGCCGTGTTGGCCGCCCTTGTAGGTTTTGCCGTTTGCGGTAAAAATGCCGCCCGTCAGCTTGCCGGTCCAGGGGAAGAGGATGGGCGCGTGGCGCTTCCAGATGGCCGGGTCAGCCTGCCAGAGCATCTCTTCACCCGCCGCGTTTTTCAGGCTGACGGCCTCTGCGCCGTGGGTGTCCACCGTCAGGGTCAGAAACTCATTATGGATGGTTGCCTGCATGGTCATGCACTCCTTTTGCACAATATTTTCTGTGCCCAGTATACTCCTTTTGGCGCCAAAAGCCAAGGAGAAAAACGGGCGTGGAAATGCCGGAAAGAAAACAGTAAAACTTTTGCAAAATGGGTTGCAAAATCCAGCCCGGCGTAGTATTATAACGTGGCCGAAAAGCAGAATTTTTCAAAGAACGGAGGAGAAGCTTCCCGTATGAACAGCGACAGTAGCGATCACCCGAAACCACGCTTCTCCTGCGATGTGGACATGGCAAGTGTGTCTGCCGCGTCCTGAATTGCATGTGTCCTTGATACACCGCAGGAGCCTTTGGCAAGACGCGGTGTATTTTTTGTGCCCATTTTCAGGGGCGGACAAGGAGGCAACCCATGCAGAAGAAAAACTATGTACAGGAAATTCTGGACATCATCCACAGCGGCCTGCCGCAGGCGGAGCTGGCGGAAAAGCTTTCCGATTACCATGAAAACGACCTGGCCGACGCACTGGCCGACCTGACGGCGGAAGAACGCCGGAAGCTGTACGCCATCCTGGGCGTGGAGCAGGTGGCAGAGATCTTCTCCTACTTGGACGACGCGGAGCCCTACCTGAAAGAGCTGCCGCCGGAAGAGGCCGCGCAGGTGGTCTCCCACATGGACTCCGACGATGCTGTGGATGCTCTGGACGACCTGGAAGAAGAGGACAAAGAGAAGATCGTCCACCAGATGGACAAAGTGGATAAGGACGCCGCCGATGACGTCAAGCTGCTGCTCTCCTACGACGAGGACGAGATCGGCAGCTGCATGACCACCAACTACATCTGCATCCGGAAAGATATGACCATCCGGCAGGCCATGAGCGAGCTGGTGAAGCAGGCGGGCGAGAACGACAATATCTCGACCCTTTATGTGGTGGATGAGAACGAGCGCTTTTACGGTGCCATCGACCTGAAAGACCTCATCGTGGCCCGGGCGGACGACAGCCTGGAAAAGCTGATCGCCCGGTCTTACCCCTATGTGACCGACCACGAAAAGATCAGCGACAGCATTGACCGCATCGTGGACTACGCCGAGCGCAGCCTCCCCGTGCTGAACGAGAGCGGCAAGCTGCTGGGCATTATCACCTCGGCGGACGTCGTGGAGCTGGTGGATGACCAGATGGGCGACGATTACGCAAAGCTGGGCGGCCTGACCAGCGAGGAAGACCTGAACGAGGGCGTGTTCCAGAGCGTGAAAAAGCGCCTGCCCTGGCTGGTGGCGCTGCTCTTCCTCGGGATGCTGGTCTCCTCCGTGGTGGGTGCCTTTGAATCGGTGGTGGCAGTGCTGCCCATCGTCATCTGCTTCCAGTCCATGGTGCTGGATATGGCAGGCAACGTGGGCACCCAGTCGCTGGCCGTCACCATCCGGGTGCTGGTGGATGAGAACCTGACCACCAGCAAAAAGCTGCACCTGCTCTTCAAGGAAATGCGGGTGGGCCTGGTCAACGGCGCGCTGCTGGCCGTGATGGCGCTGGGCTTCCTGGGCGTGTATATCCATTTCTTCAAGGCCTATGCCTGGGGGCAGGCGTTTCTGCTCTCGGGCTGTGTGGGCATCTCCCTCATTGTGGCTATGGTCATTTCCAGTCTGGTCGGCACCGTGATCCCGATGCTGTTCCACAAGATCCACATTGACCCCGCCGTGGCCTCCGGCCCGCTCATCACCACCATCAACGATCTGGTGGCTGTGGTGGTCTACTATGGCCTTGCCATGATCGTGCTCATTGAGATGTTCCATCTGGGCTAAAATATCAATAAAGACAAAAAAGCTCCGGCGTCACCGGAGCTTTTTCGTTCCTTAAAATTGACTGGGAGAATAGCGTACTGTTACAACCAGAACCTGCCGCTGCATTTCATCAATGCGGAAAACAATGGTATAATTTTTGATAAGAAGCTGGCGGTAACCGCGATTGGCGTAAGTGCCATTACGCCGTTCCGGACAGCGGTGGGGGAATGTCTCCAGAGAGAAGATCGCATCTTCTAACTGCCCAATGAGGGTTTGCGCGGTTTCGGGTTCTACCAGTGTCTGGGCAACATAGGTGTAGATACTGTCTAAATCTTGCAGGGCGTGGGAAAGCAACTTAACGCTGTACTGTTCCAAAATGTTTTCTCCTCAATGACGAAAGAGCCTCATGCGCATCGTAAAGCTGGCCGGTCTGGGCATATTCAGCCTCGGCCTGCGAGATGGCAGCATCCACAGCAGCGATCTCGGTCATGGCTTCGTAGGTCTCGATACTCATGACAACGAGGTCGCCATAACCATTTTTTGTGATGAATACGGGCTCTCTGCGGGCATGGCAGAGGTCAGAAATTTCAGTCGTGTTCCGTAAATCGGTAATGGGTCTAATTTGAGGCATAACAGCCACCTCCTCTTGTACATTATTATAGCATGATTCTGCGCAAAATAAAAGCGAAAGTAAACAAAAACACGCTTGGACGAAGAAACCAAGCGTGTTTTTGTTTACTTGTTCTGGATCCAGTACCGCTGGGTCAGCGTCCCGTCGGAAGAATCAAAACACTCATCTTCCAGCACGCCGCCGTTGGCGCGGATGGTCTTAGCGGAGGCCACGTTGTAATGGTCACAGCAGATGCGCACTTTTTCGATGCCGTGTTCCCGGGCCTTTTCCAGGGTCAGGCGGAGCATCTGAATGGCGTAGCCGTGCTGACGTTCTGCCGGGCGGACGCTGTAGCCGATGTGCCCGCCGTAGGTGAGCAGGTAATCGTTGAGGTAATGGCGTAGATTGGTCATGCCCACCAGGTGCTCCTGCTCGTCCAGGGCCAGATACTGGGTGGCGGGTACAAAGCCCGCCGGGGTGGTGGACGGGTCTTTCAAAGCGCGGATGTTGGCAAGCCAGGCGTCGAAATCGGGGTACTGGTCCAGCGCGGAGGTGCCGTCCATCCGGGAGCCGATGGCCAGAAACTCCTCCCGGTAGGCCATCACCTGTGCTTTGTCGCCCTCGTCCGGTTCCCGCAGGTGAATCTTCCGGGGTGCGGTGTGCCGGGTGGCAGTGCGGAAATCCGGGGCTTTCATCAGGCCATGACGGTTGCAGTAAAAGTACAGCACGCCGGTGCCCCGCAGCGGGAAGCGGGCCGTGGCATCCCCCTCCGGGTAGAGCCTGACCAGCTGCAACTTGTCTCCCGTGAGGTAGGCGATGAACGAGATGAAATGATCCTTTGTCATAGGGTGGTGGATGGTAACGAACAGCTCATCCTCCACCCGCTCCACGGTCAGCTGGTGGTGCTCGTCGGCGTCCTCCGCTTCTGCAATGTCCTGCGCGGGCAGGGTGATGCCGCAGCAGCTCACCACGGCCTGCCCGGTGGCGTGGAGCACATTGCCGCAGACGGGGCAGACATAGAGCTTGGAACGCAGGAGGTTGGCGGCCCGGTTCTGGTTGACCACGGGCTCTCCCTGCATCAGTTCCAGTACCGAGACGCCCAGCGCGGCCGCCAGAGGTTCCAGCAGGGAAATGTCGGGCAGGCCTTTGGCTGTCTCCCACTTGGAGATGGTCTTGGCGCTGACGGAAAGTTTTGCCGCTAATTCTGCCTGGGTGAGGTGTTTGGTTTCCCGCAGCTGTCGGATGGTGCTGCCGGTGACGTAAGTGTTCATGGGGCGATTTCCTCCTTTTCCTTGCACCCAGCGTACCATAGAAAAACACTCCGCGCAACCTACGCTGCGTGGAGTGTCTGAAATTACGGATTTGGAGAATGATTTTTCTGGGTGGCTTCCAGCTCATCCACCCGCTTCTGCAAAGCAGTGATCTTATCATCCATACGGAGGAAAGCCCATACGAGGATGGCAAGTACAAGGGCAGGCGGGACGATCATCAACAGGGACTGCTGGCAATAAAGCAGCAGGGAATATCCGCCGAAGACCGTGAAAAGAAATACCACAAAAAGGCTTGCAGTCAGGATGGCAAAGAAGCCCATTTATGCGTCTCCTTCCTCATCGTCCTCATCCGGGTCCAGCGCGATACGGAACACGGCCTTTTTCAGCTTGCCGCAGCCCTGTGCCTTGAGGCCGGATTTATAGGGCTCCCCGGCCAGATAGAGGGCAAAGCGGCCCTCGCAGAGCATTCCGGCAATGCTGGTGCCGGCGCTGCCCACGGTGATGTCCGCGGCCTCGTCAGCGGGTTTGGTGGGGGAGAACTCGCCCAGCGAAACTTCAAACAGCTCGCTGCCCTCGAGGTCGGTCTCAAGGGTCAGATGGGCGTCGTGCCGGACGAACGGCGCTTTCTCGCTCACCTGCGGGGTGACGGTGCTCACGGTGACAACGGCCTTGTCACCGTCGATGCGGGTCTTGCCTGCGGGCAGGGTGTTGATATCCCGGGCCATGACATACTCAATGACGGTGTCCAGATTCTCGCTCATGCCCAGATAATTGGGGAGGTTGTTCAGGGTATCGTAGATCATAGGTTACTCTTCTTTCCGGGGCTCGGTGACGAGCTCCTTGATGGCGGGCACCACGCCGCCCAGGTTCTGCAGCTCGGAGGGAATGATGATCTTGGTGGCCTTGCCGTTGGCGACCTTGGCCAGTGCTTCCAGGCTGCGGAGGGCCAGCACCTTATCGTTGGGCATGGCCTCGTTTAGCAGGCGGATGGCGTCGGCGTTGGCTTTCTGCACCGCCAGAATGGCCTGTGCCTCGCCCTCGGCTTCCAGAATGCGCTGCTGCTTGACGGCGTCGGCCCGGAGGATGGCGGATTCTTTTTCGCCCTCGGCGGCAGTGATGGCGGCCTGTTTCTCGCCGTCGGCTTTCAGGATGACGGCGCGCTTCTCACGCTCGGCTTTCATCTGCTTCTCCATGGCTTCCTGGATCTCGCGCGGCGGGATGATGTTCTTGACCTCCACACGGTTGACCTTGATGCCCCACTTATCGGTGGCTTCGTCGAGGATGGCCGTGATTTTGCTGTTGATGGTGTCGCGGCTGGTGAGGGTGTGGTCCAGCTCCATCTCACCAATGATGTTGCGCAGGGTGGTGGCGGACAGGCTCTCGATGGCCGCGATGGGCTGGTTGACGCCGTAGGTGTAGAGCTTGGCGTCCATTACCTGGAAGAAGACCACCGTGTCGATCTGCATGGTGACATTATCGCGGGTGATGACCGGCTGGGGCGGGAAGTCCGCCACCTGCTCTTTCAGGCTGACCTTTTTGGCCACCCGCTCAATAAACGGGATCTTGACATGCAGGCCGGAGGCCCAGGTCTCGGAGTAGCTGCCCAGCCGCTCCACGACATAGACCATGGACTGCGGCACGATGACGATGTTGGTGATGACCACCAGCAGAACCACGAGGATGAGGGCGAGGATGACAAAAAACAAGACCATAGTTCGCTCCTTTGTTAATGAGTGGTTTCGGTACGGATGGGCTCCACGATGAGCAGGGTGCTGTGAATTTCCGTGACACGGCAGCTTTCGCCCGGGGCGAGGGTGTCACCCGGGGTGACACAGCGGGCGTTCCAGTCCACGCCGTCCAGCCGGACGCGGCCGGTGGCCTCCGCCGTCACGGGGGTCAGCACCGTGGCTTCCCGGCCCAGATTGCGGTCGCCGTTGGTGGCGGTGGGGGCTTTGCGCAGCTTTTTGGCCAGAGGCTTAAAGGCCAGCAGGCAGAGGGCGCTGACGGCGATAAATACCGCCGCCTGCACCCGGAACGACTGCACCAGCAGGCAGCTGAGCAGGGCAGCGGCACTGCCCACGGCAAACCAGATGGAGACGAGATTCCAGGTCATGGCTTCCAGCACCACAAAACCGATGGCACACAGCAGCCAGAAGATGGGGTCGATGGAAACAGCCAGAGACATGCACATCCCTCCTTTGCGGGGTTTCTGGTTCTATTATAAAGCAGAAAGCCGGGTGAAGGTCAATGATTTTTTCATGAATTGTTGCGTGGGATACGAAATCCGGTCACTTGTAATCGTAATAGCTGTGGTTGGGGTTGTGGCCTGCCTCTTCCACCACGATGGTGAAGCCCATGGGGTTCACCTCGGTATGCTTGCCGGAGGCCAGTGGCTCCACGATGATGTGCTCGGTGCGGTTGACGATGATCTCTGCCGTTTCCACCAGCCCAATGCGCTGGTAGTGGAGCACGCCGCCGTCCGCCCGCATCACCCGCAGGGCACCCGAGTGGAACGCCTCGCAGGTGTGGCGGAGCTGCGCCAGCTGTGCCAGCACCGGGCGGAGCCGCTTCTCGTGGCTGTCCCAGCAGTAATAGCCGCGGTTGAACGGGTCGCGGTAGCCCTGCATCCCGATTTCGTCGCCGTAGTACAGGCAGGGCACGCCGGGCAGGGTGTAGATGATGGCGTAGGCCATCTTGAGCCGGAGGATGCCCTCCTCGTAGGCGTCGCCGGTCACGCAGCGGCCGCTCTGCCACTCCCGGCCCCGGCCATTGGCGGGCTCATCCGCAATGACGGTGAGGGCGCGTTCGGTATCGTGGGTGGAGAGGAAGTTGAGGGCCGTATCCATGGCCGGGGCCGGGTAGTGCTCACAGATGGTCATGATCTCGTTTATAGCCTGCTCGGCGGGCTTGCCTTTGACGAAATCCAGCACGGCATTTTTGAACGGGTAGTTCATCACGCTGTCCAGCCCTTTGCCCAGCAGGTAGGTGCGGCGCTTGTCAAAGCCGAACTTGGTGGTGGCATCCTCCCACACCTCGCCCAGCAGGAACTTTTCGGGGCCCACCCGCTTGACGGCGGCGCGCACTTTTTCAATAAAGCTGTCGGGCAGCTCGTCGGCCACATCCAGCCGGAAACCGGCTGCGCCCCGGCGGAGCCAGGTGTCGATGACGCCGCCCTCGCCCGTGACAAAATCGACATAGGAGGGGGTCTCCTCGTTGACTTCGGGCAGGGTCTCAAAGCCCCACCAGCTGCGGTAGCCGCCCTTGTACTTGGGGTCAAAATCGTACCAGCCGCGGTAGGGGGAGTTCGCGTCACGGTAAGCACCGCCCTCACCATAGCGGCCCTCCCGGTTGAAATACCGGCTGTCCGAGCCCGTATGGCTGAACACGCCGTCCAGCACGATGCCGATGCCGTATTTGGCCGCTTCCATACAGAGGGCTTCAAAATCCTCGTTGGTGCCAAGCAATGGGTCTACATTGAGGTAATCGGCCGTGTTGTAGCGGTGGTTGGAGTGGGCCTCAAAAATGGGGTTGAGGTAGAGGAAGTCCACCCCCATCTCGTGCAGGTAGGGGAGTTTGAGCTGGATGCCTTTCAGGTCGCCGCCGAAGTAGTCCTCATTCAGATGGCCGCCGATCTCGTTGGGTTGCCAGAACGGCTCCGCGTGCTTATCGGCCTGATAGAGCCGGTCCGGGAAAGGCATGGGCTTGTTCTCCACGCCCTCGCAGAAGCGGTCCGGGAAGATCTGGTAGAATACCTTGCCCTTGATGGAGTCCGGCGTCTGGAAGCTGGGCTCGTAAACGGTCAGCTGCCAGCCTTCGCCCTCCTGCCAGCTGACCACGCCGCAGTTGTCCGGCCCGCGGACGATGCGGCGGAAATCGGTGTAGAGGTCAAAGTAATAGAAGTACAGGCCCACGTCGCCCAGCGTGACGTCCACCGAAAAGTGGTTCTGTTTGGGCGTCTGGCCGTCAAATTTCATCCGGTAATAGACGGGAACATCGTACTTGCCCTCTTTCTGGATGACGAGGTGTGGGTCCACATAGCCCAGCTCTTCCGGGATGCAGAGGGTCAGGTGCACCGTCTGCCCGGCGCGCACGGCACCAAAGGGCTGCTTGAAATAGGGGTCATAGCTGTTGAACAGACAAGACAAGGGAAAATCGATCCTTTCTCAAAAAACGCCCCGGAGCCGTTACACAGTCCGGGGCGATAAGATATGATACTACAGGAAAAGCATCGAGAAGACGCTTTTTGTGAAAACCGGGAACTTTACCCGGCTGCCAAGGGCTCTCCCTTTGGGAGAGCTGGCAATGCGAAGCATGGCCTGAGAGGGCTTACTTGACAGCAGATGCGTGCCAGATGTCACGAGCGTAATCGAGGACAGCACGGTCCGCGCTGAAGATGCCGCTGTTGGCAATGTTCTTCAGGCTCATCTGTGCCCACTTCTCGCGGTCAGCATACAGCTTCTGCAGGTCGGCCTGTGCACGGCGGTAATCCTTGAAGTCGGCCATGACCATATAGGGGTCGCTGCTGCGCAGGTTCTCGGTCACTTCGTGGAAGCTCTCGCCGTTCCAGCCGCGCTCCAGGAAGTTCAGAGCGGCATTGGCCACGTCATCGCCCATGATGAACGCGTTGGGGTGGTAGCCGACCCGCTTCAGGTTGTTGACCTCGGGGGTCAGCATACCGAAGATCAGCTCGTTCTCCTTGCCGGCGGCATCGGCGATCTCGACGTTTGCACCGTCCAGAGTGCCCAGGGTGATGGCACCGTTGAGCATGAACTTCATGTTGCCGGTACCGGAAGCCTCGGTGCCAGCCAGAGAGATCTGCTCAGAGACCTCGGCAGCGGGCATCAGGTGCTCGCTCAGGGAGACGCAGTACTCTTCCAGATAGACCACGCGCAGCTTGTCGCGCACGGCGGGATCGTTGTTGATCAGGTCGCCCAGCTTGCAGATCATCCGGATCATCTGCTTGGCCATGTAGTAGCCGGGAGCAGCCTTTGCGCCAAAGATATAGGTCTTGGGGATGAAATCCGCGTTGGGGTTCTCTTTCAGGTACAGGTACTGGGCAGCGATGTTCAGCGCGTTCAGGTGCTGGCGCTTGTACTCGTGCATCCGCTTGACCTGGCAGTCAAAGATGGAGTTGGGGTCGATGACCTGGCCGCTGCTCTTGGAGAGGTAGTTGGCAAAGTTCTTCTTGTTGTCCAGCTTGATCTCGTTCAGCTTCTTGAGCAGGGTCTTGTCGGTGGCATACTTGTTCAGCTTGCTCAGGTCGGAAGCATCGTGCTTGTAGCCATCGCCAATGGTCTCATCCAGCAGTTTGCACAGCTCGGGGTTGGAGGCCAGCAGCCAGCGGCGGTAAGCGATGCCGTTGGTCACGTTCTTGAAGGCCTGGGGCTTGAACAGGTAGTAATCGTGGAACACGCTCTCCTTGATGATCTCACTGTGCAGCTTGGACACGCCGTTGATGCTGTTGGCGGTGTAGGCGCAGATGTTTGCCATGCGGACCTGGTTGTCGCCGATCAGGGCCATGTAGTTGATCTTGCCCTCATCGCCGGGGAATGCCTTCTCCAGCTCCTCGCGGGCACGGCGGTTCATCTCGACCACGATCTGGTAGATGCGGGGCAGGGTCATCTTGAAGATGTCCACATTCCACTTCTCCAGAGCCTCGGCCATAACGGTGTGGTTGGTGTAGGAGAAGACGTTCTGGCAGATCTCAAAGGCCTTATCCCAGCCAAAGCCGCACTCGTCCAGCAGAATACGCATCATCTCGGGGATGGCGAGGGTGGGGTGGGTATCATTCAGCTGGATAGCGACCTTGTCGGCCAGGTTCTCCAGCGTGCCGTAGGTGGCCAGGTGGTTCTGGACGATATCACCGATGGAAGCGGCAGACAGGAAGTACTGCTGGCGCAGGCGGAGGATCTTGCCCTCAACGTGGTTGTCGTTGGGGTACAGCACCTTGGAGATGAGCTCGGCGCTTGCGTTCTTGCTCATCGCGGTGTTGTAGTTGCCCAGAGAGAAGCTGGACATATCAAAATCGGGGGCCTTGGCCTGCCACAGGCGGAGCTTTGCCACGCCCTTGCCGTCGTAGCCCTGCACATACATATCGGAGGGCACAGCCATGACGCTGTTGTAGTTGGTGTGCTGGATATAATGGAAGCCGTGATCCCAGTTCTCGTGGATCTCGCCGTCAAAGCGGACTTCCACAGCCTGATCGGGGTGGCTCTTCAGCCAGACCTGACCGCCGGGCAGCC
>ERZ809074.3691-NODE-3691-length-13896-cov-15.164511_pt1 | contig 13896 bp, 17 predicted proteins | sample MGYA00520795_ERZ809074 | MGnify/ENA primary metagenome ERZ809074 (study PRJEB31570, sample SAMEA3212989) | Homo sapiens | biome: human-gut; feature: human gut; material: fecal | place: Sweden | collected 2011 ...
GGGGGGGGTATAATCTAACTAGTAAATATCTATATAAGGAGATCTATGATGAGAAAATTTAAAACGGCTCTGTTGAGCGTCCTTGCGTTCGTATTGGGACTGTTCTGTTTGGCTTCCTGCGGGGAAAGAGAGAACAGCGGGGAAGTGAATTATGCGGGTACATACAAATTCGAATCGATGGTTGTTACCAGCGAAGGCGCTACGGTTACTTTGAAAGTGGGAGAAACGTATATGGGTATGATTTCTCTTTCCGCGGATTTCATGGTGGTGGAACTCAAAGCGGACGGCACCGCTTCTCTTTCTATGGCTATGTTAGAAGGCGAGGTAACGACGGGCACCTGGGCGAAAAGCGAAACGGCAGGTAAAATCGTACTCACGTTCGAGGACGAAGCCGAAACGGTGAGCTGCGACGGCAGCACCTTGGTGATGGATGAGGAAGGAATGGGGACGCTCACTTTGAAAAAAGCGGCGTAAAATCGGTGAAAACGACGGGGGAAACGAGAAATCGTTTCCCCCGTTTTTTCTTTGACGGCTACTTTTGCGCGCCCATAATAAGGGGGCGGCAAAAAAGGCGGAAAAAATATTTGAAAATCCTCTCAAAAAAGATTGACAAGCCCCTTAAAGTGTGATAAACTTTGTATACGCACCTAAGAGGGGTGTAATTTTTTTGTATGGAGTTTTCGATATGGCAACAAAAACGGCAAGAGCCAAAATTACATTCGAATGCACGGAATGCAAGCATAGAAATTATGACAGCATCAAGAACAAGAAGAACGATCCCGACAGGCTTATTTTGAAAAAGTACTGCCCGTTCTGCAAGAAGCACACCGAGCACAAAGAATCCAAATAATCGATAAGCGGGACGGGAGTCTGCCGCGGCTTGGGACAAGCGAAAAGAGCGGACGGATTTCGCGAGAGCACAGAGGTAAACAATGGCAAACGCAACAAAAACAAAAAACAAAAAACCCAGCTGGTTCCGCCGTGCGGGTGCGAAAATCAAGGAAGTCTTTTCGGAGCTGAAAAGAGTGACTTGGCCTTCCTTCACCACGGTATTGAAGACGACGGGCGTGGTTCTTGTTATCGTCTTTGTATTTTTAGCTGTCGTTACGGGTGTGGACGCCCTCTTGAGTTTCCTTTTGAAGCTGATTTCGTGAGCGGGGAGGGAACTATGGCGGAAACTGAACAGCCCAAATGGTATATCCTGCACACCTACTCGGGTTACGAGGCGATGGTGAAGGACAGTCTGGAAAAGCTGATTGAAAACAACAACCTCGGCGATTATATTGTCGATTTGAAAATTCCCATGGAACAGGTCATCGAGGAAAAGAACGGCAAACGCAAGGTGGTGGAAAGAAAGCTTCTGCCCTGCTACGTCTTTATCAAGATGATCTACACCAATCAGATTTGGTATTACGTCACGAGTACGCGCGGCGTGACGGGTTTCTGCGGTCCTCAGGGCAGACCTATTCCCATGAAGGAAGAAGAGATCCGCAAAATGCGCCTCGAAGAATTCATTTCCGACGCCGATTTCAAGATCGGCGACACCGTTTCGATAGAGGACGGGCCTTTAAAGGGCTTCCTCGGCACGGTGAAGGAACTCAACGCTTCCGCGCAGAAGGCGAAAATTTCCACGAGTATGTTCGGCAGAAATACGGATGTCGAAGTGGAGTATATTCAGATAAAGAAAGTGGACGCGCCCCTTCCCGAGCCGTCCGACGATTCCGCGGAGTAAGTTTCGCGGCTTTCGTCGAAAACTCGGCGGAAGCTTTTGTCTAAGCCTTTGGAAGAAAGGCTTGAAAAAATCAATTTGTACGAAACGGACCCTGTCCGTTTTAATAGTGGGAGAGGCGCAAAAAACTCAGCGTGCGCCTTGTCAATACCACGATAGGAGGATATATTTATGGCTAAAAAGATCACTGCGGTCGTAAAATTACAGCTTCCCGCAGGAAAAGCAACTCCGGCTCCCCCCGTAGGTTCCACCCTTGGTCCCTTCGGTATCAATCTGCCCGGATTCACTAAGGAATTCAACGCGAAAACCGCCGACAAAGCGGGACTCATCATCCCCGTCGTCGTTACGATCTATCAGGATCGTTCCTTCACGTTCATCTTGAAAACGCCTCCCGCACCCGTCCTTATCAAAAAGGCGCTGGGGCTTGAAACGGCAAGCGCAAAGCCCAATTCCGTCAAGGTCGGCAAGCTGACGAAGGCTCAGGTCGAGGAAATCGCAAAGATGAAGATGCCCGATTTGAACTGCACGAGTCTGGAAAGCGCGATGAGCATGGTAGCGGGCACCGCTCGCAGCATGGGCGTCACGGTAGAGGACTGATTTCAAGGAGAATGCGGCAGGGAGCCTATCCCGTCATCGACCGCAAGGAGGATTAAAAAATGAAACACGGAAAAAAATATTCTGACAGCGTAAAAGCTTTTGATTTGGCGAAAACCTATGACGCGGGAGAAGCGATAGGCGTGATGCTGGAAACCGCGAAGGCGAAGTTCGACGAAACGGTGGAGCTTCACGTCCGTTTGGGCGTCGATCCCCGCCAGGCGGATCAGCAGGTCCGCGGTGTGCTCGTCCTTCCCAACGGCACGGGTAAGACCAAGCGTGTGCTCGTCGTCGCCAAGGGCGCAAAAGCGGACGCCGCTTTGGCTGCGGGCGCCGATTTCGTAGGCGCGGAAGAACTCATCGCCAAGATCCAGGGCGGATGGTTCGATTTTGACGTCATGATCACCACGCCCGACATGATGGGCATGGTCGGACGCATCGGCCGTATCCTCGGCCCCAAAGGCTTGATGCCTAACCCGAAGTCCGGCACGGTCACGATGGACGTCGAAAAGGCGATTAAGGAAGTCAAAGCCGGTAAAGTCGAATACAGACTCGATAAGACGGCGATCATTCACTGCCCGATCGGCAAAAAGAGCTTCGGCAAGGAAAAGCTCGTCGAGAACTATACCGCGCTGATAGACGCGATCATCAAGGCGAAGCCCGCCACCGCGAAGGGACAATATGTAAAGAGCATCACGCTCGCTTCCACGATGGGTCCCGGCGTAAAGGTTGCGGTGAAGAACTGATCGATACCTTTCAGGGCGCTGCATTTTGAAAAGGAAATGCGCGCTGCGGAAAAATAATCGACGTATTTTTGCAATTAAAAAATATTTTTGCCGAAGGCGGTCCCAAAACGATTGACTGCCTTCGGCGGAAATGGTATAATAACTTAGTAAAAAATCGAAAGCCATAGAAGGCGAGTACCGAAAGGTTCGATGGGAAACCGCTCGCTCAGGCAGAAAGATAGAATCTTAGCGAAAAGATACTGTCCTTATGCCGTGTGGCGTAAGGCATTTTTTTATTGTCAGGCGGAAAATCCGCTTAAAGGAGGTATTCATGTCGGCAAATTTAGAGGCTAAAAAACAAGTCGTCGAGGAAATCAAAGAGAAGATCGAAGCGAGTAAGTCGGTGGTCCTTGCGGATTACAACAAGCTCACCGTGCTCGAAGTCACGGCTCTGAGAAACAAATTCAAGGCGGCGAACTGCGAATACAAGGTGTATAAGAATACCCTTGTGAGAAAAGCTTTCAACGAACTGGGCGTCACCGATTTCGATAAGGATCTCAACGGCGCTACGGCGACGGTGTTCTGCTCGGACGAAACGAGCGGCGCTTCCGTCTTTGCGAAGGCGGTGAAAGAGAATCCCGCGTTGACGGATAAGATCGTCCCCAAGTGCGCGTATCTCGAAAAGGCGTATCTCGATAAGAACGCGGTGAAAGAACTTGCGGCGATTCCTTCCAAGGAAGTGCTCATTGCGAAAATGCTCGGCTGCTTGCAGTCGTCTATTTCCAAGTTTGTCTACGTTTTGGATTCCATTGCCAAAGCAAAAGAAACGGCAAACGCTTAATCAAAGAAAATCATAAAAAAATCGGAGGATTACAATTACCATGGATGTTCAGAAACTCATTGAAGAAGTAAAAGCTATGTCCGTTCTCGAACTCAACGAGCTGGTGAAAGCTCTCGAAGCGGAATTCGGCGTAAGCGCTGCTGCTCCCGTAGCGGCTGCCGGTGCTGCCGGCGCGGCGGAAGCTGCCCCCGCGGCGGAAGAGAAGACGGAATTCGACGTCGTCTTGAAAGAAATCGGTCCCAACAAGATCGCCATCATCAAGGTCGTCCGCGAAGCTACCGGTCTGGGTCTTGCGGATGCGAAGAAAGCCGTCGAGGCGATGGGCGTCATCAAAGAAAACGTCCCCAAAGCGGACGCGGACGCTCTCGTTGCGAAACTCAAAGAGAACGGCGCTACGGCAGAACTCAAATAAGTTTTGCTTATTCGTCGAAAAAGCCACACCGAACGGTGTGGCTTTTTTGTCGTCCGCAGAAAACGTCCGCAACGGATATCGGAGGGCTTAAAAAGGAGGAAATATTGTTTCGCACCGAAAAGGGAAAGATAAAAATTCCCTTTTTTTCTAAGCAAAGACAGCCGAACCTTTAAAAATTTGCGAATTTGTAATATATTTTTATGATATTGTGTCGTGGGCTTGACAGACGGCGTACAATTTGTTACAATGTTATTATAGTCCGATAAAAATTTAAAAATCACAGGGGTACCCCTGTATTACGCAATAGGCATTGCGTAATACAGGGGTACCCCTGTATTACGCAATAGGCATTGCGTAATAAAACACACATAATAGCCACCATGTCTTTCGCACGGACAAACGGGTATTTTCGGGTATACTATTGACGGGATGCGGGCGGATAATGTCCGAATTTTCGGCGTGTCGTTTTTGTACCCTGTTCACAGGTATTCGGGACCAAGAGAACGTATTTTCGTTCGGCCTTTGCGAAAAGAGCGTATGCTCCTGCGCAGGCGGGAGAACGGTCGTTTTGCGGCTTTTTTGTCACAATCCGCTTCTCCGCACGGAAAAAACACGGAATAGAAGTCCGCTTTCTTTTTCGCTTTTGCGCCTCTGCGCGGAAAATTCCGTCACTTCACGGATTCGTCTGTTTCCGTTTTTATTTGTCTTTTTTGTTCATGCGCGCGAGAGGAAGGAATATAAAAAGCGCTTTGTAAATATATATAGAAAAGGTTATCGGGTGAGAGAAGGAAGTTATGGGAAAAGGCTTGTCTAAAAATACTAAAAAACAACTGATCAATATCCTTTTCCTGGCGGTGCTGATCGGAGTCACGCTGTTTATTCTTTTTACAAGCAACCGCGAACTCAACTTTGAAAACATTAAGGATTTCATCCTTCGCTGCAATCCTTGGCTGATCGTCGCGGCGTTCGTGTGTATGCTGCTTTTCATCGCGTTCGAGGGGTTGAGTCTGCACCTCATCAGCCGCCGTTTGGGATACAAACCCAAGCTCTCCTCGTCGATGGTGTATTCTTCGGCGGATATTTACTATTCGGCGATCACGCCTTCCGCATCGGGCGGGCAGCCCGCTTCCGCCTATTACATGGTCAAGGACGGCATGGACGCGGGAGCCACCACGTTTACGCTGGTGTTCAACCTCATCGCCTATACGGCGGCGATTCTCGTCATCGGCGTGCTCGCGTTTATTTTCCGTCCGAGGATGTTCCCGCACTTCGAATTTTTCGTCAAGTTTCTCATCATCGCGGGCATCGTTCTCCAAACTTTGCTTTTGGGTTTCTTCATCGCCTGTATGTGGTGCCATAAAGCGGTGTTGAAGGTGGGGAACGGACTGATTTCCTTATTGGCACGCATGAAGATCGTCAAAAATACCGAGAAGTGGCGCGGCAAACTCACGGACGAGGTGGAGAAATACCGCCTCAGCTTTATGGAAATCAGAAAGCATCGGGCTTTGTTTTTTCAGGCGTTGCTCCTCAACGTCGCGCAGCGCGTTTCGCAGGTTTTGATCACCTGTTTTGTCTGTACGGCAGCCGACCCGGGCGCGTCTTTCGTCGATTTGTTCGCCATGCAGGCGTTCGTCCTTTTGGGCTACAATTCCATTCCCCTGCCGGGAGGCGTGGGAGCCTTTGAATATCTGTATCTGAATATCTACACCCTGCGCTTCGATAATACGTTCATCGTGGTGGCGATGATGGTGACGCGGGTGATTTCCTACTATCTTTGTATGGCGCTCAGCGGGGTCGTTACGTTGGTGTATCATATCCGGCTGATGAAGAGAAAAAGACAAGAAATACCGAGAGAGAAGAGCGAAAATGAAGAACACGAGTAAAAAAATAGTCGGCTTTTATCATTATGGCGTGATCCTCACATATTTGTCCGTCATTGCGGCGATCACGGGGATTTGTTTTTCCGTGGGCGGAAACAAGGACGCCCGTCCCGACATAGGCGTGATATGTCTGTTGATTTCGGGCTTTTGCGACGCTTTCGACGGCGCCGTGGCAAAGACGCGCAAGAATAGGTCGAGAGAGGACAAAATGTTCGGAGAGCGCATCGATTCTTTGAGCGATCTGATCGCTTTCGGCGTCGCTCCCGCCATGATCGGCTTCGGAATGAGGATCAATCGCTGGTACTTCATTCCCGTTTACGGCATTTTCGTTTTGTGCGCGCTCATCCGCCTCGCCTATTTCGACGTGACAGAAGAGATCCGCACCAGCGACGAAAACTGCGGCAGGCGTCTTTATTACGAGGGGCTGCCCGTCACCAACGTCGCCTTCGCCCTGCCGATTTTCTATCTCATCGCCACTATGTTCCCTCCCTATACGATCGCGCGCAACGCCGTCATGCTGATCGGGTATCTGACGCTGTCCGCGCTGTTCGTCCTCCGTTTCAGAATGCCCAAGCTCGGCGTCAAAGGGCTCATCGTGGCCATGCTGATTTTGGCGATCATTTTAGGCTCCCTGTTCCTCATCAGGCGGGCGGTGCTGGCATGAGGCCGATCGTAAAAAAGAAGACGCTGCGCCCAGCGGCGTCTTTGCGTTTTTTATACGAGAAGAAACTAGGGACGCCTTTTTTAAAACTGCTCACCTCCCGATTCGTTTCCAGGGCGGTGGGAAAATACCTCGACGGGCGGCTCTCCAAGGGGCTTATCAAGGGCTACGTAAAGAAACACGGGATAGACATGAATGAATACCTTGCGGAGCAATATCCCTCTTTTAACGCATTTTTTACCCGCCGTATCCGCCCCGAGCTTCGTCCCTTCGATTTCTCTCCCGAGGCGTTCGTTTCCCCCTGCGACGGAAAACTCTCCGTTTTTCCCGTGGAAGAAGGGGGAAGGTTTGAGATCAAGGGTTTTTCCTATTCCGCCGAAACGCTTTTGAAGAATGCGGAGCTTGCGGAAAAATATCGCGGCGGCTGGTGCCTCGTGTTCCGCCTGACCGTAGAGGACTATCACCGCTACTTTTATATCGACGGGGGAAGCAAAGGAGAAAACGTCTTTATCGAAGGCAGACTGCACACCGTACAGCCGATCGCCCTCGAACACAGGCGGGTATTTACGGAAAACTGCCGGGAATATACCGTGCTGCACACCGAAAATTTCGGCGATGTGACGCAGGTGGAAGTCGGCGCCATGATGGTGGGCAGAATCGTCAACAATCAAGGCGCGGGCAGCTTTCGAAGGGGAGAGGAGAAGGGGCGCTTTGAATTCGGCGGCTCCACGATCGTTCTCTTGGTTGAAAAGGAGAAAGTGCTTCTCGACGAGGAACTCATCAGAAATACGCGGGAAGAAGGCGAAACGAAAGTGCTCTGCGGGGAGCGGATAGGAATCAAAGAGGTTGCCGAACGGTAAAATTTCCGTTCGGCAATTTTTTTATCAACGCTTGCCTCGGTAATTTTGGAGAAAAGGCTTGCCTTTCGGCAAGGCGGAAGTCCGAAAAAGAGAAGAAAAATGTCGCTTGCCGTTCTTTGTATCTTAAAGAAAGTGCAAAGCGTTTATATTCCTAAGAGAAAATAAAAGATACCTTTGATCTTCCTGTCTACTAAAAACAAAACGCCGCGCATTTCGTATGATTGCCGTGCGCCCCTTTTTGCGCCGGAAAGAAAGCGCGGAAGCTTGCGCGCCGCTCCTGTTCTCTAAAAAATTTTAAAAATTTGTAAAAAAGCGAGTGGAATTACTTGACGGGGGGGGGGGGTACTTTTATGCTATAATTTCTTGGGAAGCTTTTTCGGCTTTACCCAATAGAAAAGATATAGGAGGAAAAAATGAAAAAAACTGTAATATTGCTGGCGGCACTTTTGGCGTTCGGTCTGCTTTCTGCCTGCGGGGGCACTTCTGACGAGTCCGCTTTGTCATCGTCCCAAGGCGTCGCTTCTTCGTCGGAGGAAAAAAAGGACTCTTCATCAAATTCTTCGTCAAATTCTTCGTCTTCGGAAAAAACAGATTGGAACACCGACGGTGTTTTAAAGATACTCACCGTCGGCAACAGCTTTTCCGACGACAGCATGGAATACGTGGCGCAAATCGCGCTTGCGACGGGAGTAAAAGAGGTGAAGCTCGGCAATTTATACATAGGCGGCTGTACTCTCGCCACGCACGCGGACAATGCCCGTTCGAACGCGGCGGCATACGAATACCGTGTCAATTCAGGCGCGGGTTGGAGCACGACTTCGGGCTATAAAATGGGCGACGCGATAAAGTCGGAAAATTGGGACTATATTTCCTTGCAGCAGGCGAGCGGCAGCAGCGGCGTCGCAGCGACGTACGATTCTTCCTTGCAATATTTGATAAATTACGTAAAGGAAAACGCCGAAGATAGCGCAAAATTGGTCTGGAACATGACGTGGGCGTATCAGCAAAATTCCACGCACGCGGAATTTTCCAAATACGGGAGCGACCAAACCATCATGTATAACGCGATTGTAGACGCGGTACGCGACAAAGTGGAAACCCGTCCCGAGATTTCCCTAGTCATTCCGACGGGTACGGCGATTCAAAACGCCCGTACCTCTTACGTGGGGGACACGCTGACGCGGGACGGGTATCATCTGAACATGGGACTCGGACGCTATATCGCGGGTATGACCTTTGTCCGTAAACTGACGGGGCTTTCGGTGGACAACGTGAGCTTCATGCCCGCGGGGGTGGACGAAAGCTATCAAAAAATAGCGGCGGAATCAGCGAATAACGCCGTAGAAAGCCCTTATGCCGTCACATCCTCCGCCTATCGGGAAGAGCCGGCGTTCGACGCTTCGGAATATAATGTGCTTGAATTGGGATTGACTCCGTTCGCTTATTGGAATTCCACGGATGGCGGCTCGTTTGATAAACTCGTGACGAACGCGGGCAACAGTCCTTGTTTTTTTGCGACGAAACGCTTGACGAGGATGGATATTCCCGCGGGAAGCGTGATAGAGATCGCGTCGGGCTGGCAGTACCGTCCCGAAGGCTGGAAAGACGACGGCGTACAGGCGACCCGTCCCGATAATGTTTCCGTCAGACGGATCGAGGTCACGGAGGAATGGTGGGGGGAATATATCTATCGCGCTTTTAATATTTCCAAATCGGGCACACCCTCTTTGCGGGGGGAGGAAACCGCTGCGGGCGCGGCTTTAAAAATTTACGTGCCCAAAGAGGCGGATACGGGGTATGCGCTTTTAGAGTTTGAAAAAATCGATTTTGCGTTCTGGGATTCAAGCCATAAGACGGATTATAATCGGGCGATCGACGATAACTCGTCGCTCAGCAACAAATTTTTTACGACCAAGCGTTTTTCGCCCGCGGAACTTCCCGTCGGCAGCATCATAAAAATCGAAAACGGCTGGCAGTATCGTCCTGACGCATGGAAGGAGGACGCGCCGCAAAGTTCTCGTCCCGGAAATGTGACAGCGGAGCAAACTGTGATTACGGAGGAATGGTGGGGAGAGTATATCTATCGCGCTTTCAACGTCGCCAAGGTCGGTATGCCGAGTCTGACAGGCGTCGATACGGAAGGGGTGTTCGAAATATACGTTCCCGAGAAGGCATAGAAAGAATAGCGAGCGGAAGGCATAAAACGAACGGCTTTCAAAAGCCGTTCGTTTTTGTGTAAATTATGGATTTTATGTAAAAATCGGCGGCAAACGCGTAAAAGTGCTTGACGGAAAACAAAATAAAGGGTAAAATAGAGAAGTATAAAAATCTGTTGATGGAGAAATTCGATGACAGCCAATAAACCTTTGAAAAAAATGATCTGCGCGGCACTTGCGGGCGTCAGCGTGTTCGCTTCCGCCATGATGTTTTCCGCGTGTACGACTTCTCATCCCAAAGTGGAAATGAAGATTGCCTTTAACGACGAAACGTATACGCTCGAATATAAACTGTATAGAAAGCGCGCGCCTTCCACCGTTCAGCACTTTTTGGAACTCGTGGAGCACGGCTATTATGACGGGCTTTGCGTTCACGATTACAACAGCTCTTCGGAAAAATTGTATACGGGCGGCTATACCTATGACGCCAATCAGACGGCGGACGGCGGCTTGGTGGAGAAAAACTATTTCGATATCGTAAAGGATTGGAATATGACCCAGACCGTTTGGGACATCAACGATAAAGACCCTGTCTATACCCTTTACGGCGAATTTTCCGACAACGGTTTCAGTGTGGAAAACGGCGCCTTGAAACAGAGCTACGGCTCTTTGACGATGTACTATACGCCCAAGGAAAAATGCGGTACGTACGTGGACGTCAAGCGTTCGGACGGCAAGGGGAACGACGCGAAGCTGTATAAGTACAACAGCACCACTTCCCTTTTCTATATCTCGCTCTCTTCCTCGTCGTCGGGCAGCGGTACGTCTTACTGCACCTTTGCCACGCTCGAAGACGACAGCGTGGAGGTCCTCGACGATTTGAAGGCGGCCATCACCGATTATATCGAGGACGAATACGAAGGCAACGCGGCGGATTTCGCGCCGACATCAAAAGTCGTCGTGGACGAGGACGACCGCTATGTAGGCTCCGACAAGGAATCCCGGGAATATTCGGTTCCCCTCGAACCCATCGTCATCAAATCCGTCAAAGTCAAGAGCTATTGATTCTTTTCAGGACATTTCGATTCTCACCTAATGATAAGATAAAAAAAGACCGTTTCCCGCGCGAAAGGGGAAACGGTCTTTTAAGTTTGTTGTCGCAGGCGGCACTTACTTAAAAGTTTTACAGATTGTCGCAGTATCCTGCGTATCCCTGAATGTCGAGGAAGGGGCTTGGAGTGTTACCTCTGTTTTTAAAGATCGCGGGAAAATATTGCCTCGCGGTATTTTTTTATCCTTGAATATCGACGATTTTTCCCTGTTTCACCTCAGCGGTGAAATAGCGCAGTTCGTATAGCCGTTCTTTCTTTTTCCGCACGAGTCCGCAAGTCTTCGGATCTTCCGTCAAGGTCACGTCGGTGAAATCCCCTAAAAACGCCTTGATGTGCTCGCTCTTTTCTTTTAGCTCCTCGCTCAGCATCTCCGTAAAGTCCGCGCCGATCAATACGCTTTCGAAAAACGCATAGGGCAGCAGTTCGTCCTGCGCCGCCTGTTCTTCGCCTTCGCGCGCTTGCTGGCGAATGCGGAAAGAGGTCTGATAACACCCGTCTTCCGTCAGCGCCCATTCGCACTCCGCCACCCGTTTCTTGCTGTCCGAGAGGAGCAGGGTAGCGCTCAGCGTATTGTTTTCGACTTTATAGCTCAGGAATCGCTCGCAAAGCACGCACTTTCCCGCGTCGTTGAACACCGCGAGCGTGTCCCCGCCTTCGAGGAAAAACAGACCGCTTTCATAGCGGATGACGCAGGATTCAAAACAAGGGGGGAGTTCCGAAACAAAAAAGCCCTTTGCCGTTTCTAGGGAGAGCTGTAACGCGCCTTGCCGAAATACGGTGACGAGGTTTCCGACGAAACGTTCCTGCGCGACGATTTTGAGCGAAAAATCGGACGGCGGAAAATCACGGGCATAGACGGCGACGCCGTCGCGGAGAATATAAATTTCGCACCCCTGCGGGGGCGAAAAGCGCAATTTTTCGGTGATGAAGAACCCGACGGGGAGGGCGCCTTCGGGGATAAATTCGGCAAAAACGTTGTCTTTGGGCTCTATTTCCGCGAAGCGCTCGAAAGAGTCGGTCATGCCGAAATAGACGCCTCCGAGCATAAGCGCGCACGGGCGCGAGGACAAAAAATAAATTTTCATACTTAAATATATTCTTTTCTTTTTTGTTCCATGTATAAATCTTGAAAAATATGTTAATAATTCCTTCAAAACGGAGGTGACGTTATGAACAAAATCAACGGTTACACGGAAGAAGAGGCGAAAAGTTTGGTAGAATACATTTGGGCGGGAAAGCAGGCGGGTAAAACGCTTACTTATCTTTTCGAAACTTACGGAGCCGAACACGGCAGAGCGAAAGGCAGCGTGAGGAACTATTATTACGCGTTGATGAAGAGTCAGAAGAAGGACGAAAGGGTAGTGAAGTTATTGGACGGCAAGCAGCTTTCCGTGGAGCAGATCCGCGAATTTACGGAAGAGGAAACGGATAAGGTTTTGAGGAGCATCCTTGCCGAAAAGAGTAAGGGAGTATCCGTGCGCCGGGCGATTTGCAATTTGTCGAAAGGGGACGACAAGCTGATGCTGCGTTTGCAGAATAAGTATCGCAACGTTTTGAAGAAACAACCGGAGCGAATCGAGTCGATCGCTTCGGAACTCGGCATGGGAACGAAGGACAGGAGCTTTTTGCAGCGCCGCTTGGAGAACGAAATCAACGCGCTGTACGATAGACTCACGCAGTCGTTGAAGGAAGAGAACGCCCGCCTTTCGGGGGAGAACGCGCGTTTGAAACGCGAAAATGAAGCGTTGAAACGCCGCGCGTCCTTTCGGGAGGTATAAATAGAAGCCGTCGGACATCCGACGGCTTTTTTGCGGCAAAGGAAGAAAAAACGCTTATTTTGTCGAATGATGCGTATAAGAAGGGGAAAAGCCGCCCATACTGACTGTACGGGATCGTCGCCTCGCGCGCGTTCCGTATAAGGAGGATTTGAATATGGAGAAATTTACCATCGGGCTTTTGCTCGGCGGCATCGGCGGCGCTCTGCTTGCGGCGAATAGCTGCAAAATGCGCACGCTTGTAAGAAAAGGACAGGAAGAGATCAAACAGCGTCTTGATGAGATGATGGACGAAAAACTCAAAGAGATGGAAAACGGCGGCAGCGTTTTTGGCGGCGGCTCCGAGAATAACGAATCGGGCGAAAAAATGCCCGAAAAATCAGAATCGCAGGGGCAGGGTAAAGACGACGGCGCGAAGGAACGCGGAAAATAATTTTCCGTAAGCGCTTTTAACGCTGTTGTTTTCACCATGTTTTCAAAAAGCGCGACGAAAGGTAACTTTCGCCGCGCTTTTTTGTAAAAGAAAATCCCGCGCTTTTGCGCGGGGGGAAGCTATATGCTGTCCGATCTGCCGACGAGATAATCCAAAGATACGTTGAAATATTCCGCGATGGCGATCAGATTGAAAACTGTGGGAATCGAATTCTTTTTCCACTTGCAATAGGCGTTGAAATCGATGCGGCAGGACTTGGAAAACTTATAAAAAGTAAGATTGTGCTTTTTTAAGAGCAATTCTATTCTTTCGCAGAAACACTCATGTTTGACGGCGGGAACATACCCCGTAAATTCGGAACGTCCCACCATATAGTCGAGGGAACAGTCGAAAAAGTCGGCGAGCTTGATGAGAGAAGCGAGAGAGGGGGAAAATCTTTGGTTTTGCCAATTGCAAAGACAGGTGCGGAGAATAGGGACTTCTTTGGCGAATTGGGTAATAGTGAGATCGTTGCATTCCCGATATTCTTGTATGATTTCATTGAGCGAATCCATGTAATTTGTCATTTTTTCCTTTGTTACGCGGCGCAAAAGCCGCCCATGCGAGATTCTTTGAATCGCATATAAAAATCAAATGGAATCCGACCTTCCCACGAGGTAATCGACGGAAACATTAAAATGATAAGCCAATTTATTTAATAATTCGGGGGTAGGGGTAG
>ERZ809074.3707-NODE-3707-length-13842-cov-8.054834_pt1 | contig 13842 bp, 31 predicted proteins | sample MGYA00520795_ERZ809074 | MGnify/ENA primary metagenome ERZ809074 (study PRJEB31570, sample SAMEA3212989) | Homo sapiens | biome: human-gut; feature: human gut; material: fecal | place: Sweden | collected 2011 ...
GGAGCGGTTTTTGTCTATAAGGATATAAGTGATGTAAAATTTGCGGCTGACTCCAAACTTTGTTTTAATGTTCCCTCTAATATAATCATTAGGGAAACGTGTGAAGTATTCTGGTTTTTCGTTCAATGAAGATCTCCTTTAAAAGTCAAATTGTATTTGGGATATTTTTTGTAATTGCCTGCGTTCAGTTTATGTGCAAAAATGCACATGGATTTTTCAAAAACTTAAATTTTCATGTGCAAATTTGCATGTCTGCCGAACGCAAATAAGATATATAACATTTAATAAGACAAAATATATTCGTAAATTACTTCGTAATTTACTCATATTAAAACCGTTTCTAACTACATCTATTTTCTAAGAAGATCACCAATGGTAATAATCCTCTACTGTATAGTTCTCTCTTGCCAACAAAAGTGATCTACACACTTCAGATAAACACCAATCATAATCATGATATCCTTGACTGTGATGTTGGCAATCACGCCAAAGATCAACTAAGTATTCAGTTGATTCATCTTTATGTTCTTCGTATAATCGGTCAAATACCTCGGCGTATTCCTGATCATCTAAAAAATCTTGTTCTAACATTTCTTATCTCTTTCCTTTAAGATGTCCATACAAGCTTTGCGGCCAATATCACGAAAATCATTTTTATGTAAGGTTGTCTGTTTGAAATGGTTATAACTTCTTTGTACGATTTCTGTCGGCAGAGAAGAGAAGTAGTCCTTTACGACATTGTATTTTTCTTCTAATTGGCGGCCAGTATAGACAGCTTCTAATTCATTATGTTTACCCATGGTTTAATCCTCCTAGTTTTTATTATTGTGATAGTAGATTTTTGTATCATTTTTCGTTGTTTTGCCATAAGGGGATATATTTATCAGATCTGTCTTTTAGAAAGAAAATCGGCAGTGCATCCTTGTATCTTTTGTAGAGTTCTTCACCGCTGAGGCCCCGAATGACTTTGCCAATTGGCGAATCAATGATTTCTTTATAATCTGTTACTACGGATTTTTCGTCTTTGAATTTTGGACCAAGTTTGCCGCAAATAGTACAATAACTTGCCAGATGCGTAAAAATATATTCCTTATCAAAATACGGCGATCTGTATTGGATTAAACATTCTTCGTAGTTGTGCTTATGATCTGTTTTACGGCGGCTCTTAGATACATTGCTGTTGGTTGATTTACGGTAGGTGGGAATCTCTTGTTCTTTTATCATGTTGGCTCCTTTATTGGTTTGATATGTATATTATTCTCTCTTGGCGCAAATACTTGACAGCATTTGCTTTTAAAATCATTTTCTCAGGAATATTCTGACTGTTTATATATTCTCCACTTCGAAAATAATTTTGGCTGCTACGATGTGATAGGGCAGTGATATAGATATGGATTTCGGATTTAGTTTTAAAGTGCCCCATATAAGTCGTTTTTGGCAATAAAAAAGACAGATACCTTTGAAATATCTGCGCTGTAAAGGTTGCTTAAGAAAGTGTAGCTTTTGATGGATTTATAATTTTTAATAAATTCTTGTGTAATTCTTGTGTAAAATCTTGTGTAAATATCTGTGAATAATTTTAATCAAGAGCGCTGATTTATATGTCATTGAAATTTTTTTGATATAAGTCGCCTGGATTGAGAATTTTCCTTATTAAATATGTTATCGTTCGAATTACGGTAAAATCGGCATTTGGCGGAAAGTGGGTATTGATTTTTGAGATTTCGGTTTTGCAATTTTTGCGTGTTGATCATGCTGGAATGCCGGTGAAAGCGTGGAAACGACGATAAGGGGTACGATAACGATTTTTGGGTAGTGGATTATGGCGAAACGGCGGCGAGAGCGTAGTTTGGAGGTGATGAAAATTGAAATGGGATTTTGAAATGATTTAGAGGCGGAAAATTTTGATGGGGTTGGGGAGGGTGGGAGTTTGGAATGAAAATGAAAAATGAAGTCAGTGTGTAGAAAGACTAGCTTAGGGGGATTTAGAAAACAGAACACACGTTCTGAGTTTTAAGTACCCCCACTTTACCACGTTAAAATAACAGCGTACACGGTCTTTCCCCAAAAGTGCAGATAGTAGGAATAATTCCTATTATTGATTTTTTAATTCCGCTTATGTGGTTAGAATGAACTAACCTATGTCCAGATTAAATTGTAAGAATTATTTGAACAAATTAGATAATAAGAATTGTTATTGATTATATATTTAGTAGTATTATAAACGTTGTGATGTAGTTTTAATAACTACATGTCATATTATCGCTATTTACATAATCTATATATGTTAACTAGATAATATTTTTTCAAATAATTAAAGCAATCATTCCCCACTTCCATACAAAAAACAGAACAAAACAAGCAAATAATCCCCACTCGCAAGCCGAAAACAATATAAAAAATGGGATAGAATACCACTTAAAAATAAAATGAAAAAAATCAAAATAATAGTTGACAACTACTGAATAAAGTAGTAATATGAATACAGTTCCAAGGAACACAAGGAACGGCGGTAAGACAAGACCGCTAAAAAGATTGAAAAAATTTTTTTAAAAGTATTGACAACTACGAATAAAAGTAGTACAATACAATCAACAGTTAGGAAAGTTCTTTTCCTAGCAAGTCCCATCTTGGGGCGGTGGTTCTGATCCACCAAAACAACTGGATAAAAAAAGAGTCTCTGGAAGTTTCCAGAAACCCTTTAAAGTTAGTTCTGATAGAACTAAACCGTAGCAAGTTCATTCTATCAAACTATCTTGTGTTCGTCAAGTTCTTTGGCGAAAAAATCCAGAAAAATTTAATATGTCCGTGATGATGCGGATTTCCTATAGGGTTTATCCCTATGCCTATACGGTCTGGGTTTATTCCAGATACGGCACGGTGAACGTACCTTGAAAATTAAATTCGGTAACGACTAGGTGTAGCAACACCTAGACAAAAAAAATGTTACCTGACCAGAAAAATTCTGGTTATGGTTAGCTTGCTGGACTCAGCTACTATCAGTCCCGTAAATTGACCGGCTCATTAGTCGGAGACGAGAAGGGATGGCATGGAGGATAGTAGAACGTGTTCGCATTCTGCGCACTTAGCAAGTTAGTGGTGAAAATCCTATTCCATGTGGTTGATGGAATATCCTAGAAAAGACTAGGAACGAAAATATGTTTTCGATTTTTCATATCAAAAAAGTAGAGACCGGAGGTAAAAACTATGTGTTGGAAGTTTAAAAAATATAGCGTTGCGAACTGTATTTCTTCCTCCGAAGAACACATAGGATACCGTGGTGTGGCAGACCACCGTTTCTATCTTCGCCGCTTTAAGCGGTAAAAGTTACTCTTTAGGTTAAAAGTCTGGCGGTAAAAGTCCGACCACTGATGAGGCATGATGCCGAAACTTTAACAATTTTGGGAACTGTGCAAATACTCCCTTAAGGCACAGAGAAGGAGAAAATATGGCAAATACAGTTAATTTCCGCACTATGAACACAGAATCTTACCAGATGTGCTATGCGTTTGCAGTAGCTCGCTATCTGGAAGCCGCAGAGGATTTACGGCATAAAGATGTTATGAAAGTTCTGAAGCAGAAACGTGATGGGATCGTTTCTTTACGGCAGGAAAACCGTCTGTTAGGCTGTTCGCTTGATGAGTCCGTCAACCAGAATAGTCTGCTTGAAATTGAAAACCAGATTCGGGCGGAGGATTTTAAGCATATGACTATTCTGAAACCAATCAAGTCCGCCATGGAAGAATCTTACAAGGTGATTCCAGACGGGCTTTTTGATGCGTACAAGTTGAAATTCGATGGCAAAAACGCCGACTTTGTTGAGTTAATCGACAAATTTTTAGTTGCTATCGGTATCACTTGCGACAAAAAAGGCGTTGTTCGCAAAACAGCAGACAGAATAGCTCTGATGATGGGTGCTAGAATTGCGACTTCTAAAACCATCGTAAATAATGGTGATTTTGTCCAGACCATGAAAAAACAGCAGTTTAACAAACTGTTCATGTCTGGTTTTGTAGATACGCTGGTTAAATCCGGCTTTAAGTTCGACATTCCGGATAAAACCAAAACAGTCGAACTTGCAGAAAGCAAGGAGGTATAGGGCTGATTGCCGAAAAATGTGCAGTAACAGAGGGCATGAGTGAAAACTCGTGCCTTTTTTAGTACGCATTTTTGAAAAGTTCAAGGAGGAAATTACTATGAAAAAAATGGTTGATGCTTGTGTTCTGTGTTCCGGTTGTATGTCCTGCATATACTCTGACGAGTGCAGCGCTTGGCAGTCCGATTTTCTGGATACTGGCAGTATCCCGCAGGTGGAAGTAGAGGTAAAAACCGCTTCCATGTGTCTCTGTCTGGGACGCCATGCAATTCCCGAAGCAGTTGACGGGGCAATTTTCCCGACGGAGGTGAACCCTCTGGAAGTGGGGGAACTGGAAGCTCAGGCAATGCAGATCTTGTCTGCAATGCAGATTGTTTCTCTGAATCTGTATGTTACCGGTCTGACCGTTGCCCTCATTGCAGCGTTGAACGTTTGCCGGGAACTTGAAATCAAGGTGACTCTGTATCACTATGACAGGGAATCCGGCAAATACTATCCGCAGGAGGTGAAGTAGCATGAAATTCTTAATGAGTCGGATTTTAAGTTCGGAATGTATCCACCGGCACAATTTTCCAGCGGATTCTGTCCGTATGGATTTTGAAAACGGTATAATTTTAGTTGGTGTGGACTTTGACCGCACCAGGGATGCAAAAACAAAAGTCTTCCTTTACCGCAACGGCACATGGAAGGCTTATTTTGTGTCCGATAATTACACCCGTGAAATGTGGATGTACTGGAAACGGTTTCATAAGGTTTCTAGGGAAATGCGTCATTTCAACACGCAAAAAGCTATGGATCACGATAGACGGCACAAGTGCGGTTCTGGCGGCGTGAGACTGACTCCATTTTGCGGGCAAGTCACGGATTATGAAACACGAAAAGAACCTTTCCATGATTTTAGAAGGGTTTGGAACTAGGAGGAAAATTCTATGAATATTTTATTGGCGGTAGTTATCTTTGTTGGCGGCTATGGAACGTGTTTAGCATTCCATTTATAGAAGGAGGTAGTGGTATGAACGCAATGCAAATTAGAAAAATGTTACTTAATATCAAGGCGGATTTTGTCGGTATGGGCCGGAAATGGCATGGTAACGATGATTCTGTAATGGAGTTGATCATGCAGGTTTACTATCAGACGCCCGAGATCGACTGGGAAGAATGTAAATGGCTCTGGATGGAATACCTTCAGAAAGGTGTTCTGGACTTCACAAAGGCAACACAAATGGCACGAGAAAGACTTCTCGCGGAACTGAAGCCGGAAAAGCGGTTTTGTGGAAATTTTAGGGCAGACTAGCAATCTGCCTAACCTTGAGCGATGAAACCGCCACGAGGTTCAAGGTGGGCAACGGAATTTTCCGGCTAATTCATCTGTAGCTTGTAAACTGGGTGAAAACCCGCTATACTGTCCATATAGGAAAGGACGGTGGAAAGGATGGAAGAAATGCAGAATCAGGAACTGTGTATCTTGTTAGATAGTCTTTTAGCTTTGCTTGAGACTGACAATGTAGACAAAGCAAAAGAAGTCATTCAGAATGCAATCAACAGAATTGATAAAGGAATGACTACGAGTACAAAGGAATAGCATCCAGTATGGAAGGGCAGAGTGAAAATTCTGCCCTTTTGTAGTAGATGCTATTGTAGCGTTTTGAAAAATATGCTATAATGTAGTCACAAAATACGGAGGTGGGTAAATGATAGTATTTTCTAAAAAAACAAGTGACTACTTAAAAAAGGAAAATAAAACATGGGCGGATTTGCAAAGAGAAACAGGATTGAGTCCGTCAGTTATGGCAAAATTGCAAAAAGATCGCCCTTGCAATACAGATACGATCAATAAAGTTTGCGAAGTATTGAAAAGGCAACCTGGGGATCTTATGGAATGGATTCCAGACGAAGAGTACGAAAGACAAAATGCAGAACGACTTTCTATTGAACGCCAAATAGCCGAGTTACAAGCAAAATTAAAAACTATGTAGGAGGTAAAGAATGACTATAACCGGTAAATTTGAAAGGGACGACAATTTCACGACGATCTACACGGAAACCACTATGTACCAGATCGCCCGCTCAACCGGCGACTGGTCCAGCGTCAAAATTGGCAGCCGCACTGCGTCCGGCTTCATCTTAACGCCGGAAATCTTCCAGCAATGGAAAGCAGAGTGTACCGAAGAAGGCACATTCAATCTTTCCGAAATGTAAATACCCGTAAACCAGGCACCCACGGAGAAATCTATAGGGTGCTATTTTATTACAAAGAAAGGGAACCACCATGGCTACAAACAAATTTTCACACGCAACGCCAGAAGCAACCAAGCATTATGCGGGAGTTAAATTCAGTCCTAAAGGTTCTTCATGGGACGATCTCGAAATGGAATTGTGCTCTCCGGAAGAAATCAGGCAGTCAGATCTCCGGGCAAAGCGAAGTTATAGAAGGGAACGCCGCCGCCAGAACAAGAGAAATCGGCAGCACCAGGAACTCTATAAAAAGCTTTCCTAACCGGAAACATTAGTTTATACTTGACAACATGGCAATTTTGCCATATAATGCTCATACAATAAAAACACCGGAGGAATTTATGAGTAAATTTAAAGTAGAGTTTTATAAGGCAAATGACGGTTATAAGCCCGCTAAAGACTTTGTACTGTCACAGGACACAAAAATGAGAGCAAAGTTATTTTACCTGATCGACATTCTGGAAGATTATGGACCTGAATTAAGATTGCCCTATAGTGGTCCATTGGGTGATGGTATTTTTGAACTGCGATGTATACAAGGAAACAATATTACAAGAGTATTGTATTTCTTTTACTACGGAGGGAGAATAATACTTACACATGGCTTTACAAAGAAAACGCAAAAGACACCGCCGGAAGAAATTGTAAAAGCCAAAAAAATCAGAGCGGCATTCTTAGAAAGAGGTGGAAAAAATGAGTGAATTCAGGGAGCTTTTAAACGAGCAGCTTAAAGATCCAGAATTCAAGAAGGAGTGGGATGACATTCGGCCAGAAATGGATGTCATCCGCGCTATGATTGATGCAAGGATTGCACAAAATTTAACGCAAAAAGAGTTGGCTGATAAAGTCGGAATGAATCAGGCAGATATTAGCAAACTTGAAAATGGAACCAGAAATCCATCATTGAAACTTCTGAAAAAATTAGCTGTAGGTCTTGGAATGGATTTAAAAATCCAGTTTGTTCCAAAGAACACATTACGGCAGTAGTCTGTATTTAAAACTCGTACAGGCGGATACGGAAACTAAATAAATTCTAACGGTATGAGAATAGCATCTATCAAATTGGTAGGTGCTATTTTTGTACCCAAAATTAAGGAGGCAAATCAAATGACAAGAGAAATCGACGTTTTACAGTTCTTGGATTCAACAAATCCATTTGTAATGGAACTGGTTGAACCTGGAACACTTTGCATCGCCCGTTTAATCCAAAAAGAAACCGTGGCGTCAGAGATCAAAACTCTGTGTGATTCTTTACAGATCACTACAGATACCGTAACTAGAACGGAAGTTACGGATTGTACAGTGAAAATCTGTACGAAAACTGGAGATTATTTATTTCTGAAGATCGGTAAAATGTCTCTGAACCCTGTAGCATTACCGATCAGAAGAGAAATTTTAGTAGCAATTCAGTAAGGAGGTAAAATCGTGAGAAGATTAGATATTTTAGCCGCTTCATGCTTGTTCTTAGTAGGCGGCTTAACCGGAAATCTAGCAGGCAGAAACGTAACTCGCAACACCCTCTACCCACTGACCACAGTGGTCACGGAGGTAAATCACGGCGCAGGTGTAGTCACTTGCGTGGATTCAAACGGAAACGAGTGGCAGTTTTCCGGCGCTGAAGATTGGGAAGAAAATGATATCTGCTCATTACTCATGGCCACAAATGGAACCATTGGTATCTATGACGATTCCATTATCAAGGCAATTTACGGCGGAAATGTTGACAGCTATGTTGACATGGAAGCCGTTGAAAATTTTAAGACAAACGCCGATGGTCTGATGTTGTACCTGACTGACGGCACCGGCTATTGGTTAGAAAAATAAAAAGGAGGATATAAGTTATGAGCATGGAAGGATGGAAGTACAAAAGAGAAGCTATGACGGCAGCAAGCGAACTTGGCTATGGTGAGGCAGTTGTCTTACGGATCAAGGCAAGCCAGAGCGTAGAAGAGATTGAAACAATTATGAGAACTACTCGCAAGAGCATGAAATGGTAGGAGGAACGCTATGACCCAGACAGTACGGATACAAAATGGAAAAATATATACGCTCGATGGAGCGGCAAGAATGCAGGAGGTATTTGGAATGAGAAAGGAAACTGTTACAACAATGTACACACTGGAAGACGCCGAAAAGATTCTCAAGTGGCGCAACCGCCGCAAGAGAAACGCAAAGCTTCGCAAGTTACGGCAGAAACTGCTGGGCCTGTTAATGATCCTGGCGGTAATCGTCACATGGAATCCACGGAGCATCTTTAATACTCTGTGCATGATTCCGGTAGTAGTCGGGGCGGTGGTATTTATCTGCTTCGATGATATTTTAGTTTGAGTTTAGAGGTTAAACAGAGCCGTTATTTTTTTTACCCAACAATGCATAAATATGCAAAATAAAGAATAAAAGGAGATAGAAATTATGAGCAAAATTTGGGAGCAGATTACAGGAAAGAAACACATTGGAAATAAGAGCGAGCTGAAAGGATTATTGAAGGCAGCTGTTGATGCAAAACAGAACGTGGTAATTATCAACGTTCCGGTTGAACTGTTAGATATTGATGAATCTTATCAGATTCCAGAGAGAACCGCACGGAGTTTGGATTATCTGGTGAAGAACTGGGACGAAAACAAATTGCTTCCGTTGACTGGTGTTCCGCACTGGGAAGTAGGCAAGATTTTCCTCTTTGATGGCTATGGAAGATGGATTGCATCCCAGTTTATCAAGGAACCACGAAAAGATTTGCCTGTCATGGTTGTTCTGAACGCACCAACTGACCCAACGGAACGACGGATTTTTGAAGCAAAAATGTACGCATTCCAGAACATCGGAATTGCAAGAATGACCGCACTGCAGAAACGTGGGGCGATGTTGTTAATGCACGATCCGGCGACAATGACACTGGAAGAAATGCGTGAAAAATACGAATTCGAATATGTAGCGAATAAAGGAAACCGTTCTGCAAGTATCATTGGAAGTTATACGGAAGCCTTAGATATTTGCAAGGCAGGTTATGACCTGGCAGATTTTGTATTCCGCATTTGCAAGAAAGCAGGTTTTGACAGAAAAGCGAACGGATATAGCACATATGTTATGCGAGCTTTGCGTGATATGTACAAGTTATATCCAGACAATCACGCGGATGTAGAGAAAGTTCTGGTTCGATATATGCGGAAAGTCGAGCCGGTGTTCCTAAAGGCAGAAGCAGTTGTGAAATATCCATTATTGGATTACAAGATCGCTTGCAGCTTATTCGTTGAGGACATCGTGGTTAGAGAACTTAACGAGCCGCATAAGAGAACCGTGGAAAATGGCAGAGTGACCTTTATTGTTACGCCAGACGACTTAAAGGAAACCACAAACGCATAATTATACATACTTAGACTTTGCGGGCAAGGTGACTTGTTCGTGAAGATGTGAGCATGTATCACAAATAAAAAAGGAAAGGGAGAATGTTTATGGGTCATAAGTTACCAGGAATCCCACGGAAACGATTCGTGGAGGCATTAAAGAGAAGTGGTTATAAACACAACCGGTATAACGGCGGGCATGATATCTGGGAGAAGACAATTACAACGTCTATTTCCATCCCATGTCATGCTAATGAAATTGATGGCGGATTAGCCAGACGACTCGCCAAAGAACACAATTTAGAAATTTAAGGAGGGAATTTTATGAAGTACACAGAAATCTTACGGAAAGGGAACTGCGTCCTGGTTGATCATGAGGCAGGACAACAGTACATTGTTGGAGTTGGTTATGATCCCGAAAGACCAGATAACCAGAAATGGTGTTATACACATAGTTTCCCGTATTGGATGAATGCAGATTTAAAGGGACAAGCCTTATCCGATGCGCTCGACTTTCTCTTAACCAGAACGGATGAAACCTACATTTCAAGAGCGAGGTTGGAAGAAATTTCGACTAGAGCATTGGACGAAATAAAAGAAGGTTATGACCCTACCTACTTAGGTGAATTCCTTGGTGAGTTAGATTTTACAGAATTCGAGAAGGGATTCTTCGGCGTAGATGATATTGATAGCGAGGAGGAAGAGATTTGAGTATTTTCGCAGAAATTGTGATTGCGGCATTGAGTCTCTGGCTTGGGCATATTGGATTTGGTTTGATGATTGTGGCAGTAGTAAATACATTTGCGGAGAATAAGAAGAGGAAGAGAAAATGATCTCTTCCTTTTTTAGTGCAAAAATTTAGGAGGCAACATGACATACGCCGATTTTTATGAGATCGCCGCATATGGAAACGAAAACTGGCGCGGCAAATTTACGCCGGAGGAAGTCGCTTGTAACGCTTATGACTACTTGTGTGAGTTTGAGCGGGCAAAACAGGATGGACAGGAGACTGAAGTCATCAAGACACTGATCATTTTACTGGTTTCTGATGGAAGCAATCAGTGTTTTGAATGGGTAAAAAATATGAGAGAAGAAATATTGATGATGCAGACGGAAATGAAAAATCTATAAATGATTGGGGCGAAGGTAAAGGCAGTTAGGAGAATAAATACCTAGCTGCCTATTTTATTACAAGGAGAAAACGAATATGAGCAAAGAATATAGTGCAACAACAACAGATTTATCAGATTTTGGATACAGAGAGCTTGCAATGGTAGAGGAATTATTAAAGGCAATGCGTGAACAGGGATTACCAGATGATTTCTATGATAATGAAGTAGTACCTATGTTTAACAGAAATAGCGGAAATGTATTCCTTACTAATTCAGATTATCAGGTAGCAATGTTAAATGGAGATAATCTTGAAAGTTGGTATTTCTTATCATATCACGGAAACGAAGGATTTCTTGATGAATTATTAGATGAATACAACAATGGAAACATTGAAGAAGAAGATTTTGAACAGCTTGCAGATATCCTTGAACAGAATGGAAATAATGAAAAAGCAGAAGAAATAAGAGCGAAATTAAGCGAGGAGGAGTGAAGAATATGACAATTACATATGATTTAGATTTAAACAGTTTTAATGCATGGAGTGATGCGGTGGATACACTCGACAGAATACAGAGAGAAGGTAAATGCGAAGAATTAGAAAACATTCTGGAAGATTTATATCCTGATGGAATGACAGAAACGCAGCTCAATGATTTATTACGGTTTGATTCTGAACAAGTATATGAATGGCTTGGAATTAGAAGCGAAGAACAGATTGAAAAGGAAATCAAAGAAGAAGAAGATAGACTTGCTGATATTCAAAGAGATTTGGAAGATGATCTTGACGATGAAGATCTGACAACAGAAGAGAGAGCAGAAATTATTGATAGTTATCAGCCAGACATTGACGAAATCAAAGAGAGAATTGCAGACTTGAATGAAGAATTAGAGAATATCTAAGCCAATGAATTTGTAATTTCAGGAGGTAAACAAATGGTAAAATGGATTATTGTTCACACCAATTCAGATAACGGGTATGTAGAATTTCGGCAATTTTATGGCACGGAAATTGAGGTGCGACAATTATTACGGTCTTTGGCGGCAGAAAGTGATATTGTAACAAAATTCACGGAAGAAGCCGATGAAGATGAAGCCGACTACGAAGATATTTCCGATATGATTAACGATTACGGATTTGATGATGACGACCAAACATATACAGTAATGGTAAGTGATCCATACGAAGAATATGATGAGGTGTTCACGGCAATCGAGTTAGATAAAATCAAATTTGTATAGGAGAGTAAATATGAAGGTAATCAATATAAAATGGGATGCTGATGACGGCGAGATGTCTCAGAAAGAAATTAATGAGATCCTGGCGACGTTGCCAACGGAAGTTGAAATTCCTCATTGGATTGATTCCGATGATCACGAAGACGTTGGCAATTGGCTGACGGAAGAATATGGGTATTGCCACTACGGATTCAAAATCGTGGAAGAGTAGAGAATAATAAGGCAGATGCAGAAATGTGTCTGCTTTATTTATTAGGAAGGTGTGTGCAAATTCATTCCACTTATAATCCAAATTTACGGAGGTAAAATTATGCATAAGAATTTTTTAGGGTGGAGTTTGGAAAGTGTCGGTAAGGGAACCGTAGAAACGAAATATACAGTTGAATACATTGACGATTCTAAGATCGCTGATGAATTAGATAGAACCGGCGATCCTGCGCTTTTTACCATAAGAGCATTTGATAATGTAGCGGAAGCGCTCACATATTATTTGAGATGGTTTGTGGATGATGCTTGTATTATTGTGCATCTGTGGGAGCAGGTTTATGTAAACGGAGAAATGGTACTTGAGCAGATGGTTGAACCGACCGGGTACGCAAAAAATGCTATGCGTAATGCGATTGATAAGGAAATGGAAAACCGCATGAACACCGCTGAAAGAGAATCGTCTGAATTGCGAGAATCAAACGAGTTGTACAGGAAATTTATTAAAAAGTTTGGCAAGCAGACAGTGGAAATGTTTACAGAATTTGTAAGGGCGGCAAAAGAAAATGAACAATGAAGAGTATATTAAGAGTAATGCAAAGAAATATGGTTGGAACAAATATTATTCAACTTTAAGACCAGTAAGCATTGGAACACAGCCAAGTGTCGGCTTTATGGATTTTATCAACTACGATGATAGAACAGAAGTTGATGGCAAAATGGTGTGGGCTGAACTTTATTATAACAGAGAATTAACTGATAAAGAAATGAAACAGTATGATTTAACGAGGTGATAAGTATGACAGTAACAATTACAAGAGATGGAAAGAGATACCGGCTGACAACTGCTGAGATGTTGGAGGCGTCAAGATGTTTACGGATTAATTTCATGCAGGATGAACTGGTAAATGTATTCGGCGTTCCATTTCGGAAATCAGAAGCATTGGCGATCGAGGCAGATAAATTATATACCAGCGGCGAGACGGATCGAACGGAATATGGGTGTATTGTAGAGGTCGCACGGAGATATGGGTATAAGATGTATTAGTGATGTAACTAAATGCGTGTTTCATTAGCTTAGAAAGGTGACAGCAATATGAAAGTGACAAAGAAATTAGAAAAATTATTAGCAAAAGCATCCAAAAAACTTGATGCAGCACAAAATGCCAGAAGTGAAGTTATGGACTATCTTGAGGAACGGTATGGGATAAACACAAGAGAGGAATATGAAGAAATAGAAGATCAATGTACATGGTGCTATGGAATTGATAAAGATAGTGTAAGAAAATTAATTGAAAAGGCAGGTAAGAGAAATGAAAGATATAGATAGAGCAGTTGAATTATTAAAGCCATTGTTTAATGGACTTGCAGAGGATAGAAATGAAACTGTAGATATATATGCGGATGTATATAACGGAGAGGTATATGTGGTAGTAATTATTGACAAAGTAAAATATGAAATCAATGTAACTGCTGAAAATGCACGTTCAATAGTGCGGTCAGTTGTAAATAGAGTTGCGTTGAAGTTATAGTAAATGCATATTCCATAGTGAATAGGAGATGATGAGTGATATGAAAGAATGGAATATAGTTACATTTAAAAATGGAAAACGAAAA
>ERZ809074.3709-NODE-3709-length-13836-cov-7.357086_pt1 | contig 13836 bp, 7 predicted proteins | sample MGYA00520795_ERZ809074 | MGnify/ENA primary metagenome ERZ809074 (study PRJEB31570, sample SAMEA3212989) | Homo sapiens | biome: human-gut; feature: human gut; material: fecal | place: Sweden | collected 2011 ...
GTTATATTAACCTACAAGGAGAATTAATGTTTACTGATTAACGTGTATAAACATCTCGGACGGAAACTGCATCATTTCATCAGTTTCCGCCCGAAATATTATTTACATCTTCATAATTTCTACTTCGTCACTATATCATACAAACTCTTGTAGTCCTTAGCAACATCATGGATGTAGCCGTTGTCGCTGATGGTCTCGAAAAGAGCATTATAGCAAATAAATATCCCCTGTGTATGGGAAAACACAGAGGATATAAGGATTACTACTGGGACTGTATCAGCTATTCACAATTCTCTTGAAAAGAGTTTCGATATATTTATCATCTTCATCAAACAACACATGGTTTTCTGCAAACTCGGGGCGCGTTCCCCAAAAATTCACGTCTTGGTAAGCTGTGTTGGAGAGAATATAACTATCGAGAGTGATGTCTGCATCATGAAGTGTCGGTTCCACTTCTTCCTTTAGCGTCTTATAAAGTTGAATCTTTGGGTCTTGCAATCCCTTCAAGTTACGAATACCTTTCGGGTCGATGAATGTGACATGCTGATGCTCCCCATCGTTGACCCATAGAATGAAATCGGGATAGAAGCCACTTGCTTCAAAGAAGCCAATACCTTTACGGCTCTCGTTTCTGAGAAGGTATATTTCCTTATTAGCAAGCATTCCATTCCTATTGTCATCAAAGAATTTCCTTACATCGGACACGAATCGTTTTTCCCCAGGATTAAGAGCTACAGGAGAAATCTTTATCAATGGTTCGTTGGTATCTTTATCCACCAGTTGCTTTTTACCATAAGCGTCTTTATCCTGTAGGCAAAGCAACGGATAGAAAAGATGTCGGTCGAAACGAAGTGACGTAATCCAAGTTCCATAGATAGTGAAGTCACGTTCCAAGTTGCCTGATAAAATCTGCTCTCGCAACTCATGCAATTTGTCTATCCACTCCTGCTTGTCATTTCGGACTTCCACAGTGTATTCCTCAAAGAAGTTTGGATCGTTTGGCGACAAATATACCGTCTCCATATACTTTGAATCCCACTTTCCTTTGCTCATCTTATAGGCACGGTCAATGTATGCTCGTAGCAAAGCAATGGTAATTTCCTCCCAACGAGCCACATCCCTACCGAAGTCTCTTGGCTGGAGATCGTCTTCTTGAATGAACAGTTCATACCAGTCAGATTCTTTCATCAAGCGTTGCAACACTTCCGTACTCAGCTCCATGTTCCACCAGCTTCGCTCATTTTTCATCTGCTCAATGGCAAAGAAAATCTTGTTCCAATTGAGCAATGTAAGATGATTTGAGCGCAATTTGCCTTTAGGCATTACAGCACCTTCCTCTACACCAGCCTTTTTACTCCACAAAGCATCAACCTTTGGCAGCCAGTCAACCTTGACACGCACTTTATCCATGCAATCTTCAGGATGTACCACTACCGTTTTCTTGAAATCGTAACCTTCTTTCAGACGAACTACTTTCAGTTTAGTTTCACCAAGCAAGTTGACTGTTGGGATCTTCACTTCCGTATATGCTTCTTCATTAGCAGGCAGTCCTTCGTCTTCCAGATATTTCCGGAAGGTATCCATATAGTCCGCCCTTACACCAAAGATATTCAGTGTTTCTATCTCTCGCAATCCTTTTGGCAAATTGCCAGGATTATAACTACTGTCGAGGGCTGTGCTTCGTTTCAATGAATACTTGTAGCCTTTCAAGCGCACACCACGGCCAAAGAGCTGAATGATTTCCGAGCCTTCACTACGTCCTACGTTCATCAAGCCCATAGCACTGACACGCCAACTACTCCATCCTTCGCTGAATTTCTTGGAGCCGATAAGGATGTTGATGGTCGAGTCATCATCGTTGATATGAGAAAACAGAGAATTGTTGCCAAACTCACGTGTCTCACAGTTCAGGTCGTTCGACTCACAGAGTTTGATAAGCGTATCGCTGTCACCCACATTTATTACTCCGAAGTAAGGAGCATTTCCTACACGCAAACCGATTTCTCCCTCACCACCTTTCTGTTTATCAATATGCAGATTGGCATTGGGTACATTGCTGTGGAATAGCCTTTCTATTATCTTATGATATGTTTGGGTAGCGAAAGCATCTTCCTCACCAAGTTTCAAGCCTTGCTTTGTCAACAAGAAATTGTTGGCAAACAAGGAATATCCGCGTGGATTCTTAATACCATCATTAGGATTAAGTAGCCGCTTGATGTAGCTGCTAAACTCCGAAGGTTTATTGATGAAGTCTTGGAGAAAAAGAAGTATCTTCACCACATCACTCACCTTGCGACCACCTTCAGTTCGCACGGCATTTACAGAACTACCCACAAAGATGCCTAATGGACGAGCGATGAGGAACTTGTTTTTTATATTTAAATCACCATCGAAAGCCAATGTCTGCTCATAAAGGCACAACAGATAGGCTGTCAGATACATATTCAGCAGTTCCTCATTCTCCACCGTTGCCATATTCATGATACGGTAGTCCTTGCCATAACCATCGTTGTAGAAGTAGCGGTAGCTGTAATCAAACAGCGTTGCTTTACCATATTCCTCCAGCAAGGTCTTGCGGTTGGCTCCTGTCTGGGCGGCAATAGCCTGTCCGAAGGTTGCCGAGTATTCAAATGAGAAGCCCTCTTGAGTCAGTTTGTTTCGATAGCCTTTCCACACTTCGCCGCCACTGCCCTTATGTCCTTCGTCAACAAGGATCAGGTTGTTGCCCTCGAAGCTATCAACTGCTACCGTCTTGTCGCCATCCTGTTCAGACAGTTTGTTGATGTCTATCACATCAATAGTCTGACCTTCAAAGAAACCGCCACGACTCTGCTTTGAAAAAAGCTGTGCGTCAAAGTTTGACTTATACAGTTCCTCAATGTGTTGTTTAGACAATCCTTCGTTAGGAGTCAGAATCATGATGCGGTTCAACTTCTTGGCATTGTGTTTCTCTGCATAATGCAGATACTGCTTGATATTTACATGCATCATCAGTGTTTTACCCGAACCCGTTGCAGCCCAAAATGCCACCTTGTTCAAGTCATCCTCTGTGAATACAGGCATATCGTGCCATGTTTCCGTGCGCTGATTGAAGTCATGCACCAGAAACGTATTGATATCATCGAGCAGACGCTGCTTGTCAGAGAAAAAGCGATCGAGATAAATCTCAGTAAAGAGCAGAGCCAAGTACTGGTAATACTTCCACGTTATCTTTTCTTCTCGCCGTTCGTTTATCTCTTTTGTATGTTTCACTATGTTGCGGTCATACTCGTAGAGCTTTTCTTCCGTTATCTCATAGTCGTACATGTGCATCTTCAGCGCATAGAAGATGCGTGACGTTCCTTCGTCATCCACACCTTCCAGTGCAGGATCCTTCAAGTCTTGGCTCAAAGCCTCCAAGTCCTTGCACCCCAATAGGTGCAGAATGTATTTATGCAGCACTAAAGCCTCTTGCAGGCGTGGTGGTCGTGTTATTTGTCTTCTTCCTCTTGGCATAAGTTTACCAATTATATTCAGTTGGGTATTTCACTTGCATGAAGGTGAAGTCATGCCCTACTTTTTGATGATGTGTCGTGGTAGTGGTAGCCATATTAGAGACGGTGCTGCCAAATGCCTGAACATTCGAACGAGCATTTCCACGAGTTGCCATTACTGGTACGTCAGGAACATCGTAGTCGCGCCAAGCAAACAAGCAAACCTTTTCATGATAAGTCAGCAAATTAACAGCTGTGACATGCTGATGGATAAGCGTATCTATTGACCGTTCCATTTGTTGACGTGCTTTAGCCCTCTTTCCTTGAGGATATTTACCTGTATTGGGTTCAACAAGCGCTTCTGAATAGCAACAGAGGTCGCAGAAAACAATTTTTCTACGTTCCATACCACTGTCTGTCATGAGCAAATCACACCGTTCTCCAATATTTTGGCCATACTGTGTAATATATTGTTCATACGATACCAATGCTATTTCCTCCCCATTATTGTTCACCCTCAATATTTCATGATTACAACCCGCTCGGTATGCTCGTTGTGGATTTGCCTGACAAGGGTCGCATGCATTTGGGTCTGATACAGAAAAAGGGGCATTATGCCGAACTATGGGAACATGGATGCTGGCAGGGGTAACCCCATACTCAACTGGAAAAATCTGACCTAAGATGTTTTCTATCATACCCCTAACCTTACAAATTCATTATATATGCTGCTCATCATCTCCGAAAGGTCGTAGGTATCAACAATCCAGTGACCTTTATCGTCCTGCATCAACAAATCTTGTATCTCGCCCTCATAAATTCTATAGACAGCAGTATTGCTATTGTTCAACCTTGCCCTCTGTTCATCAGTTTGATTGAGCATGATATTTAGGTAGTTCAATATATAAGGGCTATGAGTGGCTAGCATCAAAGTGACAAGACGGTCGTCTTTTGAATGTGTGGCAGTAAAAATCAAATTCTCAACGAGCTTGCACTGAGCGTCTGGGAAAAGACTCAGCTCAGGTTCCTCAATGTGAATATCCACAACTTTGGTCAATGCAGTAGGTTCTACCACGGAATTGAACTTTTGAATATTTTCTTCTTCATACAAATAGTCCATTACTGAACGCCTAAAAGCATCTTTGAATGAAAATTCCTTGGCAAAATAATCTACAATCAAGGCAAGTGGCGCAGAAGTCTGAATACCTGATGAAGCCTCCGTCAGCTCTATAGGGGCATGATGATTGTCTATTGGTACTATCTGATAGCGTGTAGGCTTTCCCTTAGGGTGGGTAATTACCATTTTCATACCCACAAAGTCCAAGACAAGCTCCTTGTCGTCTTTAGACGCACGACCAAAGTCTTCGTTTGTTTCATGAAAATAGAAGCCGAGTGTTGCCCCTTTATTCACCCATGATGTCTGTACCCATGTAGGAATAATATTACGGTTCTCAGAAACAAACGAGTCCTTGCATAGCATCAAGTGATGTGATTCTATCACAACTGTTTTTTTAAGGCTGCCGTTTTCTATACGCACTTCATAGCTTACTCCATCATCCATTTGCACACGGTAAACAATCAAACTGTCCTTTGTGAACATCTTGGTCATTCCCTGACGTTTCATCATCGTATCCAAACGGATCCTAAATGGAGATTTCGTAATATTCGAACGATACAGATACGAGCGAATATTAGCCATTTTGTAGATATAGCGCATCATAGCCACGACCTTCATCAGCGTACTCTTACCGCTGGCAGACTCACCAATAAGGATAGTGAACTGCTTGATTTCGAGATCCTCGATATTTTTCAAAGGACCGAAATTCTTAATTGTGATAAATTCTTTCATGACTTATTGATATTATTCGTTTTCAAACATTCGTTTTTGGAATTCTTCTTCAATCATAACCACTTTCCAGTTTTCCTCGTCTCTGCGCAGGTTAGGCAAAGTGTTGTCGCCATTCACATAGATAAGATCAAATTCTGAGTCGCGTGTGCGGAAGTCCATGCGCTCAAAGAACTGGTTAAGTTGCTCGTTGTCAATCTCCTTGCAGTTACGCCAGATGACGAGGGTATGAAGGTTGTCCCTGTGGGTATGTCCTTGCACCACGCAGATGTTTTCGTCCCTATACCAGTCTTCCGTCTCCACGTTCAGTCCTATCAAGTAGTTGAATGTCTCCACCATATCCACCTCTGTATCCACGAGTTCGTTGTCCTTGGTGGTTTTCAGTGTCATGGCAAACGGATTTTCAAACATCTTTAGATTCAACAGAGAGTCGCGTGTCTCCACGTCGAGCATATATTCCAGCATATAACTCTCCTTGAATCCACTGCCTTCGTCAAACTGTGCCGTAGTCTGCTGCTCCTTGATTTTCAAGTTATTCAGTGTGTCCTCATATTGCTCCAAGCGCATATATTTGAAGCATTGAGAGATACCGTTGCGAGAAACAGGCTTGCCATCCTTCCAATCTGAAGAATAAACGGTTTTTTTCAATCTTGGAACTGTCAACATGTTGAAATAATAGTTCATTTCACAGAGAATATATTTTAATCCTACAGGATTCTCTCTTTCGTTATAGATGACTGCATGTCCTGTGGTTGCTGACCCTGCGAAATAATCCACAATAATATGGCTCTGTGTTGTAGCAACATTTACTATTTTTGATATGAACTCTATCGGCTTTGGCTTTATAGAATCAATGAAAGATTTGTCTAAGCTTGTACCAAACATATCAAGTAATAATCTTGTGCCATCTGCGGTTGTTTTTACATCATCCCACAACGTTGTCACAGTGTCACCTTTACCTAATGCTTCGTATTTGTATCGTTTGTATGCAGGTTTTGAATTTCCTGTCTTTCCAAAAAGAATACGTCCTTCTTTCAGATATTTTATTGTATCAGATTCTTCAAATCTCCAATGTCTTCCTGATGCTGGATAGAAAGTGTCACCAGTTTTTGGATTTGTAATACCATACGATAGATTTTCGCGAATGCCTGGAGCATCCATAGGGTCAAGTTTCCATTCTCCGTTAGGGTCATTATCTGGGTTGATAAATCCTGTTTCTTTTGCCTTTACTCGAAATTGACCTTTATTTTCCGTAAGTAAAGCTTTATTAATTGTGAAAAACGTAGTGTGATTAATCGCTCCAGAAATCAAAGCGTCATTTGAAACTGATTTACGGCTGTTCCATATAATATCAGCAACAAAATTATCCTCTCCAAAGATAGTATCTAAGTTTTGTTTTAAGTTTGCGTACTCACCATCATCAGTACTGACAAACATACATCCAAGTTCTGTCATTAATGATTTTGCAGAAGTACAACGACTATTCATCATTGATGCCCATGATGAATGTTGATATGTATCTTTGTATGCAAAGGTGTTGTCGCTGCCAGTATTATATGGAGGGTCAATATACACACACTTAACTCGTTCTCTATATTTCTCCTGCAACAATTCCAATGCCTGAAAATTCTCACTATTAATCAGCAAACCATTAGTCTGCTCATCAACATTCTCCATGCTCTTAACTAATTGATGCTTAAACTTGGCATCGAAGAAAGCGGTGTCGAGAACAAGGAAAGGGTTCTGCTTCAGGAACTCGATAGTGAGAGGTTCGCTATAGCCTTCCGTAGTAAGGTCGCCCTTAATCTCGTCAATAGCAAACAAACGCACCCACTCCTTACGTTGTGCTTCATTGGCAATAATCTCAGAATAGAGTTTCTCTGGTACACGGTCGAGCGTGATGCAATAGTCGCTTTGCACCACAAATTTCTTCTTCAACCACAGCTTCTTTTGGAAGTTTTCAAGTTGAGCCAGCATACGGATAATCTTCTCGCCCACCTGCTTGATGGCACGGACAATAGTCAGCTGGCTATTGATTAGTTGAGCATCAAGGTCATCGATATGCAGCACCTCATTCTTGATATAGAAATCCAGTTCACGATGAAGGAAGCCGCCAAGGTCTTTATGGATAAAGTAATCGAATGAGTTCTTGGCTGTATAATCCGTCAGATGCTTCTCCAACAAAGTGCAATTAGGATTATCCTTTGTCGGAGCTTTAGCGGTAAGCATTTCATTGAAGTCCGCAGGTACAAGAGGCTTGATACCCTCTAAGGCTGCTGCCAGCAAATCCTTCTGCTTTGTAGCCTTAGGCATCAACTCGTAGGTGAAATAAATGTTCAGTTCGCCTTCTGCCGTTGTCTCCACAATAGGCTCATCGTTCTCTGGTACATAGAGCGCAAAGCGACGCTCCATATTGTTTGTAGCACGATTATTGTTTTGCTCTGTGCTGGCATCTTTCAGCACAAAGTGTACCTTCTTGCGTGATGTAGGCAAAACAAAAGTATAATTACGGAAATACTCTGAGGTCTTGATGTAGTACTGGTCGCTGTTAGCCCAATGCAGTTTTACTTCCTCTCCGTTATAGGGTATGGCATATGTGTTATCTTTGTAACGACGCTTAGACAGGAAATCGCCACCATCGTAATAGCGTGAGAAGAATGTAACAAGATGACTGAACACCTCTGCTTGCATAGACTCCGTATCGGCAGACTGTGCCAATTGAGCTTTCAACTTGTCGTATTCATCGCGCATAGGCGTGCCTTTAGGCAATACCTCTATATTGCCACCCACAGAGGCAGTAATCTCTGCCATACGTTTTTTTGCCTTGTCAGCTTCGCCTCCATTGTTGCCTTCAAGCACTTGCTTCACCTGCGGAAGTAACTCCAAGTCAAGGAAACGTTGGATGTCATTACGCTTCTGGTTCATGATGCGGTAGATACCGAAGTCCAGTTCGGCATGATCCATCATGAAGATTTCTTCCAGTTTCTTCTTGAAACTCACGTAATAATTCTGTGCCATATATTTGTTTTCTTTTAATTCTCTTTAACTTTCCAGCGAATAACAAACAGATTCTGCTGTTCTGTCTGTTTCACCATGCGTTGTTCCAATTCCGTAATCATCGATTTGCGCTGTTGACTTACTTCCTCTTCTCGGTCGTCAAGTTCATTCCGCAAACGACGTTTCTTACGTTTCAGCTCGTCCACTTTCTTTTCCAAAGCCAGTTTCTCTGCTACCGATTCTGCATTACGTGCGTCTCTTTCCGTTTGCAGTATCTGTTTCTTGATAGTAGAAAGTTCCGCCTCTATTCCGTCAATCACATCATGTTCCCACTGGTAAATACGGTTTTCCTCTATCTTGAAGAAAGAAAGATTGCGGCTGTCCAGCTCCTTCAGTTTTGCCGCACTATGCTGGAGCACATCCTTCTGCAATTGCAGACGTGTCTGCTCTTCCACTTGATTGCATGGGACTTCCTTTCCGCCGTTGAGGAACAGTTTCTCACAATCTTCCTGAGAGACAACCCTACCATCGTCGGTGACAGCATTGAAGAGCATATACTGTTCTTCTGCCAAGGCAGATACCGCCAAAGAGGAAAGGATAAGCACACCGCTCTGTCCTTGAAGATAATCGGGAAGGACGGCGTTCAGGGAAAGTGCCTTTTGGTCAAATTCCACCTCAGCATCATCAAGAGACAATGACAATGCAGAATTGATGACATGTTGTGCTAATGGATGGCTCAGACGGTAAGGCGTGGCATCGTCTGTCTGCTGGAGCATAGCATACTTACCGGGGCGTTGACCGGCGACAGGAACACGTAGGACAAAGCTGTGATCGTTGTCATTGAATACAGCCTCCTTGCTGAGAATGTATTTAGTCAGTTCCCAGAAGATGTGCTCATAACGGTTGAGGAATCCGGTGGTGTTGTCACGTGTCATGCGTAGATGCTCCTGCACATTGATGTCGAAGTTCTCCAACACCTGTGAACGAACTTCCGTCATACGCTCATCTATCTGTTCCTGCATCTCATTTTGCAGTTGTTCGAAAGCCTGATTTATTTCTTCCTCACTACGACACTGTTGGTAAATCTCCCAGATACGCGACTCTATGTCAATGGTATCGGCTTGTCCCAATACTTCATCACTGGCTCCAAACACATCGTCGAAGAGCTTAAACTTCGTGGAAAGTAATTGGAACACACGCACATCAGCATAGTTGCGCATATTAAGGAAATTGACGACCACGACATCATATTTCTGTCCATAACGGTGACAACGACCAATACGCTGCTCTATGCGTTGCGGGTTCCACGGCAGGTCGTAGTTGATAACCAACGAGCAGAATTGCAGGTTCAGACCTTCAGCTGCAGCTTCCGTGGCAATCATGATGTCTGCTTTGCGTTGGAAATAATCCACGGCAGCCGCTCTTCGGTCAGCAGCCTTGATGCCACTCACCTTGTCAGGATGTTCCTGACACCAGCGTTTGTATATCTCATTGGTCTGTGGTTCACTTGCCTTACCATTGAACAACACGACACGGCCGACATAGCCATTGGCTTCAAGAAACTCACGCAGAAAAGCCTGCGTCTTTGTTGACTCGGTGAAGATAAGAGCTTTCCTCTCTGCCCCTTGTTCCTGAAGTTTGGCAAACGATTCTTCCAGAGCAACGAGCAAGGCTTTCGATTTCGATTCTGATTTAATTGACTTTGCTTTTTCAATGAAGCCCTCTATGGTTTTGATTTCCTCTTTCAAACGAGGAATATCTATCTCATCATTGTCGAACAGCTCGTCTTCGCCATATTCTGCATCAGCAGCCTCGTCTTCGTAAGAGTCCCAATCGTCATCATCTACCAGGTCTTCTATGTCAAGACGCTCCTGTTTCTGGTTTTCGAGCATCCTTTGGAGACGTTCTTTGATATGAGTAAGGGTATAGATGAGTGCGTAGGTAGAAGAAGCCAGAATCTTACGCACAATCATGGTTGTTAGCTTCTTCTGTGCAGCAGGAACGCTATAGATGTCATTTCTACGTAGGAAATCGCTTACTGCCTGGTACAGTTGTTGCTCCTCATCGGTAGCATTAAACTTTTGTGTAAGGGGAAGGCGATGAGTATAATTGATATACTCTTTCACGTCGCGACGTAATGTACGCGTATATAACTTCTCGATACGCTGACGCAACTCTTTTAGTTTTTCCCCTTTGCCATATTGTCTTCGGAAACTTTTTTCACTACTAAACAAACGGTCATCAATGATACTTGTAAGACCATATAGCTCCATCAAAGAATTCTGGAAGGGGGTGGCAGTAAGCAACAGTTTCTTTACGCCTGTCAAAGCATCACGTACTTCAGCAGATGTTCGAGCAGAAGAACGATAGACATTACGCATCTTGTGAGCTTCGTCTATAACCGCCAAGTCAAAACCGTGAAGCAAAATGTCTTCTTTATGTTTTGCTACAAAGTTATAACTACATATAATGGCACGCTTCGGACTTAGCGGATTAATCCCGTCGCGACGATAAGCATTAAAGTTCTTGGTATCAAGAATCTCACTTGGGATTCCGAACTTATCAAGCAATTCTGCTTCCCATTGCTTGCGCAGGGAGGCTGGGCAAACAATCAGAATCTTCCTCTTTCCAGTAGCCCAGTATTGACAAACGACCAGACCAGCTTCGATGGTTTTTCCCAAACCGACTTCATCAGCAAGAACCACGCCCTTGGAAAAAGGCGATGCAAAAGCAAATAAAGCGGCATCAATCTGGTGAGGATTGATGTCAACAGTGCTACTTAGCAGCGATTGTGAGAGAGAACCTATGTCGCCATTTGCAGACTGCCCATTTAGAAGAGCTGCATAGTATTTTGCATGAAAGCGAGTAATCGCATTTGCCATTATCACCTAAAAAAACTCCCGTCATAGTGTCTCGACAGGCGACCAAACCTTTTGTTACACGATGAGGGAGTTCTATTATTATTTGTTTTGCCTTATGGCATTTTGTTGTCTTTATCGAGAATATCCGCAACCCGATTGAAGCACGAAATGGAGGCTTGCCCCATTCGTTCCTTTCCAAGAGACGGATATTTGGGTACAAAGGTACTTATTTTCTTGCAAAATCCACCTTATTAAATAAGAAAACCGACTTTATACATGCCACTTTTTCACTTTGTTTAGCAAAAACAGGTAGAAATAGCTTCTGGAACTGAGATATAAGGGGACTTTTTGTTTCGCTACGTCTCTTAGTAAGAGATTGAGAAATTTGCTAAACAAATCTTTGTTTACAACAATCCCAAAATCATCTTGTTTGCTTTATCAACAACCGACGTTTCCAGTGAAGCGAGGTAAATCTGTGTGGTTGCCTCGGAATCATGCCCCATTCCCTCACTGATGACAAATAAAGGTACGTTCTTCGCTTTGGCTGCACTCGCCCATGAATGACGAGCCACATACATAGTCAGCGGTCGCTGGAGTTTCAACATTGTGGATAGTTCTTTCAGTCGATAGTTGACCAAATGAAGGGCACTGTCATATTGTCTTCGCTCATCACCTTCATCTTTGATGATAGGGAGAAGGAAATCAGTCTTGTTCTCAGGGTATTTGGCAATAATTTCAGCCATGCATTTCTCCCACTTAATACTTAGTTCTTGGCCTGTCTTTCGTCTTCGATAGGTCAGAATGCCATTTTGCAGATTAGTCTTTTTGAGATAAGCCATATCCACGAAAGACATTCCTCGGGTGTAGAAACTGAAGAGAAACATATCTCGGGCAAAGTCCAATGCCGAGTTCATGGCCATGTCCATCTCCTTCAGGGCTTTGATTGACTTGATGGGAATAGCACGCTTGACCGTCTTATCCACTCCCGTATAGACATGACGGAATGGATAGTTCTGTGCTGTCAATCCTTTCTCCGCTGCACGATTATAGACCGCCCGAAGGTTACGCATATAGAACGAAATGGTATTCATGCGCACACCTCTGGCTTTCAAGTAAGCTTCATACATGAGCACCATGTCAGATGTAATACCATCGAGTGGCACATCCTGATCGTCTCGAAAAGCCATGAAACTTTTGAGCGTTGCTGTGTATGTCTCTGAAGTTCGGACTTTACCCAACTGTTTCATTTGAGCTATGACGCCATGCATAAAGGTAAAGAGGGAGGACTCCTTGGTCAGTTTATGGAACATGGTAATCACGTCGTCTGCCATGAAGCGACGACGTTCCGTTTCCAACGAGCGGACAACCTTTTCCAGACGAGCCACGTCCCATGCCAGACGTTCTTGAATACCCAACAGAAGGTTGGAGCGATTACCATTTACGATAATGCTTTCCGCCTCTGCATCCCATTCCTCTGCAAAGACCTTATAATCTGTATTCAACTGACGGACTACCCGATTGTGGATAATCTGAAAATAGAGTCCTCCCTCCTTGCCATCCACCATGGATGGCCTAAATTTTACCTTTATTGATGTCATATTCATACCTTAATTGCTTGCTTATTTATCTGGTCAGTTCCCCTTACATCAATAGATGGCTGGGGTATTAGGCTTCCCGATGCCATAATAATCTGGCACATGGGCAAGCCCAATGCCCGAAGATTTGGAATGCAACTAACCACGTGTCGCAAATTTGTCTATACGATAAGTACAATTGTTGAACACGATTTTCTTGACCATCTCATTGAGCCTGTCGGCAATACGGTCACCATAATGCCCTCGGATTTGCTGCGGAGTGAGGTTGGTCGTGATAATGGTGAAAAGCTGCTCTTCGTAACGCTTTGTCAGCAGGTCAATGACAGGTGTATAGATGTTACCATAGTCCAATACCTCTGATGGTTCCGTGCCAAGGTCATCTATGCCAAGCACATCAACATTTATGAGTTTACGGTATGCCTCATAGTTGTTCTTGCAGAGGTACGCAATGTACTTTGCATCCACAATTCGGATTCCATACGTTCCTTCGTTGTATGGTTTGGGAATATGCAGTGTGTTCGGCAATTGTTCATTTTATTTGCCCGCGAAGCGCACGATTTTTCGCAGCCGAAAATCTCAAAGAAAATGTCAAGAAAAGGTGCATGTATATGAGCGTTTGGCCGCCCCATGGAAAAGGCTGAAATATGTTTCCTCGCGCGCGCGTTACGCATTTATTTCCCCGTAAAACCCTTCAACCCAGCACTAATTCGCATAACCGACTGTAATCAAACGGGTTGCGCCTGTATAGTTTGCACCTCAAACCCGTCACTAATGACGGGTTTGTCTTGTCCTGACATTGGTTCATATACACGCACTTTTCTTGACCTTTTCTTTGAGATTTTCGGCTGCGCTCGGCAATATGAGCAAGCTCTATTTCTTGACATTTTCGGCTGCGCTCGGCAATATGAGCAAGCTCTATTGCACTCGCTTGCACGAAAATTGCACTCGCTTGCACGAAAATTGCACTCGCTTGCACGAAAATTCGGCTGCGCTCGGCATAGCCCGTTTCGAGCCCCACTATCAGCAAGATAATTTTTACTATCCGCAAGATAGTTTTCATTATC
>ERZ809074.3726-NODE-3726-length-13769-cov-150.549584_pt1 | contig 13769 bp, 17 predicted proteins | sample MGYA00520795_ERZ809074 | MGnify/ENA primary metagenome ERZ809074 (study PRJEB31570, sample SAMEA3212989) | Homo sapiens | biome: human-gut; feature: human gut; material: fecal | place: Sweden | collected 2011 ...
ATCGAGCAGAGTTTTACACCTAATTGGGGATAAAACAGCTCATGGCGGGCGGCGGCATCATCGTGCTGGGTACGACCCTGATCCCTCTGCTGTCCACCCTGTTTTAAGGGCGTAAAGCATGGGATTTCTCACCGACTGGCTGACAGACTGGCTAAAAGAGCTGCTGATTGAGGGGATCATGGGCAACCTCACAGGGCTTTTTGATACGGTCAATTCCCGTGTCGGAGAGATTGCGGTGCAAGTGGGAACCACCCCGGCGGCATGGAACGCCGGGGTGTTCTCCCTGATCCGGCAGCTTTCTGAAACGGTGATACTGCCGATTGCCGGTCTGATCCTCACCTTTGTTGCCACCTATGAGCTGATCCAGCTCATTATCGAGAAGAACAACCTGCATGATCTGGACTACTGGATCTTCTTCAAGTGGATATTCAAAACGGCCTGCGCCATTTTGATTTTATCCAATACTTTCAATATTGTCATGGCCGTGTTCGATGTGTCCCAAAGCGTGATTGCCCGGGCAGCCGGGATCGTGCAAGGCTCAACGGATATTTCGGAGGCCATGCTTGCCGACTTGGAGGCCACGCTGGAAACGCTGGGGCTTGGCTCTCTGCTGGGGCTGTGGCTGCAATCCCTGCTCATTCATGTGACCATGTGGGCGATCAACATCGTGATTTTCGTCATCGTCTATGGCCGCATGATCGAAATATACCTGCTGACCAGCTTAGCCCCCATCCCCGTTGCCACGCTCTCTAACCGGGAGCTGGGCAATACCGGGCAGAACTATTTGAAGTCCCTGTTCGCCGTGGGCTTTCAAGGCTTGCTCATTCTCGTCTGTGTTGCCATCTATGCGGTGCTGATACAGGGCATCGCCACAAGCGGCGACCCCATCGGCGCGATATGGGGCTGCATGGGCTATTCCGTGCTGCTCTGCTTCTGCCTGTTCAAGACTGGCTCCATCGCCCGCAGCGTGTTCAGCGCACATTAAAGGAGGTGTGCAATGACAGAGATTACCTTGGGACAAAATGTCCCAAAGCTGGATACGCTGCACCTCATAGACGGGATCGAGGGCTTGCGCTCTCTGCCAAAGCATAGCGTGGATATGCTCTTGACCGATCCGCCCTACGGCACGACCCGGAACTTTTGGGATGTGCCGCTGCCGCTCCCGGAGCTGTGGGAGGCGGTGCGCTGGGCGGTGAAGCCCAACGGAGCCATCCTTTTTTTCGCTCAATGCCCCTTTGATAAGGTGCTGGGCGCGTCCAACCTCGCCATGCTCCGCTATGAGTGGGTATGGTACAAGTCCCGGGCAACGGGCTTCCTCAATGCCAACCGTGCGCCGCTGAAAAAGTCCGAGAATATTCTGGTGTTCTATCAGAAGTCTCCGGTGTACCATCCGCAATTCACCTATGGGGAGCCGTACCGCAAGACCAATCCCCGCAGCGGGTGTAGTACAAACTACGGCAAGTTTGAACGGACAGGCTCAGAGTCCAGCGACGGACGGCGTTATCCGGGGAATGTGCTGTTCGTGCCGACGGTGACGGGCGGCATCCATCCTACGCAAAAGCCCGTGGAGCTGTGCGAGTATTTCATTAAGACCTACACCGACGAAGGAGCGGTGGTGGCGGACATCTGCGCGGGCAGCGGCACGACTGCCGTTGCCGCCATGAACACAGGCCGTCGCTTCATCTGCTTTGAAAATGCCCCCTCCATCTACATCGTCGCCGCCCAGCGCATCGAGCAGGCGCGGATGGCCGTGGCCGGGGGCGAGAGAGGAGAATAGCTATCGAAAAATACCCCATCATTTACGCAGATCCGCCGTGGCGCTACTCGGCTAAGAAAGTGCAGGGTGCGGCGGAAAATCATTATCCCACCATGAGCATTGATGAATTGTGTGCGTTGCCTGTGGCCGAGCTTGCGGCCAAGGACAGCGCCCTTTTCATGTGGGCGACCTTTCCCCAGCTCCCGGAGGCTCTGCGGCTTATCCGTGCGTGGGGCTTCACCTATAAATCCGTTGCGTTCGTCTGGCTCAAAAAGAACAAAAAGGCGGATAGCTGGTTTTATGGGCTGGGCTTCTGGACGCGGGCAAACGCCGAGGTCTGCCTGCTGGCGACCAAGGGACACCCCAAGCGGCAGGCCGCCGACATCCACCAGTTTATCATTTCGCCCATTGAAGCCCACAGCAAAAAGCCGGACGAAACCCGTGACAAGATCGTTGCCCTCATGGGCGACCTGCCCCGTGTGGAGCTGTTCGCACGGCAGACCTCTCCCGGCTGGGATGTGTGGGGCAACGAGGTGGAGCCGACGATCCCGGACTTTGGGACAAATTGTCCCAAACTGGAGGTGACAGACTGATGCCCTATGTGAATGTCCCGAACGACCTTTCCAAGATCAAGACAAAGATCGCGTTCAACCTCACCAAGCGGCAGCTAATCTGCTTTGGCATTGGGGCGGCTATCGGCGTTCCCACCTACCTTTTGACCCGGCAGGCCATCGGCAACACCGGGGCGCTGTTCGCTATGCTGGCGATCATGCTCCCGGCGTTCCTACTGGCGATGTACGAAAAGGATGGCTTACCCTTTGAAAAGGTGATTCGCAACATCATCCGGGTCAAGTTTACCCGCCCCGGCATCCGACCGTACCGAACGGAAAATATCTACGCCCCATTTGTACGAAAGGAGGAACCTATTGAGCAAAGCAAAGAAGCAGAAAAACGCAAATAAGCACCGGGCGCTGTCCGCCCAGCAGACCATTCCTTATATCGCCATGCACCCGGACGGTATCTGTCAGCTCCCCGGCGGCGTCTACACAAAAACGCTGGAATATGAGGACATCAACTACGCTGTGGCGTCTACGGAGGATCAGACGGCCATTTTCAACGGGTGGAGCGGCTGTCTGAATTATTTTGACAGTTCGCTTCCGTTCCAGCTCTCCTTTGTCAACCGCCGCAGCCGGAACGCCAACCGCTACAAGGTGAATATCCCGGCGCAGGAGGATGACTTCAACAGCATCCGGGGTGAGTATGTGGAAATGCTCAAAGGCCAGATCGCCAAGAGCAACAACGGCATTGAGCGGTACAAGTACATCACCTTTGGCCTGCCTGCCGAGGGTGTAGCGGAGGCGCGTCCACGGCTGGGACGCGTGGAGGCGGATGTCATGGGCAATCTGAAACGGCTGGGCGTCCAGTCCCGTCCGCTGGATGGCCGGGATCGGCTGGCGGTGCTGCATGGGCAGATGCATCCCGGCAGGTGTGAGCCGTTCCGCTTTGCGTGGAAAGACATTTCCAAGACGGGCATGGGGACAAAGGACTACATTGCCCCGGACAGCTTCGATTTCCGGCAGAGCCGGACTTTCCGTGTCGGCCAGATGTGGGGCGCGGCGTCCTACTTGCAGATCATGGCGTCGGAGCTTTCGGATAAGCTGCTGGCGGAGATTTTGGAGCTGGACGCCGAGCTGACCGTCACCATGCACATTCAGACGGTAGACCAGCTCAAGGCCATTAAGACGATCAAGGGAAAGATCTCCGACATAGGCCGCATGAAAGCGGAGGAACAGAAAAAGGCTGTCCGTGCCGGGTATGATATGGAGATTTTGCCGCCTGACCTCATTACCTTTTCCAAGGACGCCGCCGAGCTGCTCTCTGACCTGCAAAGCCGAAACGAGCGAATGTTCCTGCTGACCTTTACGGTGGTAAACCTCGCTCCCACCCGGCAGCGGCTTGAAAACGATGTGTTCACGGTGAGCGGTATCGCGCAGAAATACAACTGCGCCCTGCGCCGTCTGGACTGGCAGCAGGAGCAGGGCTTTGTGTCCTCGCTGGTGCTGGGCTACAACGGCATTGAAATTCAGCGGGGCATGACTACAAGCTCCACCGCCATTTTCATTCCCTTTATGACCCGGGAGCTTCGTATGGACGGGCAGGCGCTTTACTACGGCATGAACGCCCTTTCCAACAATGTCATTATGGCTGACCGCAAAAAGCTGAAATCCGCCAACGGGATGTACCTCGGCTCTACGGGCAGCGGCAAGAGCTTTGCCGCCAAGCGTGAGTTGATCAATGTGTTCCTCACCACCAAGGACAGGATCATTGTGGTTGACCCGATGGGCGAATATGCCCCGCTGGTGCGGCGGCTGGGCGGACAGGTCATTGAGATTGCCCCGGACAGCCCACATCACATTTCGCCTATGGACTTGCAAATGAATATCAACGACGAGGACAGTCCGCTTTCCATGAAGGCGGATTTTCTGCTGTCATTGTGTGAGCTGATCGTGGGCGGGAAGGAGGGCTTGCAGCCCATCGAGAAAACCGTCATTGACCGCTGTGTGCGGCTGGTCTACCGGGAAATGGCGCTGGGGCTGGAAACGGCAAAAACGCCGCTGCTTCAAGATCTGTATGAGGAGCTGCTGCGCCAGCCCGAGCCGGAGGCGCGGCGGGTGGCGACGGCGCTGGAGCTTTACTGCACAGGCTCTCTCAACCTTTTCAACCATCCCACGAATGTTGATCTCAATTCCCGTGTGGTCTGCATCGTCCTAAAAGGCTTGGGCGAAAACCTCCGCAAAATCGCCATGCACACCACCAATGAATTTGTCACGGCGGCGGTAAACGCCAACCACGCCGAGGGCGTGGCGACTTGGTGCTACTTTGACGAGTTCCATATCCTGCTCCGTGATCCGCTGACCGCCAGCTACTTTGTGGCGGTCTGGAAAATGCTCCGCAAAAAGGGCTGCGTCCCCTCGGCGCTGACGCAGAATGTGAAAGACCTGCTGGCCAGCCGGGAGATTGAGAACATTCTGGACAACACCGATTTCATGGTGCTGCTGTCGCAGGCGCAGAGTGACCGTGCGATCTTGGCAAAGCAGCTCGGCATTTCCGAGCATCAGCTCTCCTATATCACGCACTCCAACTCCGGCGAGGGCCTGCTGTTCTATGGAAATGTCACCATCCCGTTTGTAGACCGTTTCCCCCGTGGAGAGATCTATGACCTGCTGACGACCCGCCCGGAGGATCTTGCCCATGAGCGAACAGACGAGTAACCCCACTTCGGGACAAAATGTCCCGAAGTCCAAGTTTCGGCGGAAAAGCCGGCAGGAGCAAACGATGGCGTCCAAGCTGCGGATGGAGCGCCGGGGCGGGAAGCTGGACACCGCCCGGGAGAAGCTGGCAAAGCAGAAGCCGCCGAAAAAGCCCGGTGCGGTCAAGCGTCTTGCCCATACTGCCGGACACGGCGTCCACGGCTTTGTACATGGCAAGCTCTATGAGGTCGAGCATGAAAATGTCGGCACGGAGGGCGCGCACCGTTCCGAGCTGGCGGCGGAGTCCGTGTACCGCTTCGGCAGGCGCAAGCTCCGCAAGGCCATCCGGGAACACCCGGCAAAGGCGGTGGAGCGTGCCGAGAGCAAGCACATCAAGGCCACGGCGGATTATTACTACCGCAAGACCGTGGAGGAACACCCGGAAATGCAGGAGGGCGGCGCGGTGTCCCGGTATCTGCAAAAGCAGAAGATCAAGCGCCAGTACGCAAAGCAGGCGCGGGAGGCTGCCCAGCAGACCGCCAAGACCGCCGAGGGTACGGCGTCCGTCACGGGCAAGCTGGCGGAAAAGGTGTCCGCCTACATCAAGGAACACCCCGGCGGGTTGCTCCTGCTTCTGGCGGCGTTTCTTCTGCTGGTGGTGCTGCAATCGTGTATGTCCTCGCTGGTGACGGTAGGCAACGGCGTGGCCGGAGCCATCGGCGCGTCTACCTATGCCGCCGAGGACGCTGACCTGCTGGGGGCGGAGGCCGCCTACTGCGCTCTGGAGGACGAGCTGCAACGCTACCTCGACACCTACACCCGCACCCACGATTATGACGAATACCATTTTGACCTCGACACCATCGAACACGATCCCTATGTGCTGCTGTCCATCGTCTGTGCGCTCCATGAGGGCGAGTGGACACTGGACGAGGTGCGGGGGACGCTCCAAATGCTCTTTGACCGCCAGTACATTTTGACCGAGGATGTGGTGGTGGAACAGCGGTATTACTTGGAAACGGACACTTGGACAGACGAGGACGGCAACACCCACAGCGACACCTACCGGGTGTATTACGATTATTACATCTGCTATGTCACGCTTGAAAACTTCAATCTCTCCCATCTGCCTGTTTACCTCATGGGCGAGGAAACCCTGTCCCGGTACGCCCTCTACATGGCGACGCTGGGCAACCGCCCCGACCTGTTCCCGTCCTCGCCCTATGTGGGCAAGTACACCAACAAGCCCCCGGCGCATGAGATCCCCGAGGACTACCTTGCCGATGAAACCTTTGCCGCCATTCTGAAAGAAGCGGAGAAGTATGTGGGATACCCCTATGTGTGGGGAGGCAGCAGCCCGTCCACATCCTTCGACTGCTCCGGCTTCGTCAGCTATGTCTACAATCAATGCGGCTGGGACTTTGGGCGGCTGGGGGCGCAGGGGCTATACAACATCTCCGCACGGACGAGCAGCCCCAAGCCCGGCGACTTGGTATTTTTCACGGGGACTTATGACACGCCGGGGATCTCCCATGTGGGCATCTATGTGGGCGACGGCTGGATGCTCCATTGTGGCGACCCTATCAGCTACGCCAATCTCAATTCAAGCTACTGGCAGTCCCATCTCTATGCCTACGGAAAACTATTTTGACAGGAGGTTTTTTATGGCTATCTCCAAAAGCGCGAAAATTCAGGCCGAGATCGAAAAGGTCACGGCCAAAATCAACGAGCAGCAGGCACGGCTCAAGGAACTGGAACAAAAAAAGCTGGAGGCGGAAAACAGCGAGATCGTGGAGATCGTGCGCGGCATGAGTGTTTCTCTCACCGACCTGCCCGTGCTGCTTCAGACCATCAAGAACGGCGGCACTTTGAGACAGAATGTCCCGAAGTCCGATACGGATAAGGAGGACAGCGAATGAACAAGTGGATGAAAAAGCTGATAGCGGCGCTCTGCGCCGCTGTTTTGATGTGCGGCATGGCGGTCACGGCCTACGCCGGGGGCGGTGATATGGGGTACCCCGCAAAATCGGAAGATTTTGTGGGGAGAGGAGGAGCAACGGAGCAGAGCGAATGCTCGCCGCAAGGCGGGCGCAGCGGCGCGGAGTTTGTGACGACGAGGGACGGCCTTGCCCCGGTAGAGCCGCTGCCCACGGAAACCGTTGCCCCCGGCGAGGGCTTCACCGAGGACGGCAATCTTGTGACCCGTGACCTGCTCTACGATAAGACCACCAACAAGCAGTTCATCACGGTGCAGACCAGCGGCGGCAGCACCTTTTACATCGTCATTGACTATGACAAGCCCACCGACGAGGACGGCGAGCAGTACCAGACCTACTTTTTGAACATGGTGGACGAGGCCGACCTGCTGGCGGCGATGCAGGCTGCGGGCGGTGAGCTGCCGGAGTGTGCCTGCGCGGACAAATGCGCCGTGGGTGCTATCAACACAGATTGCACCGTCTGCGCCGTGAATATGGGCGAGTGCCAGGGAAAGGCTCCCGAGCCTGCGCCCGTGGTGGAGCCGGAGCCTGACCCCGAGCCGGAGCAGCCCAAGGTCACAGGCAACGTCGGTGTGTTTCTGCTGGTGCTGGCCGTGGCGGTCATCGGCGGCGGGGCGGGCTGGTATTTCAAGATCTATCGTCCCAAGAAGCAGCAGGCCGCCGACGCTGCGGAGGACTACGGTGACGATTACGACGATACCCCGCCTTGGGAGGACGAGGACGAAACGGAAAGTGAGGGCGAGGAATGAGATTTACCAACAGCCCCTATGAGGACTTTATGAAAGAAAAAAGCTACTTTAAGGGCGCTCCGCCCAACCTGCCGCCCAAAGGCTCCCGCTGCGACGGCTGCTCCTACTGGCGCGGGATCGGCTGCGTGTTCTGCTACCGGGAACAGCTCAAGTCCAAGACAGGGGGCAAACATGAGCCGTGAGCTGACCCGGCAGGAAAAAACGGCGATCCGTAAGCTGGTGACAAAGTGGTGCACCAACTACGATAAAGACTATGGCTGCCTGCCGCTGGACTGTCCCTGCTATATGCTGGGCAAGTGCTGGACGGGCGCTTATTGCCGCTATTTCCGCGCGGCGGTGCTGCCCCTTGATCCCGTGCTGGAAAGGTCGCTGACCGTGGAGCGTATCACGGAAACCCGGCCTTGCCCGGTGTGCGGCAGGGCTTTTCTCCCGGACGGGCGGCAGCGGTATTGCTCCCCGGCCTGTGCCGGGGCTGCCCTGCGGGAGCAGAAGCGGGCATATATGCGCCGCAAGCGGAGGTAGTTCGTGGAAAAATAGCCCCGGAAAATGCCTGCATTTATAAGGCTTTTCCGGGGCACTTTTGGGGTGGACGGTATGTTTTTCCGTCCGTCCCTGTTTTCGCAGAAATACTTTCCACATCCAAGCAACAGGACTTTGGGACATTTTGTCCCGAAGTCCCGGCTGAAAGGAGGAATTATGCCTAAATATTATGAGATCAGCGAGGCGGCGGCAAAGCGGGCAAAGGACATGAACAGCTATTCCGACTATGCCCCCGGCTCGGCCACGGCGGGCTACCGGGCGATGGTGGATGAAGCCTATGCGCTGGCAGAGAAACAAAAGGCGCAGGTCGATCCCATGTACCATGATAAGATCGATGCCCTTGTTGACCGCTACGCCCGCAGGCTGGCGGAAAACCTCAATGAGCGCAACGCCATTGACGCCCGTGTGCCGTCCATTCTGATCACCGGGGGCGGCAATTTCCCCGTGGCGAAAAAGGCCAAGCAGAACGCCGCCCGGGATCGAAATTACGGCGAGTATGCCGAAATTGAAAAGCTGCTGGACAAGATCCGCTCCACAGGCCGGGGCGGTATCAGCGCCGACGATGACCTTGCTGTGGAAAAGCTCACAAAAAAACTGGAGGGGATGGAGTCCCAGCAGACCATGATGAAGGCGGTCAATGCCTACTACCGCAAGCACAAGACGCTGGAGGGCTGCCCCGAGCTGACGGCGGAGCAGGTGGAAAAGGTCAAGGCGGCCATGTCCCAAGACTGGCGCAAAGACCCCGTTCCGTTTCCGTCCTATCTGCTCACCAACAATAACGCCAATATCCGCCGTGTGCGCCAGCGCATCGAGGAGCTGAGCCACAAGGCGGAGTTTGTGGGCTGGACATTCCCCGGTGGTGAGGCCAAGGTCAATGAGACGGAGAACCGCTTGCAGCTCATTTTTGCGGATAAGCCGGACGCCGACACCCGGCAGGCGCTCAAAAGCGAGGGCTTCAAGTGGGCGCCCAGCCAAGGGGCATGGCAGCGGCAGCTCAACCAGAACGCCATCCGAGCCGCTGCAAGGCTGGACTTTCTGCGCCCGGAGGACGGCAAAAGCCCCTATCAGCTTCAGCCCTTTGCGAAACGGGCGGAGAAAGATGTATCACGGTGAGGAGGGTATATGGACAAAAACCAAGGCTATGAGATCATCAAGGCCGTCATGCTGGAAAACGGCAGGGGCTTTGCGCTGGGGCATCACCCCGCTGCGCCCTCGCCCTATGTCACATGGGCTTGCTATGATGACAAGGACGGCCAGCGGCAGTATGAATGGGGGCATTACGGCAGCGACCGTACCGCTCTGGAACAGGATTTTGCGGCGCGGGTGCAGGAGTACCAGCGCCTTTACAATGTCGGTGTCAAGCAGACCGAGGCTCCCGGCCTTTACAAGTATTATTCCACCCAGCGCCCTGTGGACATTGGGACATTCCCCAAGCCGCCCCGCAACGCCCCGGATGAAATTGTCAACTACGATCAGCGCGTCCCGGTTGAAAATGGGTCGTTTCTGGCGTGGGGGCATTTGACCTACACACGGCCATTGACGAAGCGGCAGGCGTCTGACTATGAGCTGCGGCCTGCGCCCGACAATCCCGACAGACCCCGTTCGATCCGGGAGCAGATGAAAACCGCCGTAAAACAGGTCGAGGCTGACCGGGGGCAAGCCGCCCCAAAGAAAAATGCCCCTGACCGGGGCGACAGATAGGAGGACATTTATGGAGCAGGAACGCAATCCCAACAAGAACGCCGAGCTTGCGATGGAGCAGAATGGGAACATGATCGACGGCATCATCAACAATCTGCCTGTGCCGCCCCGGTCAGAAAAGCCGCTGGACAAGGTGCGGGAACACCCGCCCAAGCGCCGCAGCCGGGAGCGTGAGGAGCGTTGACAAAAAAGCGGCGGCGCTCTGTCCATCTTCATGTGATGGTGACGCCGGAGGAGCAGGCATTGATCGCTGACCGCATGGCCGAGGCCGGGATCTCCAACATGGGAGCCTATATGCGGAAAATGGCACTCAACGGCTATGTTCTCCATGTTGACCTCTCGGACATCCGGGAGCTGGTAGCTTTGCAGCGGCGGTGTGCCAACAACCTAAACCAAGTGGCCGTCCATGCCAACACCTATGGTATCTATCCCTCGGAGATCGCTGCGCTACAAAAGGACTATGCAGACCTGTGGGGACCGTTGTCCGAGCTGCTGAAAAAGCTGTCAGCTGTGGTGAGTATGTAAAAATAGGGAGTGCAGATCTCGGAGGTCTGCACTCCCATTTGTTCTTTTACCAACGATAGCAGCGGCGAGAAAAGCGAAGCTCATGCACTCCGATTTCTCGGCAAATCGAGGACATTATTTTTAAGATTTCCTCCCGCGAAGAATTAAACCACTCTTCCAGTTCCCGGTCATTAAAGCAATACATCCCATCATAGCCGTTGTCACTATAAAACGAGTAAACATGGTCATGCTCCGCTATCATTAACCGCCTGCGAATAGCCGTTAAAATATCCACTACATTATACAATTTTTCTCGCCATTCCGGGTTCTGCACAAAAGCCTTTCCATCTGCTTGCTTAATTATGTCACCATCCCGTGTGCGGAGAACACCTGTATTTAGAGCAATAATTGTATCTTCGATTGCTCTGTCAAAGTCCTCCATACGCCCCTCCTGCCGAATATCATCTTGGAAGGCTGGACGGTCAAAGCACTGCACATAGAATTTAATCAATGAAATATCCTGTTCTGTATTTTGGGCGGGTGAAGCAGATTCCAGCTCTAAAATAGCGGCTTCTTCGGAGAGCTGTTTCCATTTATGAAGCAAGTCAACTGTATATCGAATGTCATCGCTATCAATCAGCTTGGAGCATGACTGGCACAGCCAAATGCCGTTTTGAATGTCCTTGCGTTCCGCAGAAGTCATATTCGTATCGTAACGCTTTCCGCCGGAAGCCGCAGCGCAAATATGAGCTGCTACACCAATGTTAGAATAGTTTTCGGGATCATCATTTGCACCACAAGTCAGTTTCCTACAATTAGGGTTACTGCACCGATAGCCGACGCGCTTAGCCATAATATCGATGGTTTTTGCCTTGAAGTCATCTCGATTGCTTGCCATTGTCACACCTCCAATTCACTATTTAGAATTATATCACTTATGTGATTGAATGGCTATAATTGTTTCTCAAAACATAGCTTGTTCGACATCCTTGTGTGCCTATTTTCCCAGCGGTATAATATGGGTAGAAGGACAAACCAACCCGATTTTTTGATGGAGGTAGCTGCTATGATCGTTCTCAAAATCCTTGCCGCCCCCGTGATGGTGGCGCTGTCCCTGCTGGCCGCTATGGTCACATTTCTGTTCTGCGTGGCGTCCGCCGTGTGTGAACTGGGCTGCATCGTGCTGACGCTGCTCTCCCTGATTCTGTTCATCGGCGGACAGACGGTGGGCGGGATCGTGTTCCTCGTCCTTGCGTTCCTCGTTTCTCCCTTTGGCGTTCCCGCCATCGCTGAGTGGCTGGTGGACAAGCTGCACTCGGCCAAGTTTGCCCTGCGGGATTTCATCACCGGCTGATACTTCGGGACAAACTGTCCCAAAGCAGGAACAACGGCGGCTGACCACAGCCGCCGTTTGTCATATCGAAAGGAGGACTGCCTACGGCCACAACCTATTTCAAGAAGCACAAAATCAGCAGGGGAGAAACCATCGCGCAGTCCTTGAAGGAGCGGTTTGACTATGGCAAAAACCCAGACAAAACCGAGGGCGGCGAGTTGATTTCGTCCTACGGCTGCGACCACATGACTGCCGATGCCGAGTTCCTTTTAAGCAAAGCAAAGTACAAAGCCGCCACAGGCCGGGAGCAGCGGCGGGACGCGGATGTGCTTTGCTATCAGATCCGCCAGTCGTTCAAGCCCGGGGAGATCACACCGGAGGAGGCGAACCGCATCGGCTATGAAACGGCGATGCGCTGGACAAAGGGCAAGTATGCCTTTTTCGTTGCCACCCACATAGACAAGGCGCACATCCACAATCACATTTATTACAATTCGACCTCGCTGGACTGCACCCGGAAGTTCCGTGACTTCATCGGCTCTGGCCGTGCGGTACGGCGGCTCTCTGACCGCATTTGCCTTGAAAATGATCTGTCCGTCATTACCAATCCCAAGCTGCACAGCAAGGGGCGCTTTCTCCATTACGGAGCGTGGCTGGGGGCGGAGCGACAGCCCTCATACAAGGAGCAGCTACGGCTTGCCATCAATGAAGCTCTTGCCAAACGCCCCGCCGACTTTGACGCTTTTCTCCGGCTCATGGAGGCGTCCGGCTTCACGGTCAAGCATGGACGCGGCGGTGCAATCTCTTTTCTTGTTCCGGGGCAGGAGCGGGCGACACGGCTGCGGGCATCTACCCTCGGGGACGGCTACGATCCCGAGGACATCAAGGCCGTTATCGCCGGGGAGCGCCCGATCCCGGAGCAGCCTGTTTCTGTGTCTGCTGCCCCTCGCCGTGTCAATCTGATCGTGGATATACAGGAGCGGCTGCGCTCCGGCAAGGGTGCGGCCTATGCGCGGTGGGCAAAGGTCTATAACCTTAAACAAATGGCAGCGGCGCTTCAATTCATGCAGGAGCAGAATATCACCGAGTATGACCAGCTCTCCGCAAAGGCCGAGAACGCCGTTTCCCGTTTTCACGCGCTGACCGAGCAACTCCGGCGGACGGAGGCTGACCTGTCCGCAACATCTGAGCTGATGGGAGCCGTAGTGCGGTACGCCAAGACCCGCCCCGTCTTTGACGGGTACAAGGCTACAAAGTACAGCCGGAAATACCTTGCCGAGCATGAGGCGGAGCTGGCGGACTACCGAGCGGCCAAGGCCACAATGGGAGATCTGCTGGGCGGTGAGAAGCTGCCAAAGATGGCAGAGCTGAAAGAAAAGCGCCGCCAACTGGCGGCGCGGAAAAAGGCACTCTATACCGAGTACCGCTCGGCGCAGGAGGAGATGCGGCAGGCCGTGGCGGTCAAGGCCAACATCGACCATCTGCTGGGTGTCACGGACGGCCAGCGCAAAAAGGAACAGGAGCGATAGCGCACGGTGACGCAGACAAATTACTTTGGGACAAAATGTCCCAAAGCCGGGTTTGGGGAGGCTCCCCAACAAGCGTTTTTGCAGCCCGCCGGGATGCAAAAATAGCAAGTGTGGCTACACTTGCCCTGCTTGCCGTTAGTGTGTTCCCCGGAAAACCCCACGAAAAACGGAGGCAGCGCCGTTTCTTACGCTCCCTCCGTTCCACGGTTTTCTATGATCGCGTTGATAATCCCCTCGACGAGCCGCAGCTCGTTTTCGCTGAGAGAATTGAGCTGAATGTTGATCCGCTTCTTTGCGGCTTCATCGGCTCCCATATCGGGATAAAAGTATTCGTCCACGGAGATACCGAACATGGTTACCATTTGGTAAAAGGCGTTTAGGCTCGGATGCTGTCCGTCATTTTCGTGAT
>ERZ809074.3730-NODE-3730-length-13762-cov-17.880645_pt1 | contig 13762 bp, 9 predicted proteins | sample MGYA00520795_ERZ809074 | MGnify/ENA primary metagenome ERZ809074 (study PRJEB31570, sample SAMEA3212989) | Homo sapiens | biome: human-gut; feature: human gut; material: fecal | place: Sweden | collected 2011 ...
ATCGCATTATCCGCGGATTCCGGAAAGAATTTCCTCTGTGGAAGCTTTTGCCTCCTCATCCAGGTTCTCTTTCTTATAGTTCTCATATCTCTGTTTGTGATGCGGATTCTCTGCCCACAGCTCGTCTGCGGCTTTTTTCCACTCAGCAGCATACAGATCACATTTTCCACACAGATGCTCTGCGCTCTCCGGAGACTGCAGGTCGGTTGACTTCGCGCCGGTCTTCTCTACCATCTCACGCAGCAGTTCCGGATTTTCGAGCATCGGACATGGGCGCAGGTGGTTGCGGTTGAACGGCTGTCCATCGCGGTATGCCTGGAACAGCGGCTGCTGCAGTGCTTCGATCAGGGAAACTTCGTTGATGTTGGCGCCGGAGTAATGGATGAAAACACACGGCTCCACATCGCCGTTTGCATTGATATGGCAGTAGTTTCTTCCTCCTGCGATACAGCCTCCGACGAACTCACCGTCGTTCTGGAAGTCCATAACAAAGATCTGTTTGTCGCTCTTATCGGAACGGATCTCACGCAGTCTGTGATAGATATATTTTCTCTGCTCAACCGTCGGCATCAGCTCCGGTGCAGCGTCCATGCCGACCGGCATGAAGTGGAAATACCAGCTGTAACGGCATCCGTGCTCGATCAAAAGATCCAGGAACTCGTCACTTGTAACGGTCTCGAGGTTTGCTCTTGTGTAGCAGATGGAAGTACCAAAAAGCAGACCGTGTTTTTTCATCAGATCCATGGCTACCAGAACTTTATCGAAAATACCCTCGCCGCGGCGTCCGTCGTTGACCTCCTCGAAGCCTTCCAGAGACAGGGAGAAGGAGATATTGCCGAGCTTCTGAACCGCCTCACAGAACTCCTCGTCGATCAGGGTTCCATTGGTGAAGCAGTGGAATTCACAGTCATGATGCTCTTCTGCCAGACGCAGGATATCTTTTTTACGCACAAGCGGTTCGCCGCCGGTGAACATATAAAAATACGTTCCCAGTTCTTTTCCCTGGCTTACGATGTCAGAAAGTTTCTCATAGGAAAGATTCAGCTTGTGGCCGTATTCTGCTGCCCAGCATCCGGTGCAGTGCAGGTTACAGGCACTTGTCGGGTCCATCAGCATCGTCCATGGGATGTTGCAGTTGTATTTTTCACGGTTCATACGGATCTGTTTCGTTCCGACGAAAGCTGCCTGGAATCCCAGGTTCAAAGCAGTCATTTTGATCACCTGCGGATCCAGCTCGTCCAGTCCGCGGTTGACATACTGTACCCATTTGTTGTCCGGATTCTGCAGCATGGTGCGGATGTTGTCGAAGGTTTTCTCCGCAAACATATTTCCGGTAAATTTCTGTACAAAATCCGTCAGATTCAGCAATGCTTTTGTTCTGTCATCTCCGTGGTTCACATATTTTAAAACACCATCGATCGCAGCGCCTGCAGCGGCTCTTTCTACTTTCATTTTTGCATCCATTGTTCACGATCTCCTTTGTAATAGTTTAATATTTTCGCCCGGAATTGATCTGGTTTTGAATACCACATCCTGGCTTTTTCTCATTATATTCTCCATATTTGGAAAATACAACCCAAAATTCCCTCGTTTTGGACATATCAAAAAAAGTGTCCCACAAGGGAACACTTTTTCTTGTTTTTCTCTTTCTGTTATATTTCACATTGCATTTTCAGATTGATACAAGGCATTTTCTAATTTTCGATCAGAACCGCGCGGATCGGGCCGCCGTACTGGTGTTTCTTTTTGACCGGAGCAGCCACAAGAAAATAATGACCCGAGGTCACTTTCTCCAGATTCAGATTTTCGACAATCACCGTACCTTTTTTCAGCAGCTGCTGATGAACATCATTCCCCGATGTCTCATTTCCGACAGTTTCCTGCTCCACACCGAGCAGCACCAGTTTTTTCTCTGCCAGGTAATCTGCCCCATCGCGTGTAATCTGCGCATCGCCGCGGATCAGAAGACGTTCACAGTCTTCTTCCATGACCTCCTCGAGCACTTCTCTTGTCACTTTTCCCTCAAGCTCCGCCACCTGACAGATGCCAAGTGACCGGTCGAGCGTCGTCTGCGCCGTTCCTTCCTCCGTCATCAGATGACGCGGCGCGTCCATTGCGGAAAACTGCTCTCCGGAAATGTCATATAATTTCATATTTTCCTATCCTCAAACCGGGAAACTCCCGTCTTTCTTTTTTCCAATATTTGCCGATACTGCCAGATTCTGCCGGCAGCCAAACCTTGTTTAGTATAGCCTATTTTCGGACGCTTTACAAGGCTCATTTCTGCAAAAATTCTGACTTTTATACAGCAATCCTATCTGCAATAAACAATTTGTCATTTTCACTCCCCTGGTGTATAATAGAAATATCCAAACGGTTACGCTCTCTTTCAAAAGGGAGGGAAATCTTATGAAACTCCGGCTAAGCCCGTGGATCTGCGCCACAGCTTCGCCGGAGTTTTTTACACTCTTCTGGTTTACGGAATCAGACGGTGAATGTCTCTTGGAAACAGGGATGCGTTCCGCACATTTTCAAATCCGAGAAGCCGTGCCGTAAACCGCTCCAGCCCAAGACCGAGGCCGCCGTGCGGAGGCATGCCGCAGCGGTGCATCATTAGATAGCTCTCAAACGCTTCCACATGCATGCCGCGGCTTTCGATCTTTTCCACCTGCTCCCGGTAATTGTGGATGCGCTGGCCGCCGGTCGTCACTTCAAGGCCGCGGAAGAGAAGGTCAAAACTTTCCGTCACTGCCGGATTTTCTCTGCTGTCCATCGCGTAGAACGGGCGCTTGGCGCTTGGATAATGTGTCACAAATACGAAGTCACTGCCTGTCGTTTTCTTCACGTATTCGCACAGCAGTTTTTCCTCCTCCGGTTCAAAGTCCAGTTTCTCCGAAAAGGCTCTTTTGTATACACAGCTCACCAGCTCTTTCGCCTCCGAAAAACGGATTCTCGGAATCTCCGTGATCACCAGCACCTCTGCTTTTAAAAGCGAAAGCTCCGCTCCGCATGTCTCCTGCAGCCGTGCAAACGTGTACCGCAGCATCTCCTGTTCCATCGCCATGATGTCCTCGAAGTTCTCGATATAGCCTATCTCAAAGTCCACGCTTGTATATTCGTTCAGATGACGCGCCGTGTCGTGTTTCTCCGCCCGGAAGACCGGTGCGATCTCGTAGACACGCTCGAAGACGCCGACCATCATCTGCTTGTAAAACTGCGGGCTCTGCGCCAGATATGCCTGTTCGCCGAAATATGACAGGGAGAAGATATTAGCTCCGCCCTCGGCTCCTGCCGCTACGATTTTTGGCGTATGGATTTCGGTGAAGTGATGGCTGTCCAGAAATTCGCGGAACGCCTGGCAGATTTTTGCCTGGATCTGGAAAATCGCGCGCTCTTTTTCGTTGCGCAGCGTAATTGGGCGATAGTCCAGCAGGTTCTCAATCGAAGTGTTGACCCGCTTCTGGTTGATGACAACCGGCGGTACTTCTTCCGGCTCGGAGAGGATTTCCACTTCTAACAGATGCAGGTCATACCCGCTTCTGGAACGCTCTTCACGGATCACCTCCGCGGTAAACCGGACACACGCCTCTTCTTTTAATTCCTCCAATGCAAACCGGGCATACGCCGGCTCGTACACGCACTGTACCATCTGCCGTTTCGTCCGAAGCAGCACAAATGCAAATGAGCTCATTTTTCGGATTTTGTAAATGCTTCCATGCAGCCGCACGATTTCGCCGATGTGTGCTCCTAACTGCTCTGCTTCGAGTTCCTCTGTTTTTCTTACTTTTACGGTATTCATTTCTGTCTTCATAGTCTTTTCTGCCTTTCTGTTCTGATTTTTCTTTATCGCCGCAAAATCAGCAGAAAATCCATATGGACATAATCTGTATGTCCCATACGATCACAACCCTTCTCTGATGTAAATTTCAAGTCATTCCCGCATGGATAAAAAATGGCAAAGAAAAACCACACGGGGTATTTCTTTTTCTCCCGGTGTGGTTTCCCTTTGCCTTATCTTCCACACAGGTACAACACAATCAGCGCCTGTACCTGTGAAGTATAGTAGTCTTCACTTTGATACAAGCGCTATCAATCGTCGTCCCTGTGCATTTGTACGCTGTGCATCTCGTTCATCATTGATAACCTCTGTTTCGTAATTTTGTTGTATTATAGTTCTGCGTTCCAGTTTTGTCAACCCTTATTTTCCATAATCGATGATCACCACTTCCGCTTTCGTTCCAATCCGCATCGGCGGTCCCCAAAGACCCACGCCGGAAGTGACGATGCTGTACATGTCTCCGACTTTCTTCATCCCGCAGGCATTCTCCCACATCAGGTCGGTAAGGATATTGCCTGGGAAGAGCTGTCCGTCGTGCGTATGGCCGCCAAGATCAAGGTCTGCGCCTGCCTCTGCCAGCTCGGTCAGCTCCGACGGCTGGTGGTCAATCACAAAAACTGGAAGCGACTGGTCCAGTCCGGTAAGCAGTTCGGACGGCGTGTCGCGTGTCTCCTGCGTTTTGCGGATCCGGTCGGGATCTTTTCGGCCCGCCAGATAAAAGGCATCATCGATACAGACCACATCATCCTCCAGCAGATGAATCTTCGCGCGGTCCAGAAACTCACCGAACCGGCGGTCGGCGATGCGCTCCTCCTTCGTCTCAAACGTAAAGCCCGCGAGAATCTTCTCATCGAGATCGTGGTTGCCGTAGCAGGCGTACGTGCCGTACCGGCTCTTTAAGCCCGCCAGAAGATCCGCCACGCGGTCCGGCTCATAGATGGCATCGTACTCATTATCAAAAATATCCCCGGCAATCACAACGACATCCGGCTCCTCAGCATTGATTTTTTCCACCATCTCTTCCATCTGATGACTGCCGATGCTGTACCCCAGATGAAGATCTGCGACGAGCGCAATTTTCAGATGTGCATCCTTTTTCGATGGAACCTCATATCGTGTCGTGTAAATATGGACTGCATGCACCATTCCGTAGATGCACATTCCCGTCACAAAAAGGATCGCGCCAAGGCCGACCGCTTTCAATCCCATCGGAGAATACAGCCAAGTTTTCGTCAGTGCCGTATGCGCAAAAATGAAGCGCAGCAGCACCAGAATCGCGGTGAAGCCAAGAAAATACAGATACATGCCAAGCCAGCAGTTGCTGATGACCTTTAAAATCCGGTGAACGGGATCTCTTTTGATCAGAAAGCTCGTCAGCAGGGAAAGTGCAAAAAATGCATACAGCACCAAAATGACACCCAGCACGGCCGGATGGCGGAACAAAGGATGCACCTCCTTCATCCACCGCAGCAGCCAGTAGGCGGTAAATACATTTGCCAGTATGTAGACCGGCGCAAGAAATATTGCAAGCATACGTATGTTTCCTCTCTTTTTCGATTCAAATGCAGGGCAGGAAAAAGCGTGCCGAACGAAACGTTTCCGGCACGCTTTTTTGCCAGGCATTCATCAGAGTTTTTTTTCTATGATATCAAACAGCTCACGCCTCCGCTTCCGCCAGCGCCAGCCATTCGCAAGTTTGTTATAGAAATAGAACGAATCCACAAGCACCATGTTCAGGCGGCCGATCCGGTCTTTCGTCGTTCCGTTATAATGTTCTCCGCCGCATTCGATCTGCGGGCACGTTTTTACGTAGGCGATCAGATCATCCTCACTTCTGATGGTATCCGGCAGCTCGGTGTACGCTTTTCCGATGCAGTTCAGCCGGTGCGCATCGCTTCCGCCAAAGCCGGGCTTATTGAATTTCTCCGCCAGCCGTTTCGCTTTTGCGTTCGTCTCCGCGCTCTCACACGCATTGAAAATTTCAACAAAATCGAACTGCGGGAGAAGCTGGGCGATCCGCTGCTGATACTTTTTCTTCCGTTCATTCGTGCTGATCATGCTCATAAATTTTTCGCCGTACGGATGCGCCGGTCCTAAAATTCCGCCGTACGCATGGACGATCTTGACAAGGATCGATCCCGGCAGGCCGCGCAGCTCCAGAATTTTTAATTTTACGCCGAACGGCATAATCACAAGAATGTGGCCGCAGTCGCACGTATCGTACTCAACACCTTTTAATACCACAAAATCCTGGTGTGCTCTTCCCTTGATGGCATTCTTCCACTCGCGGTATCCGTCATAGGAATCGTGGTCGGATACCAACATTCCTCCAAATCCTTTTCGTTTCAGTGTTCGGATGTACTCCTCAATCATGACTTTTCCATCCATCGAACCCTCTTTTGTGTGGCAGTGCATATCAAATTTCATGCAAAACGCCTCCTTTTATCTTCCATGTTCGAAAACCATTTCGTTTTTCCTATTTTTCTGGAATCGTTTCGGATGGTTCCGCCGCGTTTTTGGCGCGGCAGAATCGATAGTTTGTACCATATAACTTTATTTTACCACTTTTTCCACAAAAGAAAAAGAAATTTCTTCTGAAGATCTGGTAAATTTTCCTTAAAGAATGGAGTTTTTAGACAATTCCTGTTCTTTGTCCCTGTTTTTACCGTGTTCTTTTTGCTATGATAAAAACAGCTTATTTTACTTGATCGGAGGAACACATTATGAATTCACAGGACATCACCCGCGCACTGATCGACACAACAGTTGCACGCGCGATGGTGGAGATGGACGCAGATCCGAAACGCAGCGTCCGCAAGCTCTGCGATCTTGGCCGCCAATTTTCCCGCGGCCGCTTTCAGAATCAGATTTTTGCCATTTTTCAGGATCTTCTGCGCAACGATGAAAGCCCGTATTATCAGGCGATCGACTTTCTGCTGCGCAGCAACGATCCGGAAGCGCTTCGTCAGTTCGGCATCAACATCGGCTACAACAGTTTTACCTACGGTGCGCAGATTCTGCGCCAGAAGCAGAAAGAACTTTCCTTTGCTGTTCCCTGGGTTGTCAAGCTCCGTCTCGACAGCCGCATCCCGGACACTTACGATTCCTCGTTTTTTGCATCCGTGGTCAGAACCGGTCTGACATACGGCATCTACTCTTATCAGCTCCGCTCCATGGATCATCATGAGGATATGGAATCCTACCTTGCCGTTATCCAGTCGCATCCGGAATGCGCGTTTCTCTGGTTTCTTTCCGATACGCCGCTTACCGAAAAACAGCAGAAACTGCTTTTATCCTGCCCGAACCTGATGGTTTCTCTTCCAATTGATGCCCCCTCAACGGCTTCCATGGCAAAAGCCCTGCGCCGTCAGAAAACGCTGTTCGGTATGCACAAAGTCTATCAGGATGCAGATGCTGCCGCTTATCTGCTCTCTTTTGACCACCTGTATTCCCAGATGGAACAGAGTGTCTTTTTCTTTCTGGTCGCAGATGATTCGTGCTCAAAAGAAAGTATCCGGGCTGTTTCCGATGTTGTTCAACAGTACCGCTTCACCCCCATACAGCCATTCTTCCCGATCGAAGTGCAGGAAGACTCCCGCAAAATTGAGCAGATTATCACCGCCAATCCGGCGTATCTGCTGCTTCTGCCGGATCACATGGCCCGCACACTCGATACGCCCACCGTTTCCTTTGAAGAGTTGTCTCTTCGGAATATATTTTACCGTGAACTGCTCGCAGATGCATAAAAGTACAGCCAAAGCGGAATTTTATTTCTTTGGTTCCGCTTTGGCTGCTATTTTTTCTGATGATCTGCATATCACTTCTTTCAGTTCTTCGACAAACGTTTCCGGTTCCAGCTCGCTTTCCATGGAAAACCAGCGCAGAACCGCGGTCAGGAAGGCATCACAGAAGAACGTTACAAACAGTTTCTGATTCTGTACCTGAAAGAGATCCTGTACAAAAAACGCCATGACCGGCTCGAGCATCTCGTAAAAGTAATCCTTAAAACTGTTCTGCCCTTCGATCCTCAGGGCACTCTGGTAAAATGCTTTATTCTGATAGAAAATATTGCAGACCGCCACCAGCACATCCCATTCATTCTCAAAGTTCTTTCCGCCCATGTTTGTCAGAAAGTCCACATAAAAGATCCAGTTTACCAGATCGTATTTATCTTTAAAATGATAATAAAAGCTTTTCCGGTTCAGACCGCATTCCTCGCAGAGATCTGAAATACTGATTTTCGCAAAAGACTTGCATACCATCAATTTTTTCATTGCATCTGCAAGCGCACTCTTTGTACTGTTGGAATCCGCCATCTCTTCTCTCCCTCTCTTTTCGACCGTTTGTGCTATTATTCTACACCATCTTTTTCCTTTATGCAAGAAAAGCGCACCAGGAAAAGGCTGTATTTCCTTTTTCTGGCACGCTTTTTGCAATCATGCTTCTTCCGTTTTTCCATCTGCCTCCAGTGTGAACCAGAATGCCACACCGTTGTCGTAATTCTGGCAGCCGCACTGCTGCTGGAAGGAATCCATAATGGCTTTTACGATGGAAAGGCCGATGCCGCTTCCGCCGTATTCCCTTGTTCTCGCTTTGTCCACCTTGAAGAATTTCACCCATACCTTGTCGAGATCCTCCTCCGGGATCGGGTCCCCGGTATTGAAAACGGTTGTCTTTACGACATTCCCTTCTTTTTTGCAGCTGATCTCAATCGTGTGGTCGTAGTCCAGATGGTTGAGGGCATTCGTCAGATAGTTGGTGATAACCTCCTCGACTTTGAATTCATCGCCCCAGACATAGAGCGGGTCGCCGCCGGTAAAGAGCACTTTTGCCTCTTTCTGGCGGATCAGGATGTCGGAGGACTGCAGCACGCCTTTGATCACGGCGTTCAGATCGAACCGTTCCATATTGACCTGATCCTCACCGAACTCGAGTTGGTTTAGGTTCAGGAGTTTTTTGACCATCTCGTTCATCTTTGCCGCCTCGTCGATGATGACATCGCAGTAGAACTCGCGGCTTTCCTCATCGTCGTTGATGTTGTCTTTCAGGCCTTCCGCATAACCCTGAATCAGAGCGATCGGGGTTTTCAGCTCATGTGTGACATTTGAGAGAAACTCGCGGCGCATTTCATCAATCTGCGTTTTTTTGTCAATATCTTTCTGCAGCTCAACGTTCGCACTTTTCAGCTCGGAAATCGCCTGCTCAAGCTGTTCGGACATGACATTGAAGTTGTTTCCAAGCTCGCCGATCTCGTCTTTTCCGCCGCTCACGTAGCGGGCATCGAAGTCAAGGGCTGCCATTTTTTTCGAAATTTCGGTCAGCTCCTGCACCGGACGGACGATCTGGCGGGTGATGATCCAGATCACAATGGCACCGATGATGATGATCGGAATGCCGATAAAGAGGTAAAACTGGTTGGAAAGGCCGACCGCATCCGTGATGCTCTCCAGCGGGCATCTTGCAAAGTAGCAGTTTCCATTGTCAAACCAGCCGATGATCTGCAGATACTCGGCATCGGCGTGGCTGTCGTAGAATTTCTGGATCTGATAGTTGTCTTTGCTGTCAACGACTTTGGTATTTGCCTGCTCGTTTCCGCTGATCAGGCCGAAGATCAGGGTCTGGAGGCTCTGGCGGTCGGTTGCGTTGGAATAGACGAAGCTGCTGAGCTCCGGTCCGGTGATAATGACTTTCAGGTTGTTGGTAACGCAGAACTGCTCGAAGGTATCAGGGATATTGTCGCTGTCTCCGCCTGTCGCATTCAGTTTCTGAAAGCTCTCTGCCAGAATGTGTTCTTTATCCCGGATATAAAAGGACCCGAGAAAGAAGTAATTGATCAGGCCGATGATAAGCAGGGTAGCTGCCATGGTCGCAATAAAAGTGTAGGCAATTCGTTTTTTGACGGAGTGTTTTCTTCCCTTTTGTGGCATTTTCAAGTGAAACCGGTGCTTTTTCTCCGTCTGATTTCCCATTGTCACACGGGAATCTTCTGCAGGCATCTCCATGGAAGTTTCATTTTGTTTTTCCGTTCCGTTCATGATTCGTCCGCCTCGAATTTATAGCCCATGCCCCAGATGGTCTTGATTAAATCGCCTTTGTCGCCCATTTTACTGCGAAGTTTTTTGACGTGGGTGTCGATGGTGCGGGCGTCGCCGTAGTAGTCGTAGTTCCAGACGTTGTTCAGGATTTTTTCTCTGGAGAGGGCGATTCCCTGGTTTTCGAGGAAGTAGGTGAGGAGTTCGAATTCTTTATAGCTTAACTCCATTGGTTTTCCGTCAATGGATGCCATGTGGGCGGCTTTGTCGATGCGGATGCCGCCGGCTTCTAATACGTCGTCTTCGCCGGTTTTGCCGCTGCGGCGCAGGATGGCTTCGACGCGGGCGACGAGGATTTTCGGGGAGAATGGTTTTGAGATGTATTCGTCTACGCCGAGGTCAAAGCCGAGGAGTTCATCGCGTTCTTCGCTTTTGGCGGTGAGCATGATGATCGGGACTTTAGAGTGCTGGCGGATTTCGCGGCAGACCTGCCAGCCGTCCATTTTGGGCATCATAACGTCGAGGATGATGAGGGCGATGTCTTTCTGGGCGTAGAAGGTGTCTACGGCCTGTTCGCCGTCACCTGCTTCGATGACGTCGTATCCGGCTTTTACTAAGAAATCTTTGACGAGTTTGCGCATACGGCTTTCGTCGTCTACTACTAGGATTTTTAATTTGTCCATGATTGAAAGTCTCCTTTATTTGACGGACGGAAAAAAAACGGCTGCCCGACCGCTCGTGCTTTTTCCTGATCTCGTTGTGTTTTTATGTTTGATATTTTTACCATTTTACTTTAACATGGGTTTATGTTTTTTCTGTGAAATGGGGTGAGTTTATTTTAACATATAGGAAGGGAGTTGGAAACTTCTATTTTTTGTATTGATTAAATTTGGGTATGAAAAAAGATCTCCTGGGGTTGGCAGGAGATCTTTTTTCATACGGGTTATTCTTCTTCGTCGAGATAGTATCTACCGTAGGCGTCGGCTGCTTTAATGGCGGCGAAGACGGTCTCCGGGGTTACTTCGAAGGGCATGTTGTGGAGGGTGTCGGTCTCTGCGCATGCGGTTTTGGCTACTTCCATGAGCTGGTCGTCGGTTACGTTTCCGGCACCGAGTTCAGCCAAGGTGACTGGGAGACCGACTTCGATGCACCATAAGATGATGTCTTCGAGTTCATCGAGCGGTACGTTTTCCAGGACGAGCTGAGTCAGGGTTCCGAAGGCTACTTTTTCACCGTGGTACATGTGATGGCACTCTTCGAGTACGGTGAAGCCGTTGTGGATGGCGTGGGCTCCTGCAAGACCTGCGCTTTCAAAACCGATTCCGGAAAGGAGGGTGTTGGCCTCGATGACTTTCTCGACTGCCGGGGTGCATACGCCGGCTTCAAGAGCGATTTTGGCTTTTACACCTTCTTCCATCAGAGTGTCAAAGCAGAGTTTCGCGAGTGCCATCGCTGCCTCGGTTGTTTTTCCACCGGCGCAGGAAGTAGCTCCGCTTCTCTGGCAGGCTCTTGCTTCAAAATAGGTGGCAAGTGCATCACCCATTCCGGCTACGGTCAGGCGGACTGGAGATTTTACGATGATGTCAGTGTCCATCAGAACCAGGTTCGGGTTTGCCGGAAGGAAGAGGTATTTCTCGAATACACCCTCTTCTGTGTATACAACAGACAGTGCGCTGCACGGTGCATCGGTCGATGCAATGGTCGGGCAGATGAATACTGGTGTTTCTGCGTAGTAGGCAACTGCTTTTGCGGTATCAAAAATTTTGCCTCCGCCGACACCGATAACCAGATCACAGCCTTTTTCTTTCACGATAGCAACCAGACGGTTGATCTCACTCTCACAGCACTCGCCGTTGAAATAATCAAAAACAACGTCGCAGTCGCTTCCCGCAAAGCTTTCTTCGATCATTGCTCCGATCCGTCTGTAGCCTCCCTGGCTGATCAGAACCAGTGCTTTCTTTCCGCATTTTGCCGCATATGTTCCGATGTTTTTCATTTCCCCTGCGCCCTGTAAATATTTAGAAGGGCTAATTAAAATTTTTGCCATTTCTCTTACGCTCCTTTTTTGTTTTTTGAACGTCAGCCTCCGCTTCTGGCGTTTTCTGCGAAAAATGAGTTTACCGCAGAACTTGTCTTTATTATAATAACTGCGCTGTAAAATTGCAAGAATATTTCCATCCAAAATGAACCCCGGAAGTTCACATATTTCCCCGGGATTTTTCGGTTTATTCTGCCTGATCGTAAATGATTTTGCAACGCAGCAGTCCTGTGCGTCGTTTGGGTAGGTATACGGTGCAAACAGATAGACAACTGTCGGGGCATCGTAAAAAGCATTCTGGATTGTGCTGTCATCAGCGATGCTGTCGGCTTCGAGAATTTTGTCCAGTTCTTCCTTTTTGATCTGCTCCGGCTGGTAAAACGGGTGGAATGTCTGGCTTTGATTAAAGTAACCGCCCCTCTGATACGTTTTCACATAAATTGGCTAAGGGTTGGCTGTGTTGACGATCGCATCGGCATGAACTTTTGTGATGTCGTTTCGGATGATTTTAAATGGCATGGGGATCACCTTCTTTCGTGGGATTTATAGCTGTTTTAATTTATAAGTTGCAAACAGCGTATAATGGTATATTTACCATCCACTCCTGCTCTTTATACTTCAATGTTGAAAATCGAACTGCTTCTTCCGGCTGGAACTTTTCGCAATATGTTTTAAGACTATGGGATCGAATGTTCTGTTCCGCCTTTACTTCAATCGGCACAATACTCTTTGCCTTCTGAATCAGAAAATCCTGCTCGAAAGTTGCTTTTTCATTTCCATAATAATATGGCGTATAAGGGGTATCTGAAATCAACTGCTGCAGAACGTACTGTTCTGTAAGCGCGCCTTTAAATTCAACAAAAATATCGTTACCCTCCAATATGGATTCTGCTGGCAGTTCACTCATTGCTCCGAGCAGTCCTACATCCAGTACGAATAATTTATATGCATTCATATTTTTATACGCCTTCAGCGGCATATGAGGCTCATTTACCCGGTTGACTTTATATACTAATCCACAATCCAGAAGCCACTGAATTGCTATTTCAAATTCGCTGCTTCTGGCTCCTTTCTTTATCTGTCCAAAGAAAAATTTTTTATTCTCCTTCGCCAGCTGCATCGGAATAGAATCCCATACCATTCGTATTCTTGGGAGAACTTTTGCTTCAATATGCTTTCCAAAATCACCCTCATACTGCCGTACAATATCACTCTGTATCTGTCGTACTTCTGCATAATCTTTATTCAAGCGAAATGCATCTACAACTGCTGGCATGCCGCCTGTATAATAATAATTTTTCAGCCAGAACAAATATTTATCCGCAAAATTGTCAATTAAATTGTAATCCTTTGTTTCCAATGCACTTTCCAGCCCTTCTTCGTCCATAGCGCACAGGAATTCTCTAAAATTGAATGGATATAAATCCAGTAAATCTACTTTTCCCACCGGATAGGATATTCCCTCATGAAGCGCCACGCCAAGAAGTGAACCTGCTGCTATTACATGATATTCCGGTGCTTCTTCGCAAAAATATTTCAAAGATTCCAACGCTTTCGGTGCATTTTGAATTTCATCCAGAACAATCAATGTATTCTCTGGGGTGATCGTTACGCCTGATTCAATATTGAGGTTCATAATAATACGTTTTATATCGAAATCCGTATCGAAAACCGCCTGCATTCTCTGATTATTGTAAAAAGAAATGTAGGCGGTTTTTTCATAATATGTCTTACCAAATTCTTTCATTAACCACGTTTTACCAACCTGCCGGGCTCCCATTAAAATCAGTGGTTTTCTGTTACTTTTTTTCTTCCAGTCTAATAGTTTATCCATTGCAAATCGACGCATGCTGA
>ERZ809074.3736-NODE-3736-length-13749-cov-6.612458_pt1 | contig 13749 bp, 9 predicted proteins | sample MGYA00520795_ERZ809074 | MGnify/ENA primary metagenome ERZ809074 (study PRJEB31570, sample SAMEA3212989) | Homo sapiens | biome: human-gut; feature: human gut; material: fecal | place: Sweden | collected 2011 ...
TGGGGTCTGGGGAGGGGAGAGGGGGCGACCCAACGGGCGGCCCCTGAGGGGCCGTGACCGTTAGGCGAGTCTTCGAGCCTTACGGGCATCGACAGCAGCGCAGCCCTTCTTCAGAAGGGTTCCCTCTCCCCTCCCCAGTTTTGCTACTTGTTCAGCTCACGTTCCTGCGGGAACATGGGAAGATAGCGGTAAGAGATGGCAAGGCAAAGCCACGAGTAGGCGATGACCATGAAGGACGCGCCCCATTCGGCCCAGTTGGGATTGTAGAATTCCCACGTGTCGAAGGGCATGACCGGGATGGCGAGGGCCTGAACGGTCATGACGTAACGGTTGATGGTCACGCCGACGCAGGCGAGGATGCCGCCAAGGTAGAACAGCGCCGGGTTGGAGCGGCACTTCTTCGAGAAGAGGAGGTATGCGGGCAGGACGCCGCAGACCACGAGTTCGGCGAAGAGGAGCCACTTGCCGTAGATCCAGCCGTGGAACATCTGATCGAAGGTCATGCCGGAGCGGGGCAGGATGTCCATGACCCAACCGGCTGTGTCGATCAGCTTGAACACCATGTAGATGGTGAACATCGTCCCGGCGATTTTGCCCATGAGCTGCTTCACGTCCCAGGAGACGAGCTTGCGGCCGGTGAGCTTTTCCATGAACGTGCAGACGAGCACGGTGAACATGGGGCCGGAACCCACGGCGGAGAGGATGTACAGGAAGAATGTCCACGGCCAGATGAAGAACCCGTCACGCAGGATGTAGGGACGGCCGAAGAGCACGCCGTACATGCCGCCGAGGGAGCCCTGGTGGAACGTGGACAGGAAGGCGCCGATGCCCGCGAACAGGGGCATGATCAGGTGGAAGTTGTGGGCGATGGCGTGGGCGAGCTTGTTCTTCGCCAGCTGCCGGTTTTCCAGTGCCAGAGGCACGTACTCGATGATGAGCACGGTGCAGTAGCAGGTGATGCAGAAGATGACTTCGGTCAGCATGGAGTGGACGTTCGGATGCCAGTAGCCGAACCATGCGCGGAGCGGCTGGCCGATATCGAGAACGAGCACCAGCATGGCGCCGGAGTAGCACAGGAAGCCCACCACGACCGTCAGGTTGATGATGTTCTTCAAGGCGTCGATGTTCAGCAGGTAGCGCAGCGCGCCGGTGAAGAACGCGCCCGCGCCGAGGGCGATGACGGCGAGGTCGAAGGTGATCCAGAGGCCGAACCCGAAGTAGTCGTCAAGGCCGGTCTCGCCGAGGCCGTGGGCCAGGACGCGGAAGGCGGCATAAGCGCCCCACAGGCCGACCGCGGCCACGGGAACAAGATGCAGCAGGAATTTCAGCAGCGAACAACGCGGGCACCCTTCAGGGAAGAGGGAGGCGTCGACGGGCTGGTTGTAGTTTTTCACTTCCATTGACCTACCCCTTGGTCTTTTCGTTTTCCAGGTAGTTGTCGCCCTGACGGCGCACCCATTCGCGCTTGCTCAGGTAGTACACCTGCGGGTCGGTCCCCAGGCGCTCCAGAAGGCGGAAGGCGTGGGGGCTTCGGATCAGCTCGTACACCTTGTGTTCGGGATTCTTGGAATCGCCGAAGGAGATCGCGCCGTTGGGGCATACCTCGGTGCAGGAAGTCACATACTCCCCGTCGGCCAGCTCATAGGGGTTGCGTCCCTCGGCGATGGCCTTGTCCTTGGCCTTCATCCAACGGTGATGGCAGAAGGTGCATTTTTCCACCACGCCGCGGGGACGCACGGAAACGTCCGGGGTGAGGGTTTTTTCCATGCCTTCCGGCCAGATCGGATCGTACCAGTTGAAATAACGGGCATGGTAAGGGCATGAGGCCATGCAGTACCGGCAGCCGATGCAGCGGGGATAGATCTGGCTGACGATGCCGCCGTCCTCGTTCTTGTCGGTGGCGACGACGGGGCAGACGGACACGCAGGAGGGCTTCCCGCACTGCATACAGGGGCGGGGCAGGTAGGCCGTGTCGTGTTCCGGGAACGGTTTGTGGTTGGAGAGGCGATACACCTTCATCCAGTTGATGGAGCGGACCTTGTTCGTGCCGTCGGGGTTGGGGGCGACATTGTTTTCGGCCTGACAGGCCACCATGCAGGCGCCGCAGCCCGTGCACTTGTCAAGATCGACGACCATCGTCCATTTGATGTCGAATTCTTTCACTTCGGACATGATTACGAATCCTTATGCTTGGGCGACGTTCACGCGGGTATCGTTCCAGACGGAGAGGCCGGAGCCGGGTTCGGAAGAGGGCGTGACGAGGGCCATAACATCCATGCCCTTGCCGTCGTTGAACTCTCCGAAAGCCGTATGCCCGAAGCCCATGGTCAAAGCTACGGTATCGTTGGTCACGCCTTCGAAGACGCGGATCTTCGCCATAACCTTCCCGGCCTTGCTGGTCAGGACGATGCGGTTGCCCTCGTACAGGCCGAGCTTCTTGAGCGTGGCCCCGTTGACGGCGGCGACGAGCATGTTCTTGTCCAGCTCATCGTCAGTGATGAGCTTGGTGTTGAAGGGCGGAATGGCGGTTTCGGGCGTACCGAGGCCAAGCTTGCTCACGAAGGCCACGGCCAGCTCCTTGCCGGAGGAGGCAGCGGCGGCTTCGGCCTTCTCGACGAGAGCGAGGTCGTCGGGACTGAAGCGGTAGGCCAACGTCTTGTTGGGGACCACAATGTCGCTGACGTAGACGTTGCCGTCGCTCAGGGAACCCCAGTCGGCGCCGATGTTGAAGGCTTTGGCCTTGAGCATGGTCACGACGTCGGAAACGCCGAGGTTGATGCCGAGCTTGTAGGCCATGTCGATGACCACGTCGCCGGCGGGGCGGGCCTGATAGAGCGGCTCGGCCACCGGGCGGACCAGCGCGTACACGAACTTGCCGTAGCTGAAGGGCTCGGCCACGTCGTCGTAGCGTTCGAGGCCGAGGGCGTTGGGCAGCACGAGATCGCAGCGGCGGGCGGTTTCGTCGAAGAAGCAGGTGAAGGCCACCGAGAAGTCGCTTTTCTTGAAGACGGCTTCAATGTCCTTGCCGGGCAGGGCATAGACGGGGTTGGCCTCGTAGACCATGAGCACGCCCACTTCGGGCATGTTCCCCTGCGCCATGTCGGCGGCGTAGCGGACGAGATCGCCCTGCATGAGCACATCGTAGGACGCCGCGCCGTTGACCGCCGGGGGGGCCAGCGGGATCATGCGCATCCCGCCTTCCTTATTCACGCGGTCGAGGAGCATGTTGATTGCCATGCCGATGCGGACAGGGCCGGTGCCGCCGCCCTGATCCATGTCGGAACCGACGACCACGAGAGGCTTCTTGGCCTTTTTGAGCCCGTCGACGACGGCGGTGAAACGTTCGGGCATGAGGCCCGTGATTTCGCAGACTTTTTCCGGGGTCCACTTGGCGACCAGCGCCGCGAAGTCATCCAGCCCTCCGGCGGGGGCGGCCACGCCGTCCTTGATGAGCTGGCGGGCGACGCCGAGGAGCAGGAACAGCTCCGTACCGGGCTTGATGGGCAGCCAGAGATCGGCGCCCGCGGCCGTGTTGTTCTGCACGGGCCCGGCATAGGCCAGACGCATGGCGGGTTCGGCGCCCGCGGGACGTGCCTGTCCCCACGCGTGGCGGTTGACGACCACCGAGCCCCACGTTTCCAGCACGTTCGCGCCAACGGCGAACACGTAGTCGCTGTTGGGGATGTCGAAGCCGACGCGCCCACGTCCGCCCATGAGCTTCCACGCCTGCGCGGTGGCCTGTGCGTCACTGGGCATGGCAAAGAAGCGGCCCGAACCGGTCTGGGCGGCGAAGCCCGCGAGCAGTTCATTCATGGTGCCGTTTTCGTCGCCGGAAATGCAGACCACGCTGTCGTGCTCGGTCTGTTTCTTGGCTGCGGCGAGTTTTTCGAGCAGCAGCTTTTCAGCCTCTTCCCAGGTGATTTCCCTGTAGCCGCCGTCCGAGTTGCGGAGCAGGGGCCGTTTGAGGCGGGCCGGGCTGTAGCGCATCTGGACTTCGGTGACGGCCAGCGCGGAGACGCCGCCGCCAAGCGGGCTCTCGGGATCGCTGAGGACGCGCACGGGACGTCCGCCCACGAGACGGATTTTGGTGGCTCCGGCGGCGGGACAGAGCTTGCTGACCGTGCGGACATAGGTGTTTTCGTGATTGCCGTATTGCAGGGAAGGGATCCACGGCCAGTTTTGCGACCAGATGGAGATGTCGTCCAAACCCTTCCAGACCACAGGAGTCGCCAGCGTACCCACGGCGGCCCCGCCGATGAATTTCAGAAAGCCTCGTCTGTCAAGCATTGGCGTCTCCTTACTTGTGGCAGACAAAGCATGCGTTGCTGGCATTGGTGCTGCCAAGGTGATTGGGATTGGCATGACATGCTTCGCACTGCCACATCTTCATGGTGTTCTGGCTGTAGCCGGAGATCCTGTTCTCGCGGAACACGGGCGGCTTTTTGCTGGAAGCCATGTCGAGATGGCACGTGGAGCAAAGCTCCCGCTCGGAGAACTCATGACAGTTGTTACAGGTTGCCAGCGAGTGCACGGCATGGCTGAAGAACACGTTGTCAGGCTGCTTCTGGTAGACTTTCCAGTCCACTTCCTTGCCCTTCTTGACGTATTCGTTGAAGAAGACCCGTTCGGCCTCGCTTTTGCCGAGCATCTGCGAATGGCAGACAGCACAGTCCTTTGTAGAGGGCAGGGCGTCGAACGTCCCGTCCGCACGGAGATGGTGACAGACCGAGCAGTCCAGAGAAGCATCCTTGAGATGCGTCTCATGGCTGAACTGCACGGGTTGATCCTGTCTGCTGAACAAAAGTTCCGGGAAAATCCACCAGCCAAACACGAGCGCAACGACAAGACCGACGATGAACGGTGCGGGACCGAATTCAAGTCGTTTTGCCAGACTGCGGGCCTTCTCGTGGGAAGGCGCGTTGTTCTGCCTATCCTCCATACCCTTCGCCTCTTGAAATGGTTGTGTTGCTGAAAACCATTCGCCTCTTGGCCGCGACACGTCATGAGACAGGAAAACCGTCCTTGGCGCCTCTTCCCACAGGGGAACGGACGCGCTTTTTCACCGTCATCATGGTGTAGGCGACCGGGCAAACACGTGTCAAGACGCAAGGCATGGCAAGCGCTTGGCAACATGTGGCCCCGGTCGGCCGCCGTCGGCCGAACATGCCGTCCTGACAAAAAACGTCCGATCAAAAAAGCATGTGGTTCCTGAAAAGCGTTCTTGCGGAACGCATTCCTTTTTCAGGAGATTCTGGGTGGGTCCGAAATGTGCTTTTTTTCTCGAAGTATGCGAATTCTGTCAAAATCGTCATACCGTACAATATATCACCCGTGTTGGAAAGGCTAAAAAAATGTAAAAAAACGGTATGAGATTTTTATGAAATCGAAAGCTTCCACGGGAACAGCAAGGGAAGGAAGGGAAAAACAAGGCGGTCCGGCGGCGGGGAGGCGCCTCTGTTTCCACTTGACCCACGGGCCGCTCCGCTTTATGACGTTCAGTACTTGTCGTTCGCTTGACGAGCGGCATGAGCGGAAGGGTGGCAGAGCGGCTTAATGCGGCGGTCTTGAAAACCGTTGACGTCGTGAGGCGTCCGGGGGTTCAAATCCCTCCCCTTCCGCCAGAAAAGATAATAACAGCGCCAAGTTATCGAGGAAAATTTTCTTGATAACTTGGCGCTTTTTGAGTTGTATCTCCTTTTTGCTCCACACATATGAGACAAGAAGTGACAAGGGGGCAGCATGACCACCATCTCAAACGGGGCAATCTGCAATGGGAAGAACAAAACAACGCATTGCAACGACATTGGCTGGGTAAATTCCGCCGCCGGACGCAAGCCATCAGCCGTTTTCTTAAGATGATTGACTTCAACCGGGCTCTTTTTCAGCGCTTCAGAGTTAACGGAAGTGTTAACGAACGTATATCACTGCTAAGGTGAAAATTTCAGGTCAGGTAGTCTCGTCGGGCGATTGCAACGCCGGCATGCAGCACGGCAGTTGCACGGCTAGCGCCGGAGAACCGTCAGAATTCCAGTTTTATCCGCAACGAACCCGTCAGGCCCCGGCGTGTGCCTGCGTAGCCCTGTCCGCCAAGATCAAAGGAAAGGGGCAGGCCTCGCGAAGGGGTGAGGGTAAGGCCGAATTCGCCTATGCCCGTGCCGCCCCTGAGATCAGGCTTGCTGATGTCGTAGCCGTACGTCGTGGCTTTGACTCGGCCATCGAATCCATATTCCCAGGCCGCTCCGATGTATGGGCTGACACATTCGTTCACCGCATACGAGAAGCGGGAGCCCATACGCAGGCGGTGACTGTCCACGGCCCTGAACGCTACCCTGTCGCCTGTAGACAGGGTGACTGTATCGCCGTCCTGTCGAGTCCAGAAGTATTTGGCGTATGTGTCCAACGAGGCTTGCTTGTTGATATTCCAGAGATATCCAGTGCCGAAATGCAGGCCGTAATACGCCGAACCGGCGTCATAGTTCGCGCTGCGGCCAGTGAAGAAGTCTCGGAGATCGGAACTTCCGTATTCATTGTGGATATGGCCCGCCCGGAGGCTGGTTTCCATATAAATATGACCGGGGCCGGTGTTCACAAAATCCATGCGGCCCAAAACGCCGCCGCCGATATGATGGATGTTGCCGTCGCCGTTCACGTCAGCCGCGTTGCCGAACGAATTATATGTGTCGTACGAGCCGTTGCCGTACTCGAAGAACGCGCCAAGGGTCAGGCGTCCGGGGGAGAAAGCCGTGCCGAAGGACAGGCCGGTCAACAGAGAAAAGCCGGAGATATCCACATGGGAGCCTGAGTTATACCGCGACCAGCCCCCGGACAGAGCGGCGAACGTGCCGAATCCGGGTTTTGCCGCGTCACAGGCCTCGCGCATGCCCTGCCCGGCAATGAGATCGGCGCTTTGGTTCAGCAGGGCCGTGCCCGTAAGATATCCTTCGGCGAGAACCTTGGCTTGTGGATTGACATGGACTTTGCCCACTGTCGCGGTCAGGGCGTTACCTGCCGTGTTCAAATTCCAGAGATAACCCAGGAGCGCGCCGTGCCGCCCCGCAGCTTGGGTTTGGCTGAAATAGGGGGTAGCGAGGGTTCCGGCCTGAAGGAGAGTGATGCTTGTTCCGGTCGGCAGAGGAGCTGTCCCGCCGATGGTGCTGGCTGTTATTGTGGAACCTCTGCCGGTTCCGTCAGCGGCGTTCAGACGGGCTTCCCCGGTCACGGTCAGCACGGGACTGCTCTGCGTAGCCGGGAAAACGAAATTGAAAGACTCGAAATTCTGTACCGACCTGACGGCGCTGCCGTGGTAGTTCCAGACATTCAGCGTGTTGCCGGTGAAGGCGTCCCAGTTGGGCGCGCTCACTCCCGATGAGGTTATATCGCCGCCGTAGAGGGCCGTGATGTTCAGTTTGGGAGTTCCCGTAAGGGTGACATAATTATGCGTCGCCCGTATCGTGCCATTGGACGGAGACGTCACGCAACGCCCGCCGTAAATCTCGGAGAAGCGAACCTCGGCGTTACCGCCGATGGTCACCCGGTTGTCACTGGCGTCCGCGGACATACCGGCGCTCTGGGGAGCGACGACTCCGCCGACGACATCGCCGTCCACTGTTCCGCCGAGGATAGTCACGCTGTTGCCGTTGGCCGTAACGGGACCGGAAGAACTTTGGGCAAAGCCGCCGTAAATCATGCCTGATGTGCCGCCGTGGACCGTAACACTGTTATTGTCGGCGGAGGCGGAAGCGTTATCGCTCTGGGCGAACCCGCCGCTCGCCGCCTGAACCAGCCTGCCGCCGTTGACAATAATCAGGTTGTTGCTGGCCGTGGCGGGGCGGTCACTGGTCTGGGCGAACCCGCCGAACGAAAACTTCTCCAGCTCGCCGCCGTTGACAATAATGCGGTTGCCCCTGGCGAGAGTGGCGCCGAAATCGCTGGAGGCGTAACCTCCGTATACTTCCTCTTTCAGGGTGCCGTCGTCGACAGTGACGCTGTTGCCCGTGGCCGAGGCGGCGCCCAACATGTTATGGGCAAAGCCGCCGAAAATATCGCCTCGAATAGTGCCGTTGTTGATGAAGACCTGGTTGTCGCTGACGGCGGCATCGACAATGCCGGAGCCGGACACTCCGTACACTGCCCCGAAAACAGTTCCTCCACGTAGGGGCGTATCGCCGTAAACGATAATCGTGTTGCCGGAAAGACTGTTGCTTATACCGCCAGAACTGCCCGTGGGCGCCAGACTGGAGAAGTAGTCAGTGCCGCCAAACTGAATGTCTTGCAGAACGCTCGTGTCCCCGTCGTAAATGATTGTTTCACCCGCCAAGACCGGGGGGGCGAACGCAAGTTCGAAGCCGAGGCAGAACATTGTGAAAAAACAGCGGCGTAAGCAAGAAAGGACATGGTTCATGGGGCTTCTCCTTACTCCAAGGCAGGTTACGGGGCTGCCCCTACGGGAGGAACGCAGCTGCGGTGGGGGCAGCGGGCAGGTACGCAATAAAGCGAAGAACGGGCCGAAGCATTTCAAGGCGGCAGTCCCGGCTTGATCGAAGGGATGTCTTAATGGAAGTTTTGCATCGCATACTCCGTTTCTGCCCATATCTAGTCTTTCAAAATTCCATCCAGAAAGCAATCCGTTTCGGCAGAGCAGGGAGAGGCAGAGGAAAACGTAATGGGGAGAGAAATATTTTTCAAAGAAATGTCAGAAAAGGGTCGACTTTTTTGCTCCATTGTGATTGAGATCCTTTGATGGAAATCAGTTTTTCTATGTCCTAAAGAGTGAATGATTTTACAGTAGTGCTGTGATACGCGTCTGTTTTTCAATGCATAGCTAAGGCGTTGTGATATGGCATAAAAACGAAGCGGGCCGATGGGAATGTTCATCGGCCCGCTTCGTTTATACCCGGCTTGGCTTGGACGCCCCTGTGGTTTCAGTTGCCGTCCATTTTGAGCAGCGTGTCGAGCGTCTTGAGGTCGGCGGAGAAATCGGTGACGTCGTTTTGCAGGAGCAGGGCGTGCTCCTTGGCAAAGGCGACCTTCAACCGGGCGAGCATGTCGTTGCTCCGGGCAAGGGCGCTGGCGACATCCGGGGATATGTCTTTGTCGTGGGCGAAACGCAGGTGCGTATCCACGATGCCGTGGGTGGCGGCGAGGTAGCGCTTGAGGAAACGCGCGCCGTGATCCACATCTCGCGGATCAGTAGCCATGCAGCCCAGAATGTTGTTGGCGGATTGCATGATGGCGCGCACGGAGGCTTGCGTTTCCACGGGGAGGCCGGGCAGCTTGCATTCAAGTTCCGCGAGAGAGGCTCGGGACGCCTTCATGGACGCCGGTTCATCCGGGGAGGGGGCTGGTTCTGGCTTCGGTTCCGGTTTGGGCTTGGGTGCCAGTTCCGCCGCACGCTTGCGGGCCAAGGCCCAGAGGATGCCCTGTCCCCCGGCGAGGAGGGCGCAAAACAGCATGGCAAGAGGCAGGGAAAGGGTTTGCCTCACTGAGAAGGCCATGATGAGCAACAGAGAAAACGGAACCCATTCCGTGCCCATGCGAAAGGATTTCACCAGAAGGCGCTGTACCCATGACTGCAAGCCTCCCCAGAACAGCGCATACGGGAACGGCATACCGAAAAGGATCAGCAAGACGGCCAGCCCCGCGCCGGATACGGCGGGGACGATCCACGACGGTTTCCGGGATGCGCCGCGCGCGACGATGCAGATAAGGCCAAGGTAGACGCCAAGAGCGGCCTCGCCCGGATGTATTTGCGGAACATGGGTAGACAGAATCGCCCCAATGATGAACGCGCTGATATGAAAGAGGATACGCTTGAAGAACCGACGTATCGCATCCCAAAACGAACCCTTCGGTTCCTCGGCGTTCGGTCCGACCACCATATGTTCCTTTTCGCCTTCGTGCATGGATTACACCCCGGAGCCGATGCCGCCCTGTCCGGGGGCGCTCTGCCGCGTTTCCGTTCCGGATGCGGCGGCGATTTCTTCCCGGCTTTTGCGTGCGGCCAACGAGGTAAGCCTGTCCTTGAGTTCCGTTTCCATGACGGCCAGCTCTTTTTCAGCCGCCGCCCGCCGTTCCCGGCCTTCCTGCGCGATACGCAGGGTTTCCTCTATGGTGCCGATGAGCTTTTCATGCACCTCGCGCAACGTTTCAATATCCACCACGGAACGCTCCACCTCGCGGGCCGTATCGACGGCGGCCTGTTCGAGCAGTTCCGCGTTGCTGCGCAACATGTCGTTGGTCGTGTCGGAGACGGTCTTCTGAAGCGCCGCCGCGTTCTTCTGACCGTGCAGGGAAAGGGCGAGGACCATCTGGCTTTTCCAGATGGGGATGGTGGCGAGTATGCTGGTCTGGATTTTTTCCGCCAGCGTCCTGTTGTTGCTCTGGATGATGCGTATCTGCGGCGCGGTCTGCACCGTGATGGTCCGCGAAAGCTGCAAATCGTGCAACCGCCGCTCGAAACGGTTGATCTGCTCCGAAAGGTCGCGGACTTGCTGCGCCTCCATGAGATCGCCGGACGCATCCGCCTGCGCCTTGAGGCGCGGCAGTTCCACAGTACGCGCCTCTTCCAATTTGCGCTTGCCCGCTTCAATGTACGCCGTCAATTCCGCGTGGAACCGCGCATTGTGCTCATAGAGCATCTCAAGCGTCTCGATGTCGCGGAGCAGGCCGATCATGGCCTCGTCCAGCTTGTCGATGATGATTTCGATCTGTTCCGAAAGGGTGTTGAACTTCGCCACCGTGCGCTTGGCGGAAGAGAACAGCGAGCCCACAAGCGGCAGCGACTGGAGGAACCCCGGCGAGCCCATGACTTCCGAGACGTTCACATCCTTCACTTTGAGTATAAGGTTGGTGAGCGATTCGCCGAGTTCCCCGGAATCCTTGGCCTGCACGCGGGAAAGGAGATCGTCCGCGAACCGGGAGATGCCCTGCATGGCCTCCGTCCCATACGTGACGGTCAGGGAGGGATCGGCGAGGTTTATCGAATCGGCGATGGATGCGATGCGTTGCTCCTCAGCCGTCGGGGGGACAACAATCGTGGTGGCAGATGTTTCCATAACAGGCTCTCTTTCATAAGACAGTATGCCTCTCAGTATCAGAGCGGCAGTGGTACGGCAAGGACTCCCTGTCCTTCTCAATGAAAGGCGGGGGCCTGCCGGTATCGGATACGGTGCAAGAGATGCTGGGGACGGCCGCCTTCGCCCGGAGCGGGAAGGCGGCCTCCATGAAAGTTCAGTACGCCAGCACTTCGTGCCCGTCTTCCGTGACCAGCACCATAATTTCCCACTGCGCGGAGGGCGCGCCGTCCGCCGTGCGGATCGTCCAGCCGTTCGCCTTGTCCAGGACAATGGCATCCTTGCCCATGTTGATCATCGGCTCGATGGTAAAGATCATGCCCGGAACCAGCAGCATGTCCGTGCCGCGCTTGGTGACGTAGCTGACGAAGGGCTCCTCATGGAACCGGATGCCCACGCCGTGCCCGCCCACTTCACGGACCACGCTGTAGCCGTGCTTTTTCGCGTTGTCGTGCACGGCCTGCCCCATGTCGCCGAGGAAACCCCACGGCTTCACTTCCTGCAATCCCAGCTCCACGCATTCGCGGGCCACGTCCATGAGCCGGCGCTTTTCCTTGCTGACCGCGCCGATGCAGAACATCCGCGAGGAGTCGGAAAAGTAGCTGTTGTAGATGGTCGAAACGTCCACATTGACGATGTCGCCGTCCTTGAGGGCCACATCGTCGGAGGGGATGCCGTGGCAGACTTCCTCATTGATGGAGGTGCAGGTGCTTTTGGGGAACCCGCGGTAGCCGAGCGGGGCGGGGACGCCGCCAAGCTCCCTGGTCTTTTCAAAAACCAGCCTGTCGATTTCGGCGGTGGTCATGCCCGCCTTGATGTGCGCCGCCACATGGTCAAGCACGGCGATGTTGATCTTGCCGCTTTCGCGGATGCCCACGATTTGTTCGGGCGTTTTGAGGATGCTTCTGGGCGGGACAAGGTGCCCCTGATGGGCGTATTCGGTGATCCGGGCGTCGTATGGCGTGCGTGCGGCCTTGCGTTTGCGGCTTCCGCACCAGCTTGGCGTCTTGCGGTTTCGTTTCTGATCCACGTCTTTCTCCGATCTCTTTGGGCTGTGCGGGGAAGGGGGGCGCAACAGAAGGAAATCCCGCACAAAAAGCGAGCAAAGCATACTCCGCCCGGCCCGCATTGTCGAATCCGGGCGGAAGAGGCGGTTTTTAAATTGACATATCAAGGTATAGTGATATAGCCTCCACTTCACGCGGCAACACGCTTCATTTACGGCCCCTTGGCGGAGATGCCCCGCCGTCCGGAAAGGACGGATGCCCACGGGAAACGCCGCCGGGAATGCGAAGCGCCCCCGTCCGCAGGTTGCGGAGGGAAACATCTTGAACGGAGAGAACAATGGAAATCGAAACGCAATGCCTGTATGCCGGGTATTCCCCGAAAAACGGCGAGCCGCAGACCTTGCCCATCTGTCAGAGCACGACGTTCAAATACGAGTCCACCGAGCAGGTCAGCAAGCTGTTCGACCTTGAGGAAGCCGGGTTCTTCTATACCCGTCTCGGCAATCCCACCGTGGACGCCGTCGAGCAGAAGATCGCCACGCTGGAAGGCGGGGTAGGGGCGTTGTGCACCGCTTCCGGGCAGGCCGCGACCACGTTTTCCATCCTGACCCTTGCCGCCGCCGGGGATCATATCGTCAGTTCCTCCGCCATCTACGGCGGCTCGCTGAACCTGTTCGCCGTGACGCTCAAGCGGCTTGGCATTGAAGTGACTTTCGTGTCGCCGGAAGCCTCCGAAGACGAGATTCAGGCCGCGTTCCGCCCCAACACCAAGGCGCTGTTCGGCGAGACCATCGCCAACCCGAGCATTGAAGTGCTGGATATCGAAAAGTTCGCCCGCATCGCCCATAGGAACGGCGTGCCGCTGATCGTGGACAACACGTTCGCCACGCCGGTTCTGTGCCGCCCCATTGAATTTGGGGCGGACATCGTGGTGCATTCGACCACCAAATACATGGACGGGCACGCCCTGCAAATGGGCGGCGTGATTGTGGACGGCGGCACCTTCGACTGGACGAACGGCAAGTTCCCGGAATTCACCGAGCCCGACGACTCCTATCACGGGACCATCTATACGCAGGCCTTCGGCAAGGCTGCCTATATTGTCAAGGCGCGTACGCAGATGATGCGGGATATGGGTGCCTGTCAGACGCCGTTCGGGGCCTTTCTGATCAATCAGGGGCTTGAAACCTTGCCCCTGCGCATTGAGCGCCATAGCCAGAATGCCGATGCCGTCGCCCACTGGCTCGAGAAGCACGACAAGATCGAGTCCGTAAGCTACCCCACGCTGGAGGGTAACCCTTACAAGGAGCGGGCCGCCAAATACCTGCCCAACGGGTGCAGCGGCGTGATTTCCTTCTCGCTCAAGGGCGGGCGCGAAGCCGGGGCCCGGTTCATCGACAGCCTCAAGATGGCCTCCCTGCTCGTGCATGTGGCGGACATCCGTACCTGCGTGCTGCATCCCGCCAGCTCCACGCACCGCCAGCTCACCGACGAGCAGCTTGTCAGCGCCGGGATCACCCCCGGCATGGTGCGGCTCTCCGTCGGCATCGAGAATATCAAGGACATCCTCGCCGATCTGGAACAGGCTTTGGCGAAGGCGTAAGTTGACTTGGGGAGGGGGAAGGGCCCCTTTTGGAAAAGGGGCCCTTCCCCCTCCCCAAACCCCACCC
>ERZ809074.3747-NODE-3747-length-13696-cov-4.229675_pt1 | contig 13696 bp, 10 predicted proteins | sample MGYA00520795_ERZ809074 | MGnify/ENA primary metagenome ERZ809074 (study PRJEB31570, sample SAMEA3212989) | Homo sapiens | biome: human-gut; feature: human gut; material: fecal | place: Sweden | collected 2011 ...
GTTCTTCTGCCACGGCGACGATAAAAAGAACGATGTAACATGGCTTCCCGCAATGAGCAGGGAAAACGCAGAGGTTGAGATTTCCGGCGCTTGGGACGTTACTGAATACAATACCGTTACCGGTGAAATTTATACTCCCGCATACGAAATCAGGAACGGTAAAACCGTGCTTAAATACACGCTTTTCGGCGAGGACAGCGTGCTGCTCAGGCTTAAAAAGTCAAACGAAAACAGCAAAAAGGTTGAGGGCGACAAAAAGAAGAAACTTCTGCCCCTTAAATGTGCCGATGTTTCGCTTTCCGCACAGGATATGCGCACGGAATATAAAGAGGTTGCCGACGGCGTGCCGTATACGATGGACGAACCCAATGTTATCCTCCTTGACATGGCAGAATATGCCTTTGACGGCGAAGAGTATCTTCCGGAAGTTGATTCCATACACATAGGCGATATCGGCAGGGCAAGGTTTTATAAGGGCTTTGAGGAGCAGTCGCAGGTTCAGCCGTGGGTTCCCGTTCCCGAAGAACTTAAAAACGACAAAGGTCACACCGTTAAACGCAGATTCACCTTTGAAAGCGAAATTGACATTGAAAACGCCTGCCTTGCTCTTGAAATGAGCGATGTTGCCGAAATTTATATTAACGGCAAAAAAATCGACAAAGTTTTTGACGGCTGGTATGTTGACGAATGCATTAAAAAAGTACATTTGCCCAAACTTCCCAAAGGCAAAGTCACGGTGGAAATAACAACACCGTTTACACTGCGCGGCAGGACCGAATGGGTTTACGTGCTCGGTGATTTCGGCGTGCGTGTTGAGGGCAGAAGGGTTATTGCCTGCCCCGGAAAGCAGACGCTTGATTTCGGCGATATAACAAGGCAGACGCTGCCCTTTTATACAGGCAACATTACATACCATACCGCCTATACCGAAACAGAAGGCAAGACCCGCACTTTGCAGATACCTGCATTCGGCGGCGCTTTGGTGCGGGTATCGGTTGACGGGCGCGACGCAGGTGTTATTGCCGTTTCGCCGTACTGCGCGGATTTGGGATTTTTGGAAAAAGGCGAACACAGGATAGACATTACCCTGTTCGGTACCCGCTTTAACGGCTTCGGTCCGCTGCACAATATGTATTCAAAGGATAATCCTGCTCACGGCGGGTGGCTCACCAGGGGACCCGGTTCGTGGCGCACTTACGGCTGTCCCGCGTGGAACGACGCATATCAGCTTAATTCTGCGGGAATATTGAGCTGCCCCACGGTATACTGACGTTTTTTGCGTCAATCGGTGAAAAACAAAATATTTATTTTGCTTTTTTTCGGTAAATATATTATAATGTAGAGTGTCGGATAAAAACGGCACTCTATATTTTATTTTCGGTAGGAAAGATGAGAAGAATTGTTGTAACCGCACACGCGAAAATCAATCTGACGCTTGATGTGCTTGACACGGATTCACGGGGATATCATATGCTTGATATGCTTATGCACCGCATATCGCTCTGTGACAGGATATACATTACACCCAAAGAAAGCGGAATAACGGTTGCAAGTTCAAAAAAGAATCTTGCCTGTGACGAAAGGAACACCGCGTACAGGGCGGCAAAATTATTTTTTGAATATGCGCGAATTAACGGGGGCTGCGACATATACTTATCAAAGTACATTCCCATGGGCGCAGGTTTCGGCGGCGGAAGTGCCGACGCAGCGGGCGTATTAAAAGGGCTTAATTATTTTTACGGTTCACCCCTTTCGGAAGAAGTGCTTGAACATATCGCCCTTAAAATAGGCTCGGACGTTCCGTATATGCTTAAAAACGGGCTTTGCCGCGTGCGGGGAACGGGCGAAATAATCGAACCTCTTCCGCCTGCGCCTACGCTTCATCTGCTTTGCGCAATGCGCTGCCGCTACACAAATTCCGCCAAGACGGTATACGCAAAATACGATGAGATAGGCTCGGCAAGCCACCCGGACACGGACGCATTTCTTGCTGCGCTTTACGAAAACGATATTCAGTCGTTCCCGCGGTGGGGCGGCAATGCACTGAGCGAAAGCGCAATAGCGGTTTCTCCTTCTACGGGCACGGCGCTAAAAAAACTGCGTGCCGCAAACGCAAAATATGCGATTGTTACCGGCAGCGGAAGTGCCAGTTTCGGCGTGTTTTCGTCACGGGGCGAAGCAAGCAGAGCGGTAAAATATTTCAGCGGAATATGGCACAAGGTGTGCACTACCGGTGATTACGGAATAACTGTTTCGGAGGAAGAAATATGAGTTTGCTTGATAAAAGTGTTGCCATTGAGAATTTTCTCGGCATTGAGGGTTTTGACATCTATTGGTACGGCATTTTAATTGCCACGGGCTTTTTGCTTGCGTATCTGCTTTACGCGTATTTTGCAAAAAAACGCAATTATCCGAAAGATATGCCGAGCGACGTTTTAATAATATCAATGCTTTGCGCAGTTGTGGGCGCAAGGCTGTATTATGTTATCTTTGAGTGGAACAGTTACTATGTTGCGGGCGACTTTTTGGGCACGCTTAAAAACATAGTGGATATCCGCCGTGGCGGGCTTGCAATTTACGGCGGTGTTATTGCCGCCATAATTGGGCTTGCGGTGTATGCAAAAGTAAAAAAGATGAATCTGTTAAAGATAATCGATATCGCCGCCGCACCGCTGGCACTGGGTCAGGCGATAGGCAGATGGGGCAATTTTTTCAATCAGGAAGCCCACGGCGCACAGGTGGTTGATCCCAAGTTGCAGTTCTTCCCCTATGCGGTCTTTCTTGATTCGCCCAAGGGCGGAGAGCCGGTAGGCTGGTATCAGGCGACATTTTTTTATGAATCTCTGTGGTGCCTGCTTCTTTGCGCGTTTTTGATATTTATGTTCAGAAAACAGAAGTACAACGGTCAGTTGGTGCTTTTCTACTTTGCTCTTTACGGATTGGAGCGTGGACTTGTTGAATGGCTCCGCACCGACCAGCTTAAAATATTCGGCATTCCCGTTTCGGCAATACTTTCACTTGTACTGTGCATTGCAGCGGTTGTGCTTTTAATAATTGCAAAGGTGAAGAATTACACCACGCCCATAGGCGAAAAGGCTGAAAACAAAGAAAATGAGGTAGAGGAAAAATGAGAAATCTTACTTTGATGACGGATCTGTACGAACTTACGATGATGAACGGGTACCTTAAAAACGGAATGAAGAATAATGTTGCCGTGTTCGACCTTTTCTTCCGCCCGCTGCAAAACAACAGCGTTTACGCGATTATGGCGGGGCTTGAACAGGCAATAGAATATATCGAAAATCTTCACTTTGATGAGAACGATTTGGACTATCTCCGTTCGCTTAAACTTTTCGACGAGGATTTCCTTGACTATCTTAGAAACTTTAAGTTCTCCGGCGAGGTTTATGCCGTTGAAGAGGGTACTCCGGTGTTCCCCAGAGAGCCGCTTATAAGGGTAAAAGCGCCCATTATGGAGGCTCAGCTTGTTGAAACCGCATTGCTTAACATAATAAACCACCAGACACTTATTGCCACAAAGGCAAGCAAGGTTGTAACTGCGGCGGCAGGCGGAACGGTGCTTGAATTCGGGCTTCGCCGCGCACAGGGACCCGACGCGGGCATTTACGGTGCAAGGGCGGCCATTATAGGCGGATGCAAGGGCACGAGCAACGTGCTTACCGGGCAGATGTTCGATGTTCCCGTAGGCGGAACCCACGCGCATTCATGGGTAATGTCGTTTCCCTCGGAACTTGACGCGTTCAGGGCGTATGCGGATATGTATCCCGATGGCTGTCTGCTGCTTGTTGACACTTATGACACGTTAAAGAGCGGCGTTCCCAACGCAATTACCGTATTTAACGAACTTCGCGCAAAGGGACACGAGCCCTTGGGAATCAGGCTTGATTCGGGCGATTTGGCATATCTGAGCAAATGCGCCCGCAAAATGCTTGACGACGCGGGTTTTGAGAACACAAAGATTTTTGCGTCCGGCGATTTGGACGAAAACGTTATCTGGGACCTTAAAATGCAGGGCGCCCGTCTTGACGTTTACGGCGTAGGCACAAAACTTATTACAAGTGATGATATGCCCGCTTTGGGCGGCGTTTATAAACTTGCCGCCGAAGTTGTTGACGGCAAAATAATTCCGAAAATAAAAATAAGCGAAAACGCCTTTAAGGTTACGAACCCCGGATACAAGCAGGTTTACCGTCTGTATGAAAAAGAAACCGGCAAGGCTATTGCCGACCTTATTACTCTTGACGAAGAGAAAATTGACGAAACGAAACCTCTTACCATTTTCGACCCCGTTGACACGTGGAAGCAGATGACGCTTACTGATTTTACCGCAAAGCCTCTGCTCGTTCCCATATTCATTGACGGTAAAAAAGTGTATAATTCGCCCTGCCTTAAAGATATCCAAAAGCACTATTTTGAGCAAATGGACACGTTCTGGGACGAATACAAGCGTCTTACCCGACCCCACGTTTACAAGGTTGACCTTTCGGACAAACTTTATAATCTTAAAAAAGAACTTTTGGAGAAGAAAGGGCAGAAATAATGGACTTGAAACCGTTTTTGGGCAAATATAAGGCAAAGGACGTTGACGCGTATATAAAGTCGCTTAACGATGAACACACCGAAACCATTGCCGCAATGAGAGAAAAGACGGAAGTGCTTGAAAAGACCGTTGCGGACCTGGAAAATCAGGTTAAACACTATAAGGAAAAAGAGGGCGTTATAGCAAAGGTTATGCTTGATGCCACACAGCACGCAAAGGAAATTGAGGACGATTACCGCAAGCGTGCCGACGAAAGCGACGAGGCGTGCCGCAAACTTCACGAAGAATGGGTAACGGGTATGCAGTCGGCGGCGGCTAACCTTAACAAACTCCGCCAGGAGGCAAAGGGAATGCTTGATTCTATTGATTCCCAGTTTGAATCACTCTGTTCGTGGGCCGATACGCGGCTTGATTCTTTGGAAAAAGCGTCTTTGCCCGAAAAGACCGCAGACAGAACGTTGGAGCGCGAAATTGCCGACGGCGCGGGCGCGGATTTAGGTTCGCTCTGCCGTGAAATGGGGCTTTCTTTTGGCTCTGCGGAAGAAAACGGAAATGGCGAAGATAAGTAAGAAACTTGCTTTTGTTTTCGGCGCTCTGACGGCGGTTGTTCTTGCGGGAGTGATTGCACTTATTGCAATTTTAACATCCTTTTCGCCAAAAAGCACGGGAAAGCACGAAACGCGCAACGCGCTTAAAGAGAGCATAGAAAAAATAGGCGTTTTTAAGGACGGCAATATGTATTATTGCGATTCTTCGGGCAATATGACTCTTGCTGCCGAAAACGCATATTCCGAAAGTGATTCTTCGCCCGTATTTACCGCCGATTACGGCATCGACAAGGCGTCGGGCAAACTTATTTATCTTGCAGACGGCAAACTCTATTCAAGCGAAAACGGGGAAATAACGCTTATTGCGTCAAATGTTTCGGGCTGGCGTACCTTTGAGGGTATGGATGCGGTGGCGTTTACAACAAAAAACGAACTGGATTCATCTTTGGGCACGCTGTTTTTATATAAGGACGGAAACATAATTTTGCTTGACACCGGCGTTACGGTTTCGTCGGTGCGGTTTTCGCAAAAAGGAAACTGTCTTTTTGCCGAAAAACCGAATATTTTCCCTAAAATACGGTCAAAACTTATGCGCTACGACCTTTCGGGCAACGGTGAAGTTATGCTTGACAGTTCTATGCCCGTTATGTGGGTTTCGGATAACGGCGGCACGGTTATCTGCGGTTCGTCCGTTGACGACAGCCTTTATACCTACGAAATCTACGGCAGGAATTTTAAGAAAAAACTTACCCTTAACGGCGTGTATTACCCCGCGGTTTCCGATGACGGCAGTATTCTGTACGTTTTATGCGACTATGACACCGAAAATAAACAGGGTGTGCTTAAAGCAATAGACCTTGTTTCGTTAAAAGAAAAAGTGCTTGCGGAAAACGCAGGTTTCTTTACCGCCGACGCGCTGTGCGACAACTCAAAAGGTGTTGTGTATTCGGTTGTTACCGACAGCGAAAACGGGTTGTATTCCATATATTACTGCCCCCTTAAGGGCAAGGCCGTGCGGCTTATACGGAACACCGATGAGGACGCCATGTACGGCGTGGCGATTGATACGAAACGCAAAAGCGGATATATTCTTGCCCCCGGTAAAACGAAAATCGACACCGTGCTTTATTATATCACTCTTAAAGGCGGAAACGTAACGTCCGCCCGTGTGGCGTCGGGGTTTGTGGATTCTCTTGTGTATTACGAGGAATCGGGACTTGCCGCGTTTGTAAAGAATCCTGATACCTCAAACAGCGAACTCTATATTGCCCAAAAAGGCGAAACAGTTCTTGCCGGCAGTGATATCGGCGCAAAGTACAACGGTTCGTCCAACGACTACACCGCAAATGCGGTTCTTTCGTCAAAGGGCGACAGCGTGCTGTATCTTACTGACCTTGAAATAAGTGATGACGGGCAGGAAATAAGCGGAACGCTTAAAATAAAGTCGGGCGAAAATGAGAAAACCGTAAGCGAAAACGTTAACGGCTCGTATATGCTTTCGCCTGTCGCCAACGGCGATTTTACCGACATTTTTTATTGCCGAAATAACGAAAACAAATACGATGTCTGCTTTTTTGACGGCACCGAAACGCGTGTTCTTGTGAAAAATGCCGACGGAATTTTTGAGATATCATAGGAGAGAAAAATGACAGATAAAAGTTATGCCCTTGACGCGTGGTACGCCACGGAAAAATTACTTAATATCGATTCGCCTACCGGGTTTTGCAATAAAGCCGCCGCATGGGTAAAAAACGCTTTTGAATCCCTGGGCTTTGACGCTGAAATTACCCAAAAGGGCGGCGTGATTATCGACCTGGGCGGAACAAACAGCGAAAACGCGCTTTTATTGGAAGCCCACACCGACACTTTGGGGGCAATGGTTGCGGAAGTCAAGGCAAACGGCAGGCTGCGCCTTTCGCCTTTGGGCGGAATGAGCCCCAATAACGGCGAATGCGAAAATCTGCGGGTTTATACCCGGGAAGGCAAAATAATTGAGGGAACGCTGCAACTCTGCAACGCATCAATTCACGTTAACGGCGATTATTCCACCGCCGCACGCACGTGGGACAGTGTTGAAGCGGTGCTTGACGAGGACGTTTCTTCTGCCGACGCAACAAAGAAACTGGGCGTTGAGGCGGGCGACATTGTCTGCTTTGACCCCCGCGCGAAACTTACCGCAAGCGGATATATAAAGAGCCGTTTCCTTGACGACAAACTTTCCGTGGGCATTCTTTACGGCTTGGCAAAGTATATAAGCGATAAGAAAATCAGCCTTTCACGCAGAACGTATATTCATGTTACCGTGTTTGAGGAAGTGGGGCACGGCGGTTCTTCTTCCGTTCCCGACGGCGTGACCGAGGCAATTTCGGTGGATATGGGCTGCGTGGGCACGGGGCTTACCTGTACCGAAAAGCAGGTTTCAATCTGTGCAAAGGATTCCGGCGGTCCGTACAGTTATGACGTTGTGGGCAAACTTATTGACGCGGCGAAAAAGACGGGCGCCGATTATGCGGTTGACGTTTATCCCCACTACGGCTCCGATGTTGAGGCAACGCTCCGCGCGGGATACGATATCCGTCACGGACTTATAGGCGCGGGCGTTTACGCAAGTCACGGCTACGAGCGCAGCCATATTGACGGCGTTCTGAATACACTTAAAGTGCTTTGCGGATATCTTGATATTGAATAAAACAAACGGGCAGACGAAAGTCTGCCCGCACGCGTTTAACTAATTATCTCTGATAATAAAAAATCCCCGCATAGCGGGGAGAAAATTATAATAAAATCACATTTTTTCGACTCTCATTTCGGCAGCGCACATAGTGTCGGTTCCGATAACGGTGCTGTTTGCAGCGCCCACAAAGCCGGAGCCGAGCATATCAAAGAAGTCGCCGCTGACATTGAGCTCGGGAAGTCTGCCCACAAGAACACCGTTTTCAACAAGGAATGCAAGTTGAACGGGAGTTACGAAATGGCCGTCGGGAGTGGTGTCGCCGCCGGAAGCCATTACGGCAAGAATTGCTTTTTGCGGAACGAGTTTTGCCAGACTTTCGGCGGTGGGGCTGACATAAAGCCGCGAATAGCTTCCCGCGGGAACGCCATCATAGGCGGAAACCGATGTTTTTGACACGGGAATACCGAATTTCTTTGCCGAATTTTTTGACGCGGTAACGTGTTTAAGCACGCCGTTTTCAACAAAGAACACGCGGTCGTTTTCCGCGGTCTGACCCTCATCGTCAAAGAAACAGGATTCGGGGTTGGTAGCCGCGTTGCGGTCGGACGCAAGGTTAAGTTTTTCGCTGAAAACTTTCTGCCCGAGTTTTCCGCTTAAAAGTGACCCGCCGGAAACGTATTCTTCGCCGGAAAAGTTCCTTAAAAACGTGGCAAACATATCGTAAGCGGTGAAAATTACGGGATACGTGCCGTTTTCGATGTCCGCTTTGCAGTAGAATGCATCGTGAATATTCTTGCAGTCCGCAACCATTCTGTCCGGCTCAAAAACCGAGTTGTACTCGCCGTAAAATGCGTCCATAAGGTTGCCCGAGCCGCGGCTTTGAAACAAAAGCCCCGCTTCAAAGGAATTGCCCTTGCAGAAAAGTTCTCTGCCGAGAGAATTTTTGTACAGGCACGAGAAATTGTTTTTTGTTATTTTGTGGCTTATCGCAAAATTGGGGCAGGCGCGGGACACACGGTCAATAAAGTCCTGCATAACGGGGATAAAATCCGCGTCGCTTACGGCAGGCATTGTAAAGTCCTCGCGGCGGATTTCTTTACCGTCAAGGCTGCACACATAGGGAATTTTGCGTTCAAGCGATTCTTTTGCTTTATGTTCAAGTCCGTCCTCGCCGTGGGTGCCGAGCGCACCCGCAATGCCGATGAAGCCGCCGTCATAAAGGCGCAAAGTTGATGTCGTTTCGTTCTTTTTGCGGAAACTGTCTATCTTTCCGCCCGTGATGTTTACCGTTACGGATTCGGTTTTATTTAAGATATATTCCCTTTCCATTTTGCCCTCACTGAACGTCCATTTTTGAAACGCGCACATACGGTCCGCCGAAACCTACCGGCAGACGCATTTGCTCCATTTTGCCGCAGCCGCCCATTACAAAGGAAAGCATTTCGCACTTGTCGCCCAAGCCGTCGATAAGGCCGAGAGTTTCAAAAACCGAACCCGAAATTACGCTTATCTGCACGGGTCTTGTGATTTTGCCGTCCTCGATTTCGTACGCAAGCGACGGGGCGATTGTAAACGTGCTCATACCGCTGCCGTGGCGGATATTCTTTATAAAGTAGCCCTTTTTTATGGGCTTGATAAGTTCGGCAAAAGTACTGTTGCCGGCTTCAATATAGGTTGAAGTCATCCTTACGATAGGCTCGAAAGTACAGTTAACGGCGCGGGCGTTTCCTGTAACGTTTTCGCCTAATGCCGCGGCGGTAAGCCCGCTGTGAAGTCTGCCCGCAAGAATGCCGTCTTTAATCAGGTAATTTTTCTTTGCCGCCGTGCCCTCGTCGTCAAAGGGAACGTAGCCGCAGCCGGGAACGGAGCCGCAATCGACTATTGAAAGAATGGGCGACCCTACGGCCTTACCCAGTTCCCATTCCTTGCGCATTGATTCGTCGGAAAGCATAAAATCCGCCTCCGACTTGTGCCCGAAAGATTCGTGAGCGAACACGCCCGCCGCCTCGGGGGAAAGCACAACCGGATATTTTCCCGGGGTAACGGGAACGGAAGTGCGCATATATTCCGCCTGTTCGGCAAAAGACGCCCTGATTATGCCTTCAAGGCCGTAAAGAGCGGCAAATTCATCTTTGCCGGTTTGCCAGTGTGCCGAAAACTTCTTTTCGCCCTCCACCATACTGCAATCAAAACGCAGACCGCAGGTTTGATAATCGTATTTTATGTCCGCGCCCAAAGATGAAACAAACGAAAACGTGCTTATGCGGTCAACGTAGGCGCCGCCGGGTAGTTTTGCACAGGAAAATTCGCTTAATACGGGAAGATACGAATTAAGAAGTGTGTCTTTTTCTTTAAGCGGAATGTCCTTTACCGGGCGGGAATTGAAAATCAGCCGTGTTGCTTTATGCACTTCAAATTTTTTGACGGTTTCGTTATTCAGTATGTCCGCATTTTCCTTTGCGGCGGAATAAAGCCCGTCAAGCAGGGCTTGAAGAGCCTTTTCATCCGTTTCGGTACTTGACGCGTAAAACCACATATTGCCGTCAAACACGCGGATAAACGCCCTGTCCTCTTCCCGCTCGCGGCACTGCTCGGTTTCGCCGTTGCGGTAGGAAATAAGAGTGGAAAACCTGTTTTCGCGTCTGATATCGGCGTAAAATCCCTTTTTGAAATTTATCATATTATCTGCTCCAATACTTTCTGTCCAAATCACGGAAACTTATGGCAAGCAACAAATGCTCTTTTTGTATATTTTCACTTTTTCTGATATCGGCGACGGTGCGCGCAACTTTAAGTATGCGGTTATATCCGCGGGCGCTCATATTAAGGGAATCGAATGCCTGTTTTATAAGTTTTGCGCACGTTTCGTCAAGGGAACAGTAGCGTTTTATCATTTCACCCGTCATCTGGGCGTTGCAGTGGATTCCCGTACCTGCAAAGCGCTCTTCCTGTATGCGCCTTGCCGCCTGAACGCGGGCGCGCACGCTCTCGCTTGATTCGGCAAAGCCCGTATCGGTCAAATCCGAATATGAAACGGAATCCACCTCCACCTGTAAATCGATTCGGTCAAGCATAGGCCCCGAAATTTTGGATAGGTACTTTTGAATCATCGTCTGGGTACAGGTACACTGCTTTGTCCGCGAGCCGTAATTGCCGCAGGGGCAGGGGTTCATACTTGCAACAAGCATAAATGAGGCGGGATAGGAAACCGTATTTTGCACCCTTGAAACGGTTATTGTGCCGTCTTCCAGGGGCTGACGCAGCGATTCTATGGCGCTGCGGCTGTATTCGGGAAGTTCGTCAAGAAAAAGCACGCCGTTATGGGCAAGGGAAACTTCGCCGGGGTGGGCTTTGCTTCCGCCGCCGGCAAGGGCGGGAATACTTGTTGTGTGGTGGGGCGCGCGGAACGGGCGTTTTGTTATTATTCCGCCTTTAAGCGTGCCGGACACGGAGTGAATTTTTGTTACTTCAAGGGCTTCTTCAAAAGTCAGGCGGGGCAATATTGAGGGGATAGCCCGCGCAATCATTGTTTTTCCCGCGCCGGGCGGGCCGATAAGCAACAGATTGTGTCCGCCTGCGGCGGCGATTTCGGCGGCAAGTTTTGCCGTCTGCTGACCTTTTATAAACTTAAAATCGTTATCGTATTCGCTTTCGCTTTCCGCCTCCGACCAGGAAAAATGTTCGATTTCGCGCAGAGTGTCTTCGCCCCTGAACCAGCGCACAAGGTCCTGCAAGTTTTCGGGGCAGTATGCGGTAACGCCCTCTAAAAATCCCGCTTCTGAACTGTTGTCTTTGGGAATGAAAAAACGTGTTACACCCTCTTTTCGGGCGGAAATAAGCATAGGCGTTACGCCTTTAACGGGCTTGATTTCTCCGCTTAAAGAGAGTTCGCCCAAAAACACGCCCTCGTCAACGGCACTTTTGCGTATCTGCCCCGTTGCGGCAAGCAAGCCCACTGCAATGGGTAAATCGTATACGGGACCTTCTTTTTTCGTGTCCGCGGGAGCGAGGTTTACCGTGATTCTCGAAAGCGGAAATTCAAGCCCGCTGTTCTTTATTGCCGAGCGAACCCGCTCTTTTGATTCTTTTACCGAGGCGTCGGGCAATCCTACTATCTCAAACGAGGGTATGCCCGATGAAACGTCGCATTCAACGGTAACGGAAAAGCCGTTTATGCCGAAAATGCCGCAACTGTTCACCTTCGCAAGCATATTTTTATCCTTTCTTACTGCGCACCATAAATGCGTTGGGCAGATATCTGCCCGTGTCTTTCATTGGTGTTGACGGTACATTTATTACTTTGCCTTCGTATGCAAGCACGCTTGATGAACCGCCGTCACAGGCGCCTGCGTTGACAGCGCCGTATTTTAAGAGAATTTCGGCGCACTGCTTATACGTGGCGCCCACGGAAGAAAGGCTTCTGCCGTCCACCACAAGAAACATAAAAACGCCGTCATACCGCTGAGCCACTATCGTTCGGGGCTGGTGCGAATATGTATTGCCCACAACTATTTTGCCGTTGCTTATTACCGTGGGCGTAAACTGGGCACCGTCGCGGGCGGAAAGACCTTCCCAGTCGGAAGTGTTGCCTACAACGAGTTTGTTGCTCTCGGTAATGATTATTGAGGCGTATTTGGGGTTTAGGGTACCCCATGCTTCTCCCTCGGAATAGCAAAGCCCGTTAATTATTCCGCCCTTGCCGTGACCGTCGGGGTCTTCAAACCCGCTGGCGTTCACTGCGGCAACGGCATTGTAGTTCTTCATCATTTCGCATATTACCTGACCGTACTTGCCCTTTTTGTTTGTGGTGCCCACAAACACGCGGGACGGGTCGTCAATAAGCAAAAGCCGCGCGGTGTAACTTCCTATTGAGGTTTTGCCTGTGATTTTTATTAACAGCATTCCCTCTTCTATATTATTGTCGATAATCTCGTTACCGAATTCATCTTTACCGCCTGTTTTCAGATTCTTCTGATTGAGCGGGTCTTCCGGAGTGGGGGTAGGTGACATGCCGTTGTCGAGCGTGCTTGACGGCACTTCAACAGGGACGGTATTGGGAAGTTCAGCCTGATTCATAACGTCATCAATAAGCCATTGGGGGAAAATGCTTGTTGCGAGCCACTGGTGGGTAAAAGTAGTCATTGCGGTTTCAATCCAGATATTGCGCCACGTTGTTACAACGGGGATATCAAGCCATACTACACCCATATAGCCGGCAGTAACGGCAGTGAGGATTATAAGGCCGGTTAAGAGAACCGACGAAAATATCTTTAAGCGTTTATAGACTTTTCGGCGCATACAAACAGTACCTTTCATTTTGAATAAAAATTCTTATATAGTATACCACATTTTTTCCCAAAAAGAAACAAATATCTTTATAAAAATCCCGTAATTTTATTTCTGCATACATTGTGTGTAATAATGCATTTCGGACTTTACTAATTTGCGCCTTTGTGGTAAAATAAATTTTGGGAAAATTTATGCGTTGAAACCGACGCCGAGGGAGGAAAAATGAGGATACTTTTTGCCGCTTCGGAGGCGGCTCCCTTTGCAAAAGCGGGCGGGCTTGCCGACGTTATAGGCTCTTTGCCCAAAGCAATACAAAAGAGAAAGGTGCAGACGGCAATAGTTATGCCGCGGCACAAATGCACCCGGCGTTTTGAGGCACGGGAAATTTATCACTGCGAAATAGAAACGGGCTGGCGGAAACAGTACGCAGGTCTGCTTGAATGCGAATATGATGGCGTAAAAGTTTACTTTATAGATAATGAATATTACTTCGGCGGCGACAGCATTTACGGCTATGATGAGGGCGAGGCGGAAAAATACGCTTTCTTCTCAAAAGCGGTTGTTGAACTTCTGCCTTTTATGGGAGAAGTTGATATTATCCACTGCAACGACTGGCAAACAGGG